>Ga0209062_1000284_pt1 | contig 184917 bp, 108 predicted proteins | sample Coa_R2_2_FD_187158 | JGI IMG/M metagenome (GOLD analysis project Ga0209062, IMG submission 187158) | Surface soil microbial communities from Centralia Pennsylvania, which are recovering from an underground coalmine fire - Coalmine... | ecosystem: Environmental > Terrestrial > Soil >...
TGTGGGATGTAGCAACCGTCGAAGAAAGGTATGAGATGGTCACGATTATCTTAGAGCCAGGTGGATTATATTACGATTTGGAGAACAAAATTATTGCCGCAATAAAACCCCGACCAGCATTTCTTCCAGTATTGCGTATGCTGAACGGGGTTATGGAGTTTGACGAAACCAGGGGTCTGTTGGTCACAGAACACTGGTGCGAGCGGAACCGACGGGATTCGAACCCGCGATCTTCTGCGTGACAGGCAGACATGTTAGGCCACTACACCACGGCTCCTCGATGATTGCGCTGCCTCCGTTAAGCTGCACCGCTTTCGTGGTTATGATAATACCAGACCCGTCCCCTCCTGTCAACCCCCTTATGAGAGCAATTTATGACTTTTGGCATTTTTCTCTTTTTACCCACCCTTGAGTTATCTGGCAACTGACCACTTGCGAAAATCTTTTTAAAAACTTCTCCGGCAGAGATGCAACGCGTGAGATACAATCTTCCATCTGCTGCGAAAAAAGATCAGTTTTGCATACCCGCTAAGCTCATCAGTAATGCTCTGCTATATCAGGCCCGCTCTCAAGCGGCTTGACTCCCCGATCATGGGACCTGGAGACCACGAGGAATCTTGCTTATTACTTTACGGTAATGCTATATTACATAACGTAGCGCATAGCAAGGTATGCACCCGATCAGGTATCGCCTTACTCTTGTAGAGGGGAGAACCTGGAGACACAGCGAGCTATTGGATTGCTCATATTGCCAGGATCTTCACCGGGGGATACGACACCATGGACTCTTGCGAGGAAACTCATGACTGAAATAGCGCGCGGATTACGTGACGTAATCCTGACAGAAACACGGCTGTCAATGATTGATGGCCTGGCTGGAAAGTTGATTATTGCAGGTTTTCCACTGGAAGAACTTGCGCCGAAAGCGACCGCGGAAGAAACCATCTATTTACTCTGGAACGACCGTCTTCCTAATAAAAAGGAGCTGGAAACCTTCAGGAACAATTTGATCGCCAATCGCGAGTTGCCAGCAACTACCACGACTGTCCTACGTGCAGCAGCTCAACGAAACTTACCCATTATGGATGCCTTACGGATGGGCGTTGACACGCTCAGCCTGGTCGATCCCGAGTTTGATGACACTTCGCATGAGGCGAATATGCGACGGGCTGTCAGACTGTTAGCGCGTTTCCCAAGCATCGTTGCGGCCTACTGGCGGCTGATCCACGGCCAGGAACCGATTGCTCCCAACCCCCGTTTGGGCCATGCCGCAAACTTTCTCTATATGCTCGACGGCGAAGAGCCTCATGCCGCCGCTGTGCGAGGACTGGAGACGTATCTTAACACAGTGATCGATCATGGGATGAATAACTCGACCTTTACCGCCCGCGTGATCGCCAGCACCCGTTCCGATATGGTTTCAGCGGTCGTAGGGGCAGTGGGGTCGCTTAAAGGTCCCTTGCATGGCGGCGCTCCTGGCCCGGCAATGGATATGGTTTTTGAGATACGCGATAACGCCGCCAAATCCGGGAAGAGTATCGAAGCAGAAGCTGCCGCCTGGACAAAGGCGAAACTCGCTGCCAAAGAACGCCTGATGGGGTTTGGACATCGCGTGTACCGCGTCCGCGACCCGCGCGCCGATGTGCTGGGAGCGGCTGCTGAATTGTTGTTTGCCCGCACCGGCGATATGCAGTTCTACGCCGACGCTCGCGCTGTGGAGGAGGTGATTCTGAGGGAGCTGGAAGCATACAAACCCGGCAATAGCATCAAGACGAACGTGGAATTTTACACGGCTTTAGTCCTGCATGGCATTGGCCTGGATTCAAAGATTTTCTCCTCCGTGTTTGCTATCTCCCGCGTCGGAGGCTGGATTGCTCACATCCTGGAGCAGTATGCCGAAGACGAGTTGATTCGTCCCTCGACCGCCTATAGCGGCGAGTATGATCGAAAATGGGTGCCGCTGGAGCAGCGAGCATAGGAGTTTCGTTTGTATGCCTGGCGCCGAGGTATAATATAGCGCCTCGTTACTTTTGGCAGTTGGTGGTTTTTTGAGAGGATAGACATATGGCTGCTCAACGCCTGGAGCGGTCCCCGCACTCTTTTACCAGGACCGCAGTATGTGTTGTCTGTGACGCAGTCTATGCTCCTTCTCCACTGTATGAATATCTGCTGCAGGCCCCTTCCGTGGCACTAGAATCGGCTTTTATGAGTATGTGCCGTTTCTGTTTTCGTTGCAGGCGGCCTGCCTGTCCCGGATGTTGGGATGATGTTCATGGTGTGTGCGGGACTTGCTCTGCAGAGACCGGCTTGCCCTTTCGCTTGAATTCTCCTCCCCTCAATGGCGCTCTGCCTCAGACTCCTTCGCGGCAACCTTCGCCCGCACGAACTGAATCCACGGCGGCTCCACTTTTTTGTGTGCAGCCAGGCCGCTTCCATGAGCCAGCTCCCCGTTTCGTTGCCAGGGCAGCGCCTGTCGTCAAGAAATCCGATACGTGGGCAATGATAGATGAAGTACCAACACAGGTGCCTGTAGCGCGTAAGCTCGCAAAAGCCGCTCACCCGGCGTCTCCCTTTGATATTGACGCGGTTGAAACACGACCGGAGAGCCCCAAACGCGTGATCGTATGGGGTGAGCAGGTATTGACCTTCCTGACATTTATCGTTGTTCTTACGGTTACGCTGCTCATTCTTCTCGCCATACTCTCAGATAAAGCCAATGCCATGATTGCCAGTACCCTGCATGTTGATATTCGAGCTGAAATAGAGGCTCTGTGGCGGCTGATCGGACATCATTGATTGCGATTTTCAGTACCCTCAAGCGGGGCAAGCATAGCCATGAACTGCCGCCTCGTTTGAAGAACAGCATAACATCACATCCTAAGGGATCAAGTGGAAATGACTATGGAGTGGGATATCCTGGTTGACGGCTATAACGTGATCAAGAATAATCTGATGTTTCGGTCACTAGAGTATAGAAATCTCGCGGAGGCCCGGAACCTGCTGATCCGGCAATTGAAAAATCGCTATCGTTCCACCTGCCACCGCGTTATTGTTGTCTTCGATGGTAATGGAGCAGATGAACAGGTAAGCCATGATGACCATATCCGCATTGTCTATACGCGCTACGGAGAGACGGCTGATAGCGTTATTGTGCGTTTAGTGGCTGAAGCTCGCCAGGCAGGTCGGCACGTAGAAATGTATAGCGATGATGGAGAAATACGGGCAAGTGTCATTGAGCAGAAAGGCAGCGTGCAGACAACCAGGCAACTAATGACGCAGCTCAATGCTGCTCCTCGCGATGTTGCTCAGCGTTCTTCTCATCGTCAGGCTATGCGTCGTCTTTATGGCCTTGATCCAGCCTATAAAGACGAAGACGAGCAAAATGATATGCCTCACCAGTCTCGCCGCCGGCGCAAAGGCAAAGCGCGGCATCATCGTCACCATAAACATTAGCTCTGGGAACCTCATGTGCTTCCCTCCTAAAATGGTGAGGCACAGTGAGGTCTCCAGAGCCTGTACGCTCCTTACAGGATTGCCTGTTATTTTCTGACGGCGGAGGGTACTTCCTCAACCTTGTTGCCAACTTTTACCGGCTCAGCAGGCGTAGTAGCTGGAGCGGAAATTTGTGGCTCTTTACTGAAGCGTGTGCGCAGTACGTAGGTGAATGCTTCGATAACTATTTTGCGCGACATTTTGGATTTGCCGACGCGGCGATCCATGAAGATGATGGGGATCTCGACGATCTTGAAGCCCTGGCGCATCACGCGATAAGCCAGTTCTACTTGAAAGGCATAACCCTGTGATTGGATGGTATCGAGATCGATACGCTGCAAGACCTCGCGGCGATAGCAGCGATATCCCGCGGTACAGTCATGGACGGGAGTGCCGAGCATAAAGCGAGCGAAAATATTACCGCAGCCGCTGATGATGCGACGGATTGGCGACCAGTTGGGAGTACCTCCTCCCTGGATATACCGCGAGCCGATCACCAGATCTGCCTGTTCGATTGCTTGTAAAAAGTCCGGGAGGTAACGGGGATCGTGCGAGAAGTCGGCATCCATCTCGAAGGCGGCGTCATAATCGTGCGCGATAGCGTATTTAAAGCCCGCAATGTAGGCTGTACCCAGACCAAGCTTGCCCTCACGATGCAAGACATGGACGCGTGGGTCCTCGCTGTGGATCTGGTCCGCAAGCTGCCCCGTGCCATCTGGCGAGTTATCATCGACGATTAATATATGGGTTTGAGACACATAAGAGAAGATCTCTTGCAGTAAAGGCCGGAGGTTCTCCACTTCGTTATACGTCGGAATGATAATGAGTGTCTTCATACGATTTTTCCTTCCGTACTTACCGGCGTCGATGGAGGAACAAAACTCGTTTTCTGTCCATTCGGCGGCAAGATATTTGTTCGCTTTTGATTCCACTCCTCCCACCCACGTTCCTGCTCGCTTGAGATATCAGCACGTTGAGTAATGCGATAGCACAATAACGCCCCGGCCCCGATCAACAAACCGAACCAGAGGGTGCAGAAGCGGATCAGTAACGTTGCCGCGCTGCCCAGGCTGGCTGAGCTTGATACCAGGAGGCGGGTTAGCCCTAACATACTCCCATCGGCAGTCCCCAGCCCTCCAGGAAGACCGGAAGCCGAGCCGATCAGCGATGATAGCGCTAAAATAAAGGTCGCCTTAATAAAAAGGTCAATGCTGGCCGGAGTTCCCAGACCGGTGTAGACAAAATATAATGCGCCACACTCTCCAGCCCATGAGATCAGGCCCAGAGCCGTCGCCAGTAGCAGTGGTCGCCATTGGAGCAACACAAATGAGCTCTCATAGAAGATACGTGCCAGATGCGCAATCCGAGACACAATAGGTAATTGTTCGCCGAACCGTAGCAAAGCGAGGGAGAGGGTACGATTTTGAATCAGCAGAATACCTGCCAGGGCGACGATTAGCAGGATCAGCAACAACACCCAGCTAAAACGATAAAGCACAAGCCCGATTGTCGAGAGGCCCAGCATCGCCAGGCCGTCGGTAAGCCGCTCGGCTACAATAATTGGTGATGTTCGGCTGATAGCCGCTCCTGTTGAACGCTTGAGCAGATATGATTTCAGCAGCTCTCCTATTTTGCCAGGCGTAATCGCCATTGAGAGGCCCGAAAGGAAAATCAGCAGGCTTTTCTTCCATGAGAGCGCCAGGCCGAGGCGTCGCAGGTAGTATTGCCATTTGATGAAACGCCCCAGGTAATTGAAAAGGGTCAGCCCCAGGATAAGCGGCAAAAATCCCCAGCGAAAATTTGCTAGCGTTACCACCATCCGTGGTAGGTCGCCGTAAAGGGCGATAGCAATCATGACAACGAACGCCAGTATCAGTGAGAGCGCAATGCCAGTGCGTATTTTACGATTAAACAAACAGCAGCTCCAATGTTACGGTAATATATAGAGTACAGTAATAATTAAAATGGTACATAGTAAAACGGTTCCAAGCATATGGCGGTCACGTAGCAGTACCTCTTCAGGGCTTCCCCCCTCCATGCGCATATAGACCAGGTAGAGGTAACGGAACATCGCGTAGAGCACCAGCGGAATAGTCACGCTGAGACGATGATTCCCTGTTGGCCCCTGGATAGTATAGAGACTGTACGACATCAGCGTGCCTGCGACGACAATCGTGATCATCTGGTCGAGCATGGGAATACTATATTCTTTGAGAATCCTGCGATGGTCAGCAGCTCCATCCTGTAAAAGGACCAGTTCGTGACGACGTTTACTAAGGGCCAAGAACAGCGATAAAAAAGTTGTCACGAGATAGAGCCAGGGAGAGATGTAAACAGGGATAACCACTGCTCCGGCCAGGATACGCAGAACAAAGCCACCGGCGATAATAAACACATCTACCAGCACAACATGTTTCAAACGGATGCTGTACAGCACCATCATTGCCAGGTAAATGACGATAGTAGTCGCAAAAAGGATGTTCGTTCCGCCCAGAGAGGCATAGATATCCTGATGGGGCTGGATTGGAAGCACAAAAAGCGTGGCTGTTAATGCCGCGCAGGCCAGGACAAGCACCCCCATCATGACAATTGCCCATGAGACTGGTAGTCTGCCCGACGACAGGGGACGCAACCGTTTAACGGGATGCTGCTGATCTTTTTCCAGATCCAGCAGATCGTTGAGCAGATAAATACTGCTAGATGCGAAACAAAAAGCGATAAATGCTAGCAACGCCCGTTCGAAGGATGGTAGATCGAAAAGCTGTTGGGCAAAGACAAGCCCGATAAAGACAGCAAAATTTTTCGTCCACTGCCTGGGACGCACTGCACTTACCAGCGCCCGTATCCGAGCTATTGTTCCCCCGCGGGGTGATATATTTGTTGAAGTAGTGGGAGACCCCTGTTCTCCTTTTCCCGCCTGCTGATTTTCACGCGTGGTGATGGCTTTTTCCAACAATATTTCCTTCGCCAAAAAAATAAAAACGTAATCTCTGATTATCAGGAACGTATCTCGCTGATTATAGGTAACAGCTATTCCAAAAGTTTAGTTCAGGTATTTGTCAGAAGATATACCTTGATATACCATTATTAGTATATACGGCGCTTTAAATCAGCCATGCGATGGAGCGTGATCCGATGTTTATCGGTGCTGATGAACTGCTTATCCGTGAAATAGCCCAGAACCTTGTTCACGCTTTCGCGTGATGCGCCCACCATTGAGGCCAGTTCTTGCTGGGTCAGACGCACATCGATGCGAACGCCATCCTCGACTTTCACTCCGTGGGTATCGGCCAGGTCCAGCAGCTTCTTGGCAACTCGCCCGTAGACATCCAGGAAGATCAAGTCTTCCACCTGTTGATCCGTCCGGCGCAGGCGCTGAGAGAGAATCTCCAGCAGATGGATGGCGATTTTGGGGTTTTTCATGATCGCCTTATGGAAGTCGCTGCGCTGCAGCGTATAGCATTCCACCTTTTCCAGAGCGATAGCGTCAGCGGAGCGCGGCAGTCCATCAAAGAGCGCGAGTTCGCCAAAGTATTCTCCTTTGCCAAAGACCACCAGGGAGATTTCCTGCCCATCGGGACTGATGAGGCAGATTTTGACTTTGCCCTCTTTAATAATATACAGTACCTGTCCGGGGTCGTCGCGGTGAAAAATGACTTCGCCCGAGCGGAATGTGCGGCGGCGTATGATGCCCCCCAGTTCGTGGACGTCCTCATCGCTCAGGCTGGAAAAAATATCGACCTGCTTGAGATAGGAAGTATAGTTTTCTGCCTCCATAACCTGTTCCTTTTCAGCTCTTCTGAACTCTTGCTCCCTGGATATTTTGCTTTAGTGCAGCCATCATAGCATAACAACCCATGAGATGCAATCTACCCCGTATAAACCGCTGTTTTTCTCTGTGTTTATCAAAAACGCACATTGGATTTTGACGCTTACAATTGAGAAAGATCAGGCTCACAACGACCATGATGTCATCCACCGGGCAGATTATATCCATCTTTATACAACTCATGGGCTAAAATGCGCCAGCAAGGATAGCAATTTACATTATACATAGTGTAAAATAATTTATGTGGTAAAAATGGAAGAGGGCTACCCCTTTTTGCCGTAGACACGGAAGTCATTAACACAAGGAGGAACCTCAGGCATGTTTAAACAGGTACTCGATCCATTTAGTAATCTTGGCCTGACCACGCTGGCCGCGCTCATCCCTATTATTGTGCTGCTATTGATGCTGGCATGGCTTCGCCTCTCTGCCTGGCTGGCAACACTCATTGGCTCTATTCTTACCTTACTCATCGCTATCTTTGTCTGGCAGATGCCGGTGAACCAGGGCATTCAGGCTTATCTCATCGGCAGCGCGAACGGTATCTGGGCGGTGGACTGGATTGTCTTCTGGGGTCTGATTATCTTCAACACCCTCAAGCTGACCGGCCTCTTCGATACCCTCAAAAACTGGCTGGTCAAGCAGGCAACAGCAGATGTACGCGTGCAAGCCATCCTGCTGGCCTGGGCTCTGGGCGCACTGCTGGAAGGGCTGGTCGGCTTCGGCTATCCCTGGGCCGTGATCGCGCCTATCCTGATCGCATTGGGTATCATAGAACTGGATGCCATCCGTGTGGCAGCGATTGCCAACAACGCTCCGGTCTCCTACGGCGCGCTGGGAGCGCCGATTATCGCGCTGGCTGCTGTCACCGGGTTGCCGCTGTTGGCCCTCTCAGCCTCGGTAGGCAAGGTAGTTGCTATCCTGGCGCTGTTGCCCCCCTGGATTCTCATCTATCTGGTCACCGGTCGGAAGGGATTTCGTGAGGGCTGGCCGCTGGCTATAGTGGGCTCGCTGGCCTATATCGCGGGTCAGTTTCCCGTGTCTCAATACCTGGGACCCTACCTGCCAGATGTCGCCGGGGCGCTGGTCTGCTTTATTGTGCTGCTGCTGCTGCTGAAAGTCTGGCGACCCAAAACAGTGCTGGGCTATGGCGGCGTAGAACTCAGTGAAGAGGAGCAACAGGCGAGAATGAGCGCGAGCATCGGTGATTCCTCCGAGCAGCATTCTATCTGGGCGGCCTTCCTTCCCTTCCTGATCCTGATTGTAGTCGTTGTGCTGTGGACCGGCCCGTGGTGGACCAGCTCGATATGGAACGGCACAATTTTGAAATCATGGAATACGACCACTTTGTTCAGCTTCAAGGCGCTGGCTACCTCTTCTATCAACAACAAATCTACGAATGTGGCCTTCTCTTTTAACCCTTTCATTGCCGGAACCTCCATCCTGGTTTCCTGGTTGATCATACTCGCATTTATTCGCCCAAGCTTTGCTGTGCTGGGCAGGGTTTTCCGCGATACCTTCCACCAGATATGGGGCGCTTTGCTGGTCGGCATTTTCATCTTCGGCCTGGCCTACGTCTTCAACTACTCAGGCATGGGTGCGTCGCTGGCCACCGGCTTCTCGAAGGTAGGACCCTGGTTTATCGTGCTCGCGCCTATCCTGGGTTGGATCGGCGTGGCCCTTTCGGGCAGCAACACTTCCACCAACAGCCTCTTTGGCCTGGTGCAGTTGCAGGTAGGCAGGTTACTTGGCTTTCCTGTGCTGCTTTTTCCAACGCTAGGCTCGGTCGGCGCGGAAGTTGGCAAACCGGTCGCGCCCCAGACAGCAAGCGTCGGCGTCTCGACTAGCAAGTTTGTACGCGACGAAGGCCAGGTCATTCGCCACAATATGGGCTGGACATTAGTATTGCTCGCCTGGTTGATTATCGTTGGGCTGCTCTTCTACTTCCTGGTTCCTGGCCTTATGGTTTAGTCGTCACCCTGCACTCGCCAGTTTGTATGGCTGGCGAGTGCTTCCTGACGTGAAGAACAAGACAACAAACGCTCGATGTTGCTAGCTGTGGCCTTAGAAGAGTAATCTCAACGTATTGAAGCAATCATCTACAAAGTAGACTCCTGCTCCTCCGAGCATAACCTGCACACCGAAAAGGCAGCCAGTTCCAGGAGGTGTGCCAGTATTATCCAGCAGCCTCTTCGCGGTCTGCTGGCCCGCAGGCGTTATCTCCACGATATTGCCATCGCCGCCATTTACGGTGAGGATATCGCCGTTGGGCGCAATGGTCAGGCCAAGCGGACCCTTGAGGAAACCTTTTTGCGTCAGCGTATTTCCCCCATTTGGCATCGCATTCTTGCGGGTAAGGGCATTGGGAATGGTGGCGATCCGGCTCTCGACGGTATCCGCGATATAGAGCGTCCCATTATTCCCAAGCCCAACGCCTGTGGGGCCAACCACCAGCGCGGCTGGATCAGTGCGCTCGGCAAAGCCGTTACCAATAATGGTGCTCTCTTCTATCTGAGGAAGGACCTTGCCCTGCTTAGGCACCGAGACTAACTCGCGTACCACCGTCCCCTGCTTCACAATCTTTGGACTGGCCGCAACAGTGCCATTCAGCACGTTAGTAACGAATAATACGGCGACATTCCCTCCATCGACGGCGGTCATATCCCAAGGGCCGTTGATAGGGCTACCGGAGAAAGTTTCAACCGGCTGTCCTTGGCTATTCAATACAATCAAGCAGCCAGCTTTAGCCGTGGCCGCCATACCGTTAGAGGTGGGCAGGCTGCCAACGATGACCCAACCGCGCTGTAACACCACCAGCGCCGTCGTCAGTCCAACGCCGCCCGGGCACGCTCCAGGCAGCTTCTGAGCATCTATCTGCGCAAATAGCGATAACGTGCCAGTAGGAGAGATCTGCACGATTGTTGTGCCCGTACCCTGCAAATTTTGCTTGTTATTGAAGTTGCTTACCAGCACATCTCCGGCGACAAGCTTTCCTATCGAGTGCGGCACAACGGCCACCCCATAAGGATTGAGATCGTCATTTCTTGGAATAGTTGAAGCAATAGTCTTAATGGTGTGAAACCGACCCAGAAAGCCACTCGTCGCAAAGGCATCAACACTGCCAAATACCATCAGTGAGAGGGCGCTGAGAAGGATACAAAACGTCGTCAGTGAAAGCCTGTCTCTCATTTTTGAGAGCGCCAATATATGCATACACCATCCTCACTTTCAATAACTCTTCAGCCCCCCTGGCCCCATATGAGGGCAAAACATCGCTTAAACCCGAAGAGTTATCAGAAAACCTGCTCATAAAAGAGCACTAAAAACATAGGTAGGTATTTTTAATATAAACATGACTCCTGAATATATAGATGAATATCGAAACATTATGATGCAGCGTTAACCGTCCCCCTTTCAAGGTGTTGTCATGATGTCCAGTTCACTAAGAGTAGCAACGAGGCCCAGAGCCGTCTACCCTACAGCTCTGGGCCTCGTTGGGTCTCCAAGTCCAATACGTTCCGCGTTCAACATCTGAGCGAGGCGCTGGAGCTTACCACATCAAAAGAGGCGGTCAGGGGAGTGAAGCCGGAAGGAAAAGTAACGATCCCTGTCGCTTCCGCCTGCCAGTTCGCTCTGCTAGTGCAGTTGCTGGTTGTCACTTTTTGGGTAATGGCGCTTTGCCCGGCATTTGAACCCATTGATTTTTTGACAAGAGTGCCATTCTTGAAGAGAAAGGCGCTAACGGAAAGTGAAGAGACGGGCGCACTACAGGCGGCACCTCCACCTGCATCTATTTGCTTGGAGATAACAAGTGGTGGAATAATAGACACAAGACAATCGATTTCCGACTGCCCTTTCTTGCTGACCAACAAGAGCGAACTGGGTTGCTGCAACTGGTGGAGAGCTGTGGGAGACGTGCGAACCATAGATGGTGTTGCAGCAAAAGCTGAAGAAGCTGTGGGAGTGAAAGCCATCAATAGGCTCGCAGCCAGCAGCAGACTTCCCAGAAGAACGCAACGAATGTGTTGACGCATGAACAGATTTCCTTTCTCGCAGAAGATGGGAACTAACAAGCTCTGGGCCTACGTAAAATTACGCCAGGCCATCGCTTTTCATCCTTATATTCTTTATATGCTTCTCAACAGCTTTTTCAGTAATATGGAGGGAGTGCGCGATACTCAGATCATCTTTCCCTTCATAGAGCAAGCCTATGATCTCCTTCTCACGCGAGGTCAGCGATCTATTGCTGATCGAGAAGGAGCTCCTACCCAAAACGTCGTACATCAGCCATGCTCCAATGGTCGGGTCAAGCAAAAAGGACTGCGCCTCGGAAGAGAGCAGCGCGTACAGGAACTCAGCAGAGGCATTACTGGAAAAGTATCCACAGGCTCCATATTCGTAGGCGGCCTTCAGGAGCGCAATCTCTGGTTTATCCGGTTCAGCCACCATAACCGCAAATTTCGTGCCTTGCAACAGAGCAAAATCAGTTGACAGAGCTTGATTGACAACGATCAGGTCCTGATGATTGGAGCGTAGCGCCACTTGCAAATCTTTCTTGCTGGCAACCACGTCCACGTTGGACACCTGTGGCTCGCTGCCAAAGATAGCCTGTAATCCCATCCGCAACACTCCGTCGTGCATCGCGATCAAAATATTGAGTCCCATGCCTTGTTAAGCTCCAGTGAAGATTAAAAGATTGCCGAAAGCGATTTGTGGGTAAATGGTCCAAAAGTGCGAAATTTCTGATAGCGTTTCATTAGCAGCTCCTCAAGAGAGAGCTGCTTGAGCTCAGTAATGTGTCTATAGAGCGCGTCTTGCAGGTTGCAGGCTGTAGCTGCATAGTTCAGATGGGCGCCACCTGGCGGCTCCGCGATGATCTCATCAATGATCCGGGTTTCTATAAGTTCACGCGCGCTAATGCGCATAGCTTCGGCTGCTTGTGGCGCGAATGCACTATCACGCCAGAGAATAGAGGCGGCAGCTTCTGGAGCGGCGACAGTATAGACGCTATGCTCCAACATGAGAAGACGGTCCGCGACGCTCAGCGCCAGCGCCCCGCCGCTTCCTCCTTCCCCTATCACCACAGCCACAATCGGCACGCGCAAGCGAGACATCAGGTATAAATTTGATGCGATAGCCTCCGACTGCCCGCGCTCTTCGTCCTCCAGCCCGGGAAAAGCCCCGGGAGTATCTATCAGGCATACCAGTGGCAAGCCAAACTTCTCTGCCTGTTTCATTAAACGTGCTGCTTTGCGATATCCCTCGGGGTGGGGCATACCAAAATTGTGCTCTTGCCGCTCTTTGCTCCCTCGCCCCTTCTGATGACAGACAAACATAACGGTCATATCCCTGAAGCTGGCAGGTCCGGCTAGAATAGCGAGATCATCTTTGAAAGCGCGGTCGCCATGCAGTTCGAGGAAATTATCGCAGATGCGGGAGATATAGTCTCCCGCGTGCGGTCGGTCTTGATGACGAGCGATCTGTAACGTTTGCCACGGCGTGAGCTCGGTGTACATTTCCCTGGAATCCACCGGGACCTCCTCTCCCGATTACAAAAATCATTGCTTATTAACAGGTATCAGGGTTGCGACAGGATAGTAAAGGTGCATAAGTCGAATAAGGAATGACCTTAATTCGCGCCGATGGACCACGGCATCGATCAGGCCATGACGAAAGATAAATTCAGCAGTCACCGTGTCTTTAGGTAAACTGACGTGCATAAATTGCTCGATCACCCGCGGCCCGGCGAAGCAGACGAGGCTGCCAGGTTCGGCAAAGATAACATCTCCTAGCATAGCGAAGCTTGCAGTCACCCCTCCTGCCGTAGGATCGGTTAAAAGGCTGTAGTATGGGATGCCGGCCTCTCCCAACCTGGCAAGGGCCGCTGAGGTCTTTGCCATCTGCATCAGCGAGAATATGCCTTCCTGCATGCGAGCCCCGCCGGAAGCGGAACTAATAAGCACGGGGATACGTCGTTCAATGCCTAGCTCGATGGCACGGGTAATTTTTTCGCCGGCGGCTGCCCCCATGCTTCCGCCCATAAAACGGAAATCCATCACGGCCAGCGACAGAGGTTTGCCCTCAACAGTGGCGTAGCCAGTGACAACCGCCTCATTTAAGTGAACCTTCCGGCGCTCCTGCTCTAGCTTTTCTGCATAGACCTGCGATTGACTCACAAAGTGTAGCGGGTCGGCTGAAACAATATCCGCATCTACCTCAACAAAACTGCTCTGATCTACCAACAACTCAATACGTTCATGAGCTGTCAGCTTGAAATGATAGTCGCAATAACGACAGACTTTAAGGTTTCTACACCAGTCCCGCTCGTAAAGGATCTCTTTACATCTCTGGCACTTCACCGCAATGTTCTGCGGAATACTGACCGACGGCACTGGTTTATCCTGCCGGGGAAGAGCAGTTATCCCTTCCCGTTTTGTTCGCAAAACTTCTGATATCATACTATACCGCTCTTTCCTTTTTGGACTGACGCGCTTGATCGCATCCAATAGGACGAATCTATCCCTGTCAGGGCAAGCGCAAGGCTTGCCCCTACATCTCCGGTCGGGAACTGTAGGGGCCATGCCTCGCGCTTGCCCCTTATAGCTGGTTCAGTTTAGCCATCAGGCTATCGAGCTGCTGCTGGTCGAGAGCAGCTTCTGGGAAGTCGGAAGGGGTAAAGACCTCTTTACCAGATGATTGGCACGCATGGATTATCGCTCGTAGCTTTTCCACATAGCGGGTCAGCGCCTGCTGGATAGTCTCGCGCGAATGGATATTCTCGCTATAGGTCAAGCTGATATGCAGGCAATTGTCATCAACACTGCCATTCACCTCCAGGAGGTAGCAACGATTGACATGCAGGTTACGAGCAGCCCCTCCTGTAGCTTGCGCCAGCTTGAGCCATGTCCCCTCGTTCTCAGAGAGAGATTGGGATGATTGGCCTCGGTAGTTGAAGACTACTTCTGCCTCAGGTAAAGCTGCCAGCCGCTGCTTTATCTCCTCATTGTGGCTCAGATGGCGCAATATACCAAAGCCAATACCTCCACGCGGCATCGCGCGCAGTTGCTCTTTCACAGACTTCAATGCCTCTTCCGGCCTGGTCGTTCCAGCGAGGTCCAGACAGATAGGCACAATAGCTGTAAACCAGCCGACTGTCCGCGAGAGGTCAAGCTCCTCCCATAGATCCTCTCGGCCATGTCCCTCCAGATCAACAAGAAGGGTGGAGGTCCCGGTCCATTGGGCAAAGGATTGTGCAAGGGCCGTCAGTAACACGTCTTTGACCTGAGTACGATAGAGCTTCGGCACATCCTGTAAAAGAGTTCGCGTCTCCTCTGCACTCATAGACGCCGATAGCGTGCGGGCTGATGCTTCGGTATTGATGCCGGCAAGATTATCTACCGGCAAAGGACGTACAGAGGTCCAGGGTCTGTCGAGCCAGTATTTCAGTTCCTGTTGCACTTGCTGCGATTGGGCATAGGCGGTTAACCGCTCAGCCCAGTCTTTGAACGACGTGGTTTTCGCGGGGAGCTGGATCGGCTCTCCCTTCACAAGCTGCTGATACGCCGTTTGCAGGTCTGCTAACAGGACCTGCCAGGAGACGATATCCACTGCCAGATGATGAATGACGATCAAGAGTTTATTCGGTTGTTGCTCACCGAGATTGAAAAGCGCGACTCTAATGATCGGGCCTTTTGCGATGTTCAGGCTCTTCTGTACCTCGTTCGCCAGCGCCTCTACCCGTGCTGCCTGCTCTAACTCCGGTACCGTTGTGAGATCAAACAGGGTCAGTGGTATTTCCTCGTCCGCAGCTATCGCAGTACATGTTTGCTGCCAACCATGCAGATCGTTGTCAAAGCGCAGGCGAAGCGCGTCGTGGTGCGCCATTAAGGCGCGAATACACTGGCGCAACAGGGCCGGATCAAGATGCTGATATGCCTTGCAATTCCGATCAACAACGCCACTCTCGCGTCCTGTAGCTCCCCGATTCATCGTGGGAGCGTTCAGTTGATCGGGAAGGAAGACGTCAAGCAATTTCGCCAGGTTCCAGTGATGCCGATCAGGCAACGGCTGCTCGAAGAACCAGTGTTGAATCGGCGTTAAAGGTACCAGGCCCGTCAGTTCGGACGTAGGCGCGGGGGTAGGCGATACATCGCCTGCGGACGCAGTAAACTGGGTCCCTACGGCGGTTGCCAGTTCGGCAATCGTTTGATGCTGGAAAAGCTGTCTTGGAGCGATGCGCAGCCCCTTCTCGTTGGCTTTCATAATCATCTGAACGCCGATAATAGAGTCGCCACCGAGCTCAAAGAAGTTGTCGTTGACCCCGACCCTGTCGAGACGCAATACCTCACACCAGATATCGGCGAGCAACTGCTCCGTCGCGTTGGTTGGCGCTGCAAAGGTGCTCGCAACATCGGGCCTGGCTGTATCGGGCATGGGCAGGGCACGACGATCCACTTTGCCATTAGGAGTGAGCGGCAGTTCGTTCAAGAAGACAAAAGCCGAAGGGATCATGTATTCTGGGAGATACGCCTTCAAATCGCTTCTCAGGGAACTGACCGTCAATGCTTGATCGCCTCTAGACACAACATACGCTACAATACGTTTCTGGTCCGGGATATCCTCCCGCACCACGACTACACATTCCTGGACGTCCGGCTGCTTACTCAGCACAGTCTCGATCTCTCCCAACTCGATGCGGAAGCCGCGCACCTTGACCTGGTGATCAAGACGTCCCATGAACTCAATACTGCCATCGGGCAGGTAGCGCGCCTGGTCGCCCGTTCGATACAGGCGGCCACCGGGGCCACCAAAGGGATCGGGCACAAATCTTTCCGCGGTAAGTTCCGGTCGCTTGAGATAACCGCGCGTTACGCCATCGCCACCGATATACAACTCGCCAGGAATGCCAACCGGCACCGGCTGCTGATGCGCATCTAACAGGTAGATCTGGGTATTGGCAATCGGATGGCCGATGGAGATCGGTTTATGCGCAGCAACAACATTGCAGGTCGCAGACCAGATGGTCGTCTCAGTCGGGCCATAGAGATTCCAGAGGCTCACCCCTTTGTCCAGCAAGTCATTCGCCAGCTCGCGCGGCAGAGCTTCGCCACCGCACAACGCTTTAAAGGGTGATGTAGGGGCAGGGCTTGCCCCTGCCCTGGATGCTTGCCACCCTGCTTCCAGAAGGAGACGCCAGGTGGTGGGAGTGGCCTGCATGATGGTAGCGCCAGAGGTGATTAGCCGGTCAAAGAGTAGCTCCCCGCTCGCAGCGATATCGTGACTGACCACCTCCAGGCGAGCGCCCACCAGCATGGGCAGGTAGAGCTCCAGGCCAGCGATATCAAACGACAACGTGGTGACAGCCAGCAGCGTATCCTGACGCGTGATGCCGGGCTGCTGCCGCATTGAAGCCAGGAAGTTCACGACGCCAGCGTGTGGCACCTGTACGCCTTTGGGCTTCCCGGTCGAGCCCGAGGTATAGATGACATAGGCCAGATTGGCCGCAGTAACGCCGCTACGCGGTGTGCTGATAGGTAATGCCTTGTGATTGCTCCAATTTTCATCGAGGTAAAGCGTGGGCACGCTCTGATCCGCTACCAGCTTTTCCATTGCTCGCTGCGTCAGTATGGCCGATACCTGAGCATCCTCCAGCACAAAAGTCAGCCGCTCTTGCGGATAATTCGGGTCCAGCGGAACGTACGCGCCTCCTGCTTTTAGCACGGCAAGCAGCGCCACAACCATCTCTACAGAGCGATCCATACAGATGGCGACCAGTTTATCGGGACCGACGCCCAGTTCTCGCAGCCGGTGGGCTAATTGATTGGCGCGGCGATTGAGAACCTGGTAAGTTACCTGCTCGTCCTCGAAAACGAGCGCAACGGCATGCGGCGTGCTTTTCGCCTGAGCCTCGAAGAGCTCATGAACGCAACTATTACGCGCATATGCCATCTCCGTCGCATTCCAGGTATGCAGCAGTACCTCTTTCTCGCCCTCCGTCACTAATTGCAGTGTTTCCACGCTCTGATCGGGATCGGCTACAATGCTTGCTAACAAAGTCAGGAAATGATTGGACATGCGCTCAATCGTTGTTGCATCAAACAGGTCTGTATTATATTCCCATGCTCCCTCCAGTCCGGCCTGCGTATCGTCCAACGCCAGAGTGAGATCAAACTTTGCCGTTTCCCCTTTTGGCTCCAATGTGCGCAAGGTAAGGTCAGCAAAGCCCTCGGTTGGAGCCGACATATTTTGCAGCACGAACAGCACTTGAAAGAGGGGAGAATAGCTGACATCGCGTGTCAACTGTAGCTCGTCTACCAGTTTTTCAAAGGACAGATCTTGATGCTGATACGCCTCCAGCGTCGTTTTGTTGACGCGACCAAGCAAGGCGCGGAACGACGGATTGCCTGAAAGGTTAGTGTGCAGCACCAGCGTATTGACAAACAGGCCGATCAGATTTTCGAACTCCACATGGCGACGGTTAGCCACCGGTGAGCCGACCAGTACGTCAGATTGGCCGCTATAGCGTGACAGCAACACGCCGAAGGCTGCCAGCAACGTCATAAAGAGCGTTGCGCCTTCCTGGCGACTCAGCTCCTTGAGGGCCGCGCTCAGTGACGGCGCCACGGAAAAACGTACTACTGCGCCGCGGAAGGTCTGAGCGGGCGGTCTGGGCCGATCTGTCGGCAAGTTCAACACGGTAGGAACCCCTGCCAGACGCTTGCGCCAGTAGGCAACCTGCTCCGCGAGTACGTCATTCTGTAACCATTCCCGCTGCCAGAGCGCGTAATCCGCATACTGCAGCGGCAGTGCGGACAGCGGAGAAGATTTCCCACGACTAAAGGCTTCATAGAGGGCGCCCAGTTCCCGCATCAGGATATCGTGCGACCAGCCATCAAAGATGATGTGATGCATGGTCAGCAAAAGCACATGCTCCATCGAGCTAAGGCGCAAAAGTTGCCCACGCAGCAGCGGTCCCTTATTCAGCTCGAAGGGTTTCATCGCTTCTGCCTGTACTGACTGCTGCACACGCTCCTGCTGCTCAGATGATGGCAGATGCGAAAGATCCGTCAGGGTAAGATCGGACGCGCTAAAACGAATATCTCCAGCGGGCAGAACCTGTTGCATAGGCTGACCATCGGCCAGGACAATGATCGTACGCAAAATCTCGTGACGCTGTACAATCTCGGAGAGAGTACGCTCCAGCGCCTCTCGCTGCAATGGACCCTGCATATGCAGGGCAACAGGGATGTTGTAGAACGGGCTTTCTGGCTCCAGTTGACTGAGGAACCACAGGCGCCGCTGGGCAAACGAGAGCGGGAACAGAGCCCGGCGCGGGCGAATATCGGGAAGAGCTAAGGCAGCCACGCTACCGGGTTTATGCTGCGCCTGCTCTATCTGTTCGGCAAGGCCCGCAATAGTTGGATGCTCAAAGAGCGCCTGTAAAGGCAAATCGACCTGGATTCTCTTGCGCAGACGTGCCATAACCTGCGTTGCCGGTAAAGAATGGCCGCCAATAGCAAAGAAGTTGTCCAGAACGCCCACGCGCTCCAATGCCAGCACCTCGCACCAGATATCCGCCAGCAGCTCTTCTGTGTCCGTACGAGGGGCTATATAAGAAGCTGTAAGTTCGCTATGGTCGCGCTCCGGCGCGGGTAAAGCTGCTCGCTCCAGCTTACCATTGGCTGAGAGCGGGAACTCTTCAAGCAAGACAAAGGCCACAGGGATCATATAGACTGGCAGCTTATCGTGCAGCCATGCATAGAGCTGATTTGCCGCCGGCTTCTCTCCCGGCACCGCGGTCAGATAGGCCACCAGTCGTTGCTGCCCCGGCTCATCTTCGCGCACCAGCACCAAGCACTGGCGAACGGCGGGATGCTGCCCCAGCACCGCCTCAATCTCCCCCAGTTCGATGCGATAGCCACGCACCTTCACCTGATGATCGACGCGCTGGATAAACTCGATCTGCCCATCGGGGTGATAGCGTCCAACATCACCGGTCTTATAGAGACGCCCTCCAGACACGCCAAAGGGATCGGGGATGAAGGTTGAAGCCGTACGGGCCGCGTCTCCCACATACCCTCTGCCGACGCCAATCCCACCAACATAAATCTCTCCTGGCACGCCCACCGGCAAGGGTTGGAGCACACGATCCAGAATATAGATCTGCGTATTGCCTACCGGCAGCCCTATCGGCGCCGTCGCCCCTCTCTCCAGCAGCGCCTGATGGAGCACAGCGTGCGTCACATCGTCAGAGCATTCCGTCGGCCCATAGGCGTTCAGCAGCGTGACCTGCGGGAAATGCCGCAGCCAGCGCGCAGCCAGCGGGGCGGGGAACTGCTCTCCGGTGACAACCAGCCAGCGCAGACTTGCTTCTACGCTCGCTTGCTCAGACAACAACTCAATGGCATCGAGATACGCCTGGAGCAGCGAGGGCACAATCTCCAGAATAGAGACGCGCTCAGCAGCAACGTGCCTGAACAATTGCACCGGATCGCGCGCGATCTCATTAGGATAAATGCACACCTGCCCCCCCTGTAAGAGCGCGGCGAAAAACTGCCAGACGGAGATGTCGAAGCAGTGAGAAGCCGTCTGAGCAACCGTATCGTCCGACGTGAGATCAAGCGTCTGGATTTTGGCAAAGAGATGGTTGAGCATCCCGCGCTGCGCCACCATCGCGCCTTTGGGCTGGCCTGTCGAGCCGGAGGTGTAAATGACATAAGCAAGATTGTCAGCCGTGACGCTGCATGCCGGCGCCGTCTGTGCTTCCTGGCTGAGCGTTTGCCAGTCGCTGTCGAGACAGACGATCTGTCCCTGGTATGCCGGCACCTGTTCGCGCAGGTGCTGCAACGTGAGCAATACCGGAGCATGTGCGTTGCTCAGCATGAAGGCCAGGCGATCTTGAGGATAGGTGGGGTCCATCGGCATATAGGCTCCTCCCGCCTTGAGAATGCCCAATAACCCAATCACCATGTCCAGCGAACGTTCCATACAGATGCCGACCAGCACGTCAGGTCCCACGCCCAGCCGTTGCAGGTAATGGGCCAGTTGATTGGCGCGCTCATTCAATTCGCGATAGCGCAATTGCTGACCTGCGCACGATACCGCAACCCGATCAGGAGTGCGCTGCGCCTGCTGCTCAAAAAGCTGATGGATGCACCCGGTCACAGGATAGTCCACATGGGTGTTATTCCACTCGAAAAGAAGCTGCTGCTCTTCCTCCTGACTCATCAGGGGCAGTTCCGAGAAGTGGAGAGCAGCAGCCTGCGTCATCCCTTGTAACAGCGTCTTCAGATATCCCATCCAGCGCTGAATCGTTTGAGTTCGAAACAGATCGGCATTGTAATTGCATTCCAGGACCAGTTCTGTATCTGTCTGCACGATATTGAGATCGAAATCAAATTTGGCGAAGCCAGTAGAGTTAGTAATAATATCAGCCTCAAGATCGGCAAATGCGAGTTCTCCAGCGCGATCAAGGTTAAATGACGTTGTCACCAGAGGCATAGAGCTGGGGTCTCTGGGCAGATTTAGCTTCTCAACTAGCTTGCTTAAAGGATAGATCTGGTGCTCATAGGAATTCAGCAATACAGTTTTCACCGCCTGGAGATAACGAGCCAGCGTAGGATCGTCCTCGATCTTCAGCCGTAGCGGCAGCAAGTTAACGCAGTGCCCCACCAGATGCTCGTTATCGATCAGGGTATGACCCGCGGCAGAAACGGAGACGACCAGATCCGTTTGATTGGTCAGACGTGAAAGCAGAGCTGTGTATGCCGCCAGTAGCGTGGTAAATAGCGTGCAATGCTGTTGCCGACTGAGATTTTTTAGCTCATTACATAGTTTTGCATCAATTTTCGTGACATAAAACGCGCCTTTGAAAGTTTTTCTGGCCGGGCGAGGAAAATCGGTTGGCAGCGTCAGGATTGGTGGCAAGCTCGTAAACTGGCTTAACCAGTACGCCTGAGCCGAGGTCATCAGTTCCTGCTGTTCCGGCTGCTCCAGCCATTCCACAAACTCGCGATATTGCGTCGCTGCTGGCAGGTGCGCTTGCGTACCCGAGCAGGCATTAGTATAAAGAACGCTCAATTCGGCCAGCATGGTGCCAACAGAGCGCCCATCGGCAATGATGTGATGGACAGTGAAAACGAAAAGATGATGTTGCTCCTGAAGCTTTACGAGATGGATGCGCATCAGAGGCCCGTGTTCAAGGTCAAAGGGTTTTTGAATCTCTCTGGCCTGCACATCCGCCACCTGTCGCTCCTGCACCTCTTCTGCTAACGAGGAGAAGTCGCTCCAGGCGATATCCAGGTCAAAAGAGGGTAGTATACGTTGATAGTCTCCCTCGCTGCTAAAAGTGGTTCTTAGAGACTCATGGCGCTGAATCAGCGCCTGAACGGCCTGGCGCATCGCGTCTGCCTGAAACGACCCGCGCAGATGCATGGTCAGCGATTCGTGGTAGGCACGCGATGCATCGGTCCCAAACTGTGCCATGAACCAGAGTTCCTTCTGTTGCTCTGACATCGGCACCATACGCACAGCGTCATGAGCCTCCTGGTTATGCCCATCGTTCGCAAAAACAGAGGAGAGAGGGGAAGCGAGGCGAGTAATCGCCTCGCTTCCCTGCGACAAAGTACGACTCAAGAATAATGGGCCTGTCCCGCCCCCGGGGTCGGAGGGATCGGGCCAGGGGGACGTGTCAATCAAGAAGCCGCCAGCTTGCAATTCTACCAGCGTCTCCTGGATAGCCTGAACGATATAATCCAGATCGCTGGCGGTATGCGCCGTTGACAGGAAGCAGTTACGCGTCTCGGCAATGTAAATGCCTTTTTCCAGCAGATGATAGAAAAAGAGGTTTGCGTCAACCACTTTATACGCCGGAGGGAACAAAAAGCGGAAGAGCGAACCGAAATGGATCGTTCGTATCGGCGCGTGCATTTGTTCAAAGAGCCGGTCCAGGCGCTGCATCAACTGCGTTGTGCGCTGGTTTAACTGCTCCTGAAGCTGCGGTCCGCTTGACTTGAGATGATTGAGAATGGACCAGACAACCGGCATCAGGAGAGGATGCTTGAAGTACGTGCCGGCAAAGAATGTCTGCATGGCATCGGGTATGGAGGCATCGCCATACTGCCATACTCCTCCGTCTACCGCATCCATAAACTCAGCTTTACCGCCAATCGCCGCCACCGGCAGACCGCCACCAAAAGCTTTCCCGTAGGTGACAATATCCGCCCGCACGCCAAACAACGCCTGCGCGCCCCCCAGATGCATGCGGAAGCCCGCGACGACCTCATCAAAGATGAGGGCTACCCCGGCTTCGGTCGTGAATTTTCTCAGCTCCTGTAAAAACTTTGTGGGCAATAGATCCGGCCTGCGACTCTGGGGCAGTTCCACAATCACCGCCGCCAGATCCTGGGCGTGAGCTTTGAGCATCTCCAGCGATTCCGGCCTGCCAAAGTAGAGCGAGATGACATCCTCAATCATGCTATCTGGAGTGCCTGGTGCCAGAGCAATGGTGCGTAAAGACTTATCAGCGGTCTCATGCGATTTGACCAATACGCCGTCAAACGTGCCGTGGAATGATCCGGCGAAAACAGCTATTTTAGAGCGTCCTGTGGTCGCGCGCGCCAGGCGAATCGCGGTCATCACTGCTTCTGTACCGGAATTACAAAAGCTGACCCGTTCCACGCCTGTAATCTCACAGAACAACTTGGCAACCTTGCCGACCATGTACGATTGCCAGCCAAGCCCTATACCACGGCGGGCCTGTTCCTGTAGCGCATCAACCAGAAAAGAGGGAGAATGCCCAAAGAGGAGGGCCCCAAAGCCCATAGCGATGTCAACGTACTCATTGCCATCGACGTCCCAGACATGCGCTCCCTCGGCTCGCTCGACGGCGAGTGGATAGACCACCTCCTTGAATGTAAGATTAAAGCCAGCAGTTCCCCGATTGTCCGCATGAAACTTGCGGTAATCTTGCGCGATCTGCTTCGAACCCTTTGTTTTGCGTGCTACGCGTTCGATCAAAGCGGCTATATATTGCTGTTGTTGCTCCGTGAGGCCACCAAGCGCCCCTGTTTTCCTGGGCTGATAGGGGACATACGTTTCAGGGTCCATGCGCAGGCTGAGAACAGGACCATTCTCACCCACCATAGGATGTAACGTTGCTGTCGGCTGTTGCGATAACGTGTCATTTATAGAAACAGGGGCAGGAAGTACCTCTTGCTGAGATGCTACTCCATTGAAAGACGCAATCACAGTTTGCTCCTGTAGTGGGGCAGCCACAAGAGTCTCCTGCACCCTGGTAGATGGCAGATCATTGACAAAAGTGCGCGTTCCTAATGCCTCTAACTGCTGGGACATCAGCAAACGCTGCTGCTCCACCATTTGAGCCATGAGCTGAAGTTGTTGCTCTACAATTGACTCAATGCGCGTTGAGGAACCGCTCTGCACCATATGTCCATTAGCGGCATTGCCCACATATCCATTAGCAGGCATCAATGGAGCAGAAGGTCGCTGCAATGGAGCCGTCAGCTTCTGGGTGTTCGGTTCCCGTTGCGCCTGTACAGGAGCTTCCATAGGCAAAGGCTCACTGTTATTGCGCGCGACAACGCCATTGGACACAATAAATTGTGTCCCTACGAAGCCTCGTTGCTCGGCGGGAGGCTCCTTTATAAAATCAGATGGCAATTTCTGGTCGAGATACGCCGCCAGCGAGTCAAACGTATCATAATTTTCTAGAAGATGACGGAAAGGTATTTTTATACTGAATACATCTTTAATGCGCTGGCTGGCCTGCATAAGCAGCAGGGAATCCGCTCCTATCTCAAGGAAAGAACTTTGCTGGTCAACCGCCGTCAGGTCCGTACCAAGCAGATGACCAAAAATGTCCTTGAGCCGTGTCATGATTTCCTTCTGACGCGTTTCTGTGGGCATATGAGAGTTAGATACAGCCATTTCCTTTGTTTTCCCTTCTATGGATAGATGAAATTTCTGCCGGGGGAGAGCATCCTGAGAGTCGTTACTTTGATAAATCACCTCCTGCTGATGTTTTACGTCTGGCGCTTCAATCCAATGTCTCTGCCGCTCAAACGGATAGGTCGGTAAAGGAACCCTTTGCCAGCTATCACCGGCAAAGCTGGTCCAATCTACGCGTACCCCAGCTATCCAGAGCTGACCCAATGTTTGCAAGACATGGGCAAAATCAGATGCTTCCTTCTGCGCATGAGGCAGTGATGAAAGGACGCGCTGTTCCTTCTTCCTGGCTGAATGCTGCTTTGCCAGCGTGCATAACGCGGCACCGGGACCAACTTCAAGCAAGACGCATTGCGGATCTTCCATCAGGAGCTGAAGACCTGCGGCAAACTGCACAGTCTGTCGCAGATGACGCGCCCAGTACGCCGGATCGGTTGCTTCTGCTGCTGTAATCCAGGCGCCGGTAACGTTAGAGACAAACGGTAGCACGGGCGCTTTGAGCTGGACTTTTTTCACTTCGGCGGTAAAGGCTGCCAGGATAGGGTCCATCATGCTCGAATGAAAGGCATGAGATGTATGCAATCTTCGGGTCATGACTCCCTTCTCAACAAGGACCTCCTTACCGAGCGACTGAGCAGTAGCTAGCTGTGAAACAGCGTTGTCGCTCGGAATTTCGAGGGCCTCCTCTACAGCGCGCACCGCCTCTTTCGTGCCCGAAAGGACGCAACGCGCAGGGGTATTGATCGCTGCTAGAGAGAGCTGCTCGTTCAGGAACGGTTGCAGAGCGTCCGGCGGCAGTGATACCGCGAGCATGTCGCCGGCAGGCAGCGCCTGCATCATTTTCCCCCGCAACGCGACTAACCGTATCGCGTCTTCCAGCGAGAAAACTCCGGCCAGGCATGCCGCCACGTACTCGCCGATGCTATGCCCAATCAGCGCCTGCGGCTGTATGCCCCATGCCATCCATAGCTGTGCCAGAGCATATTCAATAGTAAAGAGGGCAGGCTGGGCGATAGCGGTGCGTGTCAGCTTTTGCGTGGCCTCCGCTGCTTCCTCGGAGGCCGGATAGCAGATCTTGCGCAGATCAGCTTTGAGGTAGGGCTGGAAGGAGTGCGCGCACATATCCACATATTTGCGGAAAACAGGCTCATACTGATACAGTTCCGCAGCCATCTGGATATGTTGCGATCCCTGCCCTGGAAACAAGAAGGTAACGGGTCGCTGGAGCGCCGACTTTTCGCCTGTGGCAACGTGCTGATGGTCAAGCATCTCCAGCGCCCTGATGGCTTCCTCACTATTATGACAAACTACAGCTCGCCGAATATCAAACTGCTTCCTTCCGAGTTGCAAAACGGCGGCGACATCAGCCAGAGGGAGCTCCGGCTGTTGCGCAAGATGTCGCGCCAGATTGGCGCTCATCGTCGCCAGAGCCGTCTCGGTGCGTGCGGAGAGTAGCAATAGTTGCCAGGGTTTGGCCTCACGGGCTGGCACGGTCACAGGAGGAGCTTCTTGCAGCACAACATGCGCATTGGTGCCCCCAATGCCAAAGGAGCTGACCCCGGCGGTACGCGGAAAGCCTTCGCTTTTCCATTCAGTAAGTTGCGTATTGACATAAAAAGGACTATTCGCAAAGTCGATCCTGGGATTTGGTCGCACGAAATGGAGGCTGGGCGGCAATTGTTTATGCACCAGGGCCAGCACGGTCTTGATCAGTCCCGTTATTCCGGCTGCGGCATCGAGATGACCAACATTGGTTTTGACCGAGCCAATGGCACAGAAGTTGTTCTTTTTCGTTCCCGTACGAAAAGCGCGCGTTAACGCCGCTATTTCTATCGGGTCGCCCAGGGCGGTTCCGGTGCCATGCGCCTCAACATACGTCACCATCTCCGGCTCGATGCCAGCAATCGCCTGCGCCTCCGCAATCACTTGAGCCTGCCCCTGGGTACCAGGGGCAGTATATCCAATCTTGGCCGAGCCATCGTTATTGATGGCTGAGCCTTTGATAACAGCAAAAATTGTATCGCCATCTTGTAAAGCATCCGCCAGCCGTTTGAGCAGCACTACACCAACGCCGTTGCCGCGCAATGTGCCCTGCGCTTGCTCATCAAAGGCGCGGCAATGCCCATCAGGAGAAACAATGCCTCCTTCCTGATACACATAGCCGATTTTATGCGGCACCCTGACTGAAACCCCACCGGCCAGCGCCATATCGCATTCACTGTTGAGCAGGCTCTGAACCGCTAGATGCACGGCGACCAGAGAGGTGGAGCAGGCTGAACTGACACTGATGCTGGGACCGCGCAAGTTCAGCTTATAGGAAACGCGCGTCGCCAGGTAATCGCGCTCGTTCCCCAATCCTATCTGGAATAAGCCCTCCTTTTCTATCAGCTCACGATTGCTCGCAAGGTTCGACAATAAGTAGGTATCCATGCTCGCCCCGGCATAGATGCCGATGCGTTCGGCATAGCGTTCCGCGTCATAGCCTGCTTGCTCTAACGCTTCCCAGGCGCATTCGAGAAAGAGGCGTTGCTGGGGGTCCATGAGCGCGGCATCCCTCGGGGTAATGCCGAAGAACGCCGCATCAAACATATCTACACCATCAAGAACTGCCCCGGCTTTTACATACTGCTGCTGGTTATAAACAGCAGGTTTTACGCCAGATGCGGCAAGCTCTTGATCGGTAAAAAACGAGATTGATTCTCTGCCGTCTTGCAGGTTCTGCCAGAACTCATGGATCGACCTGGCCCCTGGAAAACGGCCACTCATGCCGATAATCGCTATCTCATTAGAAAAATCTATCTGATCCATCTTAGTCCTCAAACACCTCTATTTTCTTCGCACCTTGTCGGCTGCGTCTCAACTGTCGTTGTTGCTCGACAGCGCGGCTACGTGCAGCGGACCAGCCATGACTTTGCTGAAGCGGAGCCGCCTCCTCCTCGTTCCGGCTGAGCAGCGCGGCGAGCGCGGAGATCGTCGTGTGCTGGAATAAATCGAGCAGCGATACATTTTTGTGGAGTACCGTTTGCAAGCGATCCTGTAAGCGAGCCAACAGTAATGAATGACCGCCCAGGTCAAAGAAGTTCTCATGCACGCCGACCTTCTCCAGGTGCAGGATGTCACACCAGATCGCAGCAATATCCCGCTCAATCTGGCTCTCCGGCGCGACATACGTGGTCTCCGTTTTCCCCTGCACTGCTTCGGGAGCCGGCAGCGCTTTCACATCGACTTTCGCATTGGACGTGATTGGCAGGGCGTCCAGCACCACAAAGGCCGCGGGGAGCATATATTCGGGCAAGCGCTCTTTGAGCGCCTGGCGCACATCGCTGATCACTGGCGCATTGTCGGCCTCTGGAATCAGGTACGCGACGAGACGCTTCTCGCCCGGCACGTCCTCGCGGACGATGACCACGCTTTCATGCACCGACGGCTGTTTGTTGAGCGCCTCCTCGATCTCACCAAGCTCGATGCGGAAGCCGCGAATCTTCACCTGATGGTCAAGGCGCCCCAGGAATTCGATGTTGCCATCGGGTCGCAGGGAAGCCCTGTCTCCGGTTCGATAGAGGCGCGCCCCCGGTTCCAGGCTGAAGGGATGAGGGATAAAGCGTTGCGCGCTCAGTTCTGGGCGATACAAGTATCCTCGCGCGAGCCCTACCCCTCCGAGATAGAGCTCGCCCGGGACACCAATCGGACACGGCTGCCAGTGCGCATCCAGGACATACATCTGCATATTGGCAATGGGCTTGCCGATGGTCGGACGCTTTTTATCATTCTGACAGAGCGCGACGCTGGCACAGACTGTCGTTTCGGTTGGCCCATAGGCATTGAAGAAGTTGCGACCAGGGCTCCAGTTGGCAACCAGTTCGGCGGAGCAGGCTTCACCGGCGGTAATCAGCGTCTGCAACACAGGCAGGTCTTGCTGAGGCAGGACCGCCAGCACAGAAGGCGAGAGCGTCGCTGTGGTGATCTGCTGCTCCTGCAACAAGTGCAAGAGCGATGGCCCCGGCATCAGCGTCTCCTGTGTTGCCAGGCAGAGCGTCGCACCGATGGAAAGCGCCATCACTATTTCCCAGATGGAGGCATCAAAGCTCAGTGACGCAAATTGCAGCATCCGGTTTTCTGGTTGCGTCCCGAACGCCTTTGCTTGCGCGACCGACAGACTTGCCAGGCCGCGATGCGACACCATCACGCCTTTCGGTGTGCCCGTAGAGCCAGAGGTGTAGATGACATACGCCAGATTCGCCACGCTCATTTCTACCGGAGGCGGAGGCACCGCCCCATCAGTGAGCTCTGTCTCTATCAGGTCCTCTATCCCATAGACCGAGAGTCCTTCCGCCGGCAGCCGCTCGCGCAACCTGTTTTGCGTCAACAGGATCGCAATGCGAGCATCTGTGAGCATAAAAGTCAGGCGTTCACGCGGGTAGCCCGGGTCCAGCGGCACATACGCACCGCCCGCTTTGAGGATACCCAGCAGGGTCACTACCAGTTCCGGCGAGCGTTCCATGCAGAGGCCCACCAGCACCTCTGGCCCGACACCCAGGCCACGGAGTCGCCAGGCAAGGCGATTGGCGCACTCATCAAGCGCCCGATAGCTCAGCGTCTGCTCTTCAAAGACCAGCGCCACGGCATCAGGACGCGCCCGCACCTGCTCTTCAAACAGCTCGTGGATACAGTGATCCTGCGCATAAGGCGTCTGGGTGGCATTCCAGTCATGTAACACCACCTGCTGCTCCTGCTCAGGGAGCAGCGGATACTGCATGATGGACTGCTCGGGATGAGCAACAATTGCGTGCAGCAGCGTCTGGAAATGTGCGGCCATTCGTCTGATCGTGGTAGCATCAAACAGGTCTACACTATATTCCCACCGCATCTGCAAGCCCGTCGCGGTTTGCAGCATATCCACCATCATATCCTGCTTGGCCGTTCCTCCTTCAATAGGAAATGGCTCAAGGGCGATCCCCGTGATAGGGATAGGAGCTGAGGAAGAGATCCACAAGGCGAAAGCCACCTGGAACAAGGGATTATAGCTCAAACTGCGCTCCGGCTGTACCGCCTCTACCAGACGCTCAAAGGGCAGGTCCTGGTGCGCGTAGGCGGTCAGAGTCATCTCGCGTACTCGCTGTAGCAAGGTACGAAACGACGGGTTGCCGGATAGATCGGTGCGCAAGACCAGCGTGTTGACAAAAAAGCCCATCAGTTCTTCCAGCTCCAGATGGCGACGGTTGGCAGTTGGCGAACCCAGCAGCACATCGCTCTGCCCACTGTAGCGCGCCAGCAGCACATTGAAGGCCGCCAGCAACGTCATAAAGAGGGTGACGCCTTCGCGCCGGCTTAACTCACTGAGCGCGACAGAGAGCGAGGGATCGATGGTGAAATGTTCCACAGCTCCGCGGAAGGTCTGAATCGGCGGGCGAGGCCGGTCGGTCGGCAAATTCAGCACCGTGGTAGCCCCGGCGAGCTGCTGGCGCCAGTAGGTCATCTGGCGTTCGAGCATCTCCGTCTGCAACCATTCGCGCTGCCAGAGCGTATAGTCGGCGTATTGCAGCCGCAACTCGGGCAGGGAAGATATCTGTTCCTGGCTAAAGCTTCCATAGAGAGAGATCAGCTCTCGCTCAAAAACGTCCTTCGACCAGCCATCAAAGACAATGTGATGCACGGTCAGGACCAGCACATACTCCGTTGGCGTAAGGCAGAGCAGCTTGCTGCGGATCAACGGTCCCTGGCTTAGATCAAAGGGCAGCATCGCTTCGGCGTTGACAATCCGCTGCGCCTGTTCCTCCCGCTGCTCTACAGGCAAGTGCTGTATATCGATTACAGGCGCGATAAAGCCGGCCCCCACGAAGGCTGGATGGATGAATTGAACGGGCTGGCCTTCTATCTCGTCGATGGTAGTGCGCAGGGTCTCGTGCCGCCGCACAATCTCAGCCAGGCTGCGTTCCAACGCCTCTACATCCAGCCATCCGCGGATACGCAGGGCCATTGGGATATTGTAGAAGGGGCTCTCCGGGTCCAACTGATGCAGGAACCACAGGCGCTGTTGCGCCAGTGAGAGCGGGAGCAATGCCGGGCGTGAACGCTCGTTTAGAGCAGGCAGCGAGCTCTTCTCCTGGGACCACCGTGCTATTTCCGCTTGCTCAGCCAGCGCCGCCAGGGTCGGGTACTCGAAGATGGCGTGCAAGGGCAGATCAACTTCCAGAGCTTTATAGAGATGGGCGAGGACCTTGATAGCCAGCAGAGAGTAGCCGCCAATCGCAAAAAAGTTATCAAAGACGCTCACCCGATCCAGATTCAGCACCTGGCACCAGATACCCGCCATGATCTCCTCGATGGCAGTGCGAGGAGCGACATAGGAGGCCGCCAGTTCAATGCGATCATGCTCCGGCATAGGCAAAGCGCGCCGATCCACTTTGCCATTCGGCGAGAGCGGTAACTGCTCAAGCACAACAAAGACCGTTGGCATCATGTACTGAGGCAAGCGCTCACGTAACCAGGTTTTTAGATGGTCACCGGCCACGAACTCTTGTTGCTCAGAGACGATATACGCCACCAGACGTTTGGTTCCAGGCTGGTCCTCGCGAACAATGACCACGACTTCGCGAACGGCTGGATGCTGGCCCAGCACTGTCTCAATCTCGCCCAACTCGATACGAAAACCGCTGACCTTCACCTGATAATCGATGCGCCCCAGGAACTCGATGGTGCCATCAGGTCGATAGCGCGCTAAATCGCCTGTTCTATATAACCTTTCTCCGGCTGCGCCAAATGGATCAGGGATAAATTTCTCCGCCGTTAAGGCTGGCTGATGGAGATACCCACGCGCCAGACCCTTGCCGCCAGTGTATAACTCTCCAGGAACGCCAATGGGCACCGGCTGCATATAGGCATCCAGGATATAGACCTGCGTGTTGGCAACGGGGGAGCCAATGGACACAGAGTTGCCAACCTGCTCCTCTTGCGTCATGAAGTAGCAAGAGGTAAACGTGGTGTTCTCCGTTGGTCCATAGCCATTGACGAGAGTACACCCTCCCCGTTGTGCCAGAATTTTCTTCGCATGGGGAACAGATACAATATCTCCTCCCGTGATCACATACTTCACGGTCTGTAGACTCTCAAGATGGTACTCTACCATCTGGCTAAACAGCCCGGACGTGATCCAGAGGACGGTGATACAATATTGCTCAATCGCCCGTTGCAGTTCATTTAAGGATGACGTGTAAGAAGGAAACACTACCAGGCGCGCACCGTTGAGCAGGCTGCCCCAGAGCTCGAGGGTCGAGGCATCAAAGGAAACAGGAGCCGATTGTAAGAAAACTTCCTGCGGAGCAAACGCGGCAAAATTTGCTTCTTTCACCAGGCGCGCGATATTGGCATGCGTCACGCAGACCCCCTTAGGGGTGCCGGTAGAACCTGAAGTATAAATGATATAGGCGAGATTAGTCGCGCTCAATCCTTCAGGTGGCGTGAATACCACATCATCATCTTCATCCTCCTCTTCTAGATTATCTACGCTATAAATCGCAAGTCCTTCTGCGGACAGACGATCATACAAGTGGCGCTGAGTGAGCAGGATTGTGATGCGAGCATCAGCGATCATAAAAGCCAGGCGCTCACGCGGATAGCCCGGGTCCAGCGGCACATAGATGCCTCCCGCTTTAAGGATCGCCAGCAAGGCCACCACCAGTTCCAGTGAGCGCTCCATGCAGATGCCAACCGGCACTTCTGGCCCAACTCCCAGCTCGCGGAGCTGCCAGGCAAGACCATTGACCCGCTGATCAAGCGCGCGGTAACTCAACGCCCGCTCTTCACAGGCGAGAGCGATGGCATCGGGACGCACCCGTACCTGTTCCTCAAAGAGCTCATGAACACAGCGATCCTGAGGAAAAGGAGTTTGGGTCGCATTCCAGTCATGCACCACCGTCTGCTCTTCGGCAGGCGGCAGGAGCGGATACTGCATGATGCTCTGTTCAGGATCAGCCACGATAGCGTGCAGCAGCGTCTGGAGATGTCCAACCATGCGCTTGATCGTGCCGGCATCAAAAAGATCGGTGCTGTACTCAATCTTGCCGCGCATGCCGCCGTCTATTTCCGTCAACTCAAGCATGACATCAAATTTTGCCGTCCCGCTATCAACCTCCAGCGAGCTCATTTCCAGATTGGTGAGCGGTCGGACCGATGCCAGGATGTTCTGTAAAACAAATGCCGCCTGGAAAAGCGGATTGCTATTGGACGAACGCTCAACCTTTAGCTCCTGGACCAGGCGATCAAAAGGCAGGTCCTGGTGATCGTAGGCAGCCAGGGTCATCTCGCGCACTCGCTGTAGCAAGGTGCGGAACGACGGATTGCCGGACAGGTCAGTGCGCAAGACCAGGGTGTTGACAAAAAAGCCCACCAGATCTTCCAGTTCCAACTGGCTCCGATTGGCGGTTGGCGAGCCCACCAGTACATCGTTCTGGCCGCTGTAGCGCGCCAGCAGCATATTGAAGGCCGCCAGCAGGGTCATAAAGAGGGTGACGCCTTCGCGCCGGCTCAACTCTTTGAGCGCCGCAACGAGCGAGGCATCAATGCTAAAGCGCTCGGCGGCTCCGCGGAAGGTCTGCACAGGCGGACGAGGCCGGTCGGTTGGCAAGCTGAGCGTAGTTGTGGCCCCGGCGAGCTGTTGGCGCCAGTAGGTGATTTGCTCTGTGAACGCTTGCTCCTGCGACCATTCACGCTGCCAGAGCGTATAATCGGCATACTGCAGCGGCAACTCGGACAGGGGAGACCCCTGTTCCTGGCTGAAAGCTTCGTAGAGCACGCCCAACTCGCGCAAGAAAACGTCCTTCGACCAGCCATCAAAGACAATGTGATGCGCCGTCAGGATCAATACATGCTCTGTCGGCGCAAGACAGAGCAGCTTACCGCGGATCAGGGGTCCCTGGCTCAGATCGAAAGGCTGCATCGCTTCCGCCTTAGCCAACTGCTGTACTTTCTCCTCCCGCTGTTCTACGGGCAGAGATTGCAGGTCGATGAAGGCATCGGACGCGCCAAAGCTGGCGGATGCGATAAATTGGGCCCACACGGAGGGCGGATGAATGTGTTGAACCGGCTGCCCATCCACCTCGTCGATGGTGGTGCGCAGAGCCTCGTGCCGCCGCACAATCTCGGTCAGGCTGCGTTCCAACGCCTCTCTCTGTAACGGGCCACGAATAGACAGGACCACGGGAATATTATAGAAAGGACTCTGGGGGTCCAACTGATGCAGTACCCACAGGCCCTGCTGCGCGAGCGAGAGCGGCAGTAACGCCGGGCGAGTGCGCACCTCAAGGACTGAAAAGCCTGCTTCTGACTGATTTTTGCGTGCCAGCTCTACCTGCTCAGCCAGAGCCGCTATGGTAGGATACTTGAACAGGATGTTGATCGGCAGTTCCACCTGCACCGCTTTACGGAGGCGCGCAATTACCTGCATGGCGAGCAAAGAGTGTCCCGCAATCACAAAAAAGTCATCAAAGACTCCCACCTGCCGCCTCAGGACATCAGCCCAGATGCCTGCCAGCAGTTCTTCAAGAGCTGTACGGGGAGCCACATAAGGGACGTTCAGTTCTCTCTGGTCATGCTCTGGCTCGGGAAGAGCTCGCCGATTGACTTTGCCATTCGGTAAAAGCGGCAGGTGCTCCAGCAAGACAAACGTCGCCGGGACCATATACTGGGGGAGCTTCTCACCGAGCCAGTCGCGCAAGGTCGCGACGGCTGATGCTTCTTCTTGCGCCGTCACCACATACGCGATCAGCCGTTTCTCTCCTGCGTGATCCTCCCGCGCTACCACTATCGCTTCTTGAATGGCGGGATGTTCTCTAAGCACCGCGGCAACTTCGCCCGGTTCGACGCGGAACCCGCGAATCTTCACCTGATCATCAAGCCTGCCGATGAACTCAATCGAGCCGTCAGCGAGCACGCGCACATGATCGCCGGTCTTATAGAGCCGCTCCCCAGGCTCGGAGCCAAAGGGGTTCGGGACAAAGCGTTCCGCGGTGAGTTCTGGCCGATGAAGGTAGCCACGAGCGACCCCGGCTCCGCCAATGTAGAGCTCACCCGACGCTTCAGGGGCAACAGGACTGCCATGCTCATCCAGCACATAGACCTGGGCATGCGCTACTGGCTTCCCTATCGGCACCAACAACGCGGTTTCCTGATGCCGATTACTCGATCTCAGGTCGTAAGTTAACGCTCCGATGGTCGTTTCGGTTGGACCATAGTGATTGAAGATCAGGCAACGCGGAGTTTGCGCCGCGATCTGCTCGATGATGCTCCAGTTTAACGCCTCGCCGCCAAAAATCAGGCGATGCTGGGGCAAAAACTGCGCCACCTGGCCCGATGCGGCCAGCGCCGCCCAGTGCGAGGGGGTGATTTTCAGACAATCAATGGTATGGCCCTTGAAGTAGTCAGCTAACGCATCAGGATCGGTAACGCGCTGCTCAGCGATAAGATGTAGGGTTCCACCCTGACAGAGCGCCGGAAAGAGCAAGGTATTACAGAAATCGGCAGTGATGGATTGCAGTACCGCAAAACTCATCCCGGGGACAAAACCAAACCGTATAATAATCCCGAATACATAGTTCAAGAGCTGCCGATGCTCAATCACGACCCCCTTTGGCTTGCCGGTTGAGCCAGAGGTATAGATCACATAAGCGGGCTGCGAGGCATAGGCTTGCCAGGAAGGATTTTCCATACATCCCTGAGCAATGGTCTCCCAATCTTGCTCCAGATCGAGCGCGTGTACTACATATTGCTGCAATTGTTGTTTCAGCTCATGCTGCGCCAGTAATACCTGTATCTGCGCATCAGTTAACGTCTCTCTGAGCCGCTCCACTGGAGCTTTGGGATCGAGCGGAACGTACGCGCCTCCCGCTTTCAGAATGCCCAGCAGCCCGACGATCATCGCTATCGAGCGGTCCAGGCATATGCCCACCAGGCTCTCCGACTGTACACCCGCCTGCCGCAAAAAGTGCGCCAACTGATTCGCTCTCTGATTTAATGCCTGATACGTAATCTGCTCACCTTCATACACCACGGCAACTGCTCCCGGTGTGAGGCTGGCCTGTTGCTCAAAAAGCTGACAAATATGCTTTATCTCAGGGTATTCTTCGGATGCGATAAATCGGGTCCCTGCAATCGCTTTTTCGCTGTTGAGGATATTTTTCAAAGTAGTGGAGGTTTCCATATCATATCTCACCTTTCTCTACGCGTAACTGTGGTATAAACAACCGCTATCACCAGTAGCGTGCCTCTTCGCCATTTTCGACTGCTGAGCACCTGTGGCGCCTGGTAAGCGGCTATTTCCAGGGCACAAAAGAACATGAACGGATACGGGATACTGCATGGATGGAAAGCTGTGAAAGTAATAGGTGCGAGTAGCAGATATCAACACGCACTACGAAAAAACGAGAAACTACAATATGAACCTGGCCGCATCTACGAGCGAAAGTAGGAAACCGGACCCTCTGCAAGAGGTGGCAAATTCTCTAGCGCCACAGTCATCTTCGAGGGTCCTGAGGACACAGCAGTAACACAGATCCAAAAGACAGTCAAACTTCAGAGTGAATTTTTGTCACAGGTCCAAGATGACCGGCAAGAGATAGATTATGCTCCTCCAACCACTGTTGATTGAAAATTGATGAGACGTAGTTCTCGCCTGTATCGGGGCAGAGGCAGGCTGGCCTTTTCACTTCGGGATGTTCCGCCAGGTAGCGTGCGCAGGCGGCGAGAACGGCTCCGCTCGATCCCCCAACCCTGATGCCGGTCCCGTCATAGAGGGCATGACAGAATGCAAAGGCTTCTTCATCGCTGACGAGCATATAGGTGTCATAGACGTCTCTGGTAATAAAGTCAGAGGGGCGAGCTGCGCCAATGCCCGTTAATATACGTGGGCCGGGAGGCGTACCAAAAACCACAGACCCCTTAACATCTACCCCGATGACCCGCGTCTGAGGGCTGACCTCGCGAAAGTACCGGCCAATGCCTGCCAGCGTACCACCGGTCGAGACGGCGACAAAGACAACATCCACCTGTTCATTCATCTGATGATAGAGCTCTGGCCCGGTTTGTTTATAATGGATCGCAGGATTGGCCACATTGGAATACTGATTTGTCCAGATATATCTGCTAGAGGCACGACAGAGGTCCTCAATCCGCTCAAGCCGGCTCATAAGATATCCCCCTGTTCTGTCGGGCTTTGCAATGACCTCCACCTCGGCACCCAGCAACTGCATTTTGGCAACGTTTTCTTGCGTGGCTTTGAGATCAGTAATGGCACGAAAATGATATCCTCTCGCCTTAGCAATCATCGCCAGCGCCACCCCAAGATTGCCAGAGGTTGATTCCAGAATCACCGAGTTTTTCTGGAGGAGCTTATACTCCTCCAGAAAGCGAATTAACGAGTAGGCGGTGCGCGCTTTGACCGAACCGCCTGGATTGGCGCCTTCCAGTTTCAGGTAGATCACTCTGGGGGCGCCATCAAGTTCCAGATAGACCGCCTGCACCGGTGTATTGCCAATCTGCTCTACCAGCGCGCGTAATTGTTTTAGCTCAAGGTCAGCTAATGCGGAAACTTTCATAGAAACATTCATCAATGCAAAAACTCCTTACTGCGCATCTGAGGCTCGATCAAGACAGCCTTGCAGATGCTGCGCTAGCGTTTCAACGGACGGATTATTCATGATAGTGTTGTGGTAACCAGGCACCAGGTAGACTTCTAACGGAAGTGCAGTCATTTGTTGCCAGCCAAGCTCATCCAGGTTCTCTGCCAGCACTTTGTTTTGATCAAGCTCATCGCGTTCGTTAGCACGGAAAAATGTAATTGGCCCGGGATACTGGCGTGCTTTATAGCTGAGGGCTGTATGCATTCTAGACTTGAAGAGCAATACTTGTTGTCTGACCCAGCGAGGGTCCATCGACAGTAACTCTACATTGGCCTGGCGAACCAGAGACAGGACATGTTGCAATTGCTCTTCCACGGTAAGAGGCGCCAGTTCGTCATAAATGTCCTGCACCTTTTTATTGCTACTTTCACGGAGCCACTCTGAGGCGATAATGGCCAGCAACGTGGTCTCATCATCGGTCACATCGTCCGCGTGGGTCGGAGGATGCGAGTCAAAGATAGCGAGCAAGGCTACTTTCTGACCCTGTGCCAGGAGTTGCTGCGCCATTTCAAAAGCAATAAGCCCGCCAAAGGAATAGCCCCCCAGGAAGTAGGGTCCCTCCGGTTGTATCTCTTTCAGGACAGAGATATAGGAACAGACCATCTCTTCAAGCGAGCTGGCGCCGCTCTCGCCTTCCTCAACAACGGTGGTATCTTGTATCCCATACACAGGTCTGTCTGGACGCAAATAGCGCGCCAGATTATAGTAGCTGCTCACATTACCACTGGCAGGATGAATACAGAAGAAAGGCGCTTTGTCACCTCGGGGCTGAATTGGCACCAGAGGAGATCGGGTTACTGTATGTGCGCCCTGGAGCTGGCGGATCGCGCGCGCTAGTGCCGCAATATCCTGAGCCTGGAATATCACTGGCAGTTCTATCTGGACCTCTAATCTCTTCTGGATCTCACTCATCAGCCGAATGGCAGACAAAGAATGGCCGCCGATCAGGAAAAAATTGTCGGTAATACTGATGGGCCGTAGCTGTAAAATTTCCTCGATGCTCTGGACCAGTTGCTGCTCCACCAGATCACGCGGAGGTCGGAATGCCTCCTGGCGCACTAACCCTTGTGCGCCGGGAGCGGGTAATTTGTTCTTATCAATTTTGCCGTTGGGCATCATTGGAAACGTTTCCAGCGACACGATACTATTGGGAAGCATATACGGGGGAAGCTTACTACGCAGGTAGTTCATCAGCTCAAGGCTCTCAATCTGTTGGCCCTCTTTGGGTACGATGTAGACAACAAGGGTACGATCTTTCGGCCTATCCTCCCGTACCATCACAACACACTGCTGCACCGCCGCATATTGATCGAGCGTTTTTTCAATTTCCCCTAGCTCGATGCGGAAGCCTCGTAACTTCACCTGACTATCATTGCGCCCGAGAAAGATGAGTTGCCCATCGGCGGTATAGCGCGCCAGGTCGCCTGTTTTATAGAGCCGCTGGCCCGGTGTTGTGCTGTAAGGATCCGGAACGAAGCGTTCCGCCGTTATAGCGGGTTGCTGCATATATCCACGGGCCAGGCCAGCTCCCCCAATATAAATTTCGCCACTTACGCCGACCGGCACCGGTTGGAGCCATTCGTTCAAGAGATAAATCTGCGTATTGCAGATCGGGCGACCAATCAGAGATTTACCGGTTTCGCGTAAGTCAACGACTAGAGTAGAGTAGCAAGTGGTTTCTGTAGGACCGTAGGCGTTATACAGGTGTGCTTTTTCGCTCCAGCGCTCGACGAGTTCGTTCGAATACGCTTCACCGGCTGTTACAATGTGTTGCAACGCGGGAAACGCCCTCTCCGGCAGCGCCATCATGGCAGAAGGAGTCAACACCAGCACATTGATTCCCTGCGTCAGCAGCACATTAGCCAGTGGCTCACCAGGCATCAGGGCATCACGCGTATTCAGGTACAAGGTCGCTCCATTCATCAGGGACATCCATATCTCCCATACAGAAACATCAAAGCTTTGCGAGGCAAACTGGAGAATACGTAGCCCTGGATGGACATGGAAGATTGCTTCTTGCTGAGCGAGAAGGTTGCAGACGCCACGATAAGTTACCACGACCCCCTTTGGCTTGCCGGTTGAGCCAGAAGTATAAATGACATAGGCGCTATTATCGCTCTGGATTGTGCGTGTTGGATTCTTCTCAGCAGACGCGCTGACACCCTGCATGCCTGCGGTATCAAGAAAGACGACCTGCATAGTATGTTGAGGCAGAGCTTGGACGATATGCTGTTGCGCAACGATCAGGCGCATCCCTGCTTCAGCGATGATCGGCTGGAGCCGCTCCACCGGGTAATCTGGATCAAGAGGCAGATAGGCTCCTCCCGCCTTGAGAATGCCAAGCGCGCCAATGACCATTGCTATTGAACGTTCACAATACAGCCCAACGACCTCATCCGCACCTACGCCCATCGATTGTAACTTGTGTGCCAGCATGTTCCCCTGGCGATTGAGCTCGTCATAGGTGAGGTGGACGTCGTCGAAAACCAGCGCAACGTTGTCTGGCAATTCCTGCGCCCGTGCCTCAAAGGCATCGGGAATACAGAGCGTCTCAGGATAGGGCACAGTTGTGTTATTCCAATCAACCAGCATGCGCTGACGCTCGGCAGGCGTAAGCAGCGATATCGCTCCACAGGACAGGCCGGAATGCGCATTGCTTATCCCCTCAAGCAGTACCATAAAATGCTTCAGTAACTGTTCTGCCACCGGGGCATCAAAGCGTCGGCGATCATACGCCAGGTAGACCGTCATTTCTTTTCCAGGGACGATAGCCAGGCAGAGAGGATAGTTAGTGGGAGAGGATGTAGAAATCTGATCGATCTTCAAGCTCATTCGCCTCTCCATCTCTTCCCCATCTCCAGGATAATTTTCGAAGGCGATAATGCTTTCAAACAAAGGCACATTGCCTGGCAAGTCACTCCATTGCTGAATATCGGGCAAGGCGCAATAATCGTATTGGCGCGCCTTCACCTGCTGCATCTGGAGATCCTGCAACCACGCGAGAAAGGGCTGAGCCGGATCGATCTGGACCCGCATCGGCAGAGTATTAATAAAAAGTCCTACCATCTCTGCTGACGCAGGCAGATCCAGCGGTCGCCCGGCAACCACCACGCCGAAGACAACATCACGCTCTCCACTATAGTGGCTCAGGAGCAAAGCCCAGCACCCTTGAACCAGGGTATTCAACGTGATCCTGTGCTGCCGACAGCATGCTTGCAAAGCTGTAGCCGTTTTCGCGGGAAGCTTTTTGAGATAAAAGTGAGCCTCCATCTCCGCTCCCCGAGCACTTTCCTCGGTCTGCATACGAGCCACCTGCAAAACCGTGGGAGAGCTGAAACCTGCGAGCGTTTCTCGCCAGAATGCTTCCGCGCTGGCCCGATCCTGTCGTTGCAACCAGGCAATATAGGTGCGATAGGGAGGAGGGACCGGCAGATCAAGATCACGACCCAGACGATTGGCTTCGTAGAGCTGGAACACTTCTTGTACAAGAATTGCCGTGCTCCAACCATCCAGCAACGCGTGATGAAAGCTCCAGACAAATTGATAGCTATCCTGCTGTAGCCTGATCAGAATGAGGCGGAATAATGGAGCAGAATCAAGTCTGGCACTTTTGCGCAGATCCTCTTTCAGAATAGCAGCAATATGCGCCTGTTGCTCCTCTTCCGGCAGGCCACGTACATCATGTTCGGCCCAGGGCAAGGCCAGTTCTCGCCAGACAACCTGAAGAGGCTCTTTCAGGTCTTGCCACATAAACTGGGTGCGCAAGATCGCATGGCGCTGCAACACCTGCTCCCAACTCTGCTTGAAGGCTGCAACATCGAGCGTTCCACGCAAGCTATATTGATATTGTTCTAAATATGAGTCCGACTGTGGATTATAGAGGGTATGAAAGAGCATCCCTTGCTGCATAGGGGAGAGGGGATAGATGACCTCCACAGATGGTTTGATCGATTGAGCTTGCATAATTTTTTACTCCTTGATGACAGAATGACAGGTTGTAGACAAATTCCGGCAATACCATTTGTGTATGCCTCTGTACGCAGAGGTCATGGAAGTGCGCTAAAGACAACATGCTGCGAATTGTAGGAGGCGGGATCACCATGCCAGCAAAGGCAAAAACTACCCTCGCCAGCATGATTTTTCAAATCGAACGACTGCGATTTCGCGCTCCGTAGGGGCAGGGCTGGCCCCTGCCCTGCGAGCGAGCAAGGCGATAAATCGGGTCCCTACGCTTTATTGATGACGATATCGCCTGTAAAGGCCATCAATTTGAGCAGTCCAGGTGTAATGACGCCCCTGGAGGGGTTCAGCGGCCCCTTGATAGTTGCTCCAACTACCCCCTGGTTCACACTTGTAGGGGAAAAAGTGTCCTCTATGTTGCCCGTTGGAGCACTTGCATCAACGGAGACATTGGTGGTTGCGGGCAGAGTCACTGAAATGTCGCCGGCATCTGACTGGAGCACATCCTGTATAGGGCTGCCGGATAGCGAGCCGGTGAATACGATATTGCCTGCTTGTGCATGGAGCATTGAGCTAGCAGCAAGTGACATATTCTCAGCTTGTACATTGCCAGCGGTACTTAAAAGCGTCAATTTTCCTGCAAAGCCGCTCAGCGTAATATTATTGCCAGCCTCGACCCTGACAGAGACAGCCGCGGCAGCAGCTACCATCGAGGACGGGAACACGATAGTGAGGTGAATGCCATCCCTTTGCTCCCCCTTCAAAAGGTTCCCATCATCAGGAGTGTTAGCGCTCACCACCAGGGTACTCCCGTCGCCTTGTTTCGGGAGCCAGTCGCACGATGACTTTGTGATGTTCTGCGTACTTACCGTCATAGCCTGGAACTTTGGCGATGCGTCAGCGGCATGCTGCACATAGACAGTTTTTCTGACTTCCATTGTGACATCTTTGGCCTGACTACTAGCACTCAAGGTAACATTGCCCGTCTTGTCACAGATGTAGACCTGCTTGATAGCAGTCAGAGGAATGGTCGTCATTTCTATTTTAGAGGCTGGAGTTCCTCCAGAAGGGAGGGATACATCACAGCCTGCTAATAGCCAAGCACACAGCACAAGCGCAATACCTACAAAACCGCTCTGTATACAATAACCAGGCATGACTGCCATGCTCTTTTTATGATTATGTGCATCCAGATCTCGGAATGCTTTTTCAGTAAACATCCAGTAATATCCTGCCTTTCAAAAGGTAATGTAACGGACGATGCTACTCCTGAGGGTCCATCGCTGGCACTTGCTGCTGCTCAACCTCTAATTGAGAAGCCAGAGACGCAATGGTTGGCCCTTCGAACAAACGGCGCAGAGGGATATCAATGTTCAGTTGCTCGCGCAGGCGGGCAAGCATGAGTGCAGCTAACAGCGAATGACCGCCCAGGTGGAAGAAGTTGTCCATGACGCCGATCTGTTCACGCCCGAGGATCTCTTGCCACATACCGGCAAGCGCCTCCTCCAGAGCATTTCTGGGAGCGACAAAAGCCTCCTGAACTCCGCTTGTCGTCTCAGGTTCCGGTAAGCTATGGCGGTCTACCTTGCCATTGGCTGTCAAGGGTAAAGACTCCAGGAACATAAAGTGTGATGGACACATATACTCGGGCAATTTTTGGAGGAGATATGTGCGCAGGTCATCCTCTGAGACGGCCTGATCGAGCTTGACGACATAGGCCACGAGGAAGTCATTGCCGCCCCTACTCGTAGAGCTTGTAGAGACGGAGACAGCCGACTCTTTGACTGCCGGATGCTGCTCCAGAACGGCCTCGATCTCGCCCAGTTCGATCCGGTAGCCACGCAGTTTGATCTGATGATCCACGCGCCCAATAAATCCAATCTGGCCGTCTGGCAGATAGTACCCCAGGTCCCCCGTTTTATAGAGGCGCTCGCCAGGAACAAATGGGCTGGGAATAAAAGCCAGTGCCGTTCGCTCAGGCTCTTTGAGGTAGCCACGGCCAACGCAGACGCCTCCGAGGTAGATAGACCCGGGCACGCCAATCGGGACAACTGCAAGCTGCTCGTCTAACACATAGACCTGCGTATTGGGAACGGGTCGTCCGATTGGCACACTCTGCCACTGCCTACGACTGGTTGAGTCGATGACAGCATGTAGAGTATCATCAGAGCTTTCGGTGGTCCCGTAGACGTTGAGCAGAGGGATATGCGGGAAAAGACGGAGCCAGTGATTGACCAGGCGCAGCGAACAGGCCTCACCGGTAGGAACGATCCAGCGCAGGCTGATCTTAGGGTTGCGCTGTTGCCCTCGCTCCTGAATATAATCGAGGAACGCTTGCATATAGGTAGGCACAAGTTCCAGGATAGTAATACCGCCCTCAACGACCTCGCTGAGCAAAGATGCCGGATTTAAGGCAACTTCATCTGGCACAATATGGGTCTGTCCCCCCACCAGCAGCGCGGCCAGGAACTGCCAGACAGAGATGTCGAAGCACTGTGAGGCATTTTGAGCCAGAATATCGTTGGCCTGTATTTGCAACGCGTCAATTTTTGCCATCAGGTGATTGAGCATCCCTTTCTGGCAGATCATCGCGCCCTTAGGGACACCGGTCGAGCCAGAAGTGTAGATGACATACGCGAGATTTTCAGGCGTATTGCTTACCGGCAGAGGCTGATCGCTATACGCTGCAATTGCCTGCCATGCATCATCAAGGGTAAAGACTCTCAGTTCTTTTGCTGCAAGGTGCCCGCACAGATGCGGCAGTGTGATGATCAGCCGTGCTTGCGACTCGTGCAACATGAAGCGAACGCGCTGCGGTGGATGATGCAGGTCTAACGGCAGATAGGCCCCGCCAGCCTTGAAGATGGCCAAAATGCTCACCAGCATTTCTAGAGAACGCTCCATGTAGATGCCAACCAGCACCTCTGGCCCAACGCCCATTGCTCGTAACGCGCGTGCCAGACGGTTTGAGAGCGCATCCAGTTCTTGATAGGATAACGTTCTGCCACAGCATGTTGCTGCCGGCGCCTGAGGTGTACGCTGCACCTGAGCAGAGAATAGCTCCTGATAGACATTCTGCAAGGGATAATCCAGCGCAGTATTATTCCATTCGCTCACCATTTGCCGGTATTCAGCCTCACTCAGCATCGCTATGGCCGAGAGCTGCTGCGATGGATCGGCAACGACATTCTCCATCAGCGTTTGCCAATGCGTTAACAAACGCAGGATAGTAGAGTGCTCAAAGATGTCTGTGTTATAGCGAACCAGGCAGTCCACCCCCTGGTCCGTCTCTGTGGCCGAGATATACAGGTCGTGGATCGTTGCATCATTTTCGCCTTCAAAAGGCTCAAACGTTACTGCTTCATTCTCAATACTTCCCTGAAAAATGCTTTGCAAAACTAGCATTACCTGGAAGAAGGGGAAATGGCTCAAATGGCGATCTGGTCGCAGCTCCTCCACCACCTTTTCAAAGGCGACATCCTGATTCGCATACGCGTCAAACACCGTTTGCCTGATCTGCCGAAGGAGATCCAGGAACGACTGATCCATCGCAAGATCGCCACGCAATACCAGGGTATTGATGAAGCAACCGATGAGCCGCTCAACCTCCTTACGCGTGCGATTGGCCACGAGCGTGCCAACGGCGACATCGCGTTGCCCCGAGTAGCGCGCAAGCAGCAGCATCAAGGTCGAGACGATGACCATAAAGAAGGTAGAGCCAGTCTGATAGGCGAGCGCTTTCAAACCTTGTCTGAGATTTTCGGGCAGGGTAAAGTGAATTCTCTCTCCTTGATAGTTTGGCACCGGCGGGCGCTGTCGATCTGCCGGCAATTCCAGAGGCTTGAGATCTTTCAGTTGGTGCCGCCAGTACGATAACTGCGCCTCCAGCCTTTCCCCCTGTAACCAGTCGCGGTGCCAGAGCACATAGTCCGTATAGCGTATGGGCAAAGGCGGGGGTATCAAAGTCGCATCGTCTTGATACGTGTAGAACTGGTAAAAAGCATTTATTTCTTGGAGCAAAACGTTCAGAGACGAGCCATCACAGATAATATGGTGGAAGGTTATCTGTAACCGATATTCATTGTCAGGCAGGCACATAATCATCGCTCGTAACAGCGGGCCTCGGCTCAAATCAAACAACCGGGCTGTCTCTTCATGAGAAAAGCGATAGATTTCTTCCTGAGGTCTGCTCAGACTGGTCAGGTCTTTGACCTGCAGCGGAATCCAGGACGGCGGTTGAACGCGCTGAATCGGAAAGCCATCCTCTACATCAAACACCATACGCAGGGTTTCGTGACGCTCAACAATCTTATTGATACTCCACTCCAGCGCGGGCAGCGAGAGCTTTCCATTAATATGGACAATAAAAGGCATGTTGTAGAACGTCGATTCGGGCTCGAACTGGGTCAAAAACCAGATTTGCTCCTGCGAAAATGAGAGGGGATAGTATGCACGCGGCTCCTGTGGCTGAATAAGCGCAGTGTCGGCGCTCTGGTCCTGCTCGGTAATCTGCTCCAGAATGAACTGTGCCAGTTCGCCAATCTGAGGATCTTGCAAAAGCGTCACTACAGGAATGTCCACGCCCAGATCACTCTCTAGCTGACTTTTTAGCGCCGACGCTTTTAACGAATCCAATCCCCAGTTGCTTAAACGGCATTCCAGATCAAAAGAAGAACGTACGTCCACCTTCAAAATGCGGCTAAATTGGGCCGCAATATACGAAACCAGCAGCGAAATTTGCTCCTGGGCATCAACAACAAGCATGTTGTCCCGCGTGATATAGCCTTCGTAGAAGTCCTGCGTCTCACTATCTTCCACAGCCACGCTTACATCTAAAAAGCTCAGCTCTTCTGTAAGGAACTGCTGACGACAGGCCCGGCGCTGAATTTTTCCGCTACTCGTCTTGGGGATAGTATTATGCTTGATTAAGGCAATGGCGTAGGTATGCAATTCATGCTGTCGTAGCACGCTGGCCCGTATAGATTGGAAGATCCTCTGCATATCGACGTCATCACTATATGCGCGATCTACTTCCTGGACGATGACCAATTGCTCTTGCCCATCAATATCAATAGAGAAAGCCGCCCCTCCCGAACGCCGTAGCGCCGGATGGGATTCTTCGACGGTCAATTCTATATCTTGTGGATAGTGATTACGCCCACGAATAATGATCAGGTCTTTGATACGACCGGCAATAAAAACCTGTTCTTCACAGATAAAGCCCAGATCGCCCGTGCGCAGAAATGGACCTGAACCATCAGCGAGATACGCCTGGAATGTCTCTGCATTTTCCTCCGACCGCATCCAGTACCCTTGAGTCACAGCAGTGCCCGAGAGCCAGATTTCACCAACCTGATCTCCGGCACACCTTGTACAGGTTTCGGGATCGACAATCACCAGTTGCTGACCCGCAAGAGCACGCCCGCAGCCAACAACAGCCTGACCCTTCTCATCATCGGCTGAAACCTGAACAACCTTTCCCTGTTTCAATAGATCGCTGTCGATATACCGCATCAACGGAGCTTCTCCAACAGAGCTAAGAGATACTGCCAATGTGGCTTCCGCCAGACCATAGGCTGGTGCGAACGTCTCCCACTGGAAACCATAGGGGACGAACTTTTCCCAGAACTGCACAAGAGTCTGATAGCGTACAGCCTCGGCCCCTGACACGGCAAGCTTGCAGCAACTGAGATCCACGCCCTTCATTTGCTCAGGGGTGACGCGTTGTACGCAGAGGTCATAGGCAAAGTTGGGAGCGCATGTCATATATGCGCGATAGGTAGAAACTGCCTGGAGCCAGCGAGCAGGCTTCTGCAAAAACGCCTGAGGGGCAACCAGGACGCAGCGAACACCTGCATAGAGAGCCATAATCATGTTACCGATCATGCCCATATCATGAAAGAGTGGCAACCAGCAGACAATGGTCATTCCTGACGATAGCCCCACCCCCCCATTTTGCTGCCAGTTATTATACATGAGATTACGATGGCTGACGATGACCCCTTTTGGTATAGAGGTCGAGCCTGAGGTATATTGTAGAAAGGCGGTGCTCTCGCCATTGATGGCCGGCATTCGCCAACCCTCTTCTCCATCCAGGCCTTCATCCGTCGTCAACCAGGACACCGACTCCAGCTCAGCAATGAGTTCCTGCGAACGCTGGAGCTTTGACCACGAGGCTTTAGTTGTCAGCACAATCTTCGCCTGAGCGTCAGCAATAATTGCCTGAATACGCGCAAGATGTTTATTTTGGGAAGGCGGATACGCGGGCACAGCAGCGACGCCAGCATACAGACACCCGTAAAAGGCAAACACGTAATCTAGCCCGGAAGGATAGAGGAGCAGCGCCCTATCTCCTGGAGCAACCGTCCGCTGCAATACAGCAGCTATGGCGCGTGCCTTACGGTCTAATTCCTCGTAGGTGACATTCAGCTCTTCCTTCTCACCATCGACGAGGAAGGTATAGGCGTACTGGTTGGGCTGTTGACGCGCACGATGGCGCAACAAATCGACATAGGTTGGAAACTCAGATGTGTCAGCAAATGATTCTACTTCAGGCAGCATATCCATCTCTATTTATACGCTCCTCTTTTATTTACTAGCTCTACCGTATACAAAATGCTGCACCCGCTCCCAGGCGACGCAGGGGCAAGGGGGACGAGTAACGTGGTGAGGGAGCTTTGTGTTTGCCCTCTATGCTTGCTAGGAAAAAGCCTGAATGCCAGTGATCTCTCTACCAATGATCAGCGATTGTATATGATCTGTGCCTTCGCCTGTGAAAATAGTTTCAAGATCAGCCTGATGTTTGATCACATGATATTCCAGCAGGATGCCATTGGCACCTAAAAGGTCACGCGCATCAGCAGCGACCTGACGGGCTTTGGAAGCTGCCTGCATCTTCGCCAGCGCTGCTGTTCCTAAGGTCAGCTTCTTTGCTGCTAAGAGCTGGCTGGCACGCAGGCAAAGCAACTGCAAACAGGTAATTTCAGCAAGCATACGCGCCAACTTCTGCTGCACTAGCTGGAAATGAGCGATTGGTTTGCCAAACTGGACCCTTTTCCTGGTATAGGTAAGGGCATGCTCGTAACAGGCAATGGCATGGCCTAATGCCGTCCAGGCAACCTCACAGCGACCCCCTAATGCTACAGAGGTAAAGTCGTTGAAACTACTCACATTGGGGAGACGATGAGAGATCGGGACACGTACATTCTCCAGGGTGATATGCGTTTGCCAGGAAGCACGTTGTGAACCTTTTCCAGTAATGACCTGGGCGGTAAAGCCTGGGGTCCCCTTCTCGACGAGAAAGGCTCCCACCTGGCCTGTTTTGTGGCGCGCCCAGACAACGACCACATCGGCAAATGAGGCATTGCCGATCCATTTTTTCGCGCCATTAATCACCCAGGAGTCACCATCACGAGAGACGCTTGTTTCAAACGAGAACGCATCGGACCCGTGCTCCGGTTCCGTCAGGGCAAAAGCGCCAATTTTCTCCAATCTGGCCATCGCAGGCAACCATCGCTCTTTCTGCTCCGGCGAACCAAAGTGGGCAATTGCCGCCATAGCCAGGCCCGAATGTACGCCGATGGTGGTATTGAGGCTGCCGTCCCCGCGGGTCAATTCCGCTATAGCCAGACCCACTGCCACAGGACTCAAGCCAGGACAGCCATAGCTTTTAATTGTTCCTCCTACGATATTAAGGGGAGCCAGCTTTTTCAGCAGCTCAAATGGCACCTCGGCGCGCTCCCAATACTCTGCCGCTCTGGGTATCACCTCCTGGTCACAAAAGCGCCGTACGCGCTCTCGTACGCTTTTCTCTTCTTCGGTAAGAAGATCTTCAATTGAATAATAATCTACATATCCCGGGGTATCACTCAACCCAGTATCCTGCTTCTGTCCGTTCATAAACGTCGCACGCGAAGATTTACCCTGGAAAAAGTCCGTCATGTTTCACCTCATGGAAATTGATGAGCAACAAACACCGTTAAGAAGCTGGGTAGGAATAGGACAGTGCAACGATGATAACGCTAAAGCGTATCGACGAAGCGCATGAGCACATCTGCAATGACCTGCACCAGCTGGTTTTGGGCGCTCTGCAAGAAAAAATGATCACCAGGAAACATCTGCAAAACGAAGGCGGCCTTTGTCTGCTCCCTCCATGCCAGCAATTCCTGCCGCGTGACGCGGTCGTCGGCCACGCCGCCGAACACTGAGATCGAGCAGTCGAGCGGCCTTTCAGGCGAGTAGCTATGTTGCTCGCAAAGCGCGAAATCAGCTCTGAGCAAGGGAATAATATGCTGCAAGAACTCTTCGTTAGCCAGCACTTCCGCCGGTATGCTGCTAAGACGACGTAATGACTGGATGAATGCATCTCGTTCCAAGTCATGAAGCCTGGGCAGGCGATACGGCAACTGCGGCGCGCGATGTGCGGAAACAAAGAGATGCAGAGGCATCGGCAAGTTTTCCCGCCGCAACTGACGGGCCAGCTCAAAACTGAGCAGCGCCCCCATACTATGCCCAAACAGAATAAACGGCATACCCAGATAAGGAGTTAGCACCTGGGCGAGCGTCTGCACAACCTCTGCTGCCTCGGAGAATGGAGCCTCGCTGATACGAGCCTCTCTTCCTGGCAGTTGTATCGCACAAACTTCAACTCCTGGCGGCATCATTTGCTGCCACTGGCGAAATAGCGAGGCGCTACCACCAGCATAGTGCAGACAAAAAAGCCGCAAACAACTGCCTTTTTGGGCTTTCCAATAAGGAAGCCAGAGTTTCTGGCTTCCCTGCCGATCTAATGTGTTGATAACCATAGTGTTTCGTCTCTCTTATTGAATGAATCGACTATCGACCGGTCACCGCTATCTACGCCTGATTGCTCACAATGCTTGCCTGTAATTCGGTTGACGAATGATTTTGCGGCTCGGTTAGTTCGTGGCTTTCATCTTGCAACGCTTCAGTATCGTTGGTCTTCCACAGATTGGCGATGGCATACATCCCTCCCAGCGCCGCAATGAGTCCTGTGACGACAAAGATGCTATCATATGTGCCGAAGGAAGCACCTAACAGATTGAGCTGAAAATTGCGCAGCACCGTGCTGGCGAGATAGCTCAGCAAAGAGATAGATACCAGGGAGGCAAAGCTGAGGGTTGATGTCGCAATTGCCCCGATGCGCCCAAGCATTTCTCGTGGAGTAACGCTCAAGGCAATCGGGCCGACACAGACATTGACAGCAGCTACTAGCAGCCCTGTGAAGAAGACGCAGACCAGGGCAACGATCAGATTGTTTGTGCGGGCATAGACAATCATCAGCACACCAACAATCAGGATGGCGCTGCTAAACACCCGTCTCACCCCAAGACGCTCTGCAAAGAGCGCAGCACTCAACGCTCCTACAATAGTGCCGATACCGATAGCCATGCCTACCAGGCCAAAAAGGATCAGCGGGGCATGCAAATTCTTCTGATAGAAGAAGATGCCTAGAGAATTTTGCGCTCCTTCTGGAATGACTGCCAGACATGCCCCGATCAAGGCCACCAGCAAAACACGATTCTGGACGATAAAACGGAGTCCGGTCAGATACTCGCGGAAAAAATCTTTTTCTGCCTCTTGCGTTGTGCTGGCAGTTGCTGCCGGTATGCGCACGAAAGAAATCGCTGCAAATGAACACGCAAAGGAGAGCGCATTAAAGAGCACTGCTATCTGCGGCCCTATAGCGAAGAAAAGCACTACAGCTAGAGGAGGAGCCAGGACATAGGCCAGCCCGGACATGGTTTGTAACAGACCGCTTGCACGGGCTTGATATTCCTGTGGCACAATATCCCCAATCAGCGCAAAGGACGACGGATTAAAAAACTGTGAACAGACACTGTTGAAAAACACCACAGCATAGATCATGATGAGTTTGACTAAAACTGGCAGAGCAACAATTCCTGTAAGTGGGAGCAATAAGGCAATCAACACCGTGCGGGCCGCGTCCATCCGCAGCATCGTCTGACGCTTCACCCAGCGATCCACAAAAACGCCTGCAATCGATCCGAGGAGTAATGTTGGAATAATCGCCGCGAGCAATACTCCTCCGAGAGCTAACGGAGCCCATGATTGCCCACGCGCGATAGTCAGAGCCACCCACAGGCTCAGGGTCTCCGTAAAAACAACATCTCCGCTAATCGAAATAGCGTGCCCGCAAAACAGCAATGTATAGTTACGGTTAATAAACAACGGTACCTTCTGCGTTTTGCCGTCCCCCTCCCTCACCTCCATACCGGTGGTCGTTGGATTGATAGGCTCCATAGCGTTGTACTCCCTTTTATTTCAATACCTCTTAACAATGCTGGCACCCGCAGCAAGATACAACAGGCTTAGTGGTTGACAATACCATGAAAAGCAGCTTCATGGTGAATAACTTTTTGTATGTCGCGGTGGAGAGGCAGAAGAACTTACTGCACGAGCAGCGGCCTGTATGTCGTTCAAGCCTATGATTGTATCTGGAGATTTCGCCCGGTAACGGCCAGTAGTAGCAGCACCAGCGTGATACCGGCGAAGATGTACGGAATACCCATCGTGAGGGCGGCTGCACTCACTCCCATAAAATCAAGCACCGCAGTGTGATTGATTGCCCCTATGTACCATACGCCGAGGTACACCACCTCAAACAACCTTCTGCCAGACGTCCAGACACCCGCGAATATTGCCAGCGCAGGAATAAAGAACGCACCTAGAAGGCCCGCGATCAAGAGCGGCATATTGCCAACGAGTACATCTCGCACAATCATGCCGCTGCCGGCAAACAGCGTAATGCAGACGCCGGCCAGGTAAAGCAGCGGGAACTCGCGCCACAGGAGATGGACCGTCGGGAAAACTAACTGCTGCATGTTATGCTGTCTTTCGCGACTCCCCAACGATGACCAGATGGGCAAGGGCCAGAGCCAGGCAATTGGCAGAAAAATGCTGCGAGCGATATCAAACGGCAAGAACAGGCATAACGCGATCCATACCAGCGCCCCGATATACCACCACCAGGGAACCTCTTTGAACAGCAGGCGCAATTCGCCTATCAGGATCGCCATCCCGGTGGTGAGCTGCGATTGACCACGAGTCGATAAGGGCGTGAGCGTAGGAGACGCCAGCATTGGCTGCTCTTTTCCTTCAGGTTCTGCCTCTTTTTCCGTCTGCTGGTTAACCTGTTTAGCGGCACGCACACGTTGCTCTTTCGTTGGATCAAACCGTGAGAAGACAAGGGCAGCCACTATCATCACCCCCAGCGCGATTACTAGCCAGAGCAGACGCTGCTCCACGATCTGCAAGGGCCAGACATTCCCTTGCCAGAGAAAGGTATGAGGAGGCACGCTGGTAGCCGACGTGCCAATATCTAGCCCGCTCGTCACCGAAGGGGCCGCCGCATGCATAGCCGCCTGTATCTGCTGAAGGCTGGTCGAGACGCCCAACAGATCAAACAGGGAGTTTCCGCCATTGCCATCTCCAAATGAAAGAATGATCACCAGGAGGCAGAAAGACACGTAGATGGTGCTACCAACAGCGCCTCGCAACCATTTGACGCACTCAAACAAGACCGCTAGCGCCGCAACAAAGACAATCACCGGTACCGTCATAAAGAGAAACGGGCTGAGGAGTTGCCAGGCATCCAGGTGCGGATCTTCCCCGCGCAATACCTGCATGACACCGGCGGCAACGATCAGCACCACAACCATTGTTGTCAGGACGGCTAAATTACTGAGGACCTTCCCCAGAACATAGGCGAGTTTTGTCAATGGAGTCGTCGCAATAATCTGTCCCACCCCCGTCTGGACATCCCGCTCGACGGCATTGCGCACAAGAAAAAAGCCAACGCACACCAACGCGAGGGTCGCCCAGATAGCGATCTGGGTCGCAACCCAGGCAGAATTATACACGCCACGATACCAGATATCCGAGTTATTCAGGCTAAATGATAAGCCCCTATACCCAGCATTAGCAGCCGGGGTATAAAAGTACCCAGAAAAAACCACAATACCCAGTATGACGAGAAAGACGGAGCGGCGCACACGTTCAAGGTAATCCGCTTTTAAGAGATGATAAACTGATCGTATCGTGCTCATGATTCCCTCTGCTTCACTACTGATATGCATACTGCTCTTCTCGCTTGAAGGTAGCCTGATCTGAGATAATGTAGAGATAGGCGTCCTCCAGGGTTGTCACCGTCGCTCGGACGGCAGCCGCATTGGGCGCGGTATTGGAGATGATGCGTGCATGGATACCCTCGCTGCGACGAGTCGTGCTGCTGATGACATGATGTGCGCGTATCGCCGCGAATTCTTCGCCAGGCATGGTCCACTCCCAGACTTTTCCTTCAACCGTTTTCAGGAGTTGTTCCGGCTTGGCCCGTGCGAGCATGCGTCCCTTGTTCATGATCACAATATCGCTGGCCGTCGCTTCAACGTCAGAAACAATATGCGTTGAGAGGATCACGATGCGCTCTCCAGCAAGATCGGAGAGGAGATTGCGAAAGCGAATGCGCTCCTCAGGATCAAGCCCGACGGTTGGCTCATCAACGATGAGCAGGGCGGGATCATTTAAAAGTGCCTGCGCAATGCCAACGCGCTGTTTCATGCCGCCAGAAAAACCCTTCATCGGTCGTTTACTGGCATCCATCAGGTTGACCAGTTGCAAAAGCTCGTCAATGCGACGGCGGGCGGCTTTCCCATCGATGCCCTTGATCGCTGCCATATATTCGAGAAATTCTCTTGCCGTCAAGTTGGGATAAATCCCAAAGTCCTGTGGCAGATATCCCATCTCTACGCGCAATCGATTCGGGTGTTTGACGATATCACTCCCGTTCCAGGAGACAGTTCCTTCCGTTGGCTTGGTGATGGTTGCCAGAATACGCATCAGGGTCGATTTTCCTGCACCATTCGGGCCGAGCAATCCCAGGACGCCTGCGCCTAGTTCAAGCGTAACATCGCGAATGCCCCAGAACTGGTTGTTATAGCGTTTGCCCAGATGGTCAATTACTAGCTGCATTGTCGTCTCCTTCATCTATAATCGACTGTTAAAGTACCTTTCTGCTCGGCCTTTTGTTTTCACATCAGGCAGCAGCAGGGCAAGCTCCGCCATTCGGCTATCCCGCCTGACGAACAGTTTGAGAGATAAAGCGGACCTTAACCCGTCGATATAGCCGAATGTGTCTTTCACGAAAAAAAACAAAAAACCAGGAAAACAGTTTCAACCTACGATGCACGAACCTTTTCGAGTACTTCTATATTTACCTGTGCTTCCTTTAATCGGCCCAAAAAATTGAGCAGCACATTCACGCGTTGACTTGCTCCTACAGGCCCAACAAAGATCATTTCCAGATCCTGTAAAGGACCGGAGTTTTTGAGCCGCACAATATCTCCCTGACGAAAAGGCTGGGGCCGAGGCCCATTCATTTGCTGCAACCGCTCAGCAATTCCTTCGATGACATACCCAGGAACTATCTGCGGGGCTCCCCCAAATGATACAAGGCGCAACACGCCGGGAGTCGCATTGATCTGGCTAAGAGCCACCTTTCGTAAATTCACCTGCGCAAAAATGTACCCTGGGAACAAAGGAACATTTTGCACCTTCTTATGAGAATAGACCTTCCACTCGGGAAGATAGATCGAAAGGTCAAGAAGGCTTCTCAGCATGTTTGCCGCGTATAGTTCCTTTCTTGCCTTACAATGAATAAGGTGCCAGGTATCGTCGCTATAGCATGGCTCGAAAGTAGTCAATGCAGTCTCCTTTCGCTGATAACTAAGCCTGCATCATTTCTCAAGTACAGTGTTGAGTGTATCTGCTTGGAGAGGGCAAATACCATCCACCTGAGGGGTATTTCTTCTGCCCCTTTGCATACCCCCATGCCAAAAATGACCGCAGAATAAGGGCGCTGGTAGGTGTGTGTAAACAGAGTGCGAACAGCTACGCCATGCCTGCAAACTGAATTTGTATCGCTGTTCTGTATGCTCTAGCCAGAAAAGATAAATCACAAAGGAGGAAGAGATCCTATGAAGCTCCAGGTCCTGATTGCCGATCACCGCGACATTCTGCGAGCAGGTCTGCGTGCCATTTTTGCTACAGATACAGATATAGAATGTCTCTATGAAGCAGCAAACCAGGAAGAATTACAAAAATATCTGCGTACCAAGTCGCTGGATTTGATCTTCGTCAATCAAGCGTTCATCTCCAATATGGCGACATTGCCGCGAGATCGTTTTGTGGTGCTAACTCCTGCATTAGACTATACAGTTTTCCATGAGGCGTATAAGCATGGGGCAAAAGGCTATCTGCTGGAGAATACCTCAGCCGAGCTCCTTTGCACTGTTCTACACCTACCGAAAGGAGCGTTTTTAGTCGAGCCCGCGCTCGCCATCAGCATTCTGGAACATCTCTCCTGCGATGCGCGCTTTGCCATCAAAGACGAATTCCTGACGCCGCGCGAGCGAGAAATTATTGGGTTGCTCCGCGATGGCATCGACCGGCCCACGATTGCAAGGCAGCTCCACATTAGTGGCGCCACCTTGAAAACACATATTAAGAACATTTCCAGGAAACGCGAGGCTCTCTCTGTCGGCTAACTCTAGAGCACTGGTGATGCGGAACTTCGCAGCTACACTAACTCACCTGACTGCTACTCATAAGCCTTTGATAGAGTTTCTGGATCGCCGGCCCGGGCTGAATAGCCAGCTCGTCACGGAGCGTATCGAGGCAACGTTGATATTGACGCAAGGCCAATCCGCGTTTTCCTTGACGTAAATAGCTGCGCATTAATCCATAATGTGCTTCTTCCAGACAACTGTCTACTGCTAATACATGTTGCCAATGCATAATACTTTCATCAAATTGTTCGCGGCGCCAGGCGATGAGAGCAAGCTGGTGTCGTGCGCTAATATAAATGCGACATAACTCATCGCGCCGGAATGTACACCAGTCGCTATAAAATGATTGGATATAGTCACCACGGTAGAGCTCAACCATCTTTTGAAAGGCGGTTTGCGCAGCTTCATCATCCTGGGCCGCAAGCGACTTTTGAGCTTCGGCGTTCAGTTGCTTGAAGGCAGCAACATCATACCAGATATCCCCGCCATAGAGCGATGCCAGATTTAGCGCATACGTACCGGCGTGATACACAATACAGCTATCACCCAGGATCTTACGCAGATAGTAAATCATCGAGCGCAGCGTCTGATTCACCTGGTCATTCAGCTCGGACCAGAGCGCGGTAATAATCTGCTCTTTATGCACCGGACGCCCACTATCAAGGAGGAAGAAAAAAAGCTCCATCGCCCGCGCCATGCGCCAGTGTGTAATAGGTATCCCATCGAGCGATACGACAGGTTCGCCTAGAGCCAGGATGCTGAGCCGAGATTGCGGGGGGGCAGTAACCGATACAGCAGGGGCTAAAGCTGGTTGAGGTTGCGCTTCCGCTTCCTGGCTCTCAGTCTTCTGTGGGGAAGTAGCCCTCACAGGTAATGGCTCAGGCACCGCTCGCGGTATCTCCTCTAGCTTCGGCAGGCGTTGTAGCTCTATCTGCACGAGATGTTCATAATTGTGACGCGCCGCCAGAGTTTTAGCAAGCTCCAGGTGATAGGCCGCTGCCACCATATTATTCTGCTCAAGATGGCAAGCCGCAAGCCGAATATTCGCTTGCAACTGCTCTCGCTTGAGCCCACTGGCATTTAATGATGCCTCCACCCTGATCAGACAAAGCTCAGCTTCATGATACCGCCCCTGATAAAGGAGAATTGTGCCCAGGGTCAATTTGCAGATAGCGTCGTCATAGCCCATCGTCTCTGCCAGTTCCACTTCTGGATTTCTGGCTGAGATCAGTAATAGTGCCGTCTGTGAATCTCCCAGCAAAAGATAGGTGAGGGCCAGCGAGCAAGTGGTATAATTGATGAGATACTGGTCCCCCAATTGACGCGCCAGCTCAAGGCCGTCCTCAGTGACGCTCAACGCCAGATCATACTTTCCCTGGTCTTGATATACATCGCCAAGACTTACCAGAGCATAGGCTTCGCCCTGAAGAAAGTGCAGAACATCATGAGCCGTTGTTAATGCCTGATTAAGCACGGCTTCGGCTTCAGCAAACATGCCCTGACGCTGCAATGTTACGCCCAACCCAATCTGATTCAGAGTCTTGCCCTGCTCATCGTTTAAGTCGGTCCAGCAACGCATGGCACGGGTGCGGTGATGCTCAGAAAGAGCGTAGTTTCCAATCATGTCATAGGCCCCGGCCAACAGGCTATGGAGCAAAGCCGTCTGGCGCACTCTGCTGTTCCGACCCAATAGCTGAAGCGCATGCTGTAACTGGGCAATACCGGCGGCAAAGTTGCCTGTAAAGTTATCGCACAATCCCAGGCGTAGATATGCCTCGGCACGTAGCGCAACTTCATCGGCAGGCAATAAGGCCATAGTCTGCTGACACAAATCATGGGCTCGCGTGTATTGTCCCATTTGAAATAAGGCTTTGCTATAGGCCAGAGAGGCTTCTGCCTGCAACAACGGCTTTTCGTCGGCGTCTATCGTTGTCGCATCACGCTCGATTTTCTCTAATGCATTTTCGAGCAAGGGTAGCGCCAGGATGGATTCGTCTAACAAGAGGTGGATATCGGCCTGGGCAACGAGAAGCTGCGGATAGGCGGTTCTTACTTCATCTGGAAGGCTATTAATCCAACGCGTGAGTGTTTCCCAGTGACCACGGGTGAGCATGCGTTGATAGACTTCGATGATCAAACGGGCCGCAAATTCATTATCCCCGGCTTCAAGTGCATGATAGATGGCTTGATCATAATTTTGCGCTTCATAAAAAAGCTCAGCCGCACGACGATGCAGGGCAACGAACTGCTCGAAATGCTGGCTGCGCAGTTCCTCACAGAGCAGTTCTCGTAATACGGAATGGCAGGTGAAAAACTCATGGATACCATCGGCCAGGCGCGTCACAAAGAGCCCCTGCTGCTCCAGATAGGTCAGGCGCTCCTCAGCGTCAGGAATACCCAGCAAGGCTCCGCATACGGAGGCGGTCATTTGCTGCAATATGGCTGCCTCCTTGAGGAATGAAAATGTCTCCGGCTCACGACTGAATACTTCGTTAACCAGGTAGGCGAATAAGTGCTGGCGATCCATACGCATAGCGGGCAATGCCTGTGCGAACCCACCCGCCCTGCCAGAACGGAGCTGCTGCAAATCGCCCAGCCTGGTGGTAAGCAAAATACCTGCAATCCAGCCATCAAATGACTCTTCCAGGCGTTCAGCTTCCTCCTGCGTGAGCACTCCTATTCCTTGTAACTCCGCTAAATCACGGATCTCCTGCGCTTTGAAGCGCAAGCGATTACTGTTGAGAGCAAATACCTCACGGCGCGAGACCAGCGAAGCAAACTCAAACGCAGGTATGGCGCGGCTTTCAATAATAAGCACACATTGTGATGGCAGATGCTTCAGCAGATAGTTGACGAGCTGATTCACGATATGATTGGTATTAATTTCATGATAGTTACAAAGGAATAAAACAAAATGATCGGGAATTTCTGCTACTATGGCATTTACCAACGCATCAATGACCCCGTAAAAGGGTTCGGCCCCTTCTGACTTCTCGGCAGTTGCTGCTACCACGCTCTTGAGCAAGGGGTTAACCGTCCTGCCTATCTGGGGGAAATGCTGGCTTATACTGGCGATCAACAATCGCAGAAATGTCACTTTATCAGCATCGGCTTGATCGAGAAAATACCAACAGCAGGGTAAACGGGTTTGCCGAGCAAAATCAGCCAGAAGCGTTGTCTTACCATAGCCACTAGGAGTACACACTAAAATAAGCTTGCCCCACCGGGACACTTCTTTATCAGTAATTGCTGGTCTCTGAACCATTTCGTTCAGTGACGCGATCAACTCTCTACGATATAATACCTTTGGGGCCAATACTGGAGAACTGATCCTTCTGAGAGAGTGCAGATCGAGCGAATCGGGGTTGTGCAACAACTGCCTCCTTTGCAAGATAGCTCCAATGCATAAAGTGACAATCTTCCTTCTTTACCAAATGAATGCAAACACATTTATTGAATCGCTCATGCGCAAAAAAAATTTGCTTACGAACTAATCCAGGACAGACATCTTTGCAAGCGAGCCTCAGGAGACTAGCATCCTGACTGAGTATGGGTAGTTTTCCGTTCCAATCCGGTCGTTTTACGTTGCTATTTTTTTAATGGCTTTAGCTTCTTTATGGTAGTATATCATATACCAAACGTTCAAAAAAGCAAAATATGAATTATAAACTTTGTCCTCGTAGTTGCTTTATGGACGGGAATTACTTTCCGTCAAGCTCTCTATCAGAAAAACGCCCCTGATCTACTTTTTTACTCAACAGAGTGCGAACAGGCTGCAAACCAGCACCTCTTCAATGTAAATCCATTGCCAATCCCCCCATTGTATGCTTCGAGTGAACCTAAGCTCTGCTTAAACAATTCAATCAGTCAAACGATTGGTACACAACACCAATCAGCACTCACAAAGGAGATGTTGCCATGTTGTCTCGCCTCAATTACTTCATGACTCAGTTAGTAATCTCTATTCGCTGGTCTTATTGGCTCGTTATCGCTGCTGTACTCATTGCTGTGGTCGCACCTATGGTGCTGCACCTTTTCGCCGGATTACCCGTGATCCATCTTGTCGCCGGCCCATTAGATCCACATCCACAGGGATAATTTCTTATTTTCAGTACAATCAAATGAATTTGTGGTACAGTACATTTTTAAATCGGCATTGTCTACACCATAAATATTCTTCGATTGTACTTCGAGAAACCGCTGCATAACTCGGTTTCGCAAGCAAACAAGAAATGGGATGTGATGAGCTGGAATTCTATTAACGAATTGATCGGTCTGGCACTGATAGACTCAGATTTTTGCCAGGAGTTGTTGGATGATCCTGTTGCCGCCGCCCAAAAAAGAGGGGTTGAGCTGACATCACAAGAACAGGATGTGCTGAGCAAGATACATGTTGATGATATCTTCGAGTTCAGCCAGATTGTTCTTGATAAGCTGGCACCAGGTAATCCCTGAGGTGTATTTGGTTGGAACTTCGCCGCCAGCTTTGGAGAAGTGCTGTGGAGAAGAAAAACAGCAATGCGCCTCCACATCGATGGTTGATTGGGCAGGCGGATGAGCAGAGTGTACTCTCCCTCATCCCTGCCCTTTTCTCCTATACCCCTCTATACATACAAAAAATACGCCAACAATGTATTGTGACTAATAACGTTCGCCATCTATACTGTTTACATGTTCAAGCTCACAATAACCCTTTCTATTAACCATTCTATCTATGAAAACAGGTGGGAAGATGTATGTTTTTTTGACCCAAAGTCTGAAAGGAGTTGCACACGATGTCCCGAGAGGATGATGATCAAACAGTTTACAGGGTGGTACACAATCTCGAAGAGCAATACTCTATTTGGCCCGCCAGCCGCGAAAACCCTCCCGGGTGGTTCGATGCCGGCAAAAGTGGACCTAAGGCCGATTGCCTGGCATACATCAAAGAGGTATGGACGGATATGCGCCCTCTCAGCCTCCGCAAACGTATGGCAGCAAAGGAGTTTTCCGCATGAACGATCTCGTACAGCGTCTCTCGCAAGGCAGTCATGCTGTGACCGTTGGCGGCCCTCAACCCTCTCTTGCAGAGTTCAGGCAACGTGTTGAAAATATGGGCTATGTTTTTATCAAGTTTACTGGTACCCAGGGAGGCACCGATTTAGGCGTGCGCGTCGATAAAGCGGCAACTGACCTCGGCCAGGCCAACTTCGACCGCCGCTCAGGCATCGCCCATATTGAAGGCAATCTGACCCTGAACTACGTAAAAGTCCGCTGCGTAGCCGATATTGATCTCTCCACCCTGGATGGCACCGGCCATCTCGTAGCCCTGGAAAATGTCTCCGCCTAGCTCACCATGCCACGTAGCTCTCCTTAAATCAGGAAGCTATCGTGGCACTGGATACTCCCCCGCTCAGGCACATTGATAGAACAAAGACTCCGCCCCGGCTCTATGAATCACGCGCCCCAAACGGCCCAACCCCTCCTCAATACGCTCCAACGGACAATGCGAGAAGCAGACGCGCAAACAGTTGGAAACCGGACGGGCGTGATCGGCGCAGAAGGCATGACCCGGGGTGAAGGCAACCCGCTCTTCCATCACAGCTCGCTTCAGCAGTATCCCCGTATCGATACAGGAGGGCAGTTCCAGCCAGAAGTACATGCCACTCCCAGGCTTGCACCAGGAAACTTCTGCCGGGATATGCTGTTTGAGCGCAGCCTCGGTCAGATCGCGGCGGCGGCGGTATCCCTGCTGTAGCCCGCGCAGATGCGCCGCCAGATCTTCATGGTCCAGGAACCATGTAGCTGCATGCTGCGCAAAAGTGGCGATATCGAGATCCATCGCTTCTTTTACCGCGCTGAGCTTGCTGATTAATTCCTCAGGCGCGATAATCCAGCCAATGCGCAGAGCGGGCGACAGGATCTTAGAGAGGGAGCCGACGTAGAAAACCCAGCGTTCATTAAACGCTCGTACCGGCGGGAGGGCCGTTTCAAATGAGAGAAAACCATACGGATCATCTTCGATCAGCGGTACCTGGTAACGCTGTACGAGATCAGCCAGGTACTGCCGCTTTTCCCTGCTAATGCAAACCCCCAGCGGATTATGCCCATCCGCTACCAGATAGATGAAAGCGGGACGCAGGCCGGAGCGTAGCCGATATTCCAGAGCGTTGACGTCTATTCCCTCTTCCTTGCTGGTCGGGACGGTCACCATAGTGGGTTCGAGCGGGGCCACAACGCGCATGATGCCGGTATAGGTCAGGGATTCGGTCACTATTTGCCCGCCAAACTGTAGCAAAAGATGGCTCAAAACGCTCAGGCCCTGCTGAGCGCCAGCCGTTAAAAAAATTTGCTCCTCCCGGCACTGAACTCCTCTCATGTGCATAATACGCACAATGTGCTGCTTTAGTCGGCGAGTCGTTGTGCCATACTGGAGTACAGTGGGATCGGCGGCAAGACACTCGGCAGTAGCACGCTGAAATGCCCCAACCGGAAAGAATTCCTCAGATGGCAGCCCCAGCGCGAACGAGATCATATTGGCATTGTCGGCTGCCAGTAAATCTTGTAGCGCCGATGGCTGTAACGCTTGAATCCAGTGTGCCAGTGGATAGCGGTCGAGAGAAAGCTGCTTTTGCATGATTTTCATATCCTTGAAATTACGAACGACAACGCTGTTGCGCCTCTAACTCCGTTGCTTCCCACGCTCAGGCGGCCAGTTTCGGCCAGAACATCTGCCTCAGCTCTGACAGGTCAAGTTCACGGCCCCGTTCTTTGGCTGCATTTAAGATGCGATTGATCTCTTCAGCATGTAAGCTATTGGGGTCGCCTCCGCAGAGCAGATATGCCAGCTTGACTGTATTTTGTCCGCTCCACGGGCTTACCCCCACCGACATCTGATCGCCAATGCTCTCTGGATCGACTGCCGAGTAGATGCGCCTTGCCATATCCCGTAGCTGGTGAGCCAGTTCGTAACGCCCAAACTCAGCGGCTTTGGAGGCCAACATATGAGCTTTCAGCAGCGCATCAGCATGAATGCCCAGAGTAGTATGGTTATACCGTCTGGCTAGCATACCAAAAGCGGGCGCTGGCACTTCGGCCATCTCCTCGTAGCATTTCAGCACATCAAAGATGGTTGACATCTTCCAGGGACATGGTCGCCCGGCCTCTTCCAGAATAGAGTTGATATTCAAGGCGATCCCTTCCAGAGGCACATTGCCGGCGCGTTCGCCAATACCGCGCGCGACAACATGAATGCGATTCGCACCGGCGGCAATAGCCAGCATAGCATTGGCAATGGCATTGCCTGTATCCTGATGCCCATGCCACTCCAGCCTGACATGCTTTGCTCCCAGCTCATCCAGCGTTCGGCGCGTGAAAGCAGTAATGCGATACGCGCCCCTGGGTCGCGCAATCCCGATAGTATCTGCGATCACGAATGTTGAAGCGCCTTCTTCAATCTGCACACGAATGATCTCCCGGAAATCATCAGGAGGAGTCTGGGTCGAATGTTCGCTGGCCCCAATGACCGTCATGCCAAGACGAACTGCCTCCGCCACAGCCCCGGCAAGTTGCTTGAGCACAAAATCAAGCTGCCATCCCTGGACCAGACGGCGCGAAGGAGCCGTCCCCATGAAAACCAGAGGCTCCAACCGGGGATGGATATTTTTGCAATTGGCCGCCCACTGTAAAGATGCCGGGGTAGCCAGACAGAGGACGATAGGAATGATTGCCGGCATCTCATCACGCAGCCGCGCCAGCAACTGTCGAATGGTGGTATCGACACGATTATTATCGCCCGAGTAAATACCCACAGTCACGCGTGTAACGCCAAACGCATACAGTTTTTCGATGTAGTGCAACATGGCATCGACGGAAGGATAGACCTCAACGCCGTGCAATCCGTCTCGCAAGCATTCCGATACCAACTCAACCTGAGCTGCCTGCTGCGGAGTTGGTTCCCCAGGCAACAGCCGCGGAATAGGTACCAGCGGATGCGCCTGCGCATTCCAGTTAAAATCAACCGGTAACTCGTCCCCGAACTGAACGTGCTGTTGTCCAGTCATACTTTTCTCTACCTTCAAATCCGTCAGCGAACGTGCGATGGTAGTCATACAAACCTCCTTGCTTGCCTTTTCACAGGTAGGGCCATGCCTCGCGCTTGCCCTGGATGGGGCGGGGGCCAGTCCCGCCCCTACATTAATTTGCCCTTCTACATATGATAGTCTGAGCAAAGCGTAATCCGTTACAAATCCTCTACGCTTCTTTCAGTACTTTTTTTCCCCAAAAGGCTTTTTATAAGGAATATTTGCTCTACAGAAATGGAGAGAAAAAGCAATGACAGGAACAGGCTCTCCCCCTATATTTGACAGTAGAAATCATATTACTGTCTAGTTGATTGATTGGCAAATCGTATTACAGTCGCGCACACTCCCTTGATATTCCTAAGGTCAACGCTGCGATGCATCTAGCTTCGCTCGGACCTTAGGCAAGGAAGCATCAAGAAATCGCAGGATGTTTGTTATGTGGCAAAGCATCTCTCAACCCCCTGGAGCCACAGCGACGGCGCTACTCGATCCGCCTGATACCGGTTCCAGGGATCAGTGGCACGTTCCTTCTCAAGAGGAGCCCTTGCTAGAGGCATTACGCAGGGGCGAGGAGGCAGCGTATAACTCTTTACTACAACGTTATCACAAACCGATGTTCCGGCGCGCCCTCTGCTATGTCTCCGATCCACGCGTGGCTGAGGAGGTCGTCCAGGAGGCATGGATGGGGATCGTCCAGGGCTTGCAGCGCTTTGAAGGCCGATGCACCCTGCGTACCTGGATATTCCGCATCCTGACTAACTGCGCCCAGACGCGTGGAGTGCGCGAGAGCCGCTATATTCTGTTTTCTGCTCTACCTTTCTCATTCCAGGAATCTGAGGATGAGGAGGGGACTATCAATGACGAAGCTCTGTATGCACAAGGTCAATCATCCACCCTTTTCCAAAAAATACTGTTCTATCAGCAGCAAGTAACCGAGCCGGAAGAGTTCTTGCTGGCAAAGGAGCTGACCATGATGATTCAAGGGGCGCTGATGCTATTACCCCCCCGGTTGCGCCGCATCATGACGTTACGCACCATCGAAGGCTGGACCGCCGAGGAGGTCTGCTACAAGCTCAAGATCTCAAAGGAGAATCAACGCGTATTGTTACACCGCGCTCGTACGCAGATGCGCACGATGCTCATGCCCTATATTGCCGACGAATAGCGTAAAAACCTTTATCGTTTTCGTAGGGACCCGATTTATCGCGTCCGAGGAGTGATGTTTATGTCTAAAACCCTATTTGACAAGATCTGGGATGCTCATGTTGTCCATGATGCTCCAGGAGAGCCCACCATCCTCTACATTGATCGTCACCTTACTCACGAGTCAACCTCGCCGCAGGCGTTCGCCGGCCTGCGGGCCGCAGCTCGCCCGGTTCGCAAGCCGGATGCGACAGTGGCAGTCATCGATCATAATGTGCCAACGCGCCCGGGCCGCAAAATGATCGATGTGATTGACCAGGAGAGCCGTCTCTGCATCACAACGATGGAGCAGAACGCGCGCGATTTCGGTGTCCCTTTATACGCCATGAATAGCGAACTTCAGGGTATCGTTCATGTGATCGGTCCCGAACTGGGGTTGACGCTGCCGGGAATGACCCTCGTCTGCGGCGATTCCCACACATCAACCCACGGCGCGCTGGGCGTCTTCGCCATCGGCATCGGTACCAGCGAGGTTGAGCATGTCCTGGCAACGCAGTGCCTCTTGCAGCATAAACCCAAAACCATGAACATCCGCATTGAGGGAGAGCTGCCCCCGGGCGTTGGAGCCAAAGATGTGGCGCTGGCCCTGATCGGCAAACTGGGCACCAGCGTCGGCACCGGCTATGTCATCGAGTTCAGCGGCTCTACCGTCAGCAACCTCTCTATCGAGGGACGTATGACGCTCTGTAACATGGCTATCGAAGCGGGCGCAAGGGCTGGTATGGTCGCGCCGGATGAGGTCACGTTCTCCTATATCAAGGGCCGCCCCTTCTCTCCTAAAGGGGAGCAGTTCGAGCAAGCCGTTGCTAGCTGGAAAACGCTGGCTAGCGAGCCAGATGCCCACTTTGATGCTGTGCATGAGCTGAACGTGACGGATCTGAAGCCACAGGTGACCTGGGGCACGGCTCCCAATATGGTCGCGGACATTACCGGCACCGTGCCCGATCCGGCGACGGAGGCCGATCCGGTGAAACGCCAGAGCTACGAGCGGGCACTGCACTATATGGGATTAACGGCGGGCCAGCCTATCCAGGATATTCAGGTAGATACCGTTTTTATCGGTTCCTGCACCAATTCTCGGCTGGAAGACCTACGTAGCGCTGCCCACTACCTGCGAGGCAAGAAAATCGCGTCCCATGTGCGCGCCATCGTTGTGCCCGGCTCAACGCGCGTGCGTCGCCAGGCCGAGGAAGAAGGGCTGGCCGATATCTTCCGCGAGGCCGGTTTTGAGTGGCGCGAGGCTGGCTGTAGTATGTGCATTGCAATGAATGGCGATCATCTCTCCTCTGGAGAGCGCTGTGCCTCGACCAGCAACCGCAATTTCGAGGGTCGCCAGGGACAGGGAGGCCGCACGCACCTGGTCAGCCCTGCTATGGCTGCCGCAACGGCAGTGGCGGGACATTTTGTCGATGTGCGGCAATTTGCATCAGTTGATTAGCGCGGCAGAAAGAGAGGAAAGACCATCATGGAGGCGTTCACCCATCATAACGGCGTGGCTATCCCCCTGGACCGTAGCAACGTCAATACCGATGATATTATACCGGCACGTTTCCTTAAAACTATCAAACGTTCAGGATTTGAGGCCACGCTATTCGCGAATTGGCGCTACCTCGCCGATGATAAGACGCCCAACCCGGCGTTCGTCCTTAACCAGACGCGCTACCAGGGCGGGAGCATTCTGGTAGCAGGCGAGAACTTCGGCTGTGGCTCATCGCGCGAGCATGCCCCCTGGGCCTTGCACGATTTTGGCATCAAAAGCATCATTGCCCCCAGCTTCGCCGACATCTTCTACAATAATTGCCTGAACAACGGCATTTTGCCCGTCACATTAGCGAATGACAAAGTAAAGCAGCTTCTGCAAGAGATTGAAGCGCAGACGGGCTACACGCTCAGCATTGATCTGGAGCAGCAAACAGTGGTCACGCCACACGGTCAGGCGTTCACGTTCGCGATTGACAGCTTCAGGAAGCAGGCGCTCCTGCAAGGTCTGGATAACATCGGCTGGACGCTCTCGCATCGCGCAGCCATCGAAGCCTACGAGCAGACCCGACGCCAGGAAGCCCCCTGGGTCTTTGTTTCGACGCAGTCGGCCTTCAGCACTTCAGGAGCCAAAGGGTCATGATTAAAACGGCAGGACTTAACACCTGGATTATGCCATTACATCCTAAAAGCGCCGCCCCTTTACGGGTGTTTTGCTTCCCCTATGCCGGAGGAGGCGCCTCGTCTTACCGGCTCTGGGCGCAGGCGTTTCCAGGAAAAGCTGAGGTACTGGCGGTACAGATTCCCGGGCGGGAACAACGCCTGGCAGAGCCGGCATTCACCGAGCTTATCCCCCTCGTCGAACAATTAGCTATCGAGATCTCACCCTGGCTGGATCGTCCCTATCTCTTTTTCGGTCACAGTATGGGCGCGTTCATCTGTTTTGAACTCGCTCGCCATCTGCGTCGTCTGGGGAAGCCGCTGCCTGCGCGCCTCTGCGTGTCGGGAGCGCGTGCGCCCCACATTCCCAATCCTCACCCCAACATTCATCAGCTTAGCGAAGCAGAGTTTTTGTACGAGATCCAGCATCTGGAGGGGACGCCGCCGGAGGTGCTGCAAAATCGCGAGCTAATGCAGATTTTGCTACCGCCGCTACGGGCAGATTTCTCCGTCTGCGAGACCTACATCTATACGGCTGACAAACCGCTGGAATGCCCGCTTTCCGTCTTTGGCGGACGACAGGACCCGCGGGTCCCGTATCAGCACTTGATCGCCTGGCGACAACACACGCAGAACGCCTTTACTCTGCATATGTTCCCCGGCGGTCACTTTTTCCTTCATTCTGCTTCCCGCAGCATTTTAGATACGCTTGAACAGAGCATAGAAGCAGCACTTGCTCAACAGGATTGAGCGGAAAGGAATGAACATCTCGCTCGAACACCATCTTCGATCACGTTGTTTTTTCAAGTCGCTATACAGTTATTACAGGAGGATACACCGTACCATGAATCAAGAAGACAATGAGAATGTGACATACCGCGTCGTCGTAAATCACGAGGAGCAGTATTCTATCTGGCCCACACACCTGTCCATCCCTCTCGGCTGGCAGGATACCGGCAAGAGCGGTCCCAAAGAAGAGTGTCTGGCCTACGTCAAAGAGGTCTGGACGGATATGCGCCCCCTCAGCCTGCGCAAGGCAATGGAGGCGGCAGCACGCTAAAGCAGACAGCATACAGGTATGTGTAGCTCGCCAGTTAAAGTTCAACTGGCGAGCTGCTACTGCTACACTTTTTGCAACAAGGTTACCGCGGTTGGATATCCAGCTTCGCAAGAATTTCAAACGCGAAAGCGCTGGCATGTCTGGCAGCTACCTGTTGTGACCCCTGCTTATCGACCTCGCTTTTGTTATCAATGCGATCCGAGATTCCACGCACAATCAGTGCCTGCATCCCTGAGTGCCTGTAGGTCGCCTGTAGAAAACCGTGACTCTCCATCTCTATGGCAAGCGCATCTTCGTATGTCGATTGTAAAAGATCATAAAGATCAGATTGGGTTGAGGCAAGAAGCTTCTCCCCGGCAGCTATAGGCCCAACGAAAACACGAGGAGCAGAGCCTCTGTGCGCATCAAGCCCGAGGAGACGCTGCAACCAATCAGTTTTACGCGCCTCCGCATTCGCGCGCTGAACCATAAGATGGCTTGATTGGCCCACCTCTGGCCGAGACATAAACTTTTCTGCCCCGACTTTACCCGACTCGTAACCATAGACCTTCGTGGCAACCACTACATCGCCAAGCTCTACATCTTTAAGCCCCCCGGCTACCCCTACGAATAAAGTAACATGAGGCTTGAAGTGCATAATGGCTCGCTCCGCTTCCGCGGCTGTAGCGGTACCACCGGCGCCGATTTGCGCAATGACCACCTCCCATCTCCCTCTACCGGCTACAAAGCTCCCACGCTCATAAATGGTGCCTGCGTATGTCTCCTCCTGCACCTCGCTTAAATGCCTGCGAACCGCCTCGTATTCAACCCGCAAAGCGGTGAGAATAACCGCGCGTTGCGCTTCTGTTACAGGTAATCGAAACGCCATACTCCCCTCCTTACTATCAACCAGATAGCGTAGCCGGGCTGTATCGCGCACACTATCCCGCAAATTGCCCCAGGGCACCCGCTCCAGACAGAATAGACTTTGCCGAAGCGCCTGTTCTTCATAAGCAGTTCTTGGAAACTGCAAGACGGGACGGCTGTCGCCTCCTGATGGCTCCAGATCCTCAAGCAAAGCCTGTCCGACACGCTTCAAGGCATCGGACGAGGATGCAGCCAGCGCAATGCGCAGGAGAAAAGGTCGCTGAAGATTACGCATAAAGCCGCCGTAGATGCCAAGCGCATGACGCCCCACTGGCCCGGCCTGTAACAGCTCTTCTCTTACATCGCCGGACGTTACGCGTTGCAGAACATACTGTTCCTGTTCATCAAGCCGGGTCGGCTGTAAACAGATGCTCACCAGGCTATCATCTCGCGAACTGGCGAGCGCATCCAGGACACGTCGATGCTCCGTCCCATCCCACTTCCAGGGATAGGTGACATAAAACTCATAGGTTTCATGCACATAGCGGATCTCAAAGATGTCCTCTCTGCGTCTTATCTCCGCCAACGAGTGATACTCAAAAGGTTCCAGGAAGCGTTTAAATGCCGGCCAATCAGGGAGCGGCGCCAAGTCATAGCCAAACTCCTTAAAAAGCATCTGGACTTGCCGGGCCGGCGCCTGACAACATCGGCTATACTGGTCCTGGCTTGCATATTCAGGACAGGAAAAGCGACAAAGTAAACCGGTAGCAACGCCTACAGCAGACCGGGCTTTTACATAACGCAGATCCCAGGCGGCAATGCCACTATTCCAGAGGCGCGCAACCATATGTACCTGCGCCTCCAACTGATGGTATATTCTCCTCGCTCTATCCTGATCCGCCACATGCATGGTGGAAGAAAATGAATGGCCGGTAAGTGTAAAGCCAAACAACACCTCCACCCTCCCCCGTTCCAGTCGCCTTACAGGATGGGCATAAAGCTGCATCAATGCCATAAAACGGTCCTACTATTTTCTTCTGTTTAGATCAGGCGAATGCGGCTGGCTGGCTGATATCCATTAGGCGGGGCGGTAATCTTATCAGCGTCCAGCCCCAGTTGCTTCATCGCCTCCCGCACAACATTGTCGGTGGTATGCTCCATCAATGCGACCTCGTCTCGCTGAAACTCGGTCAGGTTATTAGGGCGTAAAAGGATCAAAAAATCGCCATCGAGGATAAAAGAAGCGATAGAGCGCACCAGAGCGATTACCAGCACCCATAACAGCGGGATGCCGAAGAAAAAGAGCAAGAAGCTCCATATCAGCAACGCTACTCCAGCAGACGCAGTGGGAGGAGGAGCTGATGGTGCGCCGAACGTTCTGGAAGAAGAAGAAACGGACGTCGCGAGTCCTGCTGCACCTGCAACGATGTTAATAACAGGCATGATGACTGTCAGCAACATCAACGCAAACACGGCCACTCGTAGCAAACTGAACCCTGGCTGTACGGTTGTGGCACGCGATATATAGAGATCGTGCCCGGCGGGAGTGGCGTAGATGAACACGCTTGTACTCTTGCGCCTGAACCTTATATAATCGCGGCGCTCGTCAACAAGCCCCTGATCGGTCAATTTCTCTGTACTGGCTTTGGATTGATCCAGGTTACGCTGTACAAGCTTGTCAAAGATCACCTGGCGTACACTCATCACTTGCGTATTTTGCCCTTCTAATAGCCACGAATGATGCTTGATCAACGTGCCATGACCGGCAAAAGCACGCCGTATGGAGCCCAGACCTGAGGCAGGGAGCAACGCCGTAGTGGGCTGAGGCGCCTGAGCAACCGGTGGTGCAAACATCTGTTGCTGCCCCCTTCCACCCATCCCTCCTGTTTGAGAAAAGTGTTGAGCGCCCCCCGAAGATAATGATTTGCCACACCGCAAGCAAGAACTACTCCCATCAGGATTATCCTGAAAGCAAGACATACATCGAATGGACATGTTATACCCCCATTCCACAATACTTAAAATGACAAGCACATCTACTACTCTCGATATCCCCTCAATCGGTGATGTTATCTTCTCATCACCGCTCTTTGTGCATGCAAGGATATAAGAGCAAGAATCCTATAAAATTCTATATTGATGATTATATCATAATACATGTTATTTACAACAATATAAAAAACTAAGTAGTACCAATGTAATAGATATACAATATTATCTTATGTAAATATATCAAGTAAAGATTTGTAAATTGCCTCTTGCTCAAAAACAGTCTGAGCTATTTTTTCTGCTTCTCTTCATCTTTGCAGAGAAGGGCACGGCAGCCAGCTCACACACGATACGAACAAGAGGCATTTTCCATGTCGAATCACACTACAACGCTTCTGCGCCAAAAGTTGCTATCAACCGCTGCGCTAAACGGCGACCGGCGTTTCCACGCAGCTTTCGGCAATGTAGAGCAGGTCGGCGTCGGTAACGTGCTTCTTCTCATCGGCCACCGCAATGAAACGTTCATAGGCGACTTTAAGCTGTAGAGCACTCAATCTGTAACCTAACTGGCGCAGGTGAGCATCCAGCGCATGCCGACCGGAGTGCTTGCCCAATACCAACCTGGTCCCCTGCCAGCCAACCGCTTGCGGAGTCATGATCTCGTAAGTGAGACGGCTCTTGAGCATACCATCCTGATGAATACCGGCCTCATGAGCGAAAGCGTTAGCGCCGACAACGGCTTTGTTTGGCTGCACCGGAATGCTCGTCAGGTCGCTGACGAGCCGGCTGGCTGCCAGCAGTTCTTGCGCGCAGATACGCGTATCCACATTGCCAAATGCTTCGCAACGCGTGCGTAGCGCCATGACGATTTCTTCGATGGCGGTATTGCCTGCTCGCTCGCCAATACCGTTGATGGTGACCTCTACCTGGCGCGCCCCGGCCTTGATCGCGGCCAGCGTGTTGGCTGTTGCCATCCCCAGATCATCATGACAGTGCGCGCTCAGGGTCACATCGTCAATGCCTTCCACGTTCTCACGCAGATAGCGGAAGAGGGCCTCGTACTCGTGCGGCAGGGTGTAGCCAACGGTGTCGGGCACGTTGATCGTGGTCGCGCCCGCATTAATAGCCGTTTCGAAAACGGTGCAGAGATAATCCCAGTTGCTACGTGTGGCGTCTTCGGCTGAAAACTCGACAGTGGGACAGAGGTTGCGCGCATACGTCACCGTCTTTTTAATCTGTTCTAACGCTTCCTCAGACGTCAGCTTGAGTTTATGCTTGAGATGGATCTCAGAGGTTGCAAGAAAGACATGAATGACCGGCTGCTCCGCATCGCGAATGGCCTCCCATGCCGTATCGATATCGCCAATGGAGGCGCGAGCGAGGCCGGCAATCGCCGCGTCACGCGTGATACGGGCGATCTCTCTGACCGCTAAAAAGTCCCCTGGTGAGGCCGCAGGGAAACCGGCCTCGATAATGTCCACGTTGAGACGCACAAGCTGCTCGGCGACCTGGAGCTTTTCTTCGATGGTCATGGTTGCCCCTGGCGACTGTTCGCCATCGCGCAAGGTGGTGTCGAAAATTTTCACTACGGCTGATCTGGTCATGTTGGGTCCCCCTCCTTAGTAAGCAATCGCTATGATGTTTTCAGCTCGGCCACGTCCAGGTTTCTGGAGCGCAACAATCCTACAGTCATCTTGTAATACAGGAACCTGAGAGCCACGACGATAGATAAAATGCCAAGCACCATGCCGAAAAGCACGCCTGAGAGGTATGGCATGGCCTGTCCCTTTGCTGCACCAGAAAGCTCGTGCTGCATCGTTTTCTCCTCCCTCCTGACAGAGCAGGAGCAAGACAGGGCAGGAGCCAGCCCTGCCCCTACATATTTCACACCAATTTATGGGTTGGGATACGGTCAACATCGCGCGCGGCATCCAGGCATTGTTGCAAGTACTGGACGACACGTTGGATATGCGGTTCGATGAACATAGTGTCGTGATGGCCTGGTATCTGGTAGAACTCAATCGGCATTGCAGAGAGTTCGCCCCAGCCCAGGTCATGAGCTAGCGATGCATCGGTTATTTCAGTATCGGTTTCACTGACGCGGAACAGGGTGATCTTGCCGGTATAAATCGCCGGCTGATAAGCATGCATGGCTTTGATACGGCTGCGGAAGACCTGAACCTGACGCTGTAACCAGAAAGCTCCGGCATCCGGTAGCGTAAAACCTGCCTGCTGCAATACATCAAGCACAAAAGCATATCGCTCCTGCTCCTCAAGAGGCTTGAGCGTGTCGTACAGGCTCTGGAAAGTCCAGGAATTGAGCGAGCGCAATAGCTCCAGGCTCACAGTCGTCAGTAATGAGACTTCATCCGAGCCATCTTTCATCGCGTACCGGATCGCTTTTGGCGTTCCGCCATCGAAGATGGTTAACAGCGCCACCTCGTGTCCCATTTGCTTGAGCCTGTGCGCCATCTCGAAGGCCACGACGCCCCCGAAGGAGTAGCCACACAGGTTGTATGGGCCGCTCGGCTGCACCACGAGCAGTTCTTTGAGGTAACGCTCAGCCATGCGCTCAATGGAGTCTTCCACAACGCCTGCATTTGTCGCATAGATGGAGGTATCCTGAAAGGCGTAAACAGGCTGATCTTCTCCCAGACAGCGCGCCAGTTCCTGATACTGGAAGACGTTGCCGCTCCCGGGGTGGACGCAGAAGAGCGGAAGCCGCGCACCACGAGGCTGGATAGCCACCAGCGGGGAAAGCGTTTCAGGCTCTTCCTGCTGTCTGAGGATAGCCGCCAGGCTTTCAATCGTGCCACATTGGAACAACACAGGCAGGGCAAGCTGCTTGCCAAACTTCTGCTGCACCTGGCTCATCAGCCGTATGGCAAGCAAGGAATGTCCACCCAGCACGAAAAAGTTGTCGTTGACGCCAATGGGCGAGACCTGAAGTAGCTGCTCCCAGATCGCTACCAGTTGCCGCTCAGTCTCGTCACGGGGAGCAACATAGCTATCCCGGGACTCAAGATGCTCCCGCGATGGCGCCGGTAAGCGACGCCGATCAACTTTGCCATTGGGCGTCAGCGGCCATGCTTCCAGTTGAACCAGCGCGGACGGGATCATATAGCTTGGCAGCTTTTCTTGTAGCAGCAGGTGGAGCTGTTCGTAATCAAGCGGAGCCTGTCGCGCATCTTCGGCCAGGAAATAGGCTACGAGACGCTTCTCGCCCGCCTCATCCTCGCGCAATAGCACAATGGCATCACTGATCTGCTCATGCTGTGTCAACACCGCCTCGATCTCCCCGAGCTCTATCCTGAAGCCACGCAGCTTGACCTGGGAATCGATGCGACCCAGGAAGAGAATAGCTCCATCTTCTTGCCGGCATACGAGATCGCCCGTACGATAGAGCCGCGCGCCTGGTTGAACGGACGCGCCGTAGCTCCCCGCTTCATCGTGGGAGGCCCCTACGAAGGGATGGGGCACAAAGCGTTCAGCGGTAATCTCCGGTCGTTTTAAGTAGCCGAGGGCCAGGCCATCGCCGCCGATATAGAGCTCACCCGGCGTTCCTGGCGCGACAGGGCGCAGGTTCTCATCCAGCACGTAGCATGTCGTATTCGAGAGCGGCTGCCCAATCGGGATCGTTGTGGCCTGCTCCGAGACCTCCACAACCTTGTGCCAGGTGGCATAGGTGGTGCTCTCGGTTGGTCCATAGACGTGCAGCAGACGCTGCGGCGCCCCTTGCTGTAAAATCGTTCTAACCCACTGCGGATCGACGGCCTCGCCGCCAAACATCACTGTGCCCACAGTGCGGAAGAGCGTCGGGACGGTGCGCGCAATCTGGTTAAAAAGCGCCGTGGTCACGAATAATGTGCTCACCTGGCGCTGTTCGATATAGCGAGCCAGATCCTGGAGAGAGAGCGATATATCGCGACTGATCCCTATCAGGCAAGCACCATGCAAAAGCGCGCCCCAGATTTCAAAGGTTGCGGCATCAAAGGAGACGTTCGACATCTGGGCGATGCGCTCCCGGGCGTTATAGTCCATATAGTTTGTCTCGCAGACGAGGCGCACCACACCTTTGTGAGGCACCCAGACGCCTTTGGGAACGCCCGTTGACCCGGAGGTATAGATGACGTACGCAGGATATTCAGCGGTGATCTGTTCCTCCGGCTCAAGCGCGGGATAGCGGGCAATGGTGGGCCAGTCGCTATCAAGACGGATCAGCTCTCCCTGGTAAGGTGGCAACGATTCGCTCAGCGTCGAGTGAGTGATCAGCACGGGAGCGGCTGTGTCCGCGAGCATAAAGGCCAGGCGTTCGGCGGGATAGGAGAGATCGAGCGGGACATAGGCCCCTCCCGCCTTCAAAATTCCCAGCAGGGCAACGATCAGGTCAATGGAGCGTTCCATATAGAGCGCAACTAGATCTCCCGCCTGCACTCCAAGCGATTGTAAGTAATGGGCCAGGCGATTGGCACGCGCATTGAGTTCACCATAGGTCAGCTTTTCCTCGCCATACTCAACCGCGACAGCGCCGGAATGCCGCAAAACCTGCTGCGTGAAAAGCCGATGGATGGTTTGTGTTCGCGGATAGGCCGTTGCCGTCTCGTTCGGCTGGTTGATAAGCAGATGGCGTTCGGCTGTTGTGAGATAGGAAGTATCAATCAGACGTTTTTGAGGCTGATCGACGAGTCCTTCAAGGATAGTGCGTAAGTGGCCCAGAATCCGTTCCGCTGCCTTTGCCGAGAAGCGGCTGGCTTCATACATCACCTGAAGAGAAAGCATTGCCCCCGGTTCAACCACGATGGTGAGGGGATAGTTGGTCTGCTCAATCGAATAGAGCTGATCGACCGCGAGCCGTCTCTCTGGCTGGCTACCTAATCCCATAGCGCCAGTACGATAATTTTCGAAAACAAAGAGACTGTTGAAAAGTGGCAGATTCCGCGGCACGTCGCTCCAACCCTGGATCTGCACCAGAGGGCAATACTCATATTGCTGCACCTCGGCCTGCTCTTCCTGGAGTTGCTTCAGCCAGTCAGCGAAAGAGGCATGTTCAGGAACATGTACCCGCATCGGCAGGGTGTTGATGAACAGCCCAACCATGCGGTCGCTCCCCGGCAAATCCGTCGGGCGACCGGCAACCGTGATGCCATAGACGACATCGCACTCGCGGCTATAGCGGCTCAGAAGAAAGGCCCAGGCACCTTGTAACAAGGTATTCAAAGTGATCTGCCATTGTCGCGCCAGGGTCTGTAACTGGCTTGTCAGCTCGGGGGAAAGTTCCATCTGCCGTCGCTGATAAACGTTCTCCTGCTCTGGGCACCCGGTAGCTCCCTGAGCTGTGGCTCCCCGATTCATCGTGGGAGGAGTTGCCCCTACCTGCCCTTCGCGCTCAAACGGCAGCGCTGTAGGACTGGTAATACCTTGCAATTTTTGTCGCCAGAACCGCTCGGCCTTGCCAGAATCCTGCTGCTTCAACCAGGCAATATAATCGCGGTAAGGACGTACCGGCTCCAATGAGAGCGTATCTTCCTGGCTATAAGCAATATAGGTGCTGAAGAGTTCCTGCTGAAGTTGCGCTGAGCTCCAGCCATCCAGCAGCAGGTGATGGAAATTTTCGACGAAGTAGTAGCTGTTTTCCTGCAACTGGATCAGGAAGAGGCGCAATAATGATGGTTGCGTGAGATCAAAATCGTGTTTGCGCTCCGACAGCATCAACTGTTCCAGGCGCTCTCGCTGCTCCTGTTCCGGTAAGCCGCGCCAATCCAGCTGGTGGAAGGGGAAACGACCGGTGCGGTAAACAAGCTGGACCGGTTCGCTTACTCCCTCCCAGACGAAAGCTGTGCGTAGAATAGCGTGCCGCGCAATCAGGTCTTGCCAGGCTTGCATAAAGCTTGCCACCTCGAACTGTCCACTGAACTTGAGAGCGCGTTGCACAATATACATACCCGCGCGAGGACTATAGAGAGCATGGAACAATAATCCCTGCTGCAAGGGCGAAAGCGCGTAAATGTTTTCGATGTTTTTGCCGCTGACAATGCGATCCAACTGCGCCTGCTCTAACTGGGCCAGAGGGAAATCAGAGGGCGTATAGCTGGACTCTGTGGCTCGCTGACAGTGCGCAATCAATGCGCGCAGGGCCTCTAGATAGCTCTGAGCCAGACGTTCAATGGTTGTTCGTTCATGAATTTGCTGGCTATACTCCCAGGTCAGCCATAACCGCCCATCTTTGACATATCCTGCTAAATCCAACAGGTGGGGGCGCGGAGCTAGAGGGCTATGCGGCATCCCGCTAAACTCTGGGGCCGCGAGAAAGTGGCCGCGATGCATATTCGTCTTGGCATCGAACTGTCCCAGGTAGTTAAAGCTAATCTGGGCTTGCGGAACCGATTGGAGGCCACGCCGCCCCTCCTGATCCAGATAGCGCAAGACGCCATAGCCGATGCCACGAGACGGTATCGCCCGCAACTGCTCTTTGATCTGCTTGAGCACAACGCCAATGCTTCCAGTGGCGGGAAGCGTCAGGCGAACCGGGAAAATGGTGGTAAACCAGCCGACCGTTCGCGAGACATCCAGCCTGGCGCCGATATCTTCACGTCCATGTCCCTCCAAATCGACAAGCACTGTTCGCTGATTGGTCCAACGCGCCATCGCCTGCGCTAACGCCAGCAGCAGGGCATCGTTGATCTGGGTATGGTAGATAGCAGGAACCTGTTGCAGGAGCAGTTGCGTCTCATCTGCCTCCAGCGCAACCTCAACAGTGCCAGTATCGGCAACCGTATTGCGCCCCTCTGGATGATCGGCAGGGAGCTGGCCCTCTTCTTCCTCCCCTATAGCTCGCCAGTACGCCAGTTCAGCTCGTACCGCCGGCAGTTGCGCATAACGCGACAACTGCTCCGACCACTGCTTGAATGACGAGGTCTTCGCAGGCAGACAAACTGGCTCGCCACGTAAAAGCTGAGCATACGCAATCTCCAGATCTTCGAGCAGGATGCGCCAGGAGACCATATCCACCACCAGGTGATGAATCACAACCAGCAACCTGCCCGGCTGATGGTCTCCATAATGGAAGAGTACAGCTCGCAATAGCGGCCCTTCACTCAGATGCAAGCTAGCATGAGCATTGGCGATCTCCCGTTGCAACGTTTTCGCCCGCTCTTCAGGGGAAAGCTCGCTCAAATCATGCCGTTCCAGCGTAAAGAGGCGCTCATGGAGGCCCATATTCTCCTGATGCCATTCGACGAGCGTGGGCGCGCTTGATAGAGACTCCGCGGTGAAGCGCATGCGCAAGGCGTCGTGGTGAGACAATAAATGCTGCAATGCTTCCTTGAGATAGGCAACATGCAGATCGGCGGGAACAGACCAGAGCTGCGCCTGATTGAAGTAATGGGGATTCTCCCAGCGTTGTTCAAAGAACCAGCGCTGAATCGGCGTTAGCGGCACCTCTCCTTTAACCTCTACTTCTGGCTGCCGCTCCTGCTCCTCACTTATCCTCTCAACGGCGGCAGCGAGGTCGCTAATAGTGGGATATTGAAAGATCAGGCGCGGAGTGAGCTGCAAACCCACCTGAGCGGCCTCGGCAACTATTTGCAGACTAATGATCGAGTCTCCGCCCAGCTCAAAGAAGTTGTCATGAACTCCAATCTGGCCGCGCCCAAGCACAGTAGACCAGACGCCAACGAGTAGCTCTTCATTAGAGGTACGCGGCGCCAGGTATACAGTCGCGGCACGCGCGTGTTCATCCCAGTCGGGAGCTGGTAACGCCTCTCTGTCAACTTTGCCATTGGTGGTCAGTGGGAAGGAATCGAGCGGCACAAAAGCGGCAGGCACCATATACGCAGGCAAACGAGCTGCCAGAAACTGGCGCAGTTCAAGGGCGGGAAGTTCCGTTTGTTGCGTGATAAGGTAAGCGACGAGGCGCTTGACTCCCTCTTCCTCGCGCACCAGCACCACAGCATCGCCTACATCAGGATGCTGCATCAGAGCGGTCTCGATCTCGCCCAGCTCAATGCGATAGCCGCGAATTTTGACCTGATGATCGTTGCGCCCAAGATACTCAATTTGATTATCAGGCAGGTAGCGACCCAGATCGCCCGTTCTATAGATACGCTCTCCTGGCTGGGCGGATGCGAGGGTAGGCGATACATCGCCTGCGGACGCGGTAAACCTGGTCCCGACGAAGGGGTTGGGGATAAATCGCTCGGCAGTGAGATCTGGACGATTGAGGTAGCCGCGCGTGACGCCGACGCCGCCCAGATAAATCTCGCCGATACAGCCAAAGGGCACCGGTCGCAGTTGCTCGTCGAGCAGATAGACCTGCGTATTCAAGATGGGCCGTCCTATTGGCGGCGCCTGCTCAAAATCGGCGCGACACAGGGTACCGGTTGAGGCAATCGTTACCTCGCTCGGCCCATAGAAATCGTAGAGCGCCTTCTCGCTGCCCCAGCGCCGCACGACATCCAGCGGACACGCCTCGCCGCCGGTAACAATGGTTTGCAACGCCGGTAAGCTATGTTCCGCCGATAACGCAGCCAGCACCGCCGGCGGTAAGGTGGCATGGGTAATACCATGCTGCTGGAGGAACTGCACAAGCTCAGGACCCTGCATTGTCTCACGAGGCCCTAGAAATAGAGCCCCGCCCGTCGCCAGCGCCATCACCATCTCCCACACGGAAGCGTCGAAGCAGAGTGAGGCAAACTGAAGCACACGACTCTCTGCGGAAAGCCCGGCGATACGCTGCCTTTGCGTATGCACAATATTGGCTACTCCCCCATGAGGAACCATCACGCCTTTGGGCTTTCCTGTCGAACCGGAGGTATAGATGATATAGGCCAGATGATCGGCGGTAATGGGCAGTTCCAGGTTATCCGGCTCCGTGATCTCGCCCCGGTTTCCATCCAGATAGACGATGCGCGCATTATGCTCTGGCAATCCCCCTACTAACGCTTGTTGGGTTAGTAGAACAGAAGTTGCGGTGTCCTCCAGAATATAGGCAATGCGCTCCTGGGGATAGGTTGGATCGAGCGGAACATAGGCTCCTCCCGCCTTGAGGATGCTCAGCACACCGACCAGCATATCAATAGAACGCTCGACATAGAGCCCCACCAGCGCCTCAGGCGCGACACCCAGCTCCTGCAAATGCCTGGCAAACCAGTTGGCCCTACGATTAAGCGCCCGATACGTCACATGCTCGTCCATAAAAACGGCTGCAACTGCATCAGGATCGCGCTCAACCTGCTCCTCAAAAAACTCGTGCATAGCTTTATGACTATAGGAAAATTGCGTTTCGTTGAGGGTTGTGAGCAGGAATGCTTGCTCCTGAGGGCCAACCGCAGAGATATCGGCTACACGCTTCTCGGCAGCGGTGACTATCTCCCATAAGAGATGTTGAAAATGAGCGCTCATGCGCTGAATGGTTACAGCATCAAACCGCTGCTCGTCATAGACGATGCGCCAGACCATCTCGTGACCCGTTTCAACGCCAATTGTTAGCGGATAGTTCGTCCGACCACTATAAGAAACGTTGCTCACGGCCATTGTGCGTCCGCGCTCGCGCAATAGCGTATCGATGGGGTAGTTCTCGAAGACCAGCAAGCTATCGAACAGGGGCTGGCCCGGCGGCACATCGCTCCACTTCTGGACCTGGGCCAGCGGGCTATACTCGTACTGGCGTGCATCCAATTGCTGCCATTGCAGTTCTTGCAACCATTCCAGGCAGGATTGATGAGCGGAAATGCGCACGCGGACCGGAAGAGTATTGATAAACACTCCCACCATTGTATCCACTCCATCTAGTTCAAAGGGACGCCCGGATACCACTGAACCAAAGACAATATCATCACTATTGCTATATTGATGCAATAACAGCGCCCAGGTGCCCTGCACCAGTGTATTGAGAGTAATTTTCTGCTGTCTGGCAAAGGTATAAATCGTCTGGCTTTCGGCTGCTGAAAAGCCTGCCTGCCACAAACCATCTACCGATGATGCTTCTTTCTTGCTACGGTATACCTGTCCGGCTCCAAGCGAGGTCGCCGTTGTAAAGCCTTGCAGTGTGCGCCGCCAGAATACCTCGGCCTCTTCCAGATCCTGCTCCTGCAACCACATAATATAGTCTTTATAGGGACGCACGTCCGGTAAGAGCACATTCTCTTCGCCCTGCACAAAAGCTTCGTACAGGGCAAATACCTCCTGCAATACCAGAGGCCATGACCAGCCGTCGAGCAAGAGATGGTGATAGCTCCAGACAAAGCGATAACTACGGTCCGGCAGCCAAATGAGGGTCAGGCGCATCAATGGCGCAGCAGATAACGTTATCCCCTGTGATTGATCAGCCTGCAACCACTCATCTAGACGGGCTTGAACGTCCTGCGATGCCAGTTCGTGCCAATCGAGGCACTGAACCTGTAGCTTCACCTGCCGACCAACAACCTGTAAAGGCTCATCCAGGTCCTGCCAGAGAAAAGCGGTTCGCAGCACAGCATGACGCTCTACCACGCGCTGCCAGGCCCGCTCAAAACATGGCACCTGGAGCGTCTCTGGTAGCGTGCAGGACCACTGGACAAGATATACATCCGTCCCCGGCGCCGCTACGCTATAGAAAAGCATTCCCTGCTGAACAGGCGATAACGGATAGATGGCCTCTATCATCTCCTGAGTTGCTTCACTAAGCATCGTACATCTTCACCTTTCCTTAAAAAAAGAACCGCTTTACTATTTTTTTATGCGTAGGGGCAATCCCTTGCGCTTGCCCTGCCCCACCACCAATAGACCTACTGGTAGGAGCAATGCCTCGCGCTTGCCCTGCCCCACCACCAATAGACCTATTGGTAGGGCCAATGCCTCGCGCTTGCCCTGCTGCCCCACCATTACCCTTTCTCACGGTCGTCCAGAGGGCAGGGGCCAGCCCTGCCCCTACTGCCCATTGAAAGAGAGCCCGGAGAGCTGCGAGAGCACCTTTTTCTTCGATCCCTTAACCAGCGTGATATCAGGCTCAGGCGCTTTCTCGCTATTGCTTTCCTGCTTTGTTGACTGTTTCAGCGTCTTCACCTTCTCGCGCAATTGCACCATGCCTTCTAACGCTGATTCACTTTGTTCGCCCAGCAGCAGGCGCAAGGCGTCGAGGACCGCCTGGGCCAGGAGCTGTATGGTCTTTGGCGTATACATATCTTTGCTGTAGATCCATTCCAGGCGGAGTTGCTCATCGGCCAGGACGGCGGATATGATCATTTTGTAGCGCCGCTGCTCCTGCGTGCTGCGCTCTATCCCCCGCGTTTCTCGCGTGATGGTAAAGAGCTTGCCCGCGCTCAAAGCTGCCGCAGGCTCGGCTGACTTGCCCGCAAAGTTAAAGCTGATTTCCGCCCGAGGCAGGGCTTCTAGCTGCGGCACAAAACGCTGCTCTTGATCGACATAGCGCAACAGGCCATAGCCGATCCCTCCCTGTGGAATAGCTCTCAGTTGCTTCTTGATGCTGGAGACGATGCCATGCATATCTGTACGCTCGGGTACCTGCAATAGCACGGGAACGATACTGGTAAACCAGCCGACAACACGCGTCAGGTCAAGCTGACCGACGGGAGCCTCTCGCCCATGACCTTCCTGATCGATCAAGACCTGGTCCTGGCCCGTCCATTGCGCGACAACGAACGCGAGAGCCGCCATGATAAGATCGCTCAGTTGCGTGTGATAGCGTTGACGCGCCAGCGCTTGCAATAGCGCCGTCTCGTCCCTGTCAAACGTGACCGTCGCGACGCTGCTGAGCTTCTCGATATTCAGCCCTTCTGGATTATCGACCGGCAAAGGCCGGATCTGCCCGCGAGCTGGCTCCAGCCAGTATTTTGCCTCCTGCTCCAGTACCGTCGAACGAGCATATTCGGCCTGAAGGGCCGCCCACTGCATATAGGTTGTAGTTAACGCCGGCAACCCGATTGCTTTCCCCCGGCTGAGCTGCTCATAGCTATGCTGCAACTCTTCCAGCAGGACACGCCACGAGACAATATCTACCAGCAGATGGTGAAGGATTATCAGGACGCGTTCAGGCAAGCCCGCACCTGAGCAGATATGCGCCACAATCATCAGTGGCCCATGAGCCAGGTCCAGACTGCTCTGCAATTGATTAGCTTTCCATTCCAGCGCCCTTCTCTGCGCCGCTTCATCTCCGTTCTGAACTTTAAGATCGAGCGAGACAAACTGCATCGTATCTTTCGCGCTCAGCAATGCCTGCCAGGTGCCAGGCTGTTGTGATACAAAGCGCAAGCGAAGAGCGTCGTGTCGCTGAACCAGATAGCGGCAAGCCTGCTCAAGACGCGCGGGATCAAGCTGCTGAGATGCTTCCAGCATGACCGACATATTGAAATGATGCGGCTCGGCTGGGTTGCCTCTAAAAAACCAGTGCTGGATCGGCGTCAGGGCAACTTCCTGCTCGGCTGTACTGGCCTGAGATTGCTCAGGTGAGGGCAGAATAGAGACCAGCTCGGCAATAGTTTGATACTGGAATAGTTGCTTCGGTTTGAGAGTGATGCCCTTTTCTTTGGCTCTGGCAACGATGCGCAGCGCCAGAATTGAGTCGCCGCCCAGATCGAAGAAGTTGTCGTGCCGTCCAATTTTTTCGCGACCAAGTAGCTGGCTCCATAGCTGCGCCAGATATTCCTCGACCGCCCCCTGAGGAGCAACGTAAGCTCTGCCGGACTCTGTAGCCGCATCCCCTGGGATAGGCAGGGCTTGACGATCAATTTTACCGTTGGCGGTCAATGGTAGCGCGTCGAGTATGGTAAAGCTCTGAGGAACCATATAGTCAGGGAGCAGGTCTTTGATATATGCTCGCAGCTCTGTGCTCCCGATGGTCATCTGCGGACGCGGCACCACATAGGCAGCGATACGGCTCACGCCTGCGCTATCGCGCCAGACTCTCACAGCCGCCTCCTGAACGGCAGGATGCAGGCTGAGTATTGCCTCAATCTCGCCCAGTTCAATGCGGAAGCCGCGAATCTTGACCTGATTATCGACGCGACCGATATAGTCTATCGTGCCGTCGTTGCGATAGCGCACCAGATCGCCCGTGCGATAGAGCCTGCTTCCTGGCTGTTTGCCAAAGGGATCGGGGACAAAACGTTCGGCGGTCAGTTCGGGACGCTTCAAGTAGCCTTGAGCTACGCCCAGGCCGCCGATGTACAACTCACCGGTTACGCCGATAGGCACGGGACGCAGACGACTGTCCAGCATGTACATGGTGGTATTGGCGATGGGCGTGCCGATAGCAATGCCCCGCTCCAGATTGCCAAGCTCAAAAGTTGAGGACCAGATGGTGGTTTCGGTCGGCCCATACATGTTGATGACGCGCCCTTGCACCAGTTCGCACAATTCGGCAGCAAGTGCTGGCGGCAAGGCTTCTCCTCCCAGCATGACACAATCGAGCTGCGAGAGCGCCGCTCGTGTCTGCCCATCAGAGAGCAGGATCTGCATCAACGAAGGCGTGCATTGCAGGTGCGTGACCTGATAGCGGCTGATCTGAGCGGCAACCGGATAGGCATCGGCCTCTGCCACCGTGCCCGTTTCGTTCAGCTCCGCCTGGATCACCACTTCAAAGCCGCGCGTGAGCGTCCAGAACAGCTCCAGCACGGAGATATCGAAGGAGATGCTGGTCACAGCCAGCCAGACGCCGGGCTGTTCGGCGCCCAGGCGCTGATCCATGCCCACAAAGAAGTTGGTCACGTTGCGATGGCTCAGCATCACGCCCTTAGGCTTGCCGGTCGAGCCGGAGGTGTAGATGACGTAGGCAAGCTGATCGGCACTCCCACCTGCAATCTCTGCTCCGCCAGGAGACATCGCGGTCATAGGCAACTGATCCAGGCAGATTACCTCGCCTGAGAATTCGGGCAGGCTGGAAACCAGTTCTTGCTGAGTGAGCAAAAGGGGCGCGTGCGTATCGGAGAGCACGAAGGCGATGCGATCTCTCGGATACGCCGGGTCGAGCGGCACATAAGCGCCTCCCGCTTTGAGGATGCCCAGCAATCCCACAATCATATCAAGAGAGCGGTGCATGCAAATGCCCACCAGCACATTGGCTCCCACTCCTCGCGAGCGCAAGAGCCGCGCCAGTTGTTCCGCCCGCCCATTCAGTTCCCGGTACGATAGAGATTGTTGCCTGAAGCGAACCGCGACCTTCTCAGGATGCTGCTTTGCACGCTGCTCAAAAAGTTGATGGATCAGGATGCCCTGCTCGTACTCGATGGCCGTACTGTTCCACTGCTCCAACACCAGTTCACGCTCTTGCTGCGTTAACAATGGCAGAGAAGAAATGGGCTGCTCGGCCTTCTCGACGATTGCTGCCATCAAGCTCTGATAGTGTTGCAGCCACCGCTCAATGGTGCTGCGCTCGAACAGATCGGAGTCATAATCGCAGTCAATCAGCATCGCTCCCTGCTCCTCGACGATATTGATCGAGATATCGTAGCGTGCGGACTTTTGCGGCGACTGAAGCATGCTGGTCTCAAGCTGATGCAGTGCCAGCTTGCCGCCGCGGTCCAGATTAAAGACGGCGGAAATAACCGAGAGGCGGCTGGCGTCGCGCGGCGGATTCAGGGTTTTTACTAAGGTTAAAAATGGATATAGCTGGTGCTTATTGGCCTGGTTTACGGTCTTTTTGATAGTTGCAAGATAGCTATTGAAAGCTTGATCGGCGGCTGTAATCCGGCTGCGCACGAGCACGAGATTGGCAGCATGGCCGAGGAAGTTACCGCCATCCATCGCCATCTGCCCCGCGACGGGAATGCCAATGACAATATCATCCTGATTGCTTATCTGATGCAGGAATTGCGCGAATATACCCAACAGCATGCTGAAGAACGAACAATTGTGCTGCGCGCTTACCTTTTTGAGTTTCTTGCCCAGCTCGGCTGGCACAATGATGCTGTGACGCTCACCGTTGTAAGTTTTGACGGTTGGGCGCAGATGGTCCGCCGGAAGCTGCAAAACGGGAAAGCCGTCGGCGAATTGCTTGAGCCAGTACTGTTCCGCCTCCTGCATCGCCTTCCCCTGCTGCTCCTTCCAGCGCGCGTAATCGCTATACTGTAATGCTGGCGGCAACTGACACGGCTGCTGAAGGCATCCGGCGGAATAGAGTGCGCTTAGCTCACCGATGAGCGTGCCCACCGACCAGCCATCGATGATGATATGGTGGAATGTGAGCGCCAGGACATGGTGCTGATCATTGAGCTTCAACAACTGCGCGCGGAAGAGCGGACCATGCTCCATATCGAAAGGACGCTGCTTCTCCTGCTGCATCCATACCATGACCTCTTCCAGAGTGGCAACGGATCTTACCGGCATGTCCACGCTCAGAGTAGAAACGATAAGCTGCTGCTCGCCATCGGAGCTAAAGGTGGTGCGCAGGGCTTCGTGACGGTCAACAATCCGCTGCAACACGTCTTGTAGCACCGGCACATTGAGCGGCCCTTGCAGATTGAGCGCCAGCATTTCATTATAGGCTAGAGCCGCCTCTTCCCCAAGCTGAGACAGCACCCATAGCTCCTTCTGCTCTTCAGTTACGGGAACTACCGTTTCGGTGAATGGGGAGGGCGTTCGCGAACGCCCTCCCTCTTTGCTGCCAACCTGTCCCTTCCCGCCCGATCCTGCCGATTGGGGATCAACAGGGTCGGGGGATGAGGGAAAAAAACCGCTTTTGAGCATTTCTATAGTTGTCTGCTCTACCGCCTGCTCGATAATGGCAATATCCTCTTCGGTATGCGCGGTCGAAAGCATGCCGGAACGCCCTTCCGGGATATACACGCCTTTGTCGAGCAAGTTATAGTAAAACACGCTGGCCCCGACCTGCTTGAACTCCGGCGGGAACATAAAGCGGAAGAGCGAGGCAAAATGCACCACGCGAATCGAGACGCCCAGCCGCTCAAACATGGCATTCAACGAGGCCACAAGCTGATCGGTGCGAGCGTTGAGCCGCTCCTGTAGTTGCGGCCCTTCCTCCCTGAGATGATTGAAGACAGCTCGAACGCCGGCCATCAGCAGGGGGTGCTTAAAGTAGGTGCCTGCAAAGAACGTCTGGGTCGCCCGTGGATACGATTTGTCGCCGTAATTCCATGCGCCACCGTCAATGGCGTCCATATACAATGCTTTTCCCGCTACCATGCCAAGGGGGAGGCCGCCGCCGGCAGCTTTGCCGTAGATGGCGATATCTGGCTTCACGCCCAGCACCGCCGACGCTCCGCCTGGATGGGTGCGGAAACCCGTTACGACCTCGTCGAAGATCAGCGCCACGCCCGACTGCTCGGTGATCGCGCGCAACTCTTTTAAGAAGTCGATGGGATGGTGATCAGGACGGCGGCTCTGGGGAAGCTCCACCAGCACAGCCGCAAGCTCGTGGGCCTGCTCGCGCAAAATTGCCAGCGAGTCGCTATAGCCAAAGCGCAGGATCAAGGAATCTTCGATCATGCTCTTAGGTATTCCTGGCGCCATCGGGATCGCCGTAAGCCTGCCATCGGCGTTTTCCTGCGAGCGTACCAGCACGCCGTCAAAGGTGCCATGAAACGAGCCTGTGAAAAGGGCGATCCGCTGGCGACCGGTAGAGGTACGGGCGAAGCGCAGCGCCGACATCACCGCCTCGGTTCCCGAGTTACAGAAGGTCACGCGCTCCATTCCGGTCATCTCACACACCATTTGCGCCACTTCGCCCGCGCAATCCGATTGGAATCCCAGCAACGTACCCTTTTTCAATTGCTGCTCCAGAGCTTCGATCAAAAAAGATGGAGAGTGCCCAAAGAGCAGGGCGCCAAAGCCCATAGTGATATCTACATATTCATTGCCATCGATATCATAAACACGCGCGCCCTCACCACGATCCGGCACGATAGAGTAGATGATTTCCTTGAGCGTCTGGTTAAATCCGGCGCTGGCACGGTTATCGGCAAGCACCGGGCGATAGGTCTGAGCATACTGCTTGGATTTCTGCGTCTTCTGGCTGATGCGCTCCACCAGGGCCTCGATATGGGCCTTCTGCTGCTCCGTTAACCCTTGCAATGAGCCGCCCCGGAGAGGCTTATAGGGCACATAGGTCTCTGGATCGATTTTCAGGCTGAGCACCTGCTCCCCATCGATCTTTACATCCTGCGCCTTAGTGCGTTGGACGCGATCAATCGGGTCCTCAACGCGTTCCTTGAAATTCCGAGCGACAACGCCATTCTCATGGCTAGCTTCGCTCAGTCGCTCGGGAAGGAATTCCTTCTCCGGGCCAGGCACAAAAGGGTGATGATTCTCCTTTTCTATTACAGGCTGCTCCTGTAGCGGAAAAACCTGTACTTGAGGTGGCTGCTGGATCTGACCCCCCAGATTGTTTAGGAGGGCCAATTGCTGCCCCATGAGCTGGAGCTGCTGCGCCACAATTTGCTGCAATTGAGGATTATTCACTCCTTGAACCGGCTGAGGCTGAGGAGCGGCAGTATAGCCATGCCCATTCATCCCGTTACCGGCCTGCTGTATATGATGGATGCCATTCCCATTGCTGCCAGCTTGCGTATGATAGTGACCATTGCCATTCGTCCCGTTGCCATTGCTTGCTGGCACAATAAACGTCTCCAGCATGGGAAACGGTTGCAGGGCAGTGGTGCCATTGTGATGCCCATTGTGTCCGTTATGTCCATTGCTGCTATGCCCATTTGCCTGCACGGTAGGGGCAGGGCTGGCCGCTGCAATGGATTTCTCCTGCGGCAGTTCCTGGTCAATGTGGAGGGCCAGCGCCTCGATTGTGGCAACCTCTTCAAAGAGCATACGGAATGGTATGGTGATATCGAACGTGTCGCGTATGGACTGGCTGGCCTGGAGCAGGAGCAGGGAGTCCGCGCCTAGCTCAAAGAAGGTGGCATCAAGCTGGATCTCTTCGGCTTTGACACCGAGCTGATCGCAGAAAATACCTACCAACTTGCTGGTAATCTGAGCCAGCCTCTCAGACTGATGGGACCTGTTCTCCTGTCTTTCTGACATACTACCCTCCTGTGTTGATGATACTGATTGATATTGATCAATATAGGAATCGGGAACAAGGGTATTGGGCGCGTTAAATTGCGAGGCGGGGGCCTCGATCCAGTAGCGTTTGCGTTCAAATGGATAGGTTGGGAGGGGGACGCGCTGGCGGCGCTCGTTAGCATAGAAGGCCGACCAGTCGATAGTGCCGCCCGCCAACCAGTATTGCCCGAGCGATCTGAGAATGAAGGCTTGATCCGCCACCAGATCCTGCGGGTGTCGCAGCGACGCAATAGCGCAATGGATGGCATCCTTGCGTGGATGCTGCTTGAGAAACGAGGTCAGCACTTGTCCCGGCCCGACCTCCAGCGCGATCCACTGCTGTTCGGCCAGCAACGTCTCCAGCCCTTCGGCAAAGCGCACGCACTGGCGTAGATGCTGCGCCCAGTAATGCGGATCGGTGGCCTCGGCATTGCTGATGAAACGACCGGTGAGATTGGATATATAAGGAATAGCCGGCGGAGTAAGCTTGATGCGTCTCACCTGTTCGGCAAAGGGTTCGAGGATCGGCTCCATCATTGCGGAATGGAACGCGTGGGAAGTGTGCAGACGTGTACAGCGCACACTCTGCGCACTCAATTCCTGCTCCAGACGCTCGATAACTGCTGTCGTACCGGAGATGACGCTGCGAGCCGGACCATTGGTTGCCGCCAGCGAAACGGCTTCCTTATCCGCCGCGAGATAAGGCGCCAGTTGCTCGGCGGAAAGCGGCACTGAGAGCATCGCGCCCCCCGGCAAAGATTGCATCAGCCGCCCTCGTATTGAGACGAGCTGGAGCGCATCTTCAAGTGAGAACACGCCGGCCAGGCAAGCCGCGACATACTCGCCGATACTATGCCCGATCATGGCCTGCGGTTGCACGCCCCAGCTCATCCACAATTGCGCCAGCGCATATTCAATCACAAACAACGCAGGCTGAGCCAGCGCGGTCTGCTTCAAACGCTCGCTGACGGCGGCATCGCTCTCCTGTGCTGGGAAAAGCACGTCCCGCAGATCCAATTTCAGATGCTTGCGCAGAATGTCACAGCAGCGATCAACCTGCGTCCTGAAGACCTCTTCGGCCTCATAAAGATTGCGCCCCATCTGCACATATTGCGCTCCCTGCCCCGGGAAGAGAAAAACAACGGGCAGTTTCTGCTGGCTGGCTGTTCCTTTCTGGACCTGCTGCGAACTCATCTCGTCGAGGGCTGCAATCGCCTCCTGAGCATGCTGACAAACCAGCGTTAGCCGATGGCGAAATTCGCCGCGCCCAACCTGTAGGGTGTAGGCTGCATCAGCCAGATTGAGCTCAGGATGCTGCCGTAGATGCTCAGCCAATCGCTGTGCCATAGCTTGCAAAGCTGTCTCAGAGCGCGCCGACAATTGGAGCAACTGCCAGGGCCGCCCCGGACTCCCACGATCAATCGGGGAGCTACAGTCTCGTTCCGGCGCTTCCTCTAACAGCACATGAGCGTTTGTGCCTCCAATGCCAAACGAGCTAACGCCCGCCCTTCTTGGTCCGCCGGGACTCTGCCAGTCGCTCAACCTGGCATTCACATAGAAAGGGCTGTTCGCAAAATCAATCTGCGGGTTCGGACGCTCGAAATGCAAGCTTGGCGGTAGCTGGCGGTGTTTTAGAGCGCAGACGACTTTGATCAGCCCGGGCATGCCTGCTGCCGCATCCAGGTGCCCGATATTGGTCTTGACGGAGCCGATGGCGCAAAATTGTTTCTTTTCCGTCTCTTCGCGAAATGCTTTGGTAAGCGCCGCGACTTCTATCGGGTCGCCAAGCGCGGTGCCGGTGCCGTGCGCTTCTATATATGTCACCGTTTCCGGGCTGATCTCCGCCATCATATGGGTCGCCCTGACCACCTGAGCCTGCCCCTCGATGCTCGGGGCCGTATAGCCAACTTTGAGCGAGCCATCATTGTTAATGGCGGAAGCCTTAATGACAGCATGGATGCAGTCGCCGTCTGCCAGTGCATCTTCCAGGCGCTTCAAAACAACGATACCCACGCCATTGCCGCCGACCATGCCCTGCGCCCGCTCATCAAAGGCGCGGCAATGCCCATCAGGTGAGCCGGTCCCGCCCTCTTTATAGAGGTAGCCACCTTTGCGCGGGACGGTGATCGAGACGCCGCCGGCCAGGGCGATATCGCATTCCCCATGCAGCAGGCTACGACAGGCCATGTGTACCGCGACCAGCGAGGTTGAACAGGCCGTCTGGACGTTGACGCTTGGACCTTTCAGATTCAGCTTGTAAGAGAGACGCACCGGCAGATGGTCTTTGCCCGTACCTAATGTGAGCTGCGCGGAACCGACCCTACGCACCAGTTCTTGATTCGGCAGCAAATTGGTGAGCAGATAGGTGCTATCGCTGGCACCGGCGTAGACGCCGATCAAGCCATTGTAGGAGGCCGGATTATAGCCGGCCTGTTCTAACGCCTCCCACGCCGTTTCAAGGAAGAAACGGTGCTGAGGGTCCATGATTTCGGCATCGCGCTTGCTACAGCCGAAAAACTCTGCATCGAACAGATCTATATCCTCCAGCATTCCTTTGGCTCTAACATAGCCAGGCTGGCTCAGGGCCGAGGGCGAGACCCCTTCTTCGAGCAGCTCCTGCTCACTAAAGAAGGAGATCGACTCGACCCCATCGCGCACATTCTGCCAGAATTCCTCTACTGAGGCCGCTCCTGGGAAGCGACCGGACATACCAATAATGGCAATGTCCAGTTCGCTCCTCGTTTCCTCTGTGACGATAGTACTCATCATGCTCCTCTCATTTGCTTTTGCCGTTGGCGCAGATTTTTCAGCCGGTGTTTGCTATCCTGAATCTGCTCCATCCGATCCTGCAACGCTGGCCCGCTCCCACGATCAATCGGGGAGCTACATTCCTTTGCCTGCATCTGCTGAAGGTAGATAGCCAGTGATTGAATCGTGGGGTACTGGAACAGGTCTATCAGCGGGATTTTGAGCTGGAAGGTCTCCTGTAGTTGGCGATGCATCTGAGCCATACGCAGCGAATGTCCGCCCAGATCGAAAAAGTTTTCCTGCGTGCTGACCTGCTGCAGCTGGAGCACATCTTGCCAGATTTCGCTAATCTGCTGCTCCATCTGCGTCTGCGGCGCCACATAAACCTGCGACTCCCATGTCGCCGTCTGTTCAGGCGCAGGCAATGCTTTGCGATCCAGCTTGCCGTTACTGGTAAGCGGAAAAGCTTCCAGCACGATAAAGTAGGAGGGCACCATATATTCTGGCACCTGTTCGCGCAAAAACTGGCGCAACTCGCTGCTCTCCAGCGATTGCCCGGCTTCTGCGAGCAGATAGGCTACCAGTTGCTTCTGACCCGTCGCACTGACATGGACCACAACGGCTACCTGGCTGACTGCCGGGTGGCGCAGGATCAGCGTTTCGATCTCGCCCAGTTCGATGCGGAAGCCGCGCAGCTTGACCTGACGGTCGTTGCGCCCGATGAAGTTAATGCGACCATCCGGCAGGTACGAGCAGACATCCCCGGTTTTGTACAGCCGCGCCCCCGCTTCCAGGCTGAAGGGATGGGGCACGAACCGCTCCGCCGTGAGATCGGCGCGATGCAGGTAGCCGCGTGCGAGGGCAACGCCGCCCAGGTAAAGCTCTCCCGGCACGCCGATAGGGACCGGACGCATGCAGCTATCGAGCACATATGTCTCGACATTAGCAATCGGGCGACCAATACTCGGCCTCTCGCCCGGCCCGGCCTGCGCCGCAGTCGCCACAAATTCGCAGGTGGCATCGACGGTATTCTCGGTCGGGCCATAAGCGTTGACCAGCGTGAACGGAAGATCGGGCGGCGGGAAGACATGCAACTGGTCGCCGGCGCTTTGCAGGTAACGGAGCGCAGTATTCTTCGGCCAGGACATTGTCAGCATCTGTTCTGCCAGCGGCGTTGGCGCAAAACTGAGCGTGATGCCATTTTCTATATACCACTGCTGTAACAAATCTGCCGAGAGCTTGACCTGCTCATCGGGTAACACTAATGTGGCTCCGGCTGTCAGAGCAGGCCAGACCTCCCATACCGTCCCATCAAAACCGACGCCAGCCAGGTGAGTAGAACGATCCTGATGGGTGACCTGGAAAGTTCGCTGATACCAATCGATCAAGTTAAGTAGACCGCGATGAGCAACCTGCACGCCCTTAGGCTGCCCGGTTGAACCGGAGGTATAGATGACATACGCTAACTGGTCCAAAGCTATCTGCTGTTCAACATTATCCGGTTCCTCTTGCCAGCAAGCTGCTTGCAGATTATCTATGCAAACAACATTCACGGGATCACATTCCTGCAAGGCAGTCGTCACAATATCCAGCAGGTGTTGTTGTGTCAACAATACAGGCGGCTGGATATCTTGCAGCATAAAGGCCAGGCGCGAGATCGGGTGAGCGGGATCGAGCGGAACGTAAGCGGATCCGGCCTTCAAAATCGCCAGTTCAGCAATCAGCAGTTCAGCCGACCGCTCCATACACACGCATACCAGCGACTCTTGCCCAACCCCTTGCTGCTGCAAGTAACGGGCGATTTGATTCGATTGCCGGCTCAGTTGCTGATAGCTAACATACTTCTGCCGTTCGGGCGCTTCTATTGCTATCGCGAGCGGCGTGCGTTCGGCCCACCTATCGATAAGCTGCGGGACGCTCAGAGCGTTTGGATAAGAATATTGTGTAGCATTCCAACTTCTGATAACGTTCTCATACTCTGCGGGCGTCAGCATGGTCAGCTCCGCGATTGTCCGCCCCGGATCGACAAGCATTGCTTTGAGCAACTGCTGATAGTGCATGCACATGCGCTGGATGGTTTCCACGTTAAACAGATCGCGATTGTAGACAATTGCGCCTTGCAAACCATGCTCAGTCTCTCTCAAAACGAGGCTCAGTTCCAGTTTAGCAATGCTGGTTGGCAGATCGATTGACGAGAGTAATAGATCACCAAATTGCTGCTGCCTCCCGCGATCAATCGGGGAGCTACCATACTCGTAGATGAATGCGGCCTGGAAGAGCGGCATATGGCTCAGGTCACGCTCGCCTCCCACCAGCTCGACGATGCGCTCAAAGGGCACATCCTGATGGCTATAGCCGTCCAGCGCCACCTTCCTGACCCTCCCCAACACCTCGCGCACGCTCGGATTGCCGCTCAAGTCGGTGCGCATGACCAGCGTGTTGATCAAAAAGCCGATCAGTCCCGCTAGCTCCTCGCGCACCCGCTGCCCGCTGGGTGTACCCACCACGATATCGTGCTGCTGCGTGTAACGGCTCAGCAGGAGCTGATAGCCTGCCAGCAAGCTCATGTACAGGCTCGTCCCCTCCTGCTGGCTCAACCGCTTCAAGCCTTCCACCAACTCCTGGTCCAGCTCAAAGCGTTCGCTGGCTCCCCGGTAGCCTGCCACAGTGCCGCGCGGGCGATCCGTTGGCACCTCTAACAACTCGGGCGCTCCCTGTAAGTGCTGCTGCCAGTAGCGCTCCTGCTGTTTGATGCGCTCCCCCTGCAACCACTGTCGTTGCCAGAGCGCATAATCGCCATACTGCACCGCTAAGGGGGTAAGCCTGGCCTGCTCTCCCTGACAGCGAGCTATGTAACACTGCTCCCAATCGCTCAAGAGCACCTGCACCGACCAGGCATCGGCAATCAGATGATGCAGCGTGACCAGCATCACAGACGTTTGCTCTCCTTGCTGCACCAGGCTCACCCGCAGCAAGGGACCCGTCCGCAGGTCAAAGCGCCAGTGCTGCTCCTGCTGCCACAACGCTTGCACCTGCTGCTCCTGTTGCTCGGCTGAGCACTGCCGCAGATCATGCCGACTGATCTGGGGAGCCAGCCACGCATGGATGCGCTGCACCGCTTCCCCATCCTGCTCTTCAAAAGTGGTGCGTAAGCTCTCGTGACGGCGCACCACATCCCACAGACTTTGCTGCCACGCCCACTCGTTGAGCTCCCCCTGCAAGCGGAAGGCCAGCGGCACGTTGTAGAGCGGCAGCGGCGTCTCCAGTTGTTCCAGGAACCAGAGTCGCTGCTGGGCTAAGGCCAGCGGCACGATGCTGCCCCGTGCGGGATCAGCCTGCAAGGGCTGCTCGTCTTGCTCTGTGCCGTCGCGTAATTGAGCGGTGATCCGTTGAGCGAACCGGGCGATGGTGGGCGCTTCAAAGAGGCTGCGTAACGGCAACTCGATGTGCAAGAGCGAGCGCAGGCGCGCAATCACACGCCCGGCCAGCAGCGAATGGCCGCCCAGGGCGAAGAAGTTCTCATGCCGTCCAATCTGCGGTCGCTCTAGAAGCTGCTCCCACACGCTGGCGATAACCTGTTCCAGCGGAGTGATGGGAGCAACGCTCTCCTGCCCTACCGCCTGCGACAGCGTTTGCGGCTCAGGCAGCGCGCGCCGGTCTACTTTGCCATTAGGAGTGAGCGGCAGTTGGTCCAGTGGGATCAGTACAGTCGGAACCATATACTCTGGCAGGTCTTGATACAGCGACGTTCGCAATTCATCCAGTCTGCTATCAGCTCCTGCCTGTGCCACAACATACCCTACCAACAGTTGGTCGCCCGGCCTGTCCTCGCGTACAATCACAACGGCCTGCCGGACCGCAGGATGCTGCAACAGCCTCGCTTCAATCTCGCCCAGTTCGATGCGGAAGCCACGCAGCTTGACCTGGTGATCCAGGCGGCCCAGGTATTCTATCGCTCCATCGGCACGATAGCGCGCGAGATCGCCCGTTCTGTAGAGACGCGACCCGGGCTGAGAGGATGTAGTAAACGGGGTAGGCGATACATCGCCCACGGACGCGGTAAACCGGGTCCCTACGAAGGGATCAGGCACGAATCGTTCGGCTGTGAGCTCTGGACGGTTGAGATAGCCGTGAGCTAAACCCGCGCCACCGATGTAAAGCTCGCCGGGCACATTGATCGGTGTGGGCTGAAGGTTGGCGTCCAGGATATAATGCTGGGTATTGGCGACGGGCCGACCGATAGGGACAAAAGTCCGGTCGCTCTCGCGCTCGCAACTCCAGAAGGTGGTATCGATACAGGCTTCGGTCGGCCCGTAGAGATTGTGCAGCTTCGCATTGACGCGCTGGTAGAAGCGGCGTTGCAGGTCGATAGTCAGGGCTTCTCCGCCACAAAACACATGACGCAGATGCTGGCAATGTTCCAGCTCCTCTTCCTCTAACAAGACGCGCAACAAGGAAGGCACCAGTTGCAGCACAGTGATACGCTGTTGCGCTACCGTCTTAGCAAGGTACTGACTATCGCCGTGGCTGCCGGGCTGAGCCATCACCAGGCAGGCTCCATTGAGCAACGGCGCAAAGAACTCCCATACCGATGCGTCAAAGCTAAAGGGCGTTTTCTGTAGCACGCGGTCGGTCGCGTCCAGAGGGAATGCTTGCTGCATCCAGCACATGTGATTGCACAGAGCACGGTGAGGGATCATCACCCCTTTGGGCGTTCCGGTTGAGCCTGAAGTATAGATCACATACGCCGTGTTTTCCGCTGTCGCAGCCGCTCGTATACCTGTTTCAGCGAAGGGCAGGCGCGAGTTCTTCAGGCTTGCATCTGCGGCAAAATCATCTATAAAGAGCTGGCGGTAGTTGCCAGAGGGAAGCATGGATGCCAGAGTGCGCGTGCTGATGACGATTGGCGCCTGCGAGTCTTGCAACATAAAAGCCAGGCGCTCCCGGGGATAAGCCGGATCAAGAGGCACATACGCGCCGCCCGCCTTTAATACACCCAGAATGCTCACGACCAGTTCGAGCGAACGCTCCATACAGAGCGCCACTCGCGTCTCCGCTTTCACTCCCATTTGCCGCAAGTGAGCGGCGAGAAGTGTAGCGCGTCGATCTAATTCGGCATAGCTCAGGCTGCTCTGCTCAAAAATGACGGCAGTATTGTTCGGCGTCCGCCGGACCTGTTCCTCAAAAAGCTCATGCACGCAGCAAGATCGAGAATATTCCCGCTCGGTCGCGTTCCATTGGATCAGCAGCGCCTGCTCTTCCTGCTCGGTTAATAGAGGCAGCATGGAGCATAACTGGTCGGGGTCAGCAACCATCGCTTGTAAGAGACGCACATAATGCTGCCCAAGCCGTTTGATGGTGGCTGCGTCAAAAAGATCGCGATTATATTGGATGGTGCCTCTATAGCCATCTGCGGTCTCGCTAATGCCTAGCGTCAATTCAAATTTGGCAACATCGCTATTATGTTCTAATTGTGAGAGCTGCAAATCGCCAAACTGCCGCCGCTGCCTCCCACGATCAATCGGGGAGCTACAATGTTCATAGACGAACGATACCTGGCAAAGTGGCATATGGCTCAGGTCACGCTCGCCTCCCACCAGCTCGACGATGCGCTCAAAGGGCACATCCTGATGGCTATAGCCGTCCAGCGCCACCTTCCTGACCCTCCCCAACACCTCGCGCACGCTCGGATTGCCGCTCAAGTCGGTGCGCATGACCAGCGTGTTGATCAAAAAGCCGATCAGTCCCGCTAGCTCCTCGCGCACCCGCTGCCCGCTGGGTGTACCCACCACGATATCGTGCTGCTGCGTGTAACGGCTCAGCAGGAGCTGATAGCCTGCCAGCAAGCTCATGTACAGGCTCGTCCCCTCCTGCTGGCTCAACCGCTTCAAGCCTTCCACCAACTCCTGGTCCAGCTCAAAGCGTTCGCTGGCTCCCCGGTAGCCTGCCACAGTGCCGCGCGGGCGATCCGTTGGCACCTCTAACAACTCGGGCGCTCCCTGTAAGTGCTGCTGCCAGTAGCGCTCCTGCTGTTTGATGCGCTCCCCCTGCAACCACTGTCGTTGCCAGAGCGCATAATCGCCATACTGCACCGCTAAGGGGGTAAGCCTGGCCTGCTCTCCCTGACAGCGAGCCACATAGCACTGCTCCCAATCGCTCAAGAGCACCTGCACCGACCAGGCATCAGTGATCAGATGATGCAGATTCACCAGCAGCACATAGGCTTGCTCTCCCACTTGCAAGAGGCTCACCCGCAGCAAGGGACCCGTCCGCAGGTCAAAGCGCCAGTGCTGCTCCTGCTGCCACAACGCTTGCACCTGCTGCTCCTGTTGCTCGGCTGAGCACTGCCGCAGGTCGTGCTGACTGATCTGAGGCGCCAGCCAGCCATGGATGCGCTGCACCGGTTCTCCATTCTGCTCTTCGAAGGTGGTGCGTAAGCTCTCATGACGGCGCACCACGTCCCATAGGCTTTGCTGCCATGCCCATTCGTTAAGCTCCCCCTGCAAGCGGAAGGCCAGCGGCACGTTGTAGAGCGGCAGCGGCGTCTCTAACTGTTCCAGGAACCAGAGCCGCTGCTGGGCTAAGGCCAGCGGCACGATGCTGCCCCGTTCAGGATCGGCCTGTAAGGGCTGCTCGTCTTGCTCGGCGCCGTCACGTAGTTGGGCCTCGATGCGCTGGGCGAGCCGGGCGATGGTGGGCGCTTCAAAGAGACTGCGTAACGGCAACTCGATGTGCAAGAGCGAGCGCAGCCGCGCGATCACGCGACCGGCCAGCAGTGAATGGCCTCCCAGGGCGAAGAAGTTCTCGTGTCGTCCAATCTGCGGGCGCTCTAAGAGTTGTTCCCACACGCTGGCGATAACCTGCTCCAGTGGAGTAATGGGAGCGACGCTCTCCTGCGCGCTCGTTTGCAGCAGCGTCTGTGGCTCAGGCAGCGCGCGCCGGTCTACTTTGCCATTGGAAGTCAAAGGCAACTCTTGTAACACGATAAATTGCGCAGGGATCATATATGCGGGTAATAATGTTTCCAGATGTTGCTGCAAAATAGTTGCAGCCTCGCTCTGGGTAAGCTCACCTGTGACATAGGCAATAAGTGATTTATCTTCATGATTTTTACCATGCACCACGACCACAGCTTCACGCACAACAGAAGAGCGCAATATGGCCGCCTCGATCTCCCCCAGTTCGATGCGATAGCCACGCAGCTTGACCTGGTGGTCAACACGCCCCAGAAACTCCAGTACGCCATCGGCTCGATAGCGGACCAGGTCGCCCGTCTTATAACATCTAGAACCGGGCGTGCGACCGTAGGGATCAGGGATAAAGCGTTCGGCGGTCAACTCGGGCCGGTTCACATAGCCGCGCGCCACGCCCAATCCGCCGATGTAGAGCTCTCCCGGCACGCCAACGGGCACGGGACACAGGTGCTTATCCAGCACATAGAGCGCGGTATTAGCAATCGGGCGTCCAATGGGGATCTCGCCAGTGTTAGCATCCCCGGCTGTTACCTCGTAGATACAGCAGCCAACGACCGTCTCAGTCGGGCCATACTCATTGATCAACCTGGTCGCGGGTGCGAACTGACGCCAGAGCTCGACGCTTTCCGCACGCAACGCCTCGCCGCCGATGACCAGCGCATTGGCTGAAGCGGCCAGTTCTTGTGGCAACACGAGCTGACCGAGCATATCCAGGTGCGCCGGCGTAATCTTCAGCAGGCTGAAGCGCAGCCCCTTACGGATAATCTCGGCCAGATGCTCGACAGCCTGCTCCTCCGGCACCAGCACTACCTGCTTGCCATGCAGCAGCGCCGGGAAGAGGGATGTTACCGTTAAGTCGAAGGCGAGCGAGGAATGCACCACCGAGCCGTTGCCAGCCGCGACGTTATAATGCTGGCTGGCCCAGGTCAGGTAGTTGAACAAGCCTCGATGCGAGATCATCACGCCCTTTGGCGTTCCGGTTGAGCCGGAGGTATAGATGACATACGCCAGATTGTCAGCCGCGACGCTGCGCGCGGGCCTGCCTGTGCTTTGCAACGCGATGGTCGAGGCTTCGAGCCGGGGACAGATGCGGTGAACATGCGCCGGCAACCTGTCACACAAATGCTCGTCGGCTAAGATAAGCTTGAGGCGCGCATTCTCGGCGATGTAGGTCATACGATCAGCAGGATAGGAGGGATCGAGAGGCAAGTAGGCTCCTCCCGCCTTCAATATGCCCAGGATTGTAATCACCAGCTCTGGCGTGCGCTTCATACACACCCCGACCAGCGTATCGGCCCGCACCCCTAACCGTTGCAGGTAGTGAGCAAGCTGGTTGGCTCGCTGATCCACTGTCCAATAACTCAGATTTTTTTGTCCCGCAACCAGAGCCGTTGCCTCTGGAGTACGATCAACTTGCGCTTCAAACAAGGTCTGCACATCCATTACAGCGAGTGGCTCGGCTGCGGTTGCATTCCAATCATAGAGTATTTGCTGCTGCTCATCTTGCGTTAACATAGGCAACGTAGCCCAGGACTGATCGGGATGGGCAACTACCTGCTCTAGCAATGTATGCAAGTGCCCTAGCAGACGCTGCATGGCCGCATCAGTAAAAAGATCGGCATTGTACTCAACAGAAGTCATCAGGCCGCCAGCTTCTTCCCAGACAAAGAGGCTGAGATCAAGCTTGGTGGTATGATTATGGAGCTGATATGGCTCCACGGCCAGACCTGCCAGTTGCAGGTTCTGCATTGTCACATTCTGAAATGCGAATTGCACCTGAAAAAGCGGGTTGCGTGTGACATCGCGTTCAGTAGTGACCGCTTCAACCACTTGTTCAAAAGGAACATCCTGATGGGTATAGGCATCGAGCACAATCTGGCGCGTGTGCTGCACCACCTCAAGAAATGATGCCTTACCCGTAAGATTGTTGCGCAGCGCCAGCATATTGATGAAGCAGCCAACCACATTTTCGAACTCGTGACGTGAACGACCGGCAGAAGGCGTACCGATGACGATATCTTCCTGCCCGCTGTAACGCGCCAGGAGCAGCGTAAACGCGCTCAAGAGCGTCATATACAGCGTGACCCCCTCCTGCCGGCTCAACGCTTTGAGCTGCTCCAGCGTATTGCCAGCCAAAAGTCGCCACCGCCGCCCACCGCGATACGTTGGCGCGACCGGGCGAGCTCGCTCCAGCGGCAACTGGAGCGGCTGCACATCTTTCAACTGTTGCTGCCAGTAGGCGAGCTGGTCGGATGGTCCCTGTAAACGTCTCTTTTGCCAGCTCACAAAATGGCTGTACTGAATGGCCTGTTCCGGCAAAGAGAGCTCCTGCCCCTGCGCATACGCTGAATACAATTGAGAGAGTTCACGCAAGATGATCTCGCATGACCAGCCATCGGCGATGATATGGTGCATGTTGAGCAAGAGCAGATGCTCATTATCGGTTAACTGCACAATGGTCATGCGCAGCAGCGGCCCCTGTTGCAGGTCAAATGGGCGGCGCGCATCCTCCAGTAGCAGGCGATGAGCCTCCTCTGCGCGCACTTCTTCCGGCAAATGGCGCAGATCTTGCTGAAGCAGCGCCATGACCGGCTCATCTTGAATCTGCTGCACCGGCATCCCATCTTGCAGGATGAAGATAGTACGCAGAGCTTCGTGCCGCCGCATCACCACCTGTATGCTTTTCCTCAATGCGTCAAGATTGAGCTCTCCATGCAGGCGAGCAGGAGCAACGATGTTGTAGACGGCGTTTGCCCCTTGCAGTTGTTCAAAAAACCACAGGCGCTGTTGAGCAGTCGAGAGAGGGATGATCGCCTGCTGTCGGGCCTTCCGTTGCAGAAGCTGCTCCAGCAGGCGGCGCTTTTGCTCCGCCGACAATGCTTGCTGAGATAGAGAAGCCTTACTCATTACGACACCATGCTTTCATCTGACAATTCGCCAAGAAGGTGTTCAACTTCATCATCAGAAAGTTCGTCCAGTACACCAAGCAGGTCTTGATAGTTGCGATGGTTCAGATCGCCGATCTCTTCCAGCTCTGATGCTGGTCCGGAGGTAGGCGATACATCGCCCACGGACGCGATAAATCGGGTCCCTACGGATTGTTGTTCGAGCACGGCGGCCAGGCCGGCAATCGTGGGCGTATCGAAGAACGAGCGCAGGGTTATGTCAACCTGGAAGGTGCGACGCATGCGTGAGAGAATGCGCGTTGCCAGCAACGAGTGGCCGCCCAGGCGGAAGAAATTATCGTGTATGCCAATCTGCTCCACGCCCAGTATCTGCCGCCACATATCGGCCAGCACGCATTCGATGGGACTGGAGGGCTTGACGAGTTGCACCTCGACCTCGCTGCGCTGTCCTGCGGGAGCGGGGAGAGCCCGGCGATCCACCTTGCCGTTTGGCGTCAAGGGCAAGACATCCAGTTGCATAAAGAATGCAGGCACCATATACTCCGGCAGACGTTCGTGCAGGTAACAGCGAAGGTCCGCCACCGCCAGGGACTGATCCTGCTGGGCAACAATATAGGCCACCAGGCGTTTCTCGCCAGCTTCGTCTTCCCAGAGCGTTACCACATTTTCCTGCACTGCCGGATGTTTGCTCAGCACCGCCTCGATCTCGCCCAGTTCGATGCGGAAGCCGCGCAGCTTGATCTGATTATCAATGCGACCCAGGTACTCGATAGCGCCATCAGGCAGGTAGCGAGCGAGATCGCCCGTCTTATAGAGCCGCTCACCATTCGAGGCGAAGGGATGGGGAATAAAGCGTTCAGCCGTGAGTTCAGGCCGCTGATAGTAGCCACGCGCCAGCCCGATGCCGCCAATATAGAGCTCGCCAGCCACTCCTATCGGCACCGGATGCAGGTGACGATCCAGCAGATAGATCTGGATATTGTCAATCGGGTAGCCAATCGGCACAAACTCATAGGGCGAGTTGCGCAGGCAGGACCAGTAAGTCACGTCGATAGCAGCTTCCGTCGGGCCATACAGGTTATACAGGTTGGCGGACAGCCGCTCGAAGAACTCCTGCTGCAGGGCATACGGCAGCGCCTCGCCACTGCAAATCACACGCTTGAGGCTGCGACACTGCGCGGCCAGTGGCTCTTGCAAAAAGACCGCGAGCATACTTGGCACAAAGTGCAGGGTCGTAATCCGCTGCTCACTAATCAAGCGGGCCAGGTACTCACTATCCTGGTGGCCGCCAGAACGGGCCAGGACGAGCGTAGCGCCGGTAATCAGCGGCCAGAAAAATTCCCAGACCGAGACATCGAAGCTTATCGGCGTCTTCTGCAACACCCGATCCGTCCCGTTGAGCTGGTATGCCTCCTGCATCCATAGCAGGCGATTGCCTAAGCCCTGATGGGTATTCATCGCCCCCTTTGGCCGCCCGGTCGAGCCGGAAGTGTAGATCATATAGGCCAGATTCGCCGGTATAACGCTACTTACCACGGGCTCGGCGCTGACATGAGCAAGCGTTGAACCAGTCTGATCCAGGCAGATAACCTGCGTGCTATGCTCCGGCAAGAGTTTCAGCAGGTGTTGCTGAGTAATCAGAACATGTACGCGAGAATCTTCTAACATGTAGGCCAGACGATCTTTTGGATAGCCCGGATCTAAGGGCACGTACGCTCCACCGGCTTTAAGAATGCCGACCAGCGCCACCACCAGTTCCAGAGAGCGCTCCATGCAAACGCCAACCAGGACATCGGGACCGACGCCGCGCTGCTGAAGGGTGCGAGCCAGTTGATTGCTGCGTCGCTCCAGCTCGCCATAGCTGAGTTCCTGCCCCTCAAAGACAAGCGCCGTGTGCTGAGGATGCCGCAACGCCTGCTCTTGAATCAACTGGTGAATACAGCGCGCCGGATAAGGGGTCGCGGTATCGTTCCATTGTCCGACGATTTTTTCATGTTCCGCCGGTGTCAAAAGCGACAACTGCGACAGGCGGAGGTCCAGATTTGCTATCATTCGTTGTAGCAGCAACTGGAAGTGAGCAACCATGCGCCCAATCGTCTCCGTTTTAAAGAGATCGGTGTTATATTCCCAGACCAGAGTAATTGCCGACGGCTCTTTTTGCCCATCGACCAGCTTAAAGCGAGGAGCCGCCGTCACGTTCATATCAAATTTTGCCGAGCCGTTATTGATGCCATCGAGCAATTCCAGCTCCAAGCCTGGCAGCTCTAGCTGTGGCGCCGTCGAGTCGTGGAAGCTAAACATCACCTGGAAGAGCGGGTTATGACTGAGATCGCGCTCCACGCGCGAAACCTCAACCATTTTGTCGAATGGCACATCCTGGTTCTCATACGCCTCCATCGCTAGCGTGTGGAGCTGGTGGAGGAGGTCGCGCAGGGTCAGATCAGCGCCGAGCTGGATGCGCAGGACGATATTATTGACCAGCATCCCCATGATCCCCTCCGTCTCCTTCCAGCGCCGGTTGGCAATTGCTGAACCCAGACAGAAGTCGTTCTGATCCGCGTAGCGCGCCATCAGAATAGAGAACGCCGTGAGCATCACCGTATAAAGCGTTACCCCTTCGCGATTCCCCACCGCTCGCAGATCGTTATAGAGCTGACCGGGCAGTTCCAGACGGGCAGCGGCCCCTTTAAAACGCTGCATCGAAGGGCGAGGATAATCTGTCGGCAACTTTAGCAACGTCGGCACCCCGCGCAGCTTCTCTCGCCAGTAATTCAATTGTTGTTCCCGTACCCCGCTTTGCATCCACTGGCGATGCCAGGCCACAAAATCCGCGAACTGGATCGTTAACTCCGGCAGCGGCGACTTTTCTCCGTTCACAAAGGCCCGATACAACGCCAGGAACTCACGCAGGAAGACATTCAAAGACCAGCCATCATGGACCAGGTGATGTTCAACATGAATTAACCCATAATGCTGGTCCTCCAGTCGCACTAACATCCAGCGGACAAGTGGCAGGCATGTCAGATCGAACAGGCGCCGGCTCTCCTGCTGTATTAGTTGCTGGAATTGCTCATCACGCTGCTCAGCCGGATAGTGGCGCAGATCAACCTGCGGGAGCGAGAAGGGTGTAAACTCGTGAATGAGCTGGTAAGGCTGCTCGTCAACCTCTTTCACCGTTGTGCGGAAGATCTCGTGGCGGCGCAAAATCTCGTTCAGCGCCCACTCGACGGCGTTCACCTGAAGATCCCCTTTAAAGCGCAGCGTGGCCTGGAAGTGATAGGAGGTATTGCTGGGATCGAGATGAGACATAAACCAGACACGCTCCTGCGAGAACGAAAGCGGTATCAGCGTATCCCGTCCTACCGGCATGATCATCGGCACTTCTTCAGCCTCTGCGTTTTGAGCAGCTTGCTCAACCAGTTCAGCCAGTTGCGCCACCGTCGGCGCCTGGAAAATCGACACCAGCGGAAGCTTTATACGGAAGGTGGCGCAGATGCGAGACATAATCTGGGTAGCCAGCAGCGAATAGGCGCCCAGCATAAAAACATTATCATAGATGCTCATCTGCTCAAGATGAAGTTGCTCCTGGCAGATTTCAAGCAGCATTCGCTCAGTCTCTGTTCGCGGAAGAACCAGCCCGTCGGCATCTTCCGTATCCTGGAATACCGGCTCTGGTAAAGCCTTGCGATCAACTTTCCCACTCTGCGTCAGTGGCAACGCATCGAGGAACGTAAATGCCGTGGGGATCATATATTCAGGCAGCAGGTTGCTCAGGAAGGTACGCAGTTCTGCATTGGATATCTCTTCTTTTACTATCAGATAAGCAACCAGGCAAAGATTACTTTCGCTCCTCGTATAAGCGATCACCACCGCTTCCTGGACTGCTGGATGCTGGCTCAGCGCGGTCTCGATGTCTCCCAGCTCAACGCGGAAGCCGCGTATCTTGACCTGGTGGTCGCTGCGCCCAACAAATTCAATCTGTCCATCTTCGCGATAACGGCAGACATCACCAGTATGGTAGAGTAGCGCGCCCGGCTGCGTGCCAAAGGGATGAGGAACAAAACGTTCCGCAGTCCAGGCTGGCTGGCGGAAATAGCCTCGCGAAAGCCCTTCTCCGCCCAGATACAACTCGCCTTCCTGACCCACAGGCACCGGACGATAGGATTTATCCAGGATATAGGTTTGAACATTGGTAATCGCTGTCCCAATCGTGGGGATCTGCATAGACAGGTCCGCCCGCACCGTTGGCACAACGCCCGAAGTGCTCACGATGGTATTCTCGGTTGGGCCATAGTTATTGACCAGGGTAAAGGGAAGATCGACAGGCGCGAAGTAATGCAGGCGATCACCACCCGTCAATAGATAACGCAGCGTTCCCTGCGCAGGCCAGGAAAGCTTCAGCAGTCCTTCCGCCATTTGCGTTGGCGCGGTACAGATAGTGATTTGCTGCTCCAACAGCCATGCTTGCAGCAATTCGGCGGAGAGGCGCACCTCGTCCTCCGGCAGATAGATGCTGCCACCGGAGATAAGCGAGGGCCAGATCTCCCATTGAGCTGCATCAAAGCTTACTCCCGCCAGGCAAGATTCCCGGTCTCGTGCCGTCTGCTCAAAGCGTTGCTGCTTCCAGCTCACAAGATTGAGGAGGTTGCGGTGCGATATCTGTACGCCCTTAGGTTGACCCGTCGAGCCTGAAGTATAAATGACGTAGGCCAGATGCTCTGCACGCGTCCGGTTCTCCAGATTGAGCTTTGATTCGCTGGCAAATAACTCTTTGGCATTATCAATACACAGAACCTCGGTCCCCTCTCCGAACTTCGTAGGGGCCTGATTTATCGCGTCCGATTTATCGCGTCCACCTGTCGAGAACAGGGAGAGCAAATGCTGCTGCGTCAGTAAAACCGGCGGCTGGATCTCCTGGATCATATTCGTCAGGCGAGCTGCTGGATAAGAAGGGTCCAGAGGAATGTACGTGCCACCGGCCTTCATGATTGCCAGCAGGGCAATAATTAGCTCTGGAGAACGCTCAATGCAAACACAGACAGGCACCTCCGGCCCCACCCCTTTACGGCGCAGCGCATGCGCCAACTGGTTTGCACGCTCGTTCATTTCTTGATAGGTAAACCGTACATACGTATGAGGGCTTGCCAGGGCAACATTATGTGGTACACGTAGCGCCTGTGCTTCAATTAACTGATGGATCATACGTTGCCCATGAAAGGGAATGGCCCTCTTCTCAACCTGTGGGTGCTGTCGCTCGTTCGCGACTGGAAGATCCGTATTCACTGTGTTGACCATGTCGAGCATATCCATAGCTATTTTCCTCGCGATCATAAAAACTTTCTTCTCAATACGTAACCAAGAGACCGACCAGGGATCGGGCAACCGCAAGGGTTGCCCCTACGATATCAGCCAGGGACTGACCAGGGACCGGGCAACCGCAAGGGTTGCCCCTACAGTCTCATCCGTATGCCTGATGTTTATTCGTAGCGCAGCGTTTGCGCAATCTTGATTCTTCCTGCCACCAGAGCAGGACCGACGCTGGCAAGGGAAGCCACGCCCAGCACAAACACCAGCATCCAGATGAGATAAACCGGATTGAATACAAAGGGCAGAGGAGCAAGCAACGCCTCCAACACCTTTACAAAACCGTAAGCTACAAAGAAACCGATTACAAGCGCCGCAATCCAGGAGAGCAGGCCCATCGCCAATCCCTCCGTCAAGAAGACTTGCATGATGATGCGAGCGGTCGCTCCCATCGAGCGCAGAATGCCGATCTCGCGCTGCCGCTCAAGCACGCTCATCGCCAGAGCGTTGAACAGGCTCATCGCCCCAACCAGCGCCACAATTGCCGTCGCGATAGCCAGCAATGCCGTCACTCCCTGCAATTCGCTCTGGAAGGCCGCCACCAACTGCTGAGCCGTCTGAGTCCGTATCAGCAAGTTCAAACTCTCCAGCCGATCCTCGATCCGCACCGCGGTCGCATCAATCGCGGCGGGCGCTTTGCTCTCTGTCTGGATCAGGAAGGTATTGCTGGCCCCGGCGGATGTGTGGGCAAACGCGTTCGCCTGTCCGAGAGAGGTAAGGATTACCCCCAGATTGGTGGGCGTTACGCCGTTGTTATCCAGCGTGATCCCCACGACGCGGAACTGCCCCTTATGCAGGTTATCCTGCACCGTGATCATATCGCCAACGTGCAGCCCGAGCTTATCAGCCATATGGCTGTTAATCACCACACTCTGCTGATCCTGCGCATTGAGCCAGCGACCCGCCTGCAAATGACTCACATAGGTACGAGTGCCAGGCTCCAGCCCCGTCAACTGCGCATCGGTTCCGCCCACGCTCACCGGTATCATCAGCATATGTTCGACCAGGCGCACGCCTTGCAGGTGCGCAATCTCCTGCTCAATCTGTTGATAGGGCAAAGGCTGCGGCAACACTGCTTCTATATTGACATTGTACGTCTGCAATAGCTGGTCTGTTGACGCCGAGAGCGACGAGACGGCCGTAAGCACGGCTAGAAAGACCGCCCCGGCAGCCGTCAAGCCGGCCATCGTGAGGATCAGGCGCGTGCGCTTGCGGAACAGGCTGCGAAAGGCAAAATGCACAGTCTGAGGCAGGAAGGCAAAAGCCCGACCAAACAGGCGCGCCAAGCCTCTGGGATTGCCTGCACTCGCCTCAACGCCATAACCCGCCAGCGCCTGACGCACGGTAATGCGCGTCCCCAGATAGACGGGAGCTAACGCCGCCAGTAAAGGCACGCCCAGCCCCACGACAACACTGATGATCATCGTCGCAGGCTCCACGCTCAGCGCACCAATATCCAGGTTGAGCACATCGCCGATAAACTTTGTGAGCGCATAGCCCAGCAACAGACCTAGCGCCAGGCCAGTGATAGTGCCAAAGATGGCATAAATCGCTACAGAGGTCAGATAGTTCGTAATCACCTGCGACCTGCTGGCGCCTATCGCCTTCATGGTGCCAATAATCGGCACCTGCTCAGAGATCAGCGCCGTAATCGTGCTGATTAGTAACAGGGCGCTCAGCAACAGAGCCACCAGCGAAATGATATTGATGATAGAGAACAGCGTATCGGTCTTCGTGGCGTTGCTATAGGTTCCCTGGCCGACATCGGTATGATAGATCTCTACATGTTCTCCCTCAATCACCGCAGCAAGCTGTAGCGCGGTATCATGCTCGATGGCAGGATTGTGAACCCGTACCAGAAAGGTATTGGCTCCCACCAGTTGAAAAAAGTTCTCCAGGTCGGTCTCGTTCATGTAACCGCGCGCGTTCCCCATAATAGTCGCAGCCGCCAGCCCTCTGGTGCGTACAAAGCCGACCACGGTAAATTGCTGCACCTCGCCGTGAACATTCAGCGAGATTTTATCTCCCACCTGCACAGCAGAGACCGCTTTGGCGCTGGACTCCAGCACAACTTCGCGCGCCCCGGGCTGAGGAACTCTGCCTTCGATCACCTGAAATGTATTGATCGGTACCGATTGAAAATTGCTGATACCAACCAGATTCAGCGGAAAATGTCCGCCCGCGAAGGTCCAGCGAGTCGTCAGGTTCCCCTGCGCCAGCACCAGATCAACATTGGGCTGTTGCCGGAGCTGCTGCGCCAGTGGTGTCTGAGTCGATGCCGTAATAAACTGAATATCCGGCAGCGCAGCGGTATCATTCGTATAGTTAAAGCTCGCTCTTACCTGGGCCGAGGCAGTATTTAAGGCCGTCAGGCCCATCACCCCCAGAGCGATGCCAAGAATGGTCAACATGGCCCGTAGCTTGCGCCGCGTCACATCCTTGACCGCCTTTTTGAGCAACGCACTCATCCTGCATCCTCCTACTTATAAGAGACAGACCTGTAAGAGCCAGACCCGTTAAGAGAGAAACTGGCATGGTTGACAATGCGCCCATCCAACAGTTCCAGGCTCATTTGCGCACGATCCGCCAGAGAGGGGTCATGCGTCACGTACAGCACTGTCTTTCCACGGTCAACCAGCTCTTCCAACAAAGCAAATGCTTGCCGGGCCATCTTCGAGTCCAGGTTTCCGGTTGGCTCGTCCGCTACAATAACCGGCGGATCGTTTGCCAGAGCGCGCGCAATGGCAACGCGCTGTTGCTGGCCCCCTGAGAGTTCCGAGGGGAGGCGTTTGGCATAGGGCTCAAGTCCAACCAGCTTGAGGCACTCAAGAGCCCGATCCTTCCACAGCTTCCGCGGCATGGCATGCGCCAGTTCCATCGCCAGCAAAATGTTTTCCAGCACGGTCAGGGTGGGCAGCAACTGGAAGAACTGGAAGACGATCCCGACGTTCTTCCCGCGCCAGCGAGCCATGCCATCCTCGCTCATGTACCTGATCTCTTGCCCGGCGAATGTCACGCTGCCTCCCGTCGGGCGATCTATGCCGGTCAGGATATTAAGCAAGGTAGATTTACCGCTGCCCGATGGTCCCTTGATGGCAAATAGGCGTCCTTCAGGAATGACAAAGGTGATATCATCAAGGATGAGTAACTCACCACTGCTATGAATGATCTTCTTGGTCACATGCTCAACATTGATCAGAGCACCCCCAGACCGGTTATACTTGCTATTCATGAAAGCTCCTCGCGTAGAACTACCGCCAGCCAGTTCAGGCCAGCATCAGACAACGAATCAGGCGGCTGGCGCAATACGCGCCTTCGCCAGGCTGATCATCGCATAAACGCCTGCAATTAATACAATTCCCGACACAGCAGTATAGATCGTGTCTATCGGGCCGAGGACTATTCCCAGCACGACCAGGTGAAAATGCGCCAGAACCGTACTTTCAAGGGTGCCCGCTATAAAAATAGAGAGCATCAGCGCAAGGCTTTGTAACGGATTCACTACCGCAGCAACTCTTCCCACCAGTTCGCGCGGCACTACCCGCAGCACCAGTGGCATGAGAGCAACATTGAAGGCCGCTATCGGGAAACCGAGCAAGAAGATCACCACCAGCGCAGCCGAAAAGTTATTTAAGCGTGAGTAGAGAAAGAAAATGGCGCTCATGGCAAGCAAAGAGAGCCAGAGTGTACGCACCAGCCCCAGACGCTGCGCTCCCATACCGGCTACTATCGCGCCTATCGCTGTTCCAATACCGAACGCCGTTGCCAGGATACCGTAGTAGCTGGCTGGCACATGTAAATTCTGCTGCACAAAAAAGATGGTCAGAGCATTGACAGAACCCACGCCAAACAGGGAAACTACCAGGGTCACAATCATTGTCAGCAGCACACGATTGCTCAGGCAGAACTGCAACCCCTCGCGAAATTCTAACCAGAATGACTTTTTCGTCTGATTATTAGCATGATTGTCATTCTCGTGGCTGGTAGAGGCCATCCCTTGCGCTTGCTCCCTGCGTTCCTTTTCTGCCGGTACCCTTATGGCAAGAATTGCCAGAAACGAGCCAACAAAGGAGAGGGCATTGACAAAAAGCGCCAGGTAGACGCCGACGACATTGTAGAGCATAGCCGCCAGAACCGGCCCGAAGATCACTGCCAGGCTAACGGTCATCTGTAACATACCGGTTGCACGCGCTTGCTCAGACTCGGGCACAATATCCCCGATCAGCACGAGACGCGCGGGATTGAAAAACTGCGAACAGACACTGGCTAGTAATACCACCCCATAAATGATTCCCAGTTGCCAGGAAATCGTTATATGCCCGAGCAGCGCAGCGATCAATAATACAGCGACCAGACAGGCACGGATCACATCCATATTCATCATCGTCTGCCGCTTCTGCCAACGATCTACAAAAACTCCGGCCAGCGGCCCCACGAGGAAATTTGGCAGGTTTGTCATCAGGAAAAGACCGCTTACCGCCAACGGCGCCCATGATTGATTGAGGCTGAGGCTGGCGAAAATCCAGAGCACCAGGGTGGTATCAAAAACATAATCACCAATAATCGAGATCGCCTGACCGAGCCAGAGCAAGGCAAAATTGCGATTAATCAGCACACCGGCCCGGCTCTTTGTTGGCTTAGCCGCCACAATCGGCGCTATAGCATCTTCCTCCCGCGTTCCGAGAACAACATCAGCTTGCTCATTCAGCTTGTCAACCTCTAAACTCATGGAAGTCCCTCTCTTTTCTAATGTGTCGCAAATCCTTTTTAAGCATAAATGCAAAAGCCTCTGCTGTCTTGTGAGATATGACGTATTTTCCAGACCTTTATATACGGTGCATTACGTATATGATGGTGAGACAAAAAAAGCCTTAAAATGCCTGTCTGCCAAGTTGGTACAGTTGCTAGATGAGGATAAATATGCTAAACTATTTGCAGGTCAAACACATTAAACTATCCGTATAATCTGGAAAAGCTCCTTCTAAACGAAAATCATCCGTGTAATACGCTGGCAAAGATTTATTCGTAGAGGCTGGGCTTGTCCTGCCCTGGGCAACCGCAAGGGATTGCCCCTACCGTGGCAGATAGGGGTCGGACCCGCCCTGCTCTGTTGCTCAATTACAAGGGAAGGACCATTGCAAAATATCTATACCCTGAGGAAGTTTGTATGCCCCGCACTCTCTGCTGCCACACTTTATCGTGAGAACCTGATTGCACGCTTGAAAATAGCTATTGCCCGAGAAGCGCATGAGAGTAGCGGGACAGTCACGCAGTACAAGCTAGTACTGCTTTGCGCCCCCGCTGGCTATGGCAAAACGACATTACTGGCCGACTTCGCCCGTCACACCCATATTCCCTGTTGTTGGTATTTTCTAGATCAGGTCGATGCCGATGGCGCCGTCTTTCTCCATCATCTTCTCACCAGCATCCGCTGTGCTTTTCCTCAATTTGGCGACACGCTCGATTCCTACTTCACAACGCTCTTTTCTACGGGGATCGCCTCTCAAGCTGGTATCTATGAACCCTGTATCGATGCCCTTTGCACGGCTCTCTCTCAAGAGATTCATGAGCACTTTGCCCTTTTCCTCTGCAGCTATGAGGTAATCGGCGAGCACGAGTCCTTTAATAAAATCATTGACTATCTGATCAAAAAATTTCCCCCTCAGGGTACACTGGTGATCGAAAGTCGGGCCATTCCAAATCTGGAATTCGCTCCTCTCCTTATTAAGCGGGAAATGTTTGGGCTCAGCGGCAAAGACCTGCGTTTCTCCGCCCAGGAGATCGCCGCGCTGGCCCACCTTCAAGGACTGCCCATGACCACTGCCGCCGAAGCTGAACAGTTAAGCGCGACGTTTGATGGCTGGATCGCCGGCATTTTGCTTGGCACCCGCCTGGGCGACGTTCAGTTCTTAGCGCACCACACCGGCTCCTCTCTCTATCATGGCACGCCTGCCGCCGCTCAAAAGCGCAAGCATCTTTTTACATATATGGTGAATGAAGTCTTCAAACGAGATACCGAAGCTTATACTTTTCTTCAGGCGACATCGGTGCTGCAACAGGTAACGCCGGCTCTGTGTAATGCGCTATTGGAGATTAACGATGCTATTGAGCGGCTGGGGCACCTGGAACAGCAAGGGTTATTTGTCACACGTAACGAGGGCGACTCCCAGGTGGTTTATATCTATCACCCGATTTTACGCGATCTACTCAGCGAAGAGCTGCGCCTGCAAGAGCCTGAGCGTTACAGAGCCCTCCACCGGCGCACCGCCGAACTTTTCCATGCCCAGGGAAACTACAACCAGGCTATGTACCACGCGCTCGAAGTGCAGGCTTACCCTCTGGCAACCCGCATCATCATTGACGCGTATAAACAACTTTTACAGCAGGGACACATAGATACCCTGCTTCGCTGGCAGGACGCGCTCCCTCAGAGCGTGCTGGAAAGCTCTCCCAAACTCCTTCTTATACGAGCCACCCTTTTTCTAGCTCAGGGCCAGCATAGTCATGTATTTCCCATACTCACAAAAGTCGAGACGCTGCTGCACACTCAAGCTCCAGGGAATGAGCCAGAGGAGAAGGCGAGATTGGAGGCAGAGCTCAGCATTGTACAGAGCAGGGCACTCTTTCAAATTGGAGAGTATCATGAGGCGCGCGACCTCTGCCTGCAAGCCCTGGCGCAGTTACCCGCCGATGAAATCGAGCTCCAGGTCGCGGCCAATATCTGCCTGGGACTCTGCGCTAATCTTCTCGGCGATCTTACCTCCGGTATCACCTATCTACAGCAAACGCTCCAGCTCTATGGAGATCAGATCTCGCTTCACCAGGCAGAGGATATTCATGGCGCACTGGCGAATACCTATAGCCTTGCCGGCAACTTTATCCTGGCGGAATATCACCTGACGCGCGCCCTGAGCTACTGTGACCAATTGCACGATACACAGGGTAAAATTGATAACCTCATCCGCAAGGGGATCATTCATCTGAACCTGGGCGCGTATCAAGAGGCGGAAACGGCATTGCTGCAAGCGCTGACCCTGGCCCGTTCTTCGCCATATTTTCCTCGTGGAGAAGCCTATGCCCTGGCAAATCTGGGCGCGCTCTACCTCGAACAGAAAAACTATACACAGGCGCTTACCTTTGCGGAAGACGGGCTGGCACTGGCCCGCCGCGTTGCCAATAAAAGCCTGATCACGACGACGCTTTGCAATATAGCCCTGGCTCATCTCTTTATGGAAGACCCGGCCAGCGCCCTGCTCATCGTCAAGAATATTGAGGTGCCGGTAGAACAACAGCAGCATATTGGTTACGAGCAGGCAGGCCGCGAGCTAACCTATAGCATCATTCTGCTCCATCAGCGCCGTTACGACGAAGCGTTCACGTACCTGTCACAGATTGAGGCAGTTCTCAAAACCGGCACGATGCGGCGCAGGCTATTGCAAGCAAAATTGCGCCTGGCCGCCTGTCAATATCTCCGTGGGCAGCAGGAAGAGGCGACGCGCCTGCTTGCAGAGATCACCTCCCTGCTCACCAGCAATGAAAGCTATAAACAACTGGTACGCGTGGAATTGAGCTGGCTGCCAGAACTGTTGCGGGCGGTACAAAGCTCGCCATCGTTCGCCCTCCTTAGAAAGGCGTTGGGAATAGAAAGCATAGATGAAGCGCATAATGCTCTCCCGCAACAGTCCGTTCTGCAGCCTGCATCCCCCACATTATCGACTATCACCATCCTGGCTCTGGGCGAACCGGTAGTGTCGATTGATAAACAGCCGGTTACTCGCTGGCGCATGGCTCGCGCTATGGAACTCTTCTTCTTCCTGCTTGACTCCGACCGCCTCTTGAGCAAGGAACAGATTATCACGACGCTCTGGCCCGAATTCGACGACCAGATCAACCAGACGTTCCACTCCACGATCCACCACCTGCGCAAAATGTTCGGCAGCTCCTGTATCGTCTTCCAGGCTGGCAACTATCGGCTCGATCTCGCGTCCTGCTATGGAGATATCTGGTACGATGTCAGGGTCTTTCAAACGCACTACGCCGCCGCTCAGCAGGCGCTTGAGCAGGATGATGCAGCCGCTCAGGCAGGCTTTTCTGCGATGGTGAGCCTGTATCGAGGCGATTACGGGCAGTCCTTCTATAGCGATTGGTGTACATCGCGGCGCGATGAGCTGCGCTCTATCTACCTGGATGCCCATCGTCAACTCGCCCGCATCGCTTGGCGCGCCGAAGCTTTTGATGAGAGCATCAGTCATTGGCGGCATATACTCAACGTTGATAACTGCCTGGAAGAAGCCCATTACGGCGTGATGCGCTGCTACGCCCGGCAAGGAAAACGCGGCGCAGCACTGCGCCAGTATCAACTCTGCAAAGAGATTCTCCAGGCCGAGCTGGCTATTGCGCCCGGCCCCGCTATCCAGAACCTCTATCTGCGGCTCACCGGCTTAGAGGCCAACTAGCGTTAGTTAGACAGCTAGCGTGCTCCAATCTGGCAGAGGGCATCCCTTGTGGGTGCCCCGCCTCTTTCCTCGTTGCAAAGTCATTGCGAAGTGCAATGCAAAGTCAATGCAAACCACCCTCCATCTATACTTTGCCCAGTAAGAGTACACAAAAGGGTTCCCACCAGAGTTCTTAATGATCAGCTTATTTACTCAACCTGGATTGGAGAAAGCACGATGTACCAGCAATATCAGCGCCTCACCGCCACTCTCTGGGCCTACCTCTCTCTCCTGCTGCGACGCAGATGGATCAGGTATAGCGTCATATTGGGCAGCACGCTGTTCATACTCATCCTGATTGCCCTGGCCCTGCCTCATCTAAACCTGGTGGCTCAAGTCCTTCCTCGCGATCCCGATCCGCCCTGGCCTGTGCTTATCTCATAGGCCCGCTATCCACCGTATAGAGCAGGAGGATGATTGTGTCATGGAAAACAATTAACCAGATTCTTGGCCTCGCCTGCATCGATCCTGAGTTCTGGCAGGCGCTCCAAAAAGACCCGGTGACCACTATCAGGGCGCAGGGGTTCGAACTGACAACACACGAGCAAAAGGTTGTGGCCGAGGCCGCCTCGCTCAACCTCCCAGAATTCTGCCAGCACTTGCTTGAAAGGCTGGCCCCTGATTACCAGCCGTAGGGACCCTCCTTGCCGAGCGACTGAGCGGAGCTAGCTGCGGTAGCAGCGTTGTCGCTCGGAATTTCAAGGAACGATTGATCGCGTCCACCCGACAACGGCATAAAGCCATTTTCTCTACTTTTCCGCAAAGGAGGAAAAAATGCTATGACGACCATACAATCTCGCGCCCTCTCGTCATTTTCGTCGGCCCAATCTGCGCCTATATTACAAGAAGAGTTTGCTCTCGGCGGCGTGCAATATATTCTTCATCTATTATGGATCGGTCAGGCTTTGTGCAAACAAACAACCGGTGTGGTTGACCGCCTTTGCCAGGAAGTGCAGCGCATCACGCAGGGGAAGGCGCAGTTGATCCTGGGCTCGCAGGAGCAGCTTGCAAAGACGCAGACAACTATGCCAAATACGCTTATTAGCTTCTCAGTACAATTTGGCGATAGCGTCTATGGGACACTTTGCATTGCTCCGGCCAGCGATCAGCCCACCACACCCGCGCTCCCTTTCCCGATTGGGCAGTTGCTCGCGCAGACCTGTAGCTGGCTGCTCTATACCCTGGAACAGTCTGTGTTCTTGCAGAATCAGAGTCAGCATCTCAACAGTCAGCCTTACGGCACGCTCACCAAGCGCGAACGGGAAGTGTTGATGCTGATGTGCCTGGGTCACGATCAGAAAAGCATCGCCGATAAGCTCTATATCTCGCCGGCGACAGTGGGAAAACATCGCCAGCACATTTATGAACAGTTAGGTGTACATAACGAACATGATGCTCTGCTCGCAGCTTATCGTCTCGGCTTTTTTTCTATTCTTGAGCAGGTTCCTGGCCCGGATAGCCAGTGATACCTTTTTATCCTGGGAAGGAGGCTTACCTGTGAATGTGTCCAACTCCTATAAACCCGAACTTTTTAATATGACGCGTGAGCTGCGCCGCCTCCACACTCAGGTACTCTTGAGTTGGAAACAGGAAGCTCACACGCTCACGCAATTTGGACTCCAGGATGGCATGTCTATCCTTGAAGCAGGTAGCGGGCCTGGCTTTGTCACCGAGCAACTGTTGCTCCTTCTACCTTCCAGCACGATTACGACCGTTGAAATTGCACCTTTCATGGTGCAGCAAGCCAGCCGCTACCTGGCCGATAAAGGCATTGAGCGGGTCCGCCTGCTGGAGGCGTCTGCGACTAATACGGGCCTGCCCGCCGGAAGCTTCGATTTTGTGCTGGCTCGCTATCTCTTTCAACATTTACCTGATCCTGTGGCGGCTGCCAGAGAGGCATGGCGTGTCCTCAAGCCGGGAGGGAAACTGGTCATTCTCGATATCGATCAGGAGTTGAGCTGGATTACCGATCCGCCTCTTCCCGCTGCCATTCGAGAGTTAGAGAAGCGCGGAGCGGAACGTCAATCCGCCCGCAGCGGCAACCGCTATATCGGACGGCGGCTCTGGAAGATTCTCCAGGCCGCCGGATTTGAGCAGGTCCAGCTAGAAGGCATTATGATTCATAGTGACGCTACCAGACTCGGGGCTTTTATGTCCTTGCTGATGCCCGATCCTGTAGCCGCTGGTCCTCTCATCAGAGCTGGCCTGTTTACTGAGGAAGAAGTGCGGCAGGCATGTACCGCCTGGGAACATTTCTTTACCTCTCCACACCCGTACCTCCTGCAACTATTGTTTGCTGCATGTGGCACCAAGTGATGATTTTTCTTCACCCATGAAGGTGTCAACAAGAGATGCAGAAGTTTTCAGGCGATGCATAAGCTGCTAATATCCTCCGCTTTCCTTCTATGGAGTCGGAAACACATCAGGAAAGCGGCGAAGCAGCAAGACCGGGCAGGGCGCATGATCCAGCACAAAGCGCGCCACATGCCCGACCGATTTTGGTCCGGCGAGCGGTCCCCTTTCTTGAAGAGAGCGCGAGCAAATGACCAGCATATCGGCCCGCCATTCCTCCGCAGCCTGCACAATTTCGCGCTCCGGTCGTCCTGTTCGGCGCAGCACTTCCGCCTCTCCCAGAGCGCGACGGCCCTCCTCAAGAATATCCTGGGCTGCCGCCTCCTCCGCCTGCTGCATCTGTGTGCGCCTGGCTGGAGGAGGCGGCGCCGGTCGCCACAGGCGTTCCCGCTGCCGCTCCATCTGCTTCTCCGGTCCAGTATCAGTCACATACAACACGCCTATCGTCCTCGCTTCCGCGGCGAGTAAAACGTTGACTGCCCTGCTGATTTGCTCAATGTTCGTTCCATCCAGACAACAGAGAACGCGCATACTATCCTCCCAAGAAGAGCATGACCCAGATCGTCAAAGCCCCGGCAGCTAGCATCACCGGCGTCACGATAATTCCCACTTTGAAGTAGTCCAGCCCCGAGACATCCAGATTTCTGCGTCGCAGGATCAGCAGCCAGAGCACCGTTGCCAGCGAACCCACGGTTGTTACATTGGGTCCCAGGTCGCAACCAAAGATGGTAGCCGCGATAAACCCATGCCGAACGGCCAGCGGAGCATGCTGGAGACTATGCAGCGAAGAGGTCATTCCGACCGCCATTGGCAGATTGTTAATCACATTTGTCCCTAATGCCGCCCCGGCAGTTCCTATGAGCACTGCTCCCAGGCCAGTTCCACCGGAGAGGCGCAGCAGAAATTGCCCGAATTGCGCGGTCAGACCTGTGCTCTCAACCGCCTGGACAATAATGAACATCCCCGCGATAAACCCAAAGATGGACCAGGACACCTGTCCCCCTACTGCTCGCAGGTTGCTCTGCTTCCAATACCAGGCTCCCAGTAAGAGCAACAGAGCACCCGCCAGCGCGACAAGGGAAAGCGGGATCGCCAGCGCCGCTGCGGTCACATAGGCAATGGCAACGAGAAGCAACACAACGCAGGTATAGCGAAAATAGCCTTGATGCTTCACAACTTCAGCCGCGGTAGGCAGACGCTTGCTATCAAATTGCCCGTGGAGATGGCGGCGATACAACAGCAAGAACAGACCAATATTGATGCCGATAACAACGAGGCTGGGCAAGAACAGCAAGCGTAGAAACGTCCAGAGATCCAGGGGAAATGCCGATAAGACAATAATATTAATGGGATTGCTGACCGGCAACAAAAACGAGGCGGAGTCTGCAATAAAGGTGCAGGCAAAGAGAAAGGGCAAAACGGAGAGCTTTAGACGCGTGGTAAGGCTGTAGATGATCGGCGTCAGGATCAAAGCGGTGGCGTCATTGGAAAAGAACATGGAGATCAGCGTCCCAAGCAGGAACGTATTTAAGAAGAGCCTCCGCACGCTGTTGCCGGATAGTCGCGCCGCGATTGTCGCCAGCCAGTCAAAAAAACCTGCCGTCTCTGCCAGCGCGGATAGACCCATCATGCCTAGAAAAAAGAAAAAGATATTCCAGTCCTGCACCAACGTGAAAAGGGCGCTCACCGGAGATAGCAGCCCCAGCACGAGCAGTAACCCGGCTCCCGCCAGCGCAATGAGGGCTTCATTGGTCTTCCAGGGACGCAGCATGATGCCGATAAGCACTAGCCCGGCAATCAGCACTATGAGGACTATTTTCACTGTCGGCGTGATTGGCAAGAAAAATCCTGGCATACCCACTTCCTTCATCTCCTACATATCCTATCGCATGTGGATTTGAACAGACAAGAGGAAGCTTGCTAGAAGTGAGCGCCCCCCATAATGTTATGGCGAGCGCATGCAAATCTATTCTTTGCTAAAGGCCGAACGCAGAGCAGCTCCCGCTTTCGCAATAGCCACCTTTCCCTGATCAATCACAGCAGCCATGCCGACAAAGCCGTGGATCATTCCCTGATAAGGGATATAGGTAACTGACACACCGGCATCTTTCAAGCGATTTGCGTACATCTCGCCTTCGTCCTGCAATGGGTCAAACTCAGCGGTGATAACCATTGCAGGTGGCAGGCCGCTCAGACTCTCCGCTTGCAATGGCGAGACGTAGGGATGCAGCGCCTCATCCTCGCTCGACAAATAGAGGTCCCAGAACCAGACCATACCCTCGCGCGTGAGAAAATACCCCTCGGCATTTTCCTGGTAAGAAGGGGTGCCAGGCTTGTAATAATCGGTTACCGGGTAGATCAAGAGCTGATAGACGAGCTCAGGGCCGCCGCGATCACGCGCCATCAAAGCGACGACGGCGGCCAGATTACCACCCGCACTATCGCCGCCAACGGCAATACGCGCGGCATCGCCATTGATCGCAGCAGCATTTTTAGCCACCCATGCCGTGACGGCATAGCAATCTTCAGTTGCCGCCGGGAATTTGTGCTCTGGGGCCAGCCGATAGTCAACCGAAACAGTGATACATCCGGCAGCATTGGTAAGCGCGCGACAGGTGGCATCATGGGTATCAATATTGCCAATCACCCAGCCACCGCCATGAAAGAAGACGAGCACGGGGAATGGTCCATGCCCCTCTGGCGTGTAAATACGGACCGGGATCGCCCCCTCAGGACCGGGAACGGTGCGATCCTCGATCTTGCTCACGGGTTCCGGCTCGCCCCTTCTCGCAGCTCCCAAAGCAATAAATGCCGCACGAGCATCGGCAACCGGCAGCGTGTTCAGCGGCGGCGCGCCTAAAGCGATCATAGCGTCTAAAACGTCCTGCACCTGTGGGTCCAATGGCATATGCGAATGCTCCCTTCCTGCTCTTAACATTATTGACCAACAACCAAAAAGCATTTTTAAATAGTAGCAATTCCTAATTTGACTGCTCGAAATAACAATAGCATAAAAACTACCAGAACGCATAAAGCATGCCTTTTTAGATACTTGTGTACTCTATGAAGGTATGTTATCCTATGCGGGACAGCCAAAAAGTTTTCCGGCGGTGTAGCTCAGAAGGTAGAGCGCTGGTCAACGGAACCAGAGGACACTCCCCCAGGCCCGTGGAACTCGGTAGCGTAAGGGAGGCCCACGGGTAAATTGCAGAGGCACCAGACTCAGGCGTCACACCGATAACAGGCGGCGCACGAAGGGATGGAAAGCGCGTTGATGTCCCCGTGGAATAAGTCGTGGGTTCGAGTCCCACCACCGCCACTATTACTTCAATTTCCCTTCACCCAGGATGGGCGGCAGGCAAAGTTACCTGACGAAGGAGACATCCCGTGCATCAGAGCGTTTCCCTGGTCTGTGAGGTGATACTGTAGAGGTGTCGGTTGGCCCAATTCCCCTCAATGTCGGCATCATAAAACGTCCCTTCAAATGCCATGCCGCATTTCTGCATGACCCGGGCGGATGCGAGATTCGCTATTTCACAGTCTGCGATGATGCGATGGGTTCCTAGCACCGTAAACTCATAGGTAAAGATCGCTCGTACCGCTTCAGGCATATAGCCCTGTCCCCAGAAGTGCTGGTTCAGCGCGTAGCCACATGAGCGTGTACCTTTCTCCAATGAACGACTGCTTCCGCCAATGCCAAACCATCCGATGAGTAATCCGTTGCTTTGTAATGTAATCGCCCAATTGTAGGCGTCGCGATGGGGATTGGATGCGTCCTGAACAAGCCAGGTGAGCCATTCGCGCCGCTTGCTCTCATCCCAGGAGGCAAAGTGCATAAAGCGGGTGACGGATGGATCGGACAAGAAAGCGTTGAGCGCATTCCAATCGCTCAGGACAAAGTCTCGCAAGATCAGCCGTTCAGTTTCAAGGATAGGCATCTTCTTTTATGCTTTCTTTCAGTGTGGCACGTACTCAGACGTCGTCCGATGCTTCCGCCATTGTACGAGAGATCCGGAGCAGTTTGCAAGGAATGCCGCTATGAGGTTCAGGGCTTTCTCAAAAGTTCCTACACGCTCTGACTCCTCGCGCCTTCGGCGCTCACAAGGAGAGGGAGGTGCTGGCGGTGGGCGGCGCCCACCGCCAGCACCTCCCTCTCCCTTACGGCTCGCTTGCAAGCGAGCCGTCCGTATGAAAAGACAACGTTTGAGAAGCCCTGCTATGAGGCTGGCTGGGCGTACATCAAGCCCGCTTGAGACCAATCAGTTCAACCACATCTTCAGGGATACCAAACAGCTTATAAGACGCGCTATTTAAGTAGATCAAGAACTAGCGACAAAAGCAGTCACTTTCCTCTTCCCTCACACAGAGCCAATCCCACATGATATATAATACATGCATGCCTATTTAGGAAACAGCGCATGGCAAATATCCTCACAAGATACTCGAAAGGTTGCATTCATGACCGATAATCATGCTGATATCACCAAACTCCAGCAAGATGAAGAGAAACGCGAGCACATTGTGTCCACCATCACACGTATGTTCGCGCCCGAAGATGACGCCCTACGGCAGGCCATCGCCTCAGCAAAAGAGGCGGACATGCCGGCAATTCAGATCTCCCCGCTCCAGGGTAAGATGTTACAACTGCTGGCTGCGGCCTGTAATGCACACAAAATTCTAGAGATTGGCTCGCTTGCTGGCTATAGCGGCATCTGGCTCGCCCGCGCTCTGCCTGCGGGAGGCCGCCTCATTGCATTAGAGATCAGCCCTAAACATGCCGAGGTTGTGCGCAACTCCTTCGCCAGGGCTGGCGTCGCAGACCGCACCGAGGTACGCGTGGGCAAGGCGCTTGACCTGCTGCCCCAACTCCAGAGCGAAGCTCCGTTCGATCTTGTATTTATCGATGCAGATAAACCTCCTTACCCCCAGTATCTTGCATGGGCGCTCAAGCTCACCCGACCAGGAAGCATTATCGTGGCCGATAACTGCATTCGCGGCGGACGAGCCCTCGCCCCTGATGATCAGGACGAAGGCACCCGAGGAGTGTATCAATATAACACCGACGTCATTAATAACCCTCGCCTGGTATCGCTCGCGCTAGCAATGGACGATGAGTATATGGATGGCTTCACGATCTCAGTGGTGCAAGCATAAGATAAGAAAGGCTAACTGAACAATGCCAACCGCAGATATTGTTATCGTCGGAGGCGGCATTATCGGAGCCAGCATAGCATACCAGCTTACGATGCGGGGAGCGCGCAACGTGGTGCTGCTCGAACGCGCTACCATAGCGTCAGGTACGAGCGGACGCGCGACCGGCGGCATTCGACAGCAATTCGCCGATGAGCTTGATATCCGCTTTTCCATCGCAGGCGTCCGCTTCTACGAGCAATTTACTCGGAAACGAGATCGCCACCCGCAACGACCTCGCTTTTACCAGTATGGCTATCTCTTCCTGGTTACCACCCCGGCGAGCTGGCAGGCAATGCTGCGTTTCGTCGCCCTGCAACAATCCTTAGGCGTGCCAACGCAGCTACTTACCCCCGCTGATGTCCATCAACGCCTTCCTCAGCTCGTCCTTGATGACGTGCTGGGCGCGACATTCTGTCCCACCGATGGCTATAGCGATCCGGGCGCGATGGCACAGGCTTTGCTCCAGGAAGCTCAAACGCGCGGACTCGTTGTACACGAGCATACCCCGGTTACTGGCATTACCATCGCCTCTGGACGCGTGCAAGCCGTTCAGACACCCCGGGAAACCATCCAGACGCCTTTAATCGTTAATGCGACCGGACCATTCTCGGCCTTTGTTGCCCGCCTGGCCGGCATCGCCGATTTTCCGGTCTACCCATTGCGCCGCCAGCTCTATCTGACCGAACCGTTCAGCGGTCTGCCAGATGATGTCCCAATGGTTGTTGATTTAAGCACCGGCTTCCACTTCCGCAGGCGCGAAAAGCGTATTATCCTGACCATGCCCCTTCCCGTCAGTGCCGAAGAGGAAGAGCGTAATCGCAATCTGGAACCGGACGCCTTTGCCTTGCCCGTCAATGAAGATTTCTGGCCGGAGGTCAGAGCCGAAATACAACGCCGCTGCCCCCCACTGCTAAAAGCGGGGATCGAGCGCGTCTGGTCTGGACTATATGAAATGACGCCCGATGAGCACCCCATTCTCGGCAAGACCGAAATAGAAGGCTTCCTCTGCGCCTGTGGTTTCTCCGGGCATGGTTTTATGCACGCCCCAATGGCTGCAAAGCTGCTCACCGAGCTGATCCTTGATGGCAAAAGCACAACGCTGCCCATCGAACCATTTAGTCATCAACGCTTCCGTACCGGTAAACTGTTTGAAACTACACGCTTGCTATAAGAAAAGGAAACCCGATGAGCATCACGACCGATTTTCACAGCCATGTGGTCCGCAGCTCGGCCAGACAGATGGTGCGAGCCGCACAGAAACGCGGGCTGCGTGTTCTTGGCCTATCTGAACACGTTTTTCAAATGACTGAAGGTCGCGCCCCCTTAGAGCATATGGTGCTGGAGGGACCGATGCTCTCCTTTTCCTCTTACATTGAAGCTGTCCAGGCTGCCTCGCAGGACTGCGCAGTCGAAGTACCTGGAAACGTTCCGCGCTCCAACGCTGCTGGACGCGATCAATCGGGTCCCTACGACGCTCAGGGCCGCGGGGTCGAAGTACGCCTGGGATTGGAGGTAGATTTTATCCCGGAGAAAAATACCGTCATTCAAGCTTCCTTGCAAGCATACCCCTGGGATTTCCTGATTGGCTCTGTCCACGAAATCGATGGCATAGTTTTTGAGCGCATCGATGAGATAGGACAGGAGGAGGGCGAGGCGCTCTGGCTACGCTATATGGAATTATTACGTGCTGCCGTAAACAGTGGCTACTTCAGCCTGGTCAGCCACCCGGTGCGTATGGGATCTCGCAACCCGCACCTTCCGCCAACGCTGGATGACGAGTTGGAACGCCTGGCGGCTGAGGCGACCCGTAACGATATTGCTCTGGAGGCCAACGGTTACGACGTTTTGCTGTATCCTCAGCTTGTACGCAGACTTGTTCGCGCCTGCGCCCTGCATCGAACACCCATCAGCGTTGGTTCCGACGCCCATAACCCGCTACAGATAGCCCAGGCTCACCAGCAGACTGAGGCGGTTTTGCGCAAAGCAGGAATTAAGACGGTCAGAATCTGGAAACAGCGTCAGATCGAGGAATATGCGATATAATGGCGCAATTTCCATGAGATGCATCACAGAGAGGTTATTTATCCTCCTTCAATTTTGCTGAAATTGACGGCTCAGGCTGGTCTAAACCTCGGAATAGAGATCGTATCCGTGACGGCATCAAATACTACCGTCACAGGCAGATCCACCCGCAGATCAGCGGGGTCAATCTCGACGATATTGCTCATCAGGCGCGGCCCCTCCTCCAGTTGCACAATCGCGACATTATAGGGCGTGTCATTGCCAAACTCGGCTGATTTGATCTGGCGAATAATGGTATAGGAGTAGATGACACCACGCCCACTGCTCTCCACCCACCGGAGCGTTTCGGCTCCGCACTGCATGCAGTACATGCGCGGGTAGAACTGGTGTTGTCGGCACTGCTCACAGTATTGTAGCAGGAATTTCCCCTGCCGACATCCATCCCAAAACGGGCGGCTCTCATCGGTGACAACGGGCAATGGTTTTGGACGTGAGGTATCGGGCATGGCAGGCAAACTCCTTTTTACAAATTCGCGCGCGTCCATTCTTCCGGTGACGCTGATGGTTCTTTCCCCGGCAGGATTACAGGGTGCTCTCCTATCTTACCACATCCTAACGCTCTATTTTGTGTCTCTCCTTTGCTTACTTCAATCGTCGTCAAGGAATTTGGCAGCATCGACCACCTCTCCGACGACCTGACCTTGCTCAAAGCCTGGAGCAGCTCATGATGATAATTACGACCAATTCATGATACAATAGCGAAGGTGGAACTGGTAACATTTTGCGGCAATTCGTGTAAAAACATTGAGGAATAGGCGTAACGTGGCTCTTTCACAGATTACGGAATGCGTGAAAATTTTCTTCTCACTTGCCCCCACGACCGAGGATAGGACGCTGTTCGAGCAATTGCGCAAGCACCTGAGCGTAATGCGGCTACAAGGGCGCATCAACCTGTGGTACGATAGCGAGATCAGCCCGGGAAGCAATGCCAGAGAGATTATTCGCTCCCACATCAGCACAGCCGATATTATTGTGCTGCTCATCAGCGCCGATTTTTTCGCCTCAGACCGCTGCGTCGAGATGGAAATGCCATACGCGCTTGAACAATATACCACCAAGGCCACGCCTGTCATTCCGGTGCTTTTACGCCCAATCGATTGGAGCGGGTCGCTGCTGGAGCAACATAGCCCCCTGCCTCCCGATGGCCGCCCCGTCAGCATCTGGGAAAATCTGGATACAGCCCTGAAAGAGGTGGCAGAGGGCATTCGGCGGGTGGTCGCTGATCTGGCCCATCGCTGGAACAAGACGCCTCGACCGACAAGGCCGCAGTTTCCCCTCTCTACCCTTCCCCTCAGGCGCAATCCCTTTTTTACTGACCGTGATACCATTTTTACCACCCTGCACGCCTCCTTCAATGCCGCACAGGGCAACCAGCCCAACATTCAGGCGCTCTATGGTCTGGGTGGCATCGGCAAAACGCTCCTCGCCATCGAATATGCGCACCGCTACCAAAAAGAATACCAGGCAACCCTGTGGCTCAATGCGGCCTCTCGCGACCTAATACACTCGGACCTTCGCTCGCTGGCCGATCAACTGGGCATCTCTCTGCCAAAAGACGTTCATGAGTCAGCGCACCTCGCGGCGATCAGGAGCTGGCTACAGAGCCACGACCGCTGGCTATTGGTGCTCGATGACCTGGACGACTTCTCTCTGCTGAACCAGCTTGTTCCCCTTAATAGCAGCGGTCATGTGCTCCTGACCACGCATTCGGCAGCGACGGGACCATTTGCCCACGCTATCTCTGTGGATCAACTCACCGTCGAGGAAGGTGCATTACTGCTGCTGCGACGCGCCAAACGCATTTCAGAACAGGGAACACGCGAGGATGCTTCCATTGAGGATTACGCGCAAGCCATGATTATCGCGCAGGAATTCGCCAGCTATCCCCTGGCCCTCGATCAGGCCGGGGCCTACATCGATGAAACCGGGCGCTCTCTCGCCTCCTATCTCGATCTCTATCGTCAACGACAGGTAGCCTTTCTCGGCACACGGGGACGCTTTGTGGATGACCATCCCAATCCGGTCACGACGACGCTTTCATTGACGTTTGAAAAGATCGCCCAGGTCGATCCTGACGCCCTGCAATTGCTGCACCTCTTCGCGTTCCTCTATCCAGAGGCGCTGCCAGACGAGATGATTGCGCATGGTGCTTCCTCACTGGTTGGTCCCCTGCGCACACTGTTGCTTGATCCCCTCACGCTGGATGCCACCATTGCCACGCTCAGGCGCTTCTCACTACTCCAGCGCGGCGCCGATAGCACGACGCTGAACATGCATCATATCGTCCAGATCATCCTCAGACAGGAGCTGACGCAACAACAGCAGGTCCAGATGGCAAAGCAAGCGGTGCGCCTGGTTAACGCCACCTTCCCCGAAGTTCGTTTCAAAACCTGGAACGCGTGCGAACGCTACGTACCTCAGGCGCAGCATTGCGCAACCCTGATCCAGGATTTCCAGCTCAGCTTGCCAGAGGGTGCGCAACTTCTAGAGCGCCTGGGCTTCTATTATTACCAGCGCGGATACTACAGCGAGGCGGAAACCGTCCTCACTCAGTCCCTGCACCTGCATGAACGCCAGCGCCGTCCAGAACTCCTGGACATGGCCCAGACCCTCAACTCTCTGGGGCTGCTGGCTCAGAGACAGGCCCGCTATCACGAGGCGGAAGCGTTTCACCAGCGCGCCCTTAAGCTGCGCGAGCAGGAGTTGGGCGCGGACGATCCCACAATAGCGGAAAGCTTGCATAATCTTGCGGTGCTCTATGAAAGTCAAGGGCAGTATCAGCAAGCTGAGCAGTTCTATCTACGCGTGCTTGCCATCGATGAGCACGAGGCAGGGGCTGACCATCCCGATATCGCCAAAACGTTGAATAATCTCGGGCTGGTGTATTATCTGCAAGGTCATTATGAGCAGGCTGAAACGATGTACCGGCGAGCGCTTGCTATCTACGAACAAGCCTCGTATGCCGATCATCCCGATATCACTTATACATTGAATAGTCTGGGTACGTTTTATGAGACGCAGGGCGACTACCAGCAGGCCGAAGCGTTATACCGGCGAGCCCTCGCCATTCGCAAGCAAGCATTTGGCGAAAAGCATTCAGAGACGGCTCACAGCATCAGTAAATTGGCACATATCATTGAATTGCGGGGCGACTATCAGCAGGCCGAAGCACTGTACCGGCAGGCGCTAACCATCGGGGAACAGGTATTGGGAGTGGAGCATCCCGACGTTGCTCTCTTCCTCAACAATCTGGCCCTGCTCACAGCCAGGCAAGGGCAATATCAGCAGGCCGAAGCGTTATATCGACGAGCTTTGCGCATTTACGAACAGTCGCTGGGAACGGAGCATCCTGCGGTCACCCATGTGCGCAGTAACCTGGAACAGCTCCGCCGCAAGATGGAACATGAGGAAAAAGGTGGGACGAATTCTGCTGACAAATAAACCAGATTGGATAGAACAGGCGTTAGAGGGCACTGGAAGAAATGAGGGGAATAAAATTTCTATTTGGCTGGCGCGGCTCACGCGGCTCCCTGCCACCATCTCTGCGCGGCTTCTTCTTATCGGGCTTTTGCTCCGGCTTTTTCTCGCCAGGTTTCGGCTTCTTCTCACCGCCCCACTTTCCCTCTCCAACTACTCTTGCTCTGCTTTTGATACATGTGTTTCTATGTGCCGATGTATCTATCTGGGGGGGGGGGGCATGGAGCGGCATTGCAAAAACGGCGGCGAAATCTGCCATATGATAAACGCTGATTGCTTGCTTAGCGTGCCAGATTGTCAGCAGCCTGGTAACGGCTGCGCGCTTCAGAAGAGGGGAAAAACGTTGCTTGCAGAGGATTTCGTCATCATGAGCAACAACGTCAATTACTCCAATGTGGCTCATTGCTGCTGCTCTCATTGACTCTATCCTTCTTCTGAATTTTTGTCATCGGATTAGATACACATACATCTATATTGTACGCTATTACAAGGGTCTACCTGGCACGGCGCAATACTTCTCAAGCTTCTTTTCATATCTTTACCACAGAAACGAGCGAATCTCAACAACTATAGACAGAAAGTCCCACGCAACGTTCTCCTTTACGCAAAGAGAAAGCTACTTGCTGCGTCGAATTTCTTCGTGCAGTTGCTCCGTTGCTGCACGGGCAGCTTGCGCGAAATCGGCGCCTCGCGAGGCGAAGATGACGCTGCGCGAGGCGCCGATAATCATGCCCTGACCTCGACTGTTTTTGCCGGCGTTGACCGTGGCGGCAACTTCGCCTCCCTGTGTACCGATACCGGGGATGAGAATAGGCATATCGCCCACGATGGCACGCACGCGGGCCAATTCCGCAGGATACGTTGCGCCAACAACGATGGCACAGTTGCCATGAGTGTTCCAGCTCTGCGCCACATGACGCGCCACAATCTGGTACAATGGCCCCTGTTCACCGCCTACAGGTAGATCCTGCAACTCGCCTGAGCCAGGATTGGACGTTTTTACCAGCACAAGGATGCCCTTCTCTTTGCGTGCCAGAAAAGGCGCCAGAGCTTCTTTTCCCAGGTATGGATGGACAGTCACCGCATCAGCGCCGATGACATCGAAGACTGCCGTCACATAGCCAGCGTTAGTGCTACCGATGTCGGCGCGCTTGGCATCAAGGATCACGGGGAGATGGGGATAAGCTTTTTTGATATAGTGAACTGTTCGTATGAGCGCGCGATATCCTGCATCCCCCTGCGCCTCATAAAAGGCAATATTGGGCTTATACGCGCAAACCAGGTCGTGAGTGGCGTCGATGATCTCGCGATTGAAGGTAAAAATGGCCTCTTCAATACTGCTGGTTTTTTTTACTGCAACAGGCAACTGCTCATAATCTGAATCTAACCCGACGCAGACGGCATATCCTTCCTGCCATCGCTGTTTCAACAATGAGATGAAGGTCGTCTTTATCATATCCTGTCCCCGCCCAGCCTGCTCTTCTGCTTGATTGTGCTGTTTCATCATCTTTTCCCCCATCGTAGTCGCTTACTTGTTACCATCAGCCATTGATCTTTTCTGCCAGAAACGCTCGCCCCTTGCCCAGTTCGGTATTGATGGGCACTTGCTGGCGGCAAAATGGACATTCAGCTTCGGTGAAGGTCTCCAGCGTTATCGCAATCACCGATTGAAGCGGCACATTTCCAACGTCGGCAGGCTGCACATTGCCACGATTGCAAAGCGCACTCAGGCCGACGACATTACCACCATGCTGACGTATAAGCTCGACCACCTGGCGCACGGAGCCGCCCGTTGTGAGCACATCTTCAACGACGAGGATGTTCTTGCCAGCGATATGCCTGCCATAACCACGGCTGAAGAAAAACCTTTTATCCACCCCATCCCCCTCTTTGCCTGCGTAGGTCGCCAACGTCTCTCCTGTCGAACGACGCTGGTTGAGATAGTACGTCGCCCACTGGGAGAGGACGATCCCACCCAGGGCCGGGCCAACCACGACGTCAATCTGATCTGCATCATAGGAACGCACCATCAATTCACAGAGCTTTGATATCGTATTGGTATGCAAGTAGAGCGCGTCCTTATTGACATAGACTGAACTATGCCGACCTGAGCTATAGACGAAATGACTGTCGGTGATAATGGCTTCGGCATCGGTGAATAGCTGCATAATTGCTGGATCGTTCATGATTGTAGCCTTTCAATGCAGCCGATCAACGCTGTTCTCACAGCTAGCTTCGCTCAGATCGGCTGGAAGGAAGTCCTTTCAATGCAGCCGATCAACGCTGTTCTCACAGCTAGCTTCGCTCAGATCGGCTGGAAGGAAGTCCTTTCAACGCAGCCGATCAACGCTGTTCTCACAGCTAGCTTCGCTCAGATCGGCTGGAAGGAAGTCCTTTCAACGCAGCCGATCAACGCTGTTCTCACAGCTAGCTTCGCTCAGATCGGCTGGAAGGAAGTCCTTTCAACGCAGCCGATCAACGCTGTTCTCACAGCTAGCTTCGCTCAGATCGGCTGGAAGGAAGTCCTTTCAATGCGTTGCCCACGCGGTTCGCCCACTATCTTGCCATCTTGATAGACCAGTTCCCCGCGCAAAAATGTCATCACGGGCCTGCCGATCAGCTCCATTCCCTCATAGGCGGACCAGCGATTTTTGGTGAAAAGATCGTCTTTTTGCACCTTCCAGGGACGTTTTGCATCAACTACCGTGATATCAGCGTCCTTGCCAACAACCAGGCCGCCCTTCTGAGTAAAGCCGAAAATGTCGGCGATGTTTCGAGAGGTGACCTGGGCAATGCGCACCAGTCCTTCCTCCAGGCTGGCGGGACCAAAATGTTTGACCCAGTTGCTTAGCATGACAGGGAGCGTTTCCTGAATTCCAGGCATGCCCGACGCCACCTCCCAGACGCTCTGCTTCTGCTTCTCCGCCAATGTATGCGGCGTATGCTCGGAAATCACGGCGTCGATTTTGCCCGCGCGCAGCAGTTGCCAGAGCAGCCTCTGCTCGTCGGGCGTGCGTAACGCGGGCGCGACATTGATCATATTGCCATGAGTCGCGTAATCGTCGCTATTAAACGCTAACTGATAGGCGGCGATTTCTCCATAGACATCCACTCCGATGCTGCGCCCAAACTCGACGGCGGCGAACTCTTCCCCGGTTGAGAGGTGCAGCAAATAGAGCTTGACGCCAAACTGCTTCGCCAGCGCGATCATCTCCAGCGCGGAGGTCAGCACGACGGACAGGTTGCGCGCCTCTCCCCATACCTGCGGATCACTCCTGCCCAACTGATCGCGGTACTTATGGGTAAAATAATCGACCAGCTCCTGATTTTCGGCATGGAGCAGCGCCATGATCCCGCGCTCGCCCAGAATCTCGAAAATGCGGGCAATATCACCAAGATGAGGGATGGTGGTGGGTGTCGTGGCATGACCGGCGGTAAAGATTTTGACGCCTGTAATCAGCCTTTTGTCGATCTTTGCCAGTTCGTCGATATCTTCAACGGCGGTTCCCATATTGATGGCAAAATCGGTATACGATCTGCCGTTATAGCGCGCGATCTGCTCTTTCACCCGCGCGACGGTTGTTGTCGGTGGCCTGACATTGGGCATGTCAAAGACGGTAGTATAGCCGCCAGCCAGAGCCGCCCGCGTGCCGTGGGGAATATCCTCCTTATGCTCAAGCCCCGGTTCGCGAAAATGCCCATGTACTTCAATCAGACCAGGTAGAATATAATCATCACGGCAATCAATCACGGCTGCTGTAGGGGCAATCCCTTGCGGTTGCCCTGCGTCGGACGGTTGCCCCGTGGACAGGGCGGGGGCAAGCCCCGCCCCTACATCTATCGCCACGATTTTGCCGTCAGCGATATGTAATGTGCCTTTGATAATGCGATCCGGCAGCACAATGGAGCCAATGAGCGTTGTAGACATGTTAAACGTTCCTACCTTAGCCTAATCTTTGACAGGATCGGTTACCCTGACAACAAGGTTTCCATGCTTATCTTTGCGGATGCGAATATTCTTTACCCACGCCTGGTCCATTTGCGGATAATCGGCCCGGTAATGCGCACCGCGGCTCTCTTTGCGCTCCTGGGCTGCGAGGATGATTACCTCTGCCGTTTTAAGCATATCCTGTACTTCCAGGCATGCCTGGACCTGTTGCTCGTCGGCAGCCACAAGATTTTGCGCCTCAACCTGTAGCTGTTTAATCTCTCGCAGCGCATTTTCCAGGTGCGCGGCATCTCTGATAATGCCAACGTCGTTCCACATCACGGCCTTGATGCGTCCTAGTATGTCAGCCGGAGATGGCCCGCTCTGGCGCTGACGCAATGCTGCAATGTGCTGTACCTCGGCATCGATAATCTGCGGATCGATCTGCACCGGCGGGTTTTGTTTCACATACTCGGCTGAACGAATGCCAGCGCGGCGCCCGAATACCTGGCCCTCTGCTAGCGAATTTCCGCCGAGACGATTAGCTCCGTGAACGCTGGTTGTGACCTCGCCAACGGCGAAGAGTCCCTTTACTCCTGTCTCGCCCCACTCGTTGATCGCATAACCGCCCATCATATGATGCATGGAGGGCGTGATCTCCATCATCTGCTTGCGGATGTCTATCCCCACCTCCATATGGGCCGCGAACACGTCGGGAACCAGCTTTTCGGCCTTGCCCTCTTCCCAGTGCGTCGTGTCCAGGTAGACCGCGCCATGCTCCGTTCCCCGCCCCTCAGCAATTTCCTGGTAAATTGCTCGCGTCACCTCATCGCGCCCGGCCAGTTCAAGACGCTGGGGCTGGTAACGCTGCATAAAACGCTCTCCATTTTTATTTTTGAGGATGCCACCATTACCTCTGACCTTCTCGGTTACCAGGGTGCCGCGCTTCTCGGGTGGATACGCCATGCCTGTGGGATGAAATTGCACCATCTCCATATCGACCAGTTCAGCCCCTACATCAAGCGCCCAGGCATAGCCCTCACCTGTATTGCTCGGCGCATTGGTATTGATCTTGTACATATTGCCGCCGCCGCCCGTTGCCACAATCGTCGCCTTTGCCTGCACGACCTTGTAAGCTCCCATTCGATTGTCGATCAGGAAAGCTCCGACTACCCTGTCTCCCTGCTTGAGCAGGCACGCGACATAATGGTATTCCAGGAAGGGAATGTGCAGCCGCTCAACTTCGGCCAGCAGCCCCTGCATCATCTCGCGCCCGGTATAGTCGCCAGCACACAAGTTCAGCGGCGCGGATTGCTTGCCGCCTGCCCAGACAAAATAAGAGCCATCGGGCAGGCGATCAAACTTCACGCCGTAGTTCTCCAGATCATGGATGCGATCCGGCATCTCTTCGGCAAAGATCCTGGCAAGTTTATAATTATTGATATACCAGCCGCCATTAACGGTATCCTCAAAATGCATCTGTGGCGTTGCCGGTTCCTTCATCGCCACATTGAGACCTCCCATCGCCCAGCCAGTATGAGCGTCCTTCAAAAACTCCTTCGCCACCACTAAAACCTTTGCCCCTCGCTCTGTCGCCTCAATCGCCGCCCTCAATCCCGAGCCGCCCGAACCAATAATTAAGATATCCGTTTCTATCGTCTCAACATTTGCACGCGTTGTCATATAAGGCTCCTTTCTCGCATTTCGTATCGATCAGGGCAAGCGCAAGGCCCCCACTTCCTCCCAACCCTTCCCCTTGCCCCTACGATCTCGCTTCTTGTATCGACCAGGGCAAGCGCAACGCCCCCTCATCCTCCCACACCCTTCCCCTTCCCCCTAACGTTCACCGTTGCTGTTAGATATTATCCCTACGAATATTCATTCCATGCTTTAATGGGCAGCGTGGCAAGGTTTTTCTCGGCAATGGCCTTGATAAACAGGCGGGCCTGCTTGATTTTGGTGAAGAGAGGCACATTATGATCTACCGCGTAACGGCGCATAGCGTAATCATCATCAACCTCTTTTTTAATAAACTGGTCTACAATATTGATCGCCAGATCAATTTTGTTGTCGCGGAAGTAGGTCAGGACATTGGGCGTGCGCTGCTCGTGTATTTTGTAGAGCATCGTTGCTTCAATGCCATGAGAGTGCAAGAACGCACATGTTTTAGCTGTGGCATATAATGGAATATGCAGCTTGCTGAGCAGCCTGGCGCTCTCCAGGAACTTCTCCTTCTTCTCCTGCCCACCCAGGCTGATAAAAACGCCTTTTTGCGGGATACGCCCTCCCGTCGCAAGAATGGCTTTCAAATAGGCTTCTTCCACATCATCGCCAAAACAGGCCACCTCGCCCGTTGACGCCATCTCGACCCGCAGCACAGGATCAGCTCCGGTGAGACGCGAGAACGAAAATTGCGGCGCTTTTACCGCTGTAAACGCCAGCTCTGGCATCTGCACCGGTTGGACATTCGGGGTCTGCTTGATCGCATCCGCAAAAAGCGCATCCACAAAGAGTTCCATGAAGTTGATGCCGGTCACTTTCGAGATGAAGGGGAAGGTACGCGAGGCCCGCAAATTGACCTCGATGACATAGACCTGGTTATCCTTCGCCAGAAACTGCATGTTGAACGGACCCGTAATGTTGAGCGCCCCGGCAATGGCATGTCCAACTTCCTCTATTCTGCCTTTTGTCTCAACATTGAGCGTCTGCGGCGGCAGGACTATCGTGGCATCGCCGGAATGCACGCCTGCATTCTCGATGTGTTCTGAGATGACGAAGGCTTTGATCTCGCCATGTTGCGCCACGGCATCCAGCTCGACCTCCTTGACCTTCTCAAGAAACTTCGTCACCGTCACGGGATGCTCCGGCGAAACTGCCGCCGCCTCCCTGGTGTATTGCTCCAACTCCTCCTGCGTATTGCAGATATTCATGGCGCTCCCCGAGAGTACATAGGAAGGTCTGACCAGCACGGGATAGCCCACGCGCTCAGCAAACTGGATCGCTTCGGCAATATTGACAAACTTATCCCATGCCGGCTGACGAATATCCAGCGTGTCCAGCAATTTAGAAAACTTACTGCGGTCCTCCGCCCGGTCAATGTCGGTGGCATCCGTCCCCAGGATGCGCATGCCATAATTTTGCAAAGCTTTGGCTCGATTGTTTGGCGTTTGCCCTCCTACTGAGACGATCACGCCATAAGGCAGCTCAAATTCACAGATGTCGGCGATACGCTCGAATGTCAGTTCTTCAAAGTAAAGGCGATCAGAGGTGTCATAATCGGTAGATACTGTCTCAGGGTTGCAATTTATGACAATAGAGCGTTTATGATATTTTTTGAGCGCATCCACGGTGCTCACACAGGTCCAGTCAAATTCGACCGATGAGCCAATACGGTAAGGGCCAGATCCCAGAATCACCACGCCATCATCTCGCAGAGGCTCTATATCATGGTGCTGCGCGTTATAGGTCATATACAGATAGTTGGTTTCAGATGGAAACTCGGCTGCCAGCGTGTCAATCTGAAAAATCCAGGGCGTTATCCCTAGCTTCTTACGTAGCGATCTGATAGCCAGTCCCGTTTGGCCTGTTAACTCGCCGATACGCTTGTCGGATATCCCCCTTTGCTTCAAAGCGAGTAGATTGGCTGCCGAGAGATCCTGACTCCTCTTCAACTCCGCCTCAATGTCCACGATATGCTTGATGCGCTGCAAAAACCAGGGGTCGATGCCGGTAATAGCGGCTATCTCTGCTACTGTAATACCGTGACGCATCGCCAGGGGTAGCGCAAACATGCGTTTAGGCGTGGGGGTATAGAGATATCTATCAATGCTCTCCGTAGGGACCCGATTGACCATGTCCGTTTCCAAGCCGTTCGCAAAGACTTTCTCTGAAGTGGCCCCTTCAAAATCCAGGTCCAGCATGCGGATTGCCTTCTGATAGGCTTCCTCAAAGGTGCGACCGATGCCCATCACCTCGCCGACCGATTTCATGCCGGTGCCAATCGTCTCATCCACTCCTTTGAACTTCTCAAGGTCCCAGCGCGGAATCTTCACCACCACATAATCGAGGCTGGGCTCGAAGCAGGCCCGCGTCACGCCTGTGACTCTGTTTGTGAGTTCCGTCAGCCCATAGCCCAGCGCCAGTTTGGCCGCAACATACGCCAGTGGATAGCCCGTCGCTTTACTGGCAAGGGCGGAGCTACGCGAGAGGCGCGCATTAACTTCTATCACATAATACGCGGAAGTTCTGGGGTTAAGGGCAAACTGCACATTGCACTCCCCCACAATGCCCAGACTTCTGACGATGGTGATAGCGGCGGTGCGCAGCATATGATATTCGTGGTTGGTCAGCGTCTGGCTGGGAGCAATCACAATCGATTCGCCAGTGTGAATGCCCAGCGGGTCCATATTCTCCATGTTACAGACGGTAATACAGTTATCATAGCCATCGCGAACGACCTCGTACTCGACCTCTTTGAAGTGGTGGAGATACTGCTCAACCAACACCTGCGGGGCGAACGCGAGCGCGCCGTTAACGATAGCTTCCAGTTCCTGCACGTTCTGGGCAATGCCCGATCCCTGTCCCCCCAGCGCAAAACCGGCGCGCACCATCACCGGAAAGCCCAGTTCCTCCCCTATGCGCATGGCCTCTGCCAGCGTTTCCGCGCTCCTGCTCTGAGGCGTTGGGATGTCAATGCCATGTAAATGCTGCGCAAACTCCTGCCGATCTTCGGTGAGAATAATGGCGGAAATGGGCGTACCCAAAATCTGCACCCCGTACCTCTCCAGCACGCCCGTACGGTACAGCTCAATGCCACAGTTGAGCGCCGTCTGACCGCCGAAGGAAAGCAGGATGCCATCGGGCCGCTCTTTAGCGATGATCTTCTCTACAAAAAAAGCCGTCACAGGCAAAAAGTAGACCTGGTCTGCCAGCAGCTTGGAGGTTTGAATGGTAGCAATATTGGGATTGACCAGGACGGTCGAGACGCCCTCCTCGCGCAACGCCTTGAGAGCCTGCGAGCCGGAATAGTCGAACTCGCCCGATTGCCCTATCTTCAACGCCCCTGCCCCCAATACTAACACTTTCTCAATGTGGGCAGCGGCAAACCTTGCATGTACCTGCTCCATGTTACTGTCTTACCTCACTGTGGGGGCGGACGCGATCAATCTGGTCCCTACCGGTTGCCCCGCCGACGCGATCAATCTGGTCTCCGGTTGCCCTGCCCCCGAGGCATGCATTCAGGAAGTGGTCGAACAGCCACTCGGTATCCATTGGACCAGGGGTGGCCTCGGGATGGAATTGTACGGAGAAGAAAGGCTTGCTGCTATGACGCATCCCTTCATTACTGCCATCATTGGCATTCACAAACCAGGGTTCAAAATCGGGAGGCAGCTTCTCAACTGCGAAACCGTGATTCTGGGTGGTGATAAAGCAGCGTTTGGTTCCCTGCAACAGGCCTTCCTTGCTGCCCGCCGTAGCTCCCCGATTCATCGTGGGAGCGTTGGCGGGCGGCATTAAAAGGCAGGGCTGATTCTGGCTTCTATGCCCAAACTTGAGCTTATAGGTGTCCCCGCCAGCCGCCAGGGCCAGCAACTGGTGCCCCAGGCAGATCCCCATCGTCGGAATATTGCGCGCTAAAGCGGTTCTAATTGTCTCGATGGTCTGCTGCACCATCTTAGGGTTGCCCGGTCCATTGGAGATCAGAACGCCGTCAAAGGCAAAGTTATTTTCCGGTGCAAAAAGATCCCAATCCCAGGGAACCGTCACCACACACACATTTCTTGCAATCAGGCAATGCTCAATATTGCGTTTGGCCCCGCAATCTATGAGGGCAATCGTCAGATCCCCTTCTCCCCTCTTTGTTACCTGCCGCGTTGAGACTTTTGCGACCAGATTATCGTTGTCGGGATTGTAGAAAGGAATATCGCTATCAAAGATTATTTTGCCCAGCATCGTGCCATGCTTACGAATATGCTGCGTTAAAAAGCGTGTATCTTTAACTTCTAGAGCCGGAATCTTTTGCAGCGTGAGCCACGTATCCAGCTTCATCGTGCTTTGCGCATGCGAAGGGGTATCAATATAGTCAGAGACAATCAGCCCGGCAACCTGGATTTTATTGCTCTCCCATAACGATGGCTCCGGCACGCCATAGTTGCCGATAATAGGATAGGTCATCGTCAGGATCTGGCCCGCAAAAGATGCATCGGTCAGAGCCTCTGGATAGCCAACCATACCGGTACTAAAGACGACTTCGCCCGAGACTGCTTCCTCATAGCCAAAGGAAGTGCCTGCAAATGCCGTTCCATCTTCCAGTACCAGTGTGGCCTTTCGCGACGTCTCCTTTAGCAGCAGGTCGCCACCATCAGCATATGCCTCAGCCGGTAAGCTATGCCGTACGGCATGGTTTTCAAGGCGTTTTTCAACAAGAATGTTATTATCAATGGCAACGTTTTTCATGGACGCTAATTCCTTTCAACAATATTTTCAATTACGCTTTCCTTCATGCATTTCGACTTGACATCCTGGGGTAGAGCATGTATAGAATTCCCCAATAGATGCGGCGAAAGAGCATGGCTAGCTCGACCCGCTTGAGGATACTGCAATAATACTAACGCCAGTAATGCCATCCGCGTATACAGGCCATTTCTAATCTGTGAACGCAGATAGACTGCCCGCTCGTCGTCATCAACTGCCGGGTCCACCGAGTTCACGCGGGGGAGCGGGTCCATCAGGATCATATCTTTGCTGGCATACTCATTGAGCAATCGCGGCGTTGCCACAAAAGTATTCCTGACGACATCCTGATACTCTTCAAGAGAGGCAAAACGCTCTCTCTGTACCCGCGTCCAGTACCAGAAATGGCAATCCCGCGGAATATCTTGCTCCTTACTTATCTCCACGATCTTCACACCCCTTCCGCTCAAAAAAACAAAATCGTCTCTACTCAAGCGCAGTTGCGGCAAGGAGAGAAGATAGACGGTATTGCCGCTAAAGAGCGAGAGTCCCCGCAGCAACGAATGTATCGTGCGGCTATTGAGCGGGTCGCCAACCAGCAACCCGGTAAGATTATCCAGGCGGCCAAAGCGCTCATAGAGCGTATACAGGTCGAGCAGCGTCTGCGTTGGGTGTTCGTTATTACCATCACCAGCGTTAATCACAGGGATCGATTCAGCAGCATCTGCCGCTCTTTTGGCAGCGCCAGAGGTACGGTGACGCAGCACAATGGCATCGGAATACGCTTCCAGCACACGAATGGTATCTTCAAAAGACTCCCCTTTATAAATAGAGGCAGTCATCTCTGGATTTTGTATCTCAATTGTTTGCCCACCCAAGCGTTTGACCGCAGCTACAAACGAGCTGAAGGTGCGGCTGGAGGGTTCAAAAAATAGCAGCGAGATAATATGGCCTGCTAGCAACTGCGAAGGCTCTTTGTTGATCGCTATCTGTTTCATTTCGTGCGTTAAGTCGAACAACATACGAAGATCAGCGGCGGAAAACTGCTCCAGAGAGACGATATCCTTTCCTGCGAAATCGCCATTGATCTTTCTTAATGCATTAGTAGCTGATGTCACCTGACTCATAGAGCCTCCAAGCTAGCCAACGTTTTTTTCGTTGGTAAATGATAAAATACCTATCTGCTCATGATAGCCTGTTGACAGGTCATCCTTTTCTTCCTTCCTATTTAGGATATGCCGGAATTGAGAATAGACCCAACATGGCAAAAAAAAAATTCCTCACCCCTGAATCAATGGGGGTGAGGAAGAAATTCTCTTCCTGGTAATGGCACCCGGGCCATCGGGTAAAAGGAGGGAACACCCCACCTGCCGTGTTGCTACCCATATCATTAGTATTCCATAGTTTAAGCCCATGAAGATGCCGTGCCTTTTCCAATCTCTGGTTCGTCTGGGAATGCTTCAAATTGTTAAAATTATACGTCCTGGTCATCTAAAAGTCAAGGCAATTTCATTCCTGCTCAGTTTTGCTCCTCACTCGGCTTTGCGCATAAGCACCTTTTTCTCTTCCAATCGCATTCACTTCTCATGTACAATAAAGCATATTCCGCCATTATCATACGTGAGAGGCACGATAGCGAGATAAAGAGGGGAAAGTAGCAATGGCTTCACAGACCAATAAGGCAAACGCTAGACTGCGAGATTTGTTCGAGCTCTTCCTCCAGGATGTACAGGCATTGGGCATTTTTGCCTCCCATGCAACGCTCAAAAAAGAAGCGATGGAGACCTTTCTTATAAGCCGTGGGGGGATATTCGATCTTGCTCTACAAGGGGGCGAAGCGTTGCAGGGCCTGGCACTTGAGAACACATCGCTGCCAGTTTTGTATAATACGAGGCACTGGCCTGAACAGGCGCCGCTCGCCGGATATCTCACTCCTGATAGTGCCATCAATTACAGCCATGTCCTTGCTACCCATTTCGGTAACTGGGCATACGAATGTTCCCACGGACCTTTTTATCCACGTTTGATACGCGCATCCCTGTGGATGTGGTACAAGAATGATCTTGAAAGCGCCGTCCAATATCTCTTCGATCTTCAGAAGCATGGCTACTTCAGTATTGATCAAGGAGTCGAAGACACCATTGCCATTTTAATTGCCTCGCAGTCCCTCGGAAAAGATCCTCAGGAGATCATCGCCGCATACTTTGATGGCAAAGTGCCTCAATCCAATACCGATTGGCTGAACTGGGATATTCAGGTTCCCCAACAGACATTCGCGAAGATCGATGCAGAGGCGGCTCGGCCAATACTTGAGTTCATCATTATGGAGACGCTGGCAGAGTGGGAGCATATTCGCAGCCTGGATGATCCTGTCGCCTGGCTACTCCGTCAGGCCGCCTTTACAACAAGATGTGGACAAGTGAGGCGTTTATGCCTGAGATCTTCTCTCGAACCGACACTGAAGCTCAAAAGTATTCTGAGTCAGTTCGAGGAAATCCACGCCGACGGGAGCGTGTACCTGAGCTACCGCACATGGGCGAAATTTGCGCCGCTCAAGAGCCCTTTGAGCCTCCAAGCAAGCTATATGCTGAAGATTTTCCAGAGCCAATTTGGGGAAAAGGGGGAAGAAAGACTCTATCACGACCGCCTCATCTATCCTGCTGTGTTACGGGAGCCTCTGGCGAAGTATGGAGCCAAAATATTGAGGGAACAGGAGCAATTGTTTGAGTGGAGTATTGTCCCGCCCAAAATTTTTCACTCGTATGCCGCTTGCTTCTCCGCCGGTTATCCTGATTCTGCCCTTCGATCCGCATATTTTCCTGCCGAACAAGTAGCAGAGGTGCCACTTGTCAGACAATTTTTTGAGCTATCCGGGATACAGGAGCAGGAAGCGAGAGTAGCCATTCTTCACCAGGTCTACCATGAGAGGCTGATCTGGAGTCAACAGTTGGATGCGCTATTGACCGAGCAGCGGAAGCAACTGTTAGAGATACTCGGTATTGCGCATCAGGCTCTGTGTCATGAGGAACTCCAGCGAGACCTTATAGCCGCCATCACCATGACCGATAGCGGAGAAAAAGAACGTATGCTCAATCACCTCCACACTCTCTATCCCTGGTTCCCAGCAGTATACCGGGAACTGGCGATCTTTTTCGACGAAAGCGGAGATCCGCAACGAGCCTGGGACTTCATCCTGACGGCGGTATTGTTAGAGCCCGATCAAGCTATGAACTGGCAATCTCTGGGGCGTATTTTACAACGACTCGGGGACAGTACAGGCGCCCGGTTCGCCCGAGCGATAAAGGAATTTTTGGCAGAAAGGAAGCAGCAATGAGCAGAGTTTATGTTCTCTCGCTACAAACGCAGCTTGAGGAAGCGGTAGCTGGTGAGCGCAAAAATCTATCAGGCAATGTCACCGTTCCTGAGCAGTTGTTTCAAGAGAAGAATCAGCAGGCATTAGAGGCAAACTTTCCAGGCGTTTTCGCCTTTATCGGCTTCCATCCCGCTGTCGATAAAAATGTAACCAGCTACCTCCAATCCGGGTCTCTCAGTTCAGATTCCGGTTCCAACATACTTGTACTCTTCACCCTCGATACGCATGCAACTTCACCGGTGAGCTTAAATGCGCGCTCATTCCAGCGCTGGATCAACCTGGATACCTCTGTTCAACCATCATACACCCTGATACGAAGTATGTTCAAAGATCCCACGGTTCTCACCTTTCCAGGTGCCGTTTTCTTTGAGCACTTTATCCAGTCGCAGAATCCTGTATATGTACCTCTTCCAGATATCAGTAGCGAGGATGCGGTAAGGCAACATATGCGCAAGGTTTTCGCGCTGGCGGAGAAGGTCTACCTGCTTTCCCATAAGAAAAATAAAAGCTTTCTGGATCGATTTGCGCAAGCTCTGCTTGCGGAGAAGATATCCTATGAGAGGGGAGGAGATATCAGTGCTCGCGAATGGTTTGTGAAAGCTTTACGTTTTCTTAACGAGCGGCGTGGAGATATAGTAAGTATCGTCCAGCTCTTCAAGCCATGACAGCTTCCCCGGCCCTGAGCAGGATGCTACCGCTTTTTAGCAGCAGGAATAAGACGATATTCTCCTTATCTAAGATCGTCGCGCAAACGCATGGTTGGCAAGATCAGTCGGCTATATGTTACGCTACTAACAAAAATTGAAGATTGCCAGCGGAAAGGATTGCTTATGAACGCGGCACAGCTCCTGGTCGAAATGCTCAAAGCCTACCAGGTCAAACACATTTTTGGCGTGCCTGGCGATACCACAATGATCCTGTATGACGCGCTTTATCAGGCTCGCGGGGAAATCACACATATTATGGCCCGCGATGAACGCTCCGCCTCATTTATGGCCGATGCCTACGCGCGACTCTCCTATAAGCCCGGCATCACCGAAGCGCCCAGCGGCGGCGGCGCAACGTACGTGATTCCAGGAGTTGCCGAAGCCAACGGTTCTTCGGTGCCGCTGATCGTTTTCACGTCCGATGTCCCGCTTACCGATGAGGGAAAAGGAACGTTAACAGCTATCGATCAGCAGGGCCTGTTACGCTCCGCGACTAAGGCGAGCTATGTGGTAAAGCGCCCGCAGACGCTGCCTGACGTGATACGCCGTGCCTTCCGTGCCGCAACCAGTGGTCGCGGTGGGGCGGTCCATGTCGTTCTGCCGGAAGATGTGTTGATGGAAGAGGTAACATCCCCCTCTATCTACGCGGAAACTGCCTGTCGGACCTACCCATCATATCGCAGCCAGGCACCCACATCCGCCCTCAGCGCAATGCTCGATGCACTGCTGACCGCGCAACGCCCAATCATCGTGGCAGGTGGCGGCGCTGTGCTCTCAGGAGCATGGGACGAGATTACACGCCTTGCCGAGAAGTTGCACATTCCGGTCGCGACGACGATCAACGGCAAGGGGAGTATTGCTGAGATGCATCCGTGGAGCGTCGGCGTGATTGGTGGCAACGGTGGTCGTCCCTACGCCAATCAGCTATTAGCCGAGTCGGATTGCATCTGCTATCTGGGCTCAAAAATAAACTCTCTTGTCACTCTCGGCGGCAAAGTTCCCTCGCCCGATGCCAATGTTACCATCCTCCAGCTTGATATCGATCCCGATGAGCTGGGCAACAATCTGCCCGCGACGGTTGCGGCCTGTGGCGATCTGAAAGAATCGCTCAGCGCGTTACTCACGCTCATTGATGCACGTAATATCGCTCCACCAGCGCGGTCCCGTACTGTACAGACGCTGGCCCATAGTGCGCAAGCTTTCTGGGCTCAGGCGGCAGAGCGTGCATCATGCAACGAAATTCCGCTTGCTCCTCAACGCGTGATTGACGCGCTGTGGCAACATACGCCCGACGACGTAGTGGTGGTTGCCGACCCCGGTACGATGACGCCATTTACGGCGGCTCAGTTCCGCACCCGCCGTCCAGGTCGCTCGATTGTGATTCCGCGCGCGCATGGCGGTCTGGGCTACGCCCTGCCCGCTACGGTTGGAGCTGCTTTTGCGCGTCCCAACGAGCGCATTGTGGGGCTGGTAGGTGATGGCTCCTTTGGCATGTCGGGAACCGAGCTGGCGACCATCGCCGATCTGGCGCTACCGATTACGCTGCTCCATTTTAATAATGGCTCCTTCGGCTGGATCAAGATGCTGCAACGCCTCTACTACGGCCAGCGCTATATGAGCGTCGATTTCTCCGGCAAGATGGACGCGGTACGGGTAGCGGAAGCCTTTGGCGTTCGTGGCATCCGCATTGAACATCCCGATCAACTCACACCCGCGATAGAAGATGCACTGGCGAGCAACGAGCCGGTTTTCATCGATGTACCGACGAAATCAGAGCTAGAGGAGGTCCCGCCGGTTCATGCATGGCAACAGGCCCTCAAATCTCACGCCTAGCGTGTCTCTGGCGACACGACGCCACCAATTTTTATGTATTCTCGTCTCTCGGCTCGAAGAAGACGGCAGATTACAGACCCGGTTGATAGTAAAAAAAGTAGGAAGGCTTTTATGAGTATTCTGACCGAAGATATGCAGCGCATCGTACGGGAGCAGCGACTGGGATACGTTGCTACCGTCTGTGCAGATGGCACGCCCAATCTCTCCCCAAAGGGGACAGTAGCCTGCTGGGACGACGACCACCTGATTTTTGCGGATATTGTTTCGCCCGGGACGGTTGCCAATCTGCGGCACAATCCGGCAATCGAAATCAATGTGGTCGATCCGCTGGTACGCAAGGGCTATCGTTTCAAAGGGAGCGCAACAGTGCTTACGGAAGGGTCACAGTTTGAGCAGCTCCTTGCCTTCTACCGACAACGGGGAACCGCTAATCCCATTCAGGCCATCGTCCTGATACAGGTCGAACGAGCATTGCCGCTGATCTCACCCGTTTACGATCTGGGAGCCACAGAGGAAGAGGTACGCCAGCGCTGGCTACACCACTGGACCTCACTCTGGCACCTTACGTCATAAGCCAAACCATAGATTATGGCTATACGAAACACAATCACATGAGAAAACAAAGGAGATTTTTATGCGAATTGAAGCAAAGCTAAAAGAGCTGGGACTGACGCTGCCGGAGCATCCTCTGTCGGTGCAGTTGCCTTTTCCATGGGTACGAGTTCGCGGCAAGCGAGCATTTATCTCAGGGCATGGACCACAGGGGCCCGATGGTTCATTGGCAAAACCGTTGGGCAAAGTCGGGGCGGAGGTTTCACTGGAAGAGGGACAGGAGGCGGCTCGCCTGGTCGCGCTGGCAATGCTGGGCAGCCTCAAACGCGAACTGGGCGATCTGGACCGCGTGACGGCCTGGCTGCGTGTATTCGGCATGGTCAATTCCGCTCCCGATTTTTCCAGACAGCCGGAAGTGATCAACGGCTTCTCTCACCTCATTCTCTCCCTCTATGGAGATCAGGCAGGGGCTCATGCACGCTCGGCAGTGGGGATGGCGGCTTTGCCCTTTAATATTCCGGTAGAAATTGAAGCTGAGGTCGAGATCGATAGCTAACTCAATGAGGAGCAACCTTTATATGCCAGTTGCCATCATCTCTGATATCCATGGAAATCTCATAGCTCTCGATGCGGTACTCAGTGCCATCGCAATCCGTAAGATCCAGCAGATCATCTGTCTTGGAGATGTCGCAGCCACCGGCCCACAGCCACGCGAGGTCATTGCACGCCTCAAACAGATCGATTGTCCCGTGGTCATGGGGAACATGGACGATTGGTTGCTAAAGCCGAAGCTCAAAAAGCTTGACGATCCAGATAGGCAGCGCCTCCAGGAAATGGAGTTCTGGGCCTCTGAGCAACTCACGTCAGAAGATCGCGCCTATCTGGCCGGTTTCCAACCCACCATCGCTTATGAGATGGAGAACGGCAAGCATTTGCTCGCTTATCATGGCTCACCGCGCTCCTATCGGGAACATATCTCCCCGACAACACCCGATCACGAGTTGGATGCAGCCCTGTCCGGCTACCAGGCCGACATCTTCATTGGCGGCCACAGCCACATGCAGATGTTCCGCCGTCACCGCCGCAGCCTTGTGCTGAATGCCGGCAGCGTCGGCCTGACTTTTGACCATGCCTGGCCTTTTGACGACGCCGTGCGCAACCCGCCCTGGGCGGAATACGCTATCATAGACACGCTTAACGGTATGCTCAATGTCGAATTCCACCGCGTACCCTTCGATGTACAGGCTTTCATCCAGATCACGCTTGCCAGTGGCATGCCCCATGCCGAGTGGGCAGCCGGAGAATGGGATTCCCCATAAAAATAAAACCATGCTCAGTGCCTATTCGCGAGATAGACCCTGAGCATGGTAACTCACAGCACTACTGCGCCACCGGCAGCATTGCATGAGCGGTGGACATTGCCAGGACCAGGACGACGATCAGGCCAAAGTACAACAGGCTTAATACAATGCGTGTACCCACTGGCACATCATAATATGCTTGCGCTCCCGGCAGATTGGCAACGCCGCGCCGCGACCAGAATTGCGAACCGGCCATGAGCACGAACAGCAGCAGGAAGATCGAGAAGTTGCCGTTGATCCATGTCCAGATGAAGAAGCCGAGCAGCGCGGCAAAACCCAACCACCAGACGCGCCGGTCAATCGCAGCCAGCACGCGACCGCCGTCGAAAGGCACTATTGGCACGAGATTGAACAGGTTGAGGAAAAAGCCAAAGTATGCCAGCGCGGCCCAGATCAGCGAAGCGCCCGGCAACAGACCCATAAACAGACAGAACGAGGATGCTATGGTTCCGGCGATAGGTCCGGCAATGCCTACTTCCGCTTCGTCACGCGCATTCTGCGGCATCTGACGCATCACTACCGCCGCGCCCATCATGGGAATGAAGATCATCGCTCCCACCGGAATACCCTTGAGCTTCATAACGACCGCGTGCCCCATCTCATGGATGAAGAGCAGCGCGACCAGCCCCACGGCAAACTGCCAGCCGAAGATGAGCGAGTAAAACGCGATAGAGATCAGCGCGGTAATGCCGGCCCCGCCAAATTTGAGCAGGAAGGCCAATGACTTGAATTTGAGCAGCCAGCTTCCAATCCCTACGGCAATCGCGCCAAGACCCGCCAGCCCTCCCCGCTTCTTGCCGCCTTCAGCGCGACCACGCGTCGCCGCATCACGCTGTTCAGCTCCAGCATCTATAGTGTACCCTTGTATTCCCGATGGCCCGCGATACTCGCTCATCATTTCAGGATCATAAGGATCGACAGAAGGCTCTGAGGCATAATCCGCATAACCTGCATGCTGATCGAGCGGCTGAGCAGGCTGAGCAGAACGAGACGACAGCTGATAATAATCAGGGTGCAAGTAATCCGCAGGCTCCGTAGCCCCGGCGTATTCGCGGTATTCAGAAAAGTCATCGGAACGTTGATACACGATCTGCCTCGATTCTGGATGATAAAACTCCTATTGCGTATATATTACCACACATGCATGATAACACTGGCAACAATGCGAATTATGCCCCGTCGCTTTCACTATCAGCTCATCACTACCTCAACCATAGCTATCTAAGCTGCCAGCTCACTGCTTTAGAGGGACGCTTCCTTCGAGATAGCGCCTGAGCAGATTGAGCGCCGCCAGCACAGCATAGCGTTTGTTATCGGAGCGACTGGCACGCCAGCCGGGTCCCATGACGCTTGTAACGCCATCTGGCCCCTCAACGGCGATATGCATGGTGCCGACAGGCTTCTCTTCCTGCCTGTCAGGACCAGCCACGCCTGTGACGCCGATGCCGAAATCGGCTCCGAAGCGCTCGCGTATCGCATGAGCCATAGCGCACGCGGTCTCCTCACTTACCGCGCCGTGCGCCTCCAGGACAGCACGCGGCACACCCATCTGCGCCTTCAGTTCGCTGCTATAGGCTACCACCCCTCCCACAAAATACGCTGAACTGCCCGGTACATCCGTGATGGTGTTAGCAAGCTGCCCTCCGGTGAGCGATTCCATGACAGCCAATGTCATCTTACGCGCCAATAACTGCTCGCCCACGACGCTCGCCAATGTCTGCTTATCGGTGCCAAAGACATGATGATGGCCCAGCCTGCCGCGTGCCTGCGCCTCCATTTCCACCACCATGCGCTCGGCCTCTTCCCTGGTCTGCGCTTTGGCCGTGATGCGCACATCGACGGCATCATTCTTAGCATAGGTGGCAATAGTGGGATTATCGCTGCGCACCAGCATCCCCAATCGCTCTTCAACGGTGGACTCGCCCAGACCGGTGACACGCAGGATGCGCGTGAAGATCAGGCCGCCCAGATCATGAGCCAATCTGGGCACGACCTCTTCCTCCCACATGCGGTACATCTCTCTGGGGACTCCAGGCATGGCAACAATGATATGCTGGTCCTTCTCAACCCACCAGCCGGGCGCGGTCCCTATGGGATTGGGCAGACTCTGGGCGGAGGGAATAAGGCTGGCCTGCTTGAGGTTGCGCTCAGGCATGGGCGCTCGCATATGGGCAAAGCGCGCCCGCAAAGTCGCCTCCAGATCAGGATCAACCTGCATGGTCTCTCCCAGCAGGGCGCTGATGGCCTCGCGGGCAAGATCGTCCTCGGTGGGACCCAATCCGCCCGTCATGATGATCAGATCGGAGCGTTGCCAGGCTCGCTGCAACGTCTCGACGATCCGCCCCAGGTTATCGCCGACCTGCGAGACGAAATAGAGATCGATGCCCAGGGTGGGCAGGCTCTGGGCCAGGAAGGTCGCATTGGTATCGGTAATATGCCCCAGCAATAGTTCGGTACCACAGGAAATAATTTCGGCGCGCATGAGTCCTCCAGGGAGCCGCAAATGCTCTTTTTCTGCTGTAATGCTTGATAACTTATAGCTATCCGTCTTACGTACTCATATCATATCATATGAGCTATGGTATCAACATATTGTGGTAAAAACATTAGAAAATCAATATGTTGTGCCAAAAGGGTTGATTTCGCCGTTCTTTCCGAGTATACTGAGTTGCGGAGACCTCAAAACAGGCAACTATTTTGAAAACAACGTCTCAATGCAACAAACAATATTTCTCACGTCGACAAAAATGGAGCCAAGAAGGAGCTATAACATGTTAGAACAACAGGAGCGTCCCTCTTCACAGGATGCCGACTCCACTATGACACAGTTGGAAGGGATTCGTCAAAAAGTCTTCATGGACCGGTACTCCTTGAAAGATGCTGCCGGGCAGCCGCTGGAGTTCTATCCCGAACAAACCTGGGCGCGGGTGGCGCGTGGCATTGCCGCGGTCGAGACGAGCGAGGAGAAACGGGCCGAGTGGGAGAAGCGTTTCTACGATGCGCTATCCGATTTTCAATTCGTGCCCGGTGGCCGCATCCTGGCAGGCGCGGGCACAGGACACCAGGTCACGTATTATAACTGCATGCCACCCGATCAGGAAGTGCTCACCGCCAATGGTTATCGACCAATCTCTCAAGTAGCGGTTGGCGACCTTGTGGTGACGCATCGCAACCGCCTGCGTCCGGTATTACATAGATTTGAGCGCGAAACGTCGGAGCCGCTCTACATCATCCGTCCCAAGAAAATAGGCTACGACGAGTTGCGCCTGACCGGTGAGCACAAAGTATACATTATCCGCTCAGAATGGGTAAATAAGCACAAATCGCGCGACGGACTACGCTTGCAACACGAGCCGGACTGGATACCTGCTAAGGATATTAAGCCGGGCGATTATGTCACCTTCGTATACTACGATGAGGACCCTCCCCGTGTTGAGGCGTCTGAGCATGACATCGATCTACAATATTACTTTGAACATGACAATCTCAGGTGGGTGCAGATCGACGAAATTGCCGTCAAAGAGTATGCTGGCGTTGTGATGGATATCGAGGTTGAGGAAGACCACTCGTTCATCTCTGCTGGTGTCGTCGTCTCAAATTGTTTTGTCATACCTTCCCCCGAAGACAGTCGCCAGGGCATCCTCGACAATCTCAAGCTGATGACGGAGATCATGGCGCGCGGCGGCGGCGTCGGCATCAACCTCTCGACGTTGCGCCCGCGAGGCTCATATATTAAGACGGTGAACGGCACAGCCTCCGGTCCTTGCTCGTGGGCGCAATTGTATTCTGTGGCGACGGGGGATGTGATCCAGCAGGGGGGCTGCTTCGGCCCTGATGAGCGCATTGTGACGGATCGCGGCCTCATTCCGGCGAAAGAATTGGCAGATCGCCTGGACGCAGGCGAGGCCATTCAGGCTCAAACCCATAAAGGACTGCGCCCCTTCACGTCTGTCTTCCGCAATGGGATTAAAGATCTCTATGAGGTGACCACGCTTCATGGATATCATGTGCGGGTGACGCTTGAGCATAAGATGGGTGTACTACGTAATGGGGAGATTGTTACAATCCCACTCCGGGACCTCAAAGAAGGGAATGAAATCCTGCTCCTTTTTGGCGAGGGAAACAAAAGCGAGATCCATCCTGATCCAATTAGCTCCATTACATCTGTTGGAGCATCAAAGGTCTTCGACTTTGAGGTGGACGAAGTTCATCTACTCTCAGCAAATGGCATTTATACGTCCAATAGCAGGCGCGGCGCTTTAATGCTCATGCTCGATGACAACCATCCTGACATCGAAGAGTTCATTACTGTCAAGCGTACGCCCGGCAAAATCGAGCATGCCAACCTCTCCGTCTGCGTTTCCGACGCCTTCATGCAGGCGGTGAAGGATGATGCGGGCTGGAATCTGACCTGGCAGGGCGAGGTCAAGAAGACGGTGCGCGCTCGCGCCCTCTGGGACCTGATCTGCACCTCGGCCTGGGAATCAGCGGAACCCGGCGTGGTCTTTATTGATCGTTACAATAAAGAATCAAATACCTGGTATTACGAGAATATTCGCTGCGTGAATCCATGCGGGGAGCAAGGATTGCCACCTTTTGGCGTGTGTAACCTGGGCGCGCTCAACCTGGCGGCTTTTGTGAAAAACGGTGAGATGGATTGGGAGCAGCTGGCGGAGAAGAGCAAGGTGGCGATGCGCTTCCTGGATAATGTGGTCGATGCCAATGAGTACTTTATCGAGGAGAATGAGACGGCTCAGCTTGGCACACGGCGCACGGGACTGGGGACGATGGGGCTGGCCGATGCACTGATCAAGATGAAGATCGCCTATGGCAGCGAAGAGTCTTTGCCGGTCATCGAGCGCATCTATGCGACGATCCGCGACGCCGCTTACGAAGCCTCCGCCGATATCGCGGAGGAAAAAGGCTCGTTCCCCCATTTTGACCGCGATAAATATATGCAGGGCAAATTTATCAAGCGACTGCCAAAGCATGTTCAGGAGAAGATTCGTCAGCAGGGCATTCGCAACGCGGTCTTGCTCACCCAGGCTCCAACCGGTACGACCAGCTTGCTGGCAGGCGTGAGCTCGGGCATTGAGCCGGTATACGATTTCGCGATGATTCGCCGCGACCGCACGGGCGAGCATATCCTGTATCACCCGCTGCTCCAGGAGTGGCGTGACAAGCACCCTAATGCATCAACACCCGCTTACTTCGTCTCATCAAAGGATTTGACGCCGGAGGAGCATGTACGCGTCCAGGCGATGGTACAACGCTACACCGATTCCAGCATTAGCAAAACGGTCAATGCCCCCAACGAGCACACGGTTGAGCAGGTGGAGACGCTCTACCGCCTGGCCTACGAGATGGGCTGTAAAGGCGTCACCTACTACCGCGACGGCTCACGCGATGCCGTGCTGACACGCGTGGAAGATGAGAAGAAGGCAGCACAGCAACAGGCGCAGGAGACGCCGGTCATGCAGACGGTGGTCTCCGTCCAGCATGGCATCAAGCCGCGCCCGCCGGTGGTCCAGGGCTATACACGCCAGATCAGCGCGCCGGAAGGTAAGATCAACGTCACCATTAACAGCGACGATCAGGGGCCTCTGGAAGTTTTCGTTAACGTTGGTAAGGCTGGCAGCGATATTGCTGCTCTGGCTGAGGCGCTCGGTCGGCTGATCTCGCTCAATCTGCGCGTGCTCAGTCCGCTCTCGCAGACCGACAGGTTGCAGGAGATCGCGGAGAACCTCCGTGGCATTGGTGGCAGCCGCTCCATTGGCTTTGGTATGCAGCAGGTGCGCTCAATGCCCGATGCCGTGGCGCGCGCCCTCGAACTCCACCTGGAGCCGCTCCAACCGGCGGAAGACGAGTCTGCCGAGGCGAATAGTCATAGCAATGGCTACGATGACCCACCCGCACACAACGATTTAAGCCGCTTGAGCGTTACCGGCAACCTCTGCCCCCAGTGCGGCTGCAACACGATGGTCTACGAGGAAGGATGCCGCAAATGCTATACGTGCGGGTATAGCGAGTGTTAGATTCGGACTAAGTTCTAAAACCTGATCTTACCTGAAAGGCTGTGGCGAAACCGTCTATTTCGCCACAGCCTTTCCCTATGCAGAACATAGCTTTAAATAGTCTTTACCTTGTATAAAGAGCATTTTTATATTACTATGTAAATAACGGTACATACCCAGGCTTCCCTCTTCGCCGTCTTTTATAGATTTTCTCCGGTAAATTAGAGAGTTTTTTGCAAGCTGTCACCTGGAGCTCGTTCTTTCGGCACAAGGAGTCTCAGATGTCCATCGAAGCGAAACCCCTTTCAGAACGCTCATCTACGCTACAGTCAAACGCGATTGGCCTCCCCGGCGTCCTGTTCCAGTCGGTCACCACGATGGCCCCAGCCGGAGCCGTCGCCTTTTCCCTCGGCGCTGCCATTCCTTTTACCGGAGGAGCATTGCCTCTGGCAGTATTGATAGCACTCATCGTTTGCCTGCTCGTCGCCCTCAACATTGCCTCTATGGCGAAACATTTGCCCTCGGCAGGCGGATTTTTTACCTATGTGAGCCGTGGACTGGGTCCGCAGATGGGGTGGCTTGTGGGATGGCTTTTTACGCTGACCTACATCCTGCTCCTGCCCCTGACGCTGCTGGTGCTGGGCTCGGTCACCGATGCATTTCTCTCCGGCACCTTTCATATCTCGTTTGGCTCAAATGGTTGGATCGTTTACGCCCTCATCTTTGCGGCAGTCGCTTTCCTCCTGACCTACTTCGGCATCAAAATCTCGGCGGATGCAGGCGTAGTGCTGGGAGCGATTGAAATCAGCATTTTTGTCGTGCTCTCCCTCTGGTTAATTATCCAGGCAGGCAGCGGCAATACCCTTGCCACTTTTAACCCGGCCTCCAGCCTGCAATCGGGCCTCGGCGGATGGCAGGGAGTGTTGTTTGGGATGCTCTTCGCCTTCCTGGCTTTCAGTGGCTTCGAGTCTTCAGCGACCCTGGGAGAGGAATCGCGCAATCCCAGACGCATCGTCCCCCGCGCTATCCTGCTGGCGACGCTCTGCATCGGCATCTTCTATGTTTTTTGCGGCTACGCCGGCGTTGTCGGCTGGGGCCTCGCCAAAATTACATCGTACCCCAACGACCAGAATCCCTGGGGCACGCTGGCGGCGAGAGCTTGGGGACCAGCCGCGTTCATCGCCATTCTCGCCATTCTCAATAGTGCGCTCGGCAATGCCAACGCCGGCATCAACGCGCTAGCACGCCAGCTCTACGCAATGGGGCGCATCAGGGCGTTTCCTGGCCTGCTAGGGCAGACGAATCGCTATCACACTCCTGGTCGAGCCATCATCCTGGCTCTTATTGTAGGCACTATCCTCACACTCGTGGCCGGCCTCATCTACGGCCCTACCCTGGGCTTTGCCTTCCTCGGCTCCCTCTTAACCGTCCCGATACTGCTCGTCTACATGACAACCTGTTTAGCGGTACCGTTCTTTTATTTGAAAGAGCATCGCAGCGAGTTTACCGTACTACGCCACCTGATCCTTCCTGCGGTCCCATTCATCCTCCTGGCAATCGTGCTGTACTTCCAGTTTGTGCCACTACCGCCTGCACCGTTTATCCTGGTTGGCCCTCTTGATGCCGCCTGGCTTGTGCTGGGAATTATCATCGTTGCACTCCTCAGTTGGCGCACTCCTCAGATTCTTCAGCAAGGAGACACGCTTTTTGTCGCGGATAGTACAGAAAAAGAACTTGCCTGAAGAGACTGCTAAGTCCAGCAGTGTTGACGGCTTTCCGAGAGAAAGGGGTTAAAAAGAGTATGGCAATTGATAAAAGCAATGCATTACAGGCTGTCCAGCATCCGCTCGCCCCGCTTTCTGAAGACGAGATCAAACGCACGACATCGCTCCTCAGCTCATCCGGCAAAATTACGCCTCGCATGCGCATCATGGCCTACAGCCTGCATGAGCCTGCGAAAGAATCTGTCCTATCCGGCTTTGAGGACCAGCAGATTACGAGAACCGTAGATGTCGTTATTCGTGACCACGAGCGCAGGCTAACAGTGGAGGCGCAGGTTGCGCTGGATCAGGGAACCATCACTTCCTGGAACGAGCGGAGCGATATTCAGCCTGCACTGACATATCCAGAGGTTTTTGGGGCGATGGAGGCAGCATACGCTGATCCTGCCTTTCAACAGGCAATCGCCAGGCGAGGCATCGCCGATATCAGCGCGGTTGCTCTCTTCCCCTGGACTACCGGACATTGGGGACCAGAAGACGACCCGGAGCAGGGACGCTTTATTTGCCTGCAAGCTACCCTGAGCCAGGGGTCGGAGGATAATTATTATGCGCGTCCCCTCGAAGGCATCAAGGTTACCGTCGAGCTGGATAGCATGACGGTCAGGGTCGATGATTTTGGCATCGTCCCCATTCCTGAGCGTTCGGGAAACTACACAGTCGCCGGTATTAGCGATCCCGCGAACGTCCCTCACTTTCCAAAGGGCCTGCGCACCGATCTCAAGCCGCTCGCAATCACGCAGCCGGAAGGGGTAAGCTTTCAGGTGGACGGCAACCGCGTAAGCTGGCAGAAGTGGCGCTTTCTGGTCGGCTTCACGCCGCGCGAGGGACTGGTGCTGCACCTGCTGGAGTACTTCGATCAGGAGAGGTGGCGTCCCCTGCTCTACCGCGCCTCGCTTGACGAGATGTATGTGCCGTACGGGGATGCCACTCCGACGCACAACTTTAAAAATGTCCTTGACACCGGAGAGGTCGGCATCGGCCTCCTGGCAAATAGCCTCGAACTGGGTTGCGACTGCCTGGGGGTTATCCATTACTTCGATGCGTGGGTCAACGATGCCGAAGGGCAGCCAATTCTGATCAAAAACGCCATCTGCATGCACGAAGAGGACTATGGCCTTCTCTGGAAGCACCTTGAGTATAACCCCGACGGCTCAACGAGGGCCGAGGTGCGCCGGTCCCGCCGCCTGGTAATCTCCATGATTGCTACCGTAGGCAACTACGAATATGGCTTTTACTGGTACCTGTATCAAGACGGCTCTATCCAGTTCGAGGTTAAACTTACCGGCATCATCGCGCCCGCGGCCATCACACCAGGCGAGCAGCCAGTTTCAGGCACACTGGTCGCTCCCGGCCTCTACGGACCTAACCACCAGCATTACTTTAATGTCAGGCTCGACTGGATGCTTGATGGGCGGCAAAACTCGCTTGTTGAGGTCAACTGCGAGCCGTTGCCTCTGGGGCCGGAGAATCCACGCGGCAACGCCTGGATCGCCCGCGAAACCCTGCTTGCCACGGAGCATGAAGCGCAGCGTACCATCGAGCCCAGGACCTCACGCTACTGGAAAGTCATCAATCCGAACGCGCGCAACGCTCTCGGTCAGCCCGTTGCCTACAAACTGGTGCCTGGCTCAAACATATTCCCCCTCTTTCACGCAGACACCCCGCAATGGGAGCGCGGAGGATTTGTACGCTCCCACCTGTGGGGGACGCAGTACGACCCGAGAGAGCGGTTTGCAGGCGGCGACTATCCAAATCAGCGCAGAGGCGGGGACGGCCTGCCAGCATACGTTCAACAGAACCGGTCGCTGGTGAATACGAACGTCGTCACCTGGTATACCTTCGGCTCGACTCATGTGCCGCGCTCGGAAGACTGGCCGGTGATGCCAGTGGAGACGGTCGGCTTTTCCTTGAAGCCGCTCAACTTCTTCGTCGGCAATCCCGCACTCGACGTGCCACCGCCTGCCGAACATTGCAACCACACCGGCGCGTAAAGCCTGACCAGCTTCACATAAGGATGGCTGAGAAAACATCGTGCTTTCTCAGGCATTGCCATTGCTACACTCCTCAATAAGCGGGAGGGCTACCCCTCATAATTAAGAAAAGTGCATGCCGCTAAACCAGCCGCTGCCTTGCTGGCCGTCGTCTGGCTCGATCCAGGTAGCACGAATATGGAGGTAGTAGTCATCCGGTTTGTCAGGCGTTTTCAGCACGAAGAACAGGCCACGCCACGGCTCCTGCTCCTCAACAGTGAAGCGCCAGGTATACCAGGCCATCGGCCCATCCGCGCCGGCCCCCGTCTGCGTCCAGCCTCCCTGCACCAACTGATCAGCATAATGCTTTGCCACCACATCAAGCGCCAGGTTGGTTTTCAGAGTCGCGCTCGTATGGACCTCATCAGAACCACTGCCTCCGCCACCACCCCTTTGTTGCGCCCCAGGCGGAGGAGACAGAGGAGGAATCATCTCAAACATCCTGTGGTGACGCTGATGAAGCATCATCTGGCGGCGATTCCTGGCCTGCTGAACGCATGGATTCATTTCGCGGTCCAGAGAAAGGTTCAAACGCACATTCGTCGCTGCGCTTTGCAGTTGCTGCACATTTATGGTCAGCCCTGCAATATTAGACTCCCGGCAAAAGGTCATATGTGTGTAAGGGCCAATGTTGGTGTGCATGAATCCACCCTGCCGGTACGACTGCATATCTTCTGGCTCATTCCAGCCTTGAGCTGCGAGCTGCGTGCGGTAAAAGCTGGCAATTTCGTCCGGCTTGAGATCGCTTTCCAGCACAATTTCAACCTGTGTTTCACTACGGGCCAGCGTACCCAGCACACGGCTTTGTTCAGGTACAGGTAGCTCAACGGGCAGATTCTCAGGGATTTTTCCAAGAAAGAGGCGAGGTTCGGCTACACGCGGGTCAGCCGCGTAGATAAGCAGGCCAAGAGCAAGCTTTTCAAGCAGCTTGACCTCATCTGAAGTTGGATTTTCGCTCATACTGATGCTCCATTATTCTTTGCCAGTAGCATTCTCATAAATCGTACTTAACATGTTTCAGATAGTGAATACTGCCATACACGCATTGATAGTACTCATTATAACCCGTTTTGGCACGATGAGCTATCGTATAAGCAGGGAAGATCCTGCGTCTTTCCAATATACGAGCACAACCACACCGGGAAGCCATTAAGGCTAGATAGGTTGCACTTTGCGCGTCAGCATCATACTATTAGGTAGAGGTTCTTTGTAACCGATGCCTGATAGTTTATGCTAAAGAAAAATATGTAAAAGGCATCTCGCGCAAGCAAAGGAGCCACCTCCCTTGCTTGATACTTTACAAAAAAACGATTAAAATAACACAGTTATATTTTCTGGAGAGGATGAGCGAGCGTGGTAACTAAAAAAGATGAGTTACTGGGACAAACGCTCGGGACATGTACACTTGAGCGTCTGCTTGGACGTGGTGGTATGGGTGTAGTGTACCTGGCGCAGCAAGCACGACCACGGCGCACAGTTGCCGTCAAGGTTCTTATGCCTGGTACAATGTTTGAGCAAAAGTCTCGATCCGAATTTCTGGCACGTTTCCGGCGCGAAGCCGATGCCATCGCAGCCCTGGATCATGTCAATATTATGCCGATCTATGCATACGGCGAACAGGAGGACCTGGCCTATCTCGTCATGCCCTATGTCACCGGGGGAACGCTGCGCCAACTGCTGGAGCAACGCGGGGTATTGCCATTAAATGAGGCCGTCCCCATTATCGAACAGGCTGCCGCCGCTCTCGATTGCGCGCACGCCCAGGGCATCATTCACCGCGACCTCAAGCCCGGCAATATCCTTTTTCATGCCGATGGCAGAGTGCTGCTGGCAGATTTTGGCCTTGCCAAAGTGCTCAAGGATGTGCAAGAGCAGGATAATTCAGGGCAAACAGCTTTAACGAGCGCGGGAACAATCATTGGCACGCCCGAGTATCTTTCGCCCGAGCAAGGCATGGGCCACGAGGTCGATCCACGCACCGATGTCTACTCGCTGGGCATCGTGCTCTTCCAGATGCTGAGCGGCTGCCTCCCCTTTACCGGGGTCTCACCTGTGGCTATTGCTATCAAGCATACACTGGAGGAGCCCCCTTCGCTTTGCCAGGTGAACCCGAACATTCCACATAGCGTTGCAGCAGTGGTAATGAAGGCCATTGCGAAGAAGCCGGAGCAGCGCTATTCAAGAGCAGGCGAACTCGCCCGTGCGCTGCGGGCCGCGGTCTCCCCCGCCCATGCCACCCAACAAATGCCTGCGTTGCCGGAGAGCACCAAAGAGCGCGTGGTCGCGGTAACGCTCGCCGATGACGCCGCTATGCCAGAAATACCAACGATCAGATATCAAGAGGACATGCATGCTGCTCTGACTGAGGCCGCGCCGCGCCTGGTAACTCCCGACCCTGTCGCTCAGCCCACTGTCATCACCCATGCGGATGTCACTATCGCCGAGAACGCGGCCACTCCAGTCACCGAACGACCCGTACAACCTGCGCCAGCCATCACAGCTATGCCTATTCAGCCAGCGCCGACCTATCAACCTGCAACGCCACGCACACACCCTCAACCGATAAGAATAAGACTCTTAGCGGGCCTGCTGGCAATGGCGCTGATCGTCGGAGGATTGGCAGCCTACCTGCATTTCCAGGGTAGTCCAAAAACAGCTCCGCATAGTTCAGCAGGCACTCGGGCGAGTACTGCCCCGGCAACAAAGACGCCACCTCCCCTGCCAGATGCGCTTGTCGCCGTAGGTCCCCTGCTTTACGGGACCGCCTTACCAGGCGCGACTTGCGATACCCTGGGAGGCCAGTGGGAGAGCGCGGGCAGCGTCAAGGTCAACTGCGGCTCAGACGCGACGGCAATCACCAATACCGGCAGTGCTCCGGCAGGCATCATCCTGAAAACGCTGGTTCAGGGCAAGCCAATACCGGATAACTACGTCATTCAGGTGCAGGCCATCGTCAATCCGGCATCATATAGCGACTTCGGAGTCTTTTTCCGTTATCAAGCGGCGGCACCGCCAGGCACATACGCATTTCTGGTCAACGCAGCCAACTCGTGGAAGGCCAACATCTACGAGAGCGGAACGGGGAATGTCGTTACCTTTGTTAACTTGCCGCTAGTGGGGAAAGTGGAGGGAACCATTACGCTCGATATCATCGTACAGGGCAACAGTTTCACCTTCTACGTGAACCATGTTTGGCAAGGCCATGTCGAGAGCAGCGCATATAAAAGCGGTGCAATAGGGCTTGCCGTGGATGCAGGCGCTACAGTCTCCTTCAAAAATCTGGCGATTTACGCTTTACCTTAAAAATACCAGTTTGCAAGCCCTGTCTCTGGTCGGAGACAGGGCCTTTATCATAGTTTCAGTATGATCACTACACTTACGAAACGGTCTGGTTGGTGTACGCCTGGGTGACATCCTTCACCGGCGCGATCATCTTCTCCAGCGCCAGGAATTGCGCCGTCGCCTCCCAGGTGGCACTATCGTTATAGCCAGGAGGGCCATTGCCCTGCCACAGCGGGATCGTGGCCTGGAGCACGCTCAAAGCCTGGGCGGCATCCATGCCCTGCACATAGCTCTTGCTGATCTCCACCGCTCCCGATGGGTCCGCGATCACATCCTTCAACCCCTTGAGCGTGGCCTGGACGAAGCTGCGTACCATCTGCGGCTGATTACGATACGTCTCTTCCGTTGTCACAATTCCATTAGAGACAAGCGGCTGATAGTTCGATACGTCAAAGGTGCGCACCGGGAATCCGCGCTTATTTAGCTGCAACGGCTCGTTATTTGCGTAGCCCATGACCGCGTCAACTTTGTGCCCGATGAGCGCCGCCACCTGCGTAAACCCAATCGACTGCACCTTTACGTCCGATAAGGTGAGATTTGCCTTGTTGAGGAGCGCCAGCAGGCCGGTATAGGTCGAGCCAAAGGGGCCGGGAACGCCGATGGTATGCCCTTTGATATCGGCCAGTGCCTTAATAGGAGAATCGGCGGGCACGATCAGGCTGACAGGATATTTCTGGAAAATCGTGCTCACGCTGATCACTTTCACATTTTTGTCGCGCGCCACCAGCATCTCATCGCCGCCCGCAAAGACAAAGTCGCTTTTGCCGGCAACCATTGAGCCGATCAGATCGGGGACGACGCCGTGATTGAAGGTCACATTCAGCCCGGCAGCTTTATAGTATCCTTTGCTTTGCGCCACATAAAACGGGGCGAACTGGATATCAGGAATATAGCCCAGTCCGATGGAAACGTTTTTAGCGGCAGGCGAGGAGTTTGTAGCGTTACCACTGCCGGGCGCAGTCCCTCCACATGCCGCTAGCAAGAGAGCAAGTAGTAGCAGAGGAGACAAAAGAGACAGCAATATGGATGAGCGCAGACGAATTGACATCGGCGTGTTCTCTCCTAAATCGAAGTTAAATTTACACATATGGCTAAGTGCATTTCCACTTGACATCTTCAGGCCTGGTGTTATACTTCCCCTCAAGGGAGGCAGCAGGAGCTGGTGGCTATTTCGACCCGCTTGCGGGATCGAAACGCTAGTAGGCAGCTTGCGCCCATTTTACCAGTAACCAGGTCGAGCTGTAATAGATGGTCGCCAGCACTGCCAGCACGATCAGCGTCGCGAACAACAATGGCGTGTTATACTGGTGCAGCCCCACCATCGCCAGCGAACCCAATCCCTGGTCGCCGCCACTGACGAATTCGCCCACGAGCGCCCCCGTAATCGATAGGGTAAAGCCTGTGCGAATGGCTGCCAGAATGGCAGGCTGAGCAAGGGGAAACTCGATATGAGCCAGCATCGACCAGCCTGATGCGCCTTCAACACGAGCCGCATCGATCAGGGTACGATCAATGGTTTCGATACCTAGCACAGTATTGATCACCATCGGGAAGAGGACGACCAGCATGCAGAGAAACAGGGTCGGCATCTGCCCATAGCCCAGCCAGATGATGAGCACGGGCGCAATCACAATCGCCGGGATCGCCTGGCCCGCCGACAGGTAGGGCTGGATAGCCGTCGCAAGCAGGCGCGACTTAGCTAAAGCATAACCTAATGGCAGGGCAATAATCACAGCTAGCAGAAAGCCCCCCACGCTCTCCTGTACGGTCACTAAGGTATTACTCAGATACATGCCGGAGCCGATGCCATTTGATAATGCCGTAAAAACATCCGCGGGCGCGGGCAGCAGCAGGGCATTGATATGCCCAAAAGTCGTGCCTGAGTACCAGATTGCCAGCAGCAGTAGCCCCGGAGCCGTCGCTAACAGCAATGCAAGCAGGTGCCTCCTGGCTTTTACAATAGAGGCTGGTGCGCGCTGAGCGGGTGCCTGTTCTGAGTTGAGATCAAGCTCAGCAGCGTATTGGCGCGCCCTCGATAGCGCGTACCTGGAATTAGAGGTTGTTACACTCATTGACATCCCTCGGTCATCGATATACTGACGACTCCTAATTAAACGAGCAACGTAGGGGCAGGGCTTGCCCTTGCCCTGTAGGGGACCCGATTGATCGCGTCCAAGAGCATTGCCGCTCGGAATAGCAAAGTCGTCAATGCAACTGACTCGGGGAGGCATGTGAGGGAGATGAACAGCGACCGATGGTTGTGGTATAAGGGTATACCACGTACGCTCCCGCAGCATAGGGCCACGGGCGCATCCTGGTCTCTCTATAAACCTTCTCCCATCCGGACTATACCGTCGGCTTCGGAATTGCACCGAATCTGTCAGATCAGCAACGTGTGCAGCAGATCGACTCGCGGGCTTGTGCATAGGATCAGCACTACACCGCCGGTAGGGAATTTCACCCTGCCCCGAAGGTCTTCTCTGTGTAGTATGTCACAGAATTCTTGCAAGTGCAAGGGCACCAGCTTACTATTCTAAGCAAAAGAAGGAAATTAAAACACAGGGCTTTCTCAAAAGTCGCAGAGTGCTCGCTGGCGAGCCATTCCACATGAAAAGACAACTTTTGAGATGTCCTGAATTAAAACGCTCTATACATTGACTTCACATTATATTCATGATAATATTCATATATGCCAAGCAACCTAAAAATAGCATTTGCGATGTGTTCTTAGAGCACATTCGCCCTTAGTTGGAAAGTATTTTCCTGGCCGTGTCGCTCGTTTACTTTTCAGGTTTCCCGATTCTCTCATAACGCGTTAAACCTGCTATTTCTTTGAGTAAGGAGCGTAATTACATGAAAAAACCATCCATACTAGAAGATGATCGCATCAATATCAGCTTTAAAGACTCCCCAAGCCTCTTCAAGTTTGATCAACAGTTTCCCATCTATAACTGGCTCTATCCATTCGACGAACGAGGAAAAAAGCTAGCAGATCCTTTTTCAGCCTTCATCAGCATCGAACCACGCTCGCGGCTACGAGCATTGTATTTCCACGTTCCCTTCTGCGATACGATTTGTACCTTTTGTCCTTTCACGCGTGGCCAATACGATAGCCAGAGCGAGCTTGACCGTTTTGTGCAAGCGCTGCTGCGCGAAATCGAGATCAAGCATCAATATCCAGCCATCAGCTCGGCTCCCATTGATACGATTTATTTCGGAGGCGGCACTCCTTCAGTGCTGAGTGTTGACCATTTTTATCAGTTAGGTGAAGCACTCCATCGCTTTTTTGATCTCAGCCGGCTCAAAGAGTTCACCATGGAATGCGAGGTCAAAAGCGTAACGCCGGAGAAGCTCAAAGTTTGGAAAGAGATCGGCGTTACGCGTATTAGTTTTGGCGTACAGACATTTAACCCGCTTTACCGCCAGCTTTTCAATCTGACAGCAACCATTGAGCAGATTCGCCAGGTAGCGGAGTGGAGCAATGAACTTTTTGCCGAGACGAATATCGATATGATCGTTGGCATTGCCGGACAGTCCCTCGACGACCTTCTCGACGATATTGAACAGGCCAACTCGCTCAACATGACAACGGTTGACTACTATACGCTCAATAATATCGTGGCACAAACACAAATGCATCGCGCATTCACCACGCAGGGCCTGAAACCATTGTCAGCAAATACAAAGTTGAGCTATCGCATGTTCCTGAACGAATATCTACGTGCGCAGGGATATGTTCCTAACAATGGATACTCTTTTACCAGGAATAGAGCGCCTGTCGGATCACCACGCATGGTCATACAGCGCGATCCAGTTCTCCTCTACCAGGATGCAACCTATGGCTTCACCGATGATTATGTGGATTGCTACGGCCCCGGTGCTGTAGGTACGATGGGATCACATATCATCTACAACATTGAGAACCGCAACCAATATGCAGTGAGGTTGTTAGACGACAAGCGACAGGCCTGGTTCACTGCCCACAGTGATCTCGATGTTGCCAACAAAGGCATTATCTATTTCCCCTATCGCGGTTTCCTCGATAAATCTCGGGTCGAATGGGATAACGTCCATCCCGAGACACGAGCAACGCTTGATAAGGCTGTGGCCTGCGGATTAGCAGTTGACCAGGGTGACTCCTATACGCTGACCGACGCAGGTTGGCTCTTTGCTGTCAACCTGATGTATTTATTGATGCCCCCTGCCGATCAGATTGTGCTTTCCAAACTTATAAAACGTTCCGAAGCTCTGGCAGATCGTACTCCAGACGATGTGATTCTCATCTCTCCACGACGCACGATCACTACCGCCCAAACAGTCGCTTAGCGTGGCTCATAAGGCGGTGTGATAAACCGAGTTGTAGCATGCTGCAACTCACATCTTTAAAGAAAGGAGGAGTCTTCCATGTTCGATACAGGTCCTGTCGCCTGGTAACCGGCTAAACATTACTTGATACTATCTGTCTATAACCATTACTGGTTACTAGTAGTGTGGCTGTACCTGAATCTTCTCTCTGTTTATACAAAAAATGCTACAACAGAGGAAGCAGGACAGTCACTCTTCTTCACAAAAGGTCAGGAAGTTTTATGGAAAGTAGCGCTAATACAGATCGCCCGGTGACGTATCGCGATGTTTTCGGCAATGGCAACTGGATACGCCTGTGGGCGGGTCAGACGATATCACAATTGGGAGATTTCGTCGCCATTATCGCTTTTCCACTCCTGGTGTATGAAATAACAAAATCGGCAGTTGGACTAGGAGCAGGCTTTGCTATTGAAGCATTACCTATCATTGTCGTCAGTCCTATAGCGGGCGTCTTCGCCGACCGCTGGAATCGCCGTACCATCCTACTGGTGTCAGATACTGTACGGATCTTCAGCACACTTGGTATATTTTTCAGCACGGCTGTCTGGCAACTCTATGTTCTGGCGCTTATTGCTGCTACTATGCAAGCAATTTTCGTTACAACTTATGCCGCTACTATCCCACAAATTACTGAACACCAGTTTGTGAAAGCCATTAGTCTCTCATATACAGGCTATAATACCATGCAAGTTATCGGTCCTCTAGTTGCGGCTGTGCTGATTGGCCTCTTCCATGGGCCTCGACCGGTGTTCCTTTTCGATGCAGCAACCTTTGCCTTAGCAGTGCTGATGACGTCAACAATCAAGGTTGGGAATATAGAACAAAAAGGGCAGACAAAACGTTTTTTGAATGACTTGAAAGCAGGCGCAAATTTTCTCACAAAAAACGCTGTTGTGCGCTACATTACCGGCTATCATACAATTACAACTATCGCAGAAGCTGTCGCGATTCTGGGCACCCTCCTCTATATCAAGACAGCTCTGGGGCTGTCCAGCACTGCAAGCGACCAGCTTTATGGCCTCGTCGGGGGCATCATGGCAGGAAGCCTGGCCTTAGGAAACTGGCTCATCGGGATGTTTGATCAGCGCCTTCCCAAACGTCCGCTGATGCTCTGGGGTCCTCTAGTAGCGGGTGCGGCTTATTTGCTCTTTCTTTCCCATCCAGGGACATTTGCGTTGCTGATTATTTGCGCCGTTCTAAGTGTTGGCAAGGCTTGCTCTCTCGTACCTTCGCTGGCATTTCTAGCTCAATCTGTTCCCAATGACATTCGTGGACGTGTCTACTCCTTTTTCAATGCCATCAATAGCCTGGCGAATCTTCTGTCCTATAGCGTGTTTGCAGCAGTAGCGATATTACTTCCCCCTTCGATCCTGCTGGGCATTGCTGGTCTCCTGCTCCTGATTGGCATACCACTCATCACTCTGGTTTTTAAAGGAACACAGGCTTTACGTGAGCAAGAGCAATCGAGACCAGCTCTGTAGTAGCAGCAAGCTATCCGTGTTTCACACGGTGAAACTCTTCTGCATAGGTAAAGCCGTGCCGCTTGCCAGCTTCAGAGTCGATGGAGCGGATCAGTTCCTCTAATCTGTCGGCTTGATCGCCGATCTGACTGACATGGGCGCGCAGGGCCGCGACCTTCAGCTCCATCGTCGAGGTGATATCGATGGCCTGGTTCACCACGGGCGGAACGGTGATATAGATTTCTGATACCGTGTGAGGCTTTAAGCCTTCGGCGAGCAGCTCTGGAAAATCCCACGGATTCTGCGTGGAGGGATAGATGGCTTCCAGGGTCGCCCGCCCGGCGGTGAGGTGGTCGGGATGGTAGCGGTAGAGGTTGAGGGAAGGCGTCCACGCTCGATCCGGCGACTGGCAGATTACACGACTGGGACGATAGCGACGGAAAAGCCGCACAAGGTTGCGTCGCAACTCCAGCGAAGCCTGAAGCTGACCGTCAGGATAGCCAAGAAAAAAGACATCCTTCAATCCAAGAATTTTTCCGGCAGCCCGCTGCTCCTGCATACGCGTCTCCACAATCTGCTGCCGCGCTGCGGGTCCCACATCGGTCGCGCTATCGGGGCCGCCGCTGCCACCATCGGCGCAAATCACAAAGTACACCTCCCAACCCTCACGCGCCCACAGAGCAGCCGTCCCCGCGCCATCAAACTCGGCATCGTCGGCATGTGCCACCACGAGCATCGCAACCTTGTTCTGTTCCTGCTCAGTCAAAAATGTACCCTCTGCTCCAATCTGTGTATATGAGTCATCCCATTTGATACCGTTGGCGAACCCCTAAATCGAGCAAGTACTGAGTGCGAAGCTTATTCGGTTATGAGCTTGAGCCAACAGTTCGCCAACGGTATCGAGAATTTCGTTGTTGCTGCTTCGTTCCCAACTGCCCCAATGCTAAAACATTTTTGGTCTTACGTCAAGTCCACAGCCAGGTTCACGTCTTCGTCCGAGCCAGTACCGCCGACGACGTGATCCATGAGCCCGATCACGTACAGGGCTTCGCACAAAATATTGAGCGCAGCGTTATGATCGCACTCTTGCGCGAAGATGATATGCTACTCATTTTCTCTTATTATTCCTCATAGGCTGACGCTATCTGTAATGGAAGCGGTTTTGTTCGAAAATATCGAAAAGATGATAATACCTTTCCTCTACAGTACTTTATTTTTTGATAGATTTGTGCTATGCTTCTCTTAAGGAGTGGTGATGCTGTCGTTGGGGTGGTTGTCACTCACGCTGCTTAATGACCGCGAAAACTGCATATCCTGGCCGCATAAGAGATGGTTTGACGAGCATGGCATGAAACGGTGTGCAGCCAAAACCACTAGAAAGTGGCCGAAAGGGCAGTAATTGGGCATACATTTGCGCTGGCTGTATGTGAATAGTCAACTGCTAGATCAGGAAACGAGAGGGACAGATCCATGATTACTATGAGTTTAGATCTGCAAATGACCCCCTATGCGACACTGCTCAAATTCGATAAGCAGATCCCAGTCTATAACTGGTATTATCCTTTTGAGAGCGATGAGCATAAAATAGCCAATACTTGGGATATCTATGAAGAATTAGTGGATTATCACCCGCGTCGCCGTGCTCTCTACTTTCATATCCCTTTCTGTGAAACGATCTGTAGCTTTTGTCCTTTCGTGCGCGCTTCCTATAAGCATGAAGACGAGATCGAGTCCTACGTTCAGGCTCTACTAAACGAGATCAAGCGTAAGCACCAATTCGCCACCCTGGCTAACCAGCCGATTGATACGATTTATTTTGGTGGTGGTACACCCTCGTTGCTAGAACCAGACCAAATTCGACGTTTGGGCGAAGCCATCCATCACCACTTTGATACTAGCAACCTGCAAGAGTTCACTTTCGAGTGTGAGGTAAAGAGCGTGACCCTGGAGAAACTCCAGGCCATGTGTATGATCGGAGTCAATCGGATCAGCTTTGGAGCACAGACGCTTAACCCCAAGTATCGTGAGATCTTTGATCTCACAGCTACAGTGGAGCAGATTCAGCAGGTGGCAGCATGGACTAATGAGCGGTTTCAGTACACAAACATGGACCTGCTCTATGGAATGGCAGGGCAAACGCTCGACGAACTGATAGCTGATATCGATGGCTACCTGGCACTGGGCACGACATCCATAGATTGCTATCCACTGAATAACGCAAGCACACAGCGCAAGCTGCACCAAGCGTTTCGAGAGGCGGGACTAAATCCATTGTCAGCTAACACCAAACTGAGCTATCGGATCTTTCTCAACGAGTATCTGCGGGCACAAGGGTATGTACCGATCAACGGGTACAGCTATACGAAACAAACGCCAGAGACACGGGACCAGCGGGTGGTGGTACAGCATACCCCGACTTTTCGCTATCACGATATCGTCTATGGGTATGGAGATGAGTGCTGGGATGGTTACGGCTCGGGAGCAGTCTCGATGTTTGGCTCGCGGATAACAGAAAATATCGCAAACCGTGCAGAATACATGGATCGCCTGCTGGGCAAGTCCGACAAACCCTGGTTCAACGCCTGGCATGGCCTGGATGATGCAGAGAAAGGCATTGTGTACTTCCCCTATCGTGGCACGCTCGATAAGAGGCGTATTGAATGGGAACGAGTGAATGCAGAGACGCGCGAAACGTTGGATCTGGCAGTAAAGCAAGGGCTGGCGGTGGATAAAGGTGAGTGGTACGAGGTGACAGAGGCGGGGTGGTTTAACTATGTGGATCTGGAGTACATGCTAATGCCGCGCTGGCACCGGCAGCAGCTCGCCAATATTATAGATCGCGCCTTCGCACAGGGGAGAGAGCGTGATGACGAGCAGGTGTACAACGTCTCTCCTCTGATGCAGGAGCTGATCCCTTTACCCACACGAGCAACACCTTAGCGGGAAGGGAAATGCAAAGCATGGCTCAAAAGACCGATGCAGGTGGTTTCCAGTGAAAAGATATCTATGGTTATCTGGTAAATAGATTGCCGGAGCATTACAGGAACTGATCCCTCTGCCCGCACGAGCGATATATCGGCAGGTAGAGTCCACGATAGAAAGGAGGTGAAATGCATGACTCAGAAATTTGAAATAGGTCCAGCCTGGGAGGTAGGTCCATCCTGGTAAGAATATACCTCTTTTCATTTGGCAAACAGATTGCCAAAGGCGTCAGTGAGGAACCCAGCGTTCTCCTCTGACGCCTTTTGATCTTCACCCGGGTTCGAAACGTTTTTCCTACTTCTCTTAAATAACATGCTCAAATCTGCTTTGAGTCTCATCCTGTTTCAAAAGTGTATCTCAGCACATGTTACTTATCTTTATCGGTGAGCACAAAAAGCAGCCCGCCCAGTATCGCCAGATTCTTCAGGAAGTGAATCTGCTGATTTGCGCGACCGGCCGGAGTTTCTTCTTGCCAGAAGGGATGCCCGACAAAGGTAGTTGGGATTAATGTCGCTATTAAAGCCGTTGCCGCGAGCTTTGGCGCTATACCAAGAGAGAGCGCCGTCCCCGCCACAACCATCGTTGCGCCATTCAGAATTGTTGCCTCTCGCGCCTGGGGAATACCAGCCTTCGCTACTTTTACGGCGCGCTGGTCGGGATTAATAAAGGTATTTGCTCCGCCAGAAATAAATACAGCCCCGAGCAAGAGGCGTCCGAGAGATTTTATCATGCCTTGTGTCTCCTTCCAAAAAATATCCGGTCAGTGATAAAGCAAGTATGCTGCTAGCAATAAAGCCCGAATTTAAACTAACAGACCTTTACCTACTAACTCGATCTCGCGCATATCCAGGTTTCACTTCTATCCTACACGCAACAAAGCCTCTAACGCAATGCTTTATTCTTTACAGTGTCACAATCCAGGCGATATAATAGCTACACGAGGAGGCGTATGAGCACAGAATTGCGTATTATACCCATCACATCCATCGGTGAAATCCCGCCAGGCAGCGACCTGGGTTTTATTATCTATGAGGCCCTGCAAAGCCAGCGCGTGACGTTAGAACGTGGCGATATACTCGTCGTTACCCAGAAAATTGTCTCTAAAGCAGAGGGGCGCGTCGTGGATCTCACTGAGGTGCAGCCATCCGAGTTCGCCAGCGCGTTCGCTCAGCAGTATGATAAGGACCCGCGCCACGTCGAAGTGGTGCTGCGTGAGAGCAAGCGTATCGTGCGCATGAGTCACGGCGTGCTAATCAGTGAGACCTATCACGGCTTCATTTGTGCGAACGCGGGAGTAGACGAGTCGAACGTTAATGGGCACCAGCTATTAACGCTGCTGCCGGTTGATCCTGATCGTTCGGCCCAAGCAATGCGTACACGTTTGCAACAACTGGCAGGTGGGAACGCAACTTTCGATATCGCCATTATTATTTCAGATACATGGGGTCGCCCCTGGCGCAATGGACAGGTGAATATGGCTATCGGCGTTGCCGGGATGGAGGCGCTGGCCGATTATCGCGGTCAATACGACCCGTACGGCTATGAGCTTCATGCCAGCGTCATTGCCGTCGCCGATGAGCTTGCCGCCGCCGCAGAACTGGTGATGGGCAAGGTTGACGGCGTTCCCGTTGCCCTGATTCGCGGTTACACTTACAAGCCAGCGGCAGGCGATATTCGCACCCTCCTGCGCGATAGCACGACCGACATGTTCCGCTGATGAAAAAAGGTATACATCGTGACAGCACATTCTGAGGCGCGAGCGGCAACAACGCCCGACCGCGCAAACAATCTGGCGACATTGTTGCGCAGCCGACGTAGCGTCCGTCAATATCAGACCCGCCCGGTAGCACGGGAGCAGCTTGAACAAATGCTTGAGGCCGCTCGCTGGGCCCCCTCGCCGCATGGCAGGCAGCCCTGGCGCTTCGTCGTGCTCACACGCCAGCAACCAAAGCAGATACTGGCGGAACGCATGGGTCAGACGTGGCAAGAGAACCTTGAGATGGATGGGCAGGACGCCGCAATCGTCGCCATTCGCCTGGAGAAATCACGCCAGCGCATCCTTAGCGCACCCGCGATTATCATTGCCTGCCTCTATCTGGAAGATCTGGACCGCTATCCCGATGAACAGCGCCAGGCCCATGAGACGACGATGGCAATCCAGAGTATCGGTGCGGCCATCCAGAATATGCTGCTGATGGCTTACGACCTGGGGTTAGATACCGGCTGGATGTGCGCTCCGCTCTTCTGTCCAGAAATAGTTTGTGACGCTCTGGGACTGGATTCGCGGCTGATCCCGCACGCACTTATTACCGTAGGTTACGCCAGCGCCGATCCAAAAAGGCGCGAACGTCTCCCCCTGAGCAGTCTGATTGTTCATTTCGATTGAGGTTTTTTATGATTGTGGTTCTTGCCGGAGGAGTTGGCGCGGCACGGTTCTTACAGGGGGTGGTACAGGTTGTACCCCAACAAGACATCACCGTCATTGTGAATACGGGCGATGATCGCGAATTTTACGGGTTGCATGTCTCTCCTGACATCGATATCGTGCTGTATACGCTGGCCGGCATTGTGAATGAAACACAGGGCTGGGGCATCCGCGACGATACCTATCACACGATGCAACAACTCAGCCGCTACGGCAATGAAGACTGGTTTATGCTGGGTGACCGCGATCTCGCCGCCCACATCCACCGCAGCCAGCTTCTGCGCCAGGGCAGGTCGCTCAGCGCAGTCACCGACGATCTACGTACCCATCTTGGCTTGCAGTTACGTGTTCTGCCTATGAGCGACCAGCCCGTAGCAACTCATATCCAGACGCCCGCCGGTCTGCTGCACTTCCAGGAATATATGGTGAAACGCCACTGTAGCGACGAAGTGCAGGATGTGCGCTTTATAGGAGCAACAGAGGCCAGACCAGCTCCGGGGGTGCTCGATGCGCTCAAAGCCGCCGACGCCATTCTGATTGCGCCCAGCAACCCGATAGTGAGCATTGGCAGCATTTTAGCCGTTCCAGGCGTTCACGATGTGCTGCACGAGGCCAGCGGCCAGGTCGTGGCGGTGAGCCCGATTATCGGGGGAGCGCCCATCAAAGGTCCGGCAGACAAGTTGATGCGCGGCCTGGGGATGGAGGTCTCAGCCGTGGGAGTCACACGCTGCTACCGCGATTTCCTTGATGTCATGGTCATTGACGATCAGGATGCGCAACTGATCGGCGCGATAGAAGATCTGGGCATCCCAACCGTCGTCACCAACACCATTATGCGCGATAGTGCCAGTAAAGCCGCCCTGGCCCGCTCCGTATTGGAAGCCGCCGGTCTGACATTGTGAAGAAAGCGGCATGCAGAGGCAGGTCAAGGTCAAAATAGCATGACATATAGAGCTTTGATTCCGGTTAAGACGCTTCATCAGGCAAAAAGTCGTCTGGCCCCCTATCTCAACGAGGAAGAGCGGGCTGCGCTGGTACTCACAATGTTGCAACATGTCATAGCCACGTTGCTAGATAGTGCAAAGTTCGAACGCGTATCGGTGGTAAGTGCAGACAGCAAGGTACTGGAACAGGCGCAAAGCTGGGGGGCCAGAGCCCTTTTTGAGGAGCGACAGGGGCACAACCCGGCGCTAGAGGCCGCCGCACTGGCAGAGCTTGCCACAGGCGCAGAGATGCTGCTGACGATTTCCGCCGATCTGCCGCTACTACAGGTCAATGACGTATGCAACATGATCGAGCAATCCAGACAGTACGCGGTTGTGCTTGCGCCATCGCTCGATGGCACCGGAACGAACGCTCTCCTGGCCCGACCCCCGCTGGCGCTCCCATATTTGTTCGGCCCCGGCAGCTTGCAGCTCTATAGCATGGAGGCAAAACAACGGGAACTCAGCTTCGCTCTCTATCATAGCCTCGGCTTCGCGCTCGACATCGATACGATCAACGATCTGGAGACGTTTCGACGCTACGAGAGAGAGCACAAAGCCGCCCACACCACATAATGTACAGAGTTTATACGAAAGGGAATTCCTGTATGACCAGCACATTGTCCCAAAAAGTGAAAGATTTCTTGCAAGAACGTCGCTTTACGGTTCTGGCAACCATCAACCAGGACGGCTCACCGCAGCTCACCACGATGTGGTACTTATTTGAAAACGACATGATCGTAATGAATACCAAAGCGGGCCGCGTCAAGGATCGTAACATGCGGCGCGACCCGCGCATATCCGTCTGCTTTGAAAACGGCTATAGCTACCTGACGATCTCAGGGACCGCCGAACTGATTGACGATCCAGAAATAGCGCAACGCGATATCCACCGCCTGGCAGTGCGCTACAACGGCGAAGAGAAGGCCCGGCAGCAGGTAGAGCAGACATTTTCAAAAGAAAAGCGCGTCACCATCCACCTGCGCTGCGAGCAGGTGATCGACAGGTTATGATCGCTCTGCCCCAGGAAATATTACGCATGCCGCAGCCTGTTTGATCAACATTGTAAGATCGGTGAAGGAAAGTTTGTAGCTTTCCTTCACTAAACTCATGCATAAGCGTTAGAATGCTCCTTGTAATATTTAGACAGGAGTGGCCGAATAGGTGGCAAAGATTCCCTGTGGCTCCGTACGCACATCGGTCAGACAATATTTGAAGCCATTGGGAAAGTTCGAAGTGTCAACATGCAACTGCTTGTTGATCTGACCCTCAAAGGTCGAGACAAAACCAGTCACGGGAATCCCCTCCAGATCCGCATGCACCACATGCACCTCCAACTGGCACGCGTTGACCACCGGTTGAACCTGTAAAGAAAAATGTCGCGTGAGATTCACCCCTAGAAAGCTCAGTTGATCATCGCCCGTTACGGTCATCGGGCCATTATGTACCAGCTTCACCTGGACATTCCTGACGTTGCCGGGCAGACCTGAAGCAGTGATATTTTTGCTTATCAATTGAGTAATATAGGTGCTACTGGCTTGCACGACAATCGCTCCTCCATTGTTCCCCGGCACCACCACCACGGGGGGAGCCTGCTGCACCTGTCTATCGCCAGAGATAGACAGGAAATAGAGTAAAACCCCACCAGCCCCCATCGCTATCCCCACTAATAGCGCCAGGCCCATCAAGAGCATGGCAAAGCCGTTGAGCCGTTTTGGTTGTTTAGGCGGTACAATCAGTCGCGTTACTTGATCAGCCAGATCAGATTGACCGGCGACCTCTGTTCGATCAGATGGATCAGGCGCGGGTCCCCTTTGTCCAAAGGCAGGTTGACCGGGCGAATTCATATATTGCCTCCCTTGCTATCTCAGCTATAAGTAGTGTTCCCATATTACCATGTTTTATGGTAGAATGAGCAGAGCAGAAAATGTAGTACTTTTGTTCTAATTATTTAGGGAATATATGCTCAAGACGAAAAAACTCTTGATTTTTACCTCTACGTCGTGTAATGTATATAATATACACTGTTTTCAGGAACAGTACGTGCAAGTTTGTGGGGGAGGGTCTTATCTAGCGGTGCGTAACTCGTTCGACGTCCCGATTTTCACCTGATTGTCTTGTGGCTCCGCCCTTTCATATTTTTGCTCAGGCGGAGCATCATTGTATATCCAAGTACTTCGACTCCGCGTTCCTGAGCGAAGCTAGCGCGCCAGCAGCGTTGGAACGCGGAACGTTTCAAAGTAGAGAAAGACATGAGTAACAAGATACGACGAACAGACATCCAAATTTTGGATGCACGGACGGAAGGAGGGCAGCACGACCACGAACAATGCTCAGGGGATGGTCACGAAGGCCATCCCGGACCGAAACATCTCTTAACAGCTCCAGGGCGCGTTGATCCTGGGCCAGGATGTTTCCTTACCACCAACAACACCATCACAAGACAAGGAGCACCAGTATGCAAAAAGCCTCCCTGCGTAAAGTGAAACCACCTATCAGCTACATGCAGGAAAATAACGAAGAGGTCTTACACTTTTCTTTGCAGGGCTTGTTGCCATCAGGGTATACGTTGGCGCTAAATACCACGCTTGGCACGCTCTCTCTCCTCGTCTGTAAGCAGGACAGACCTCATATGCTGATGGAGCAGCAATTCACCACCAGCGAAATCTGTGTCCTTATGCCACTCCTGGAATCTTACCCTTACTATTGTCCTTACGAGGTGCTGCTAGCCAGCTTTAATAGCGGCAGGGTCACCGAGACAACCATTGCGCGTTGCAGGACACGTTTGCAAGAGGCACAGGAAGCGGGCGTCTGGGATCAAGAGATGAGGCCGGTGCGCAATGTGCTGTCGCGCACACGTCTGAAAACACGGGCCTTTGGCATCGAAATCTCGTCCATCCTTGAAACCGGCTATATCCTGATGTACATGCACGAACACAAATAAAGAGGAGGATACAGGCAGCGGCCAGCTATGTGGAAAGTTGGCGGCAAGTACTACACGCGCGCAAGCGATAGATCTTGATGGCGATCAGCAAGGGAAGGCGATGGCGCAACTCTTCCAGGTCAATGGTACAGAGTTTTTGCAATCGCTCCAGACGCTGCAATAGCGTGTTGCGATGAATGTCGATATGGCTGGATGCCTTTGCGATATGACCGCCACACTCAAGGTACATCTCCAGCGTATCAAGCAGGTTGGTTTTTTTGCGTTGATCGTATTCAACAATGGCGCTCACTTGCTCCTGATATTGATCGCTGAGCATGTCGGCATGGGCGAACCGGTAAATATAGCGGTACGCTCCAAGCGCGTTAAATTGGCTGCACCCGTTTTCTTGCAGCAGCAGCTTCCCTAGCTCCAGGGCTTCATGCGCTTCGGCATAGCCGCGTTGATAGTCGCTCATGGCACGACAGGGATTGCCAACGCCAGCGTAGAGGTGAAGATGACGCTCATGACAGACACGCTGAATAAGCTGATCCATCCAGGAGGTCAGTTGATCGATCTCGCAATCATCGTTCTGACAAAGCAGACAGACAAGCAGGTTATCGCGCTCGTCAACCAGCGATCCCGGGTAAGCTTCCTGGATATATTGCTGCAACTGCTGAACGGCGCTCTCATAGAGTAAAAAACGATCTTCCCTGGATGCGATGCCACTCGGGGAACGAGCTGACAGATGAGATACAGGCAGTTCTTCGCTGTAAGAGAGCTCCACCAGAGTAACGACATGCGGCCTGGCAAGATCAAAGCCGAGGAAGCAGGCCTGGCGGGACAACGCTTCTTCATTGCCCGACTGGCCCGAAAGCAAATCGGTGACAAAGGTATTGACAAGTGTCTTATGTGCGAGCACATCTTCATCAATGTATTGACGATGTTTGATCGCCAGCGCCATCTGATTTGCAATTGTGCATAACAATAGCTGATCTTCGTTGCCATACAGGCGGGTTTTGCTCGAATAGCAGTTCATCAGACCGATGTACTCTGAACCGGCGATCAGCGGCACGGGGATCAATGTCTTATACTGAACATTTTTCAGCGGGTTGAGCTGCTCCAGTTCAGCAGGACAGAGCTGCGGCAATTGTGCGTGAATGATGGAGCTATGTAAGCACTCCCAGAGGTCCTGTTCCATGCTGATAGGCCGTATCAGCACGCTTTTATCGCGCAAGGTGGGAGAGCTGGTATACAGCCTGAGGTAATCTCTGGCCTGATCTTTCAGCAAGATCACACAGAGATCTACGTCCAGGGCCATCGTGGCGAGAATAGCGACGGTGTGCAACATTTCATCAAGGGAGTAGGGGCGAGTCAGGGCGGTAACGAGGTGGCGCAGGACTTCACAAAGCTTGATGGTGGGAGAATAAGTAACGGCAATAGCGCCAGGAGATGCATCCTGCTGCTCGCTTAATGCAAATGAGGTTTCTGAGCTGCATTGCTCATGACAGATCTGATTGAGGGTGAAGACTTGAGTACTCATAAGCCAGCCAATTGCTTCCTACCCACTTACTATGTTCTGACAACACAATACAAGTGCATTAACAAATGGAAGCGAATCCCTACATCAATATAGCACATTTTATACTCCTTGTCTACCCCAAAGTATATAAACTCTCAATAACATGTCCTGCGTAATCGATACAGAAGACTCAGTATAAGACGACAAACGTGGTTATACCGAAGTTCTCGCCTCTCAGGTACAAGACTTCCCCCCGCCTCAAGCACCCACCCACGCAGACATGACCGTCAGGGTTGCCAGAGCCACGCCTTCGGGCCATTCCACCCTCAACAGATCAGACATGAACTCCCTTTGCTCTCCCCGCTTGTGAACGGCCTTAAACGAGACGCAGGAGTCTTGTAGGAGATAATGAGAAGCGGTTGAGCATATACTCCGAGCAGGTGTACTTCGATTCCGCGCTCCTGAGCGAAGCTAGCGCGTCAGCAGCGTTGGAGCGCGGAACACTTCAAAGTAGAAGGGCGCAGGGATCTTGCAGAGGAGTTATTATTGTGAGCTACAAATCAGTAACGCGGCCAATGTTAGATAGCAAACAAACAGCAAAACGCTTATCCCTGACATCGTGGCGTCGTAGAGGTATCGCGCTAGTCCGCGTGCTATTTGGTTGCATCTGGGCCTTCAACGCCTGGTTTGCCTGGCAGCTCTCGTTCGCCAGCAACGTTACAGGCTACTCCACCCATACTATGAGCAACCAGCCTCCTATGATTGCGGCCTGGATGCGCATAGTTTCGCTTCATCCGCATCTCTTTGCCTATTTCGTCGCCCTGGGGGAAACCTTGATTGCCCTTTGCCTGATCTTCGGCCTGTTAAGCAACCTGACCTGCGGCAGCGGTATGGTGCTCTCGCTGTTGCTCTGGTCCACGGCAGCAGGCCCTGGCGCGCCCTATGGCCTGATTAGCACCGATGTCGGAGTCATGATTACCTCTGTCCTGCTCTTCATGGGGTTGCTGCTGAGTGGCGCGGGGCAGATTTTCGGAATGGATCGCTACCTGGTCAGGAGATTGGGGCGCTGGAGTTTCCTGGCCTCCGGCGGCGTCAAGCAGCGATTGCGCACCCGATACGCATTCGAGAGGAGCGTCTATGTCACAAAATGATGCATTTTATTATCCAGATTCTCAGGGGGTTGCGCAATCCCCCTATGGAGATGGCAACATGGCGGTAAATCCGGCTGCCAGCAATGGCTACAACAGACGCAGCAGAGGAAATGAACCGGGCTTGCCATCGTTCTTCCACGGCGAGGCTCTAGCACGCGATCTCTGGTCAGAGCGATACGGCCCCTGGGCCATTCTGGGGTTTACGACTGCCTTCGCTCTCTTCTTAATCGGCATGGCGCTCATCGGGCAAACTCCTGGCAAAAGTTTTCTGCTCAAGAGCATCTCCGATGTGCTTCAGTTCGTTGGGGAAGGGATCGGTTTCATTCTTTGTATGCGCATCGCCATGCGGTTGCGTAAGGTCTCTGCGCAACTGCAGCGCCAACTGGTGCAAAAAGAGCTGGAGCAACGCGCACCAAGCGAACTGGCTGCCGCCCGTTCAGAGGCCCAGGTGGCTCAGCGCGCGTTCCTTGCCTGGTTGTTCCTGGCAATTGCCATCGCGCTCTATGCTGGCGGTCAGGCGGTATGGACCAGCTACGATATCCGTATGAATTCGGCTGATGTGCCGTTCCCCGGTCTCTACGATATTGGCTTCGTTGGCTCATATCCCTTTTTCCTGATCGGCACATTGCTCTTAACACGCCGCAACAAGGCTACCGTGGGACGAGCGCGGCTGGTGCTGGACGCGCTGGCGGTCATCGGCGCATCACTGGCGATCTCCTGGTTCTTCCTGCTCAGCCCGTCAATTGCGGGCCTGGCTCAGGCTCCAGGACCGGGCGCTGCCTTCCTGTCGATCTACTTCCCGACCGGTGACCTGTTCCTGGTGGCGGTTGGCGCGTTCCTGATGTTCAGCCCTCTTTCTAATCGCGCTCAACAGTCGGTCTTTGTCTATCTCTGTCTTGGCCTCTTCTTCCTGGCAATCACCGACAGCCTGCTTGGGTATTATTCGCTTTCTATGGCCTTCAACACTGGTACGCTGCAAGACGTGCTCTGGCCGTTGAGTATGATGCTGATTGGGCTGGCGGCAGTCGAATATCCAAGAAGCGTGGCGAACGAGCAAGAACAGATGGCCCGCATGAATAACGCGGCCTCCGTGGCTCCATTGCTGGCACCGGGACGGCTTTCGCAGCTGACAACGACGGCGCAGACCATCTCGCCCTTTATCCTGGTACTGATGACCTGCGCGTTACTGCTGACCGTGGTTGCCCCGCGCGGCGGAGCCGTGCTGTTCCAGGCAGATATCATTGCCCTGGGCCTGATCCTGATCGTGGTTGCGCGCCAGGCATTGACACTGATCGAAAATAACCGACTGACGATGCAGATGCGTGGCGAGTTGGTGATCTCTCGCCGCGAATTGCAGGTAACGCGCCGCGAGGCCGACGAGGCCAGCCGCACCGCGCAGGAGAAGCGCGTGCTGGAAGAGGGGGTTGCGGCATTGCGCGCTATCCATGCTCGCGTAGCGCGTGGCGATTTTGCTGCCCGCGCGCCAACCATCGCCGGTCCCCTGCTGCCAATTGCTGTGAGCTTGAACCTGATGCTGGACCGCCTGAGTTCTCTTTCACATCGCGGAGCGCGCTACGATCAAATTTTGCAAGAGTGCAAATTATTGCAGGATGCCGTGGAACGGCTCGGACAGGGCATGCCCGCGCTGCCGGAAAATCAAACGCTCTCCCAGAGCACGACTGAGTTGCGTACGGTTTTCCTCGGCCTCATCCATCTGCAACGCCTGCAAGAAAATCAGTCGCGTCGCCTGACCGGAACCTTAGAGTCAATGAACAACCTGACGCGGCGCTTACGCGATGCCTTGATTGAAATCCGGCGCTCAAGCGTCTTCAGCGAACAGGGACAGGCGAGCTTCGAACGCATGATCCTTGAACGGGTCATCCGCGAAGTCGAGCTGCTGGAGCAGCAGCAACATAATCTGCTGAACCAGACTCCCCACGCTAACGGACGCGTCGAAGCGGCAGCAACGCCTGCGCCTCAAACGGACAAAGTGGCTCAACTGGCGCGCCGTAAGCCTGGGGAAGCCGTCGCAGTTCAGCAGGACCAGGAAGAAAACTATTCATATTATCAGTCTAATGGGGAATACAGATACAGAGCCTGGTAATGTCTGTGCAATGGGTGAACGCCGTAGGGGCCTTCCTTGCAGCCAACCTGAGCGAAGCTAGCTGTTAGGAGGACAGGGGCTCGCCCCCGCCCTGCTAGCCGGACCGCCAACCAGATCAACGCCGCAGGGACGGGCTCGCCCCGCCCTGCCTGGCCCGGCTAGAGAAAGGTCTGAAGAGATGGGCAGCAACATCTATGAGACAAGAGAAGGGACGACATCATTCTGTCTTGGACAGCCTCCACACGCCGTCCAGGAGCAAGAAGTGATCTGTCGCATCTGCGGAGCGCTGGTCGCCGGAGCCCATCTTGGTATTTACCAGGTGCAGCAATTGCTGGGCAAAGGCAGAAGCGGGGACGCTTACCTTGCATCTCATTTGAGATCAAAGCAGCTCGCGGTGCTCAAGCTCTTCCCTCCAGACCCGGCCTGCAAAAATCTCTGGGAAGCGGTTCGTCACGAAGTACGTATTATCACCACATTGCGCCATAGCTCGATCTTGCCCGTATTTAGCAGCTCGATCTGGTATCCTGACTCTCGTTCCAGCAGTTCTCAACCGTTGCCGGACCTGCTGGCAGTTCCCGGACGCGCAGAGTACTTACTTACACTCTCGCAGTATGCTCCGGCGACCCTGACCGGCTTCGTCGCCCATTATGGGAGAAGCGATGGCTCCCGCACACCTTATGAGCAAAGGGGAGAGATTTTCTCTCGCGTGTTGCGCCTGATCCAGCAGGCAGGCTCGGCATTAAACGCGGCTCATGAGCGCGGCATCGCTCACGGCTCAATAGTGCCGGGCAATATTTTGCTGGATCACCAGGGGCACACCTGGATCGCCGATTTTGGCTTAGCGCGTCTGCACCCACCGCCACAGCCTTACCTAGCTCCCGAACACTATAGCGTCGCCCAGCATAGCCTGCGGACCGCGAATATGGCTGCATACTGGGAGGCGGTAAATCCGGCGAGCGATCAGTTCATGCTCGCAATCCTGTGCCAGCAGGTGATGACGCGGATGCTGCATCCATCCGAGTACGAACCCTTGCTGCCGGTGCTACAACGCGCAACAAACCAGCACCCGACGCATCGTTTCGCCAGCATTGATACGTTCGTTCATGAACTGATAGGCCAGGCAACGCGTGGACGAGGACTGGTCACCACCGGACCACTGCGAAACAGTGTACAGCAAACGCCTACGCCGCATCTATGGCAGCAATCCGGCAGTTCACGCTCCACATCTGCGGCCTATCCACAGTATGGGCAAGCAGCGGCATATCAGCTCGCCACACCAGCTATTGCCGCACCTATCGACGACTGGGAGAAACGCGGCGATAAGCTTTTTACCATGCGTGACTATAACGGTGCGGTTCAGGCATATCGCCAGGCGCTAGAAGCGAACACAGGCAAGGCCACGCTCTGGCTTGCTCTCGGCGACGCCTATTTCGCGCTGGAAAATCATATAGAAGCTCTCAATGCATATGAACAGGCAGTTCGCCTCAATCCTAACGACCCCCTGACCTGGTCTAATCGCGGCACAGTGCTTGACGCGCTTGGACGTCATAAAGAGGCGGTGGAATGTTATGATCGCGCGGACCAATTACGCTAATAAACCGGTATGTTTTCTGCTGTAGGGGCGAGGCTGGCCCCCGCTAGCAACGGGTACAGGCAAGCTGGGCGGGGGCCAGCCCCGCCCCTACCAAAGAGGTTGCAATGCAAAAAGTAGATCGTGTACAGTACGTAGATGATGATCGGTTATCGGCAGAGGCAAAGCCGCATCTGCTCATACAGGGATGCGCTCTGCTCGATCCGCAGAGACAGAGCGGGCTGCTCTTTGATCAGGATATTTTGATCGTGGGTGAGCAGATCAAAGCGGTCGGGCCGGGCGGAACGTTGCCGTTTAACTCGCTGCGGATAGATAGGGTTATGCAGGGGAAAGGTCTGGTAGCCATTCCTGGGTTGATTAATGCGCATACGCATTCGCTGGAAAACCTGCTCAAGGCGACCTCGCCTTCGCTGCCGCTGGAGCTATGGCTCGTTCCATTGTTCGGTGATACCGTCGAGTGGTCGCCTCGTCTGGTGTACCTCAGCGCGCTGCTGGGAGCCATTGAAATGCTCAAATCGGGCACCACCGCCGTTCTGGACCATCTCTGGACGGCCGATGGCGTGGCACCAGCCTATCTTAACGCAACCATGCAAGCTTACCATGACGCTGGCATCCGTGCCGCCGTCGCACCCTCAATTGAAGATCAGGATCTGGTGCTGGAAGCTGGAACGAAGCGGGGGCTGGTATTTCCACATCATCCTTTCATTGATCGCTTCGCCTGCTGGCCCACCATCGAGAGACAGATCGCGGCGCTAGAACAATTTATCACACACTGGCACAACGCTGCCGATGGGCGTTTACGCTGCTTCGTCGGACCCAGCGGCATTCACTGGTGCAGCCCTCGCTTGATGCAGGCATGCCTTGAGCTGGCGCAACAGTACGATACCGGCATCCATCTCCACGCCGTCGAGACCGAACTGCAAGCGGCTGTGATTCGCGAGACGCTCGGGAAGGGCGGCATCGCTTATCTGGACCAGCTCGGTGTGCTCAAAGCTGGCACCTCGCTGGCCCACGCGATCTGGCTGGAACCGGGTGATCTGGCATTGCTGGCCGCTACAGGAACCACGGCGGTCCATAACCCGGTCAGCAACCTGCGTCTCGGCAGCGGTCGCTTCCCCTTTGCGGAGGCGCGCAAACAGGGCGTGACCATCGCGCTGGGCAGCGACGGCTCGGCCAGCAACGATACGCAGAATATGTTCGGCGTGCTCAAACTCACCGGCCTTATTCACAATCAACCTAATTTTGACTATAGGAAGTGGCCGCGCCCAACGGAGATCCTGGACGCGGCCACGAAGGGAGGCGCGGCGGCTCTGGGGATGGCTTCCGAGTTGGGTGAGATCGCGCCCGGGTATCTGGCTGACCTGGCGCTGTTAAATCTTGAGAATGCTGCCTTCCTCCCCTTACGCGACCCTTACCTGCACCTCGTCTATTGTGAGAATGGCTATTCGGTTGACACGGTTATCGTGCATGGCAAAATTGTCGTTGAGCGCGGAGCCATCGCCACGGTGGACGAGATGGCGCTGAGGCGTGAGATTCGGAGGTACTGTCATCCCACGGGGTCAGGCGTTCCCCTTGCGGAGGATACAACAAACACTCACGAAGTTCTCGCCACCATTGATACATTACGCGAACTCATTCTTAGTAAAGAACGTTTGTAACCAAAGAAAGGATTCATTCATGGCACAGTCTGAAATCAGTAGAAACCAGAACCGAGAGGATGCACCGCCAGAGATTGCGGGTAGCGCATCGACGCGCATCGACTATACGTTACGGTTCACTGGCGCTCCCAGCCTGCCGCAAATTGTGGCGGTGGCGGTAGCGGCGGCGGTGTACACGGTGCTTTCGTGGCTGGCGATTATCTCTCTACCCTCAGGCTTTCCGGTAGTCTCAGCAATCTTCATTGCGATTGGCTTTGGCATTCCGTTCGCCATCTGGTTTGGTGGCTGGGGCTTTGTCATCGCCTACATCGGCAATTTCGTTGGAGCAGGGTTGCTATCAACGCCGCCGCTGCCCTTACCTATCGCGCTTGTTTTTGGCACCACTGACCTGATTCAATTGGGACTACCAATGATCCTGTATCGCACCCTGGCGAAACGATTTGGGGTCAGTCCCATAGGCAAAGATGTCTTCACCTTGCGGGGCTTCATCTTCTTCGTGCTATGCGCGGTACTGCCCAACAACATCATTGGTGGCCTTTACGGGAACTTTATCCTGATGCAGAATGGCATTGTACCGCCTAACGCCCTTCTTAGCGCCTGGTTTGTTTGGTCGCTCTCCAATGTCGTTGTGACGCTGATCATCGGCTCCGTGCTGCTGGCGACGCTTGGACCGATCACCGAACGCTTCGGCCTGACGGTACGCAACGCGCTCAGCTAGTGTGATTAGAACAAACGGGTCTGACAATTGTTGTGGTTGTCGGACCCGTTTTATGCAAACAGCCTGTAAGCACATGCTTTGTTCTTACAATATACGCCTTCAATCCTCTGTATACAAAAGCGTCAACTGCCTCTACAGGTTCGTTGACGCTGTTTTATGTCGTTCAGGTGTTATACTGCTGGTTTTTTACTGCTCAGGAGAGTACTTTATATGTGCTGGAGAAGAAAAAGTCAGGGGTTAGTCGTTGGGTTTAGCCTTGCCAGTCAAGATAGCGAGAATCTGATCTTGACCGGACTGGAGCGCGAGTTGACCAGATTGGAGCGCGAGTTGACCAGATTGGAGCGCGAGTTGACCAGACTGTAATTCCTGCTGGCCTTCAGCTAACTTTGTCAGTTGGTTCTCAACCGCGTTAAGTCGTGTATCATAGGTATCTTCAAGAACATCAAGCCGTGTCGTTATATGCTCTTCGAAGGTATTGAGTCGATCAGTCACATACTGCTCATGTGCCTCAAAGAATAGGCGTAGTTCAGTTTGATCAGTACGTAACTTTTTCACATCAGCGCGTAATTCCTCAAAAGAGAGCCGTTCAGTGAGTTTTTGCTTGAGTTCAACAACCTCTTTTTCTAACGCTGCGAGTCGATCTTCTGTACTTTGTTGCGTCATAAGCTTCTGTCGGGTTCCTCGCTTCCTTTCAACTTCACTGCCAATGGTCCCTAATGTTCCGGTTAGTTTCAATCCCTGTCGGGTTCCTCGCGTCTCTTCAACTTTCGCCTTTATAGTGTAGCATAGGAAGCTGCTAAAAGCTAGTAGTATGTGTTTGCTGGGTGCGGTTCATTTTTTGCAAACCCATCAAAGAGAGGAAAGAGGAGATGATACAATAGAGAGAAAGCCTTCAGAAGCTTAGTGTGTATGATTTTGCGCCTTTGGCAGTTGATGGTTTCCTCCTCATCGTGCAAAACGAGCAGCCAGACAGCAATACCAGACGTCTAGACAAGCAAGGCGAGCGAAGACAGAAGGATGCGCGAGCTCTCAGCAGGAGAGAAAGCAGTCGGCTAAACAAGTCAGAACGCTTCACCAGCAGGCTCAAGCAATCATCCAAGTCAAACGAGGGCAACACGGGACCAGGGTTGCCCGGTCCTCATCCATCTTGCCAGTGAGCTTGCTTGCTGGATGCGTTGCTGGTACCGCTTCAGGCGTCGCTGCCGTTCTTCGGAACGCGCCCGCTGGCTCATGAGCTCGATGTAGTCGTC
>Ga0209062_1000285_pt1 | contig 184811 bp, 153 predicted proteins | sample Coa_R2_2_FD_187158 | JGI IMG/M metagenome (GOLD analysis project Ga0209062, IMG submission 187158) | Surface soil microbial communities from Centralia Pennsylvania, which are recovering from an underground coalmine fire - Coalmine... | ecosystem: Environmental > Terrestrial > Soil >...
CAGTCTGCCGTATCAGGGCTATTTCAAGCATCTGCTGCTCATCCAGCAGGGAGGCCACATCGCCCGCATTGGTGATGCCAAGCTCTGGTATGACCAGCCCAAGAAACAGTTTTATTTGCTCGTGTCGGTAACGATCACGTTGCCTGACCCCTCCTGTGACGATCTTGCCGAGGTCGTCGGTGTCGATGTCGGCGTGCGCTATCTCGCAGTCACCTCCACGGCGGCAGGCAAGGCCACGTTTTACTCCGGCAAACGCGTACGACACAACGCCAACCATTATGCGCGGCTGCGCAAACGCTTGCAGAAAAAAGGCACTCGCGGCGCGAAACGACGCATGAGACGCATCGGGCTGCGAGAGAGACGGTTGAAAATGCAGGCGAACCACCAGATTGCCACCCAGATCGTCCAGGAGCATCCTCATACCTTGATCGGCCTGGAACAGTTGACCGGTATTCGAGATCGCACGAAGCGCAGAAAACGCAAGCGCAAGAAGAACGGCAAAGGATACGAGCGGGTGTCGCCAAAGGCCCGTAAAGCCAACCGAGTGTACTCCCAATGGTCCTTTGCCGAACTGCATGCCCTGATCAGTTACAAGGCCGCGCTTTCGGGGTCCCTTGCGATTAAGGTCGATGCGGATTATACTTCAAAGAGTTGCCCAATGTGCGGCTATACCGCCGATGAGAACCGACCACACAAAGGGTTGCTTTTTGTGTGTCAGAACGTAAAGTGCGGATATACGCTGCACGCTGATCTGGTGGGTGCAAGAAATCTGGTGATGAGAACGCTCGTGCTTCGACAGGATTGGAGCACGACGGGGCTTCTGTCAATGGCCCCTGATGCCTCGGACCGTGAAGCCAAAGCTGCACGCCTCAAACGGTATGCAGAATTGCGGTGGAGTCCAGAGGTAAAAAGCCCGAGGCTGTAGCTGAAGGTGAATTGATATGTTCCCTTTCATGCGAGAAGGCTCTTGTGGTAGAGAGCAATCTATAAGCTCGTATACAGGCATCCCATGCCATCACTTCGACAGACAAAATATATGATTAACGAAACGATATCCCTGTAATAGTATAACAACATTTCTATGGACGAATATTTCCACAAACGAAGAAGCCGGCGGAACAGCTCTAGTTCCGCCGGCTTTTCGCTTGTGCTGAAGCGCGAAAACCAGAGGTTTTACGGTCCTGCCAGGACGCAGGTCTGCTTAAGGTTATCCCATTCCTTCTGAACTTCATAGGGATGACCGTTGAAGACCACATCACCGCCGCTGGGGAGGGTGGGGCCGAAGTTGAAGTTGCATTTGTCGCCAATCTCCTGGCCCGTTGCGTCAAACCAGGCGTTGAGCAGGGGATCGGTTGCAGCCTCGTTCTGCTCATGGGAAGTGACGTTGATAGTGCTATCGGAGTCAAAGTCATGATTGGGGCTAACCGGCGTTCCGCAGCCAGCCAAGCTAGTCCCTGTGTAGGGCATCGCCGCGTAAATCGTGTTGGTGCCGAAGAAGCTGTGATAGGCGCAGAAGGTCGTGAAGCTGCATGTTGAACTATTGATACAGATATTCTCGTTCTTTGCGGTGAAGACAAAGAAGATGTTGCCGATGCCTGAAGCCCAGTGGTTAATGGACTGGGCACGGGAGACTTCCGCCCGTACCTGAGTATCCGAGATCGGATTGGCTGGATAGGCAATTTTGTCTACAAAGGTGCCAGAGAGCACTGCGCTACTGGCAAAGTGGCCGCCACTATCGTGATACTGTGTGTTGTTGTGATAGAGGCTTGAGCCGCCAATATCGTTGAAGTAGCGCGTGATCAGGCTATTATAGTTCGCACTCACAAACGAGCCGGTCGGCTCCCAGAAGATGGCAAAGACGTGAGCAGTTCCCCCCATCACCGGTCCGCCGTGATATAACAGGTTGTTGACATTAGGTTGGGCAAGCTGAGCCGTCTTGATCTGGCTGACATGAACGCCCATCAGAGGAGTGGATGCCGCGCGAGCATTTAGCGGGCCAGCCAGCACCATAATGAGTAAGGCAAACGCTAGCAGGGGGATAAGTAATAATTCTCTGCCTTTTTTCATGAAGGACCCTTTCTTCACATCGTTGTGAGTGAATAGATAAAAGGTACGAATACGACGAGCGAGGTGAAAAACCTGGTGACCCGTTCCTTGAGCATTAAGGGAAACTCATCGCTATGACTAGTATACAAGATCATCCTTCCATTTATCTTCAGTAGAGGTAGTGGATAGTGGGTGAAGTAAAACGTTTTGCAGAGAGATGCAAATGGTTTCTTATATAAGATTAGAGAGCAGATTATATAAGAGGAAATAATGATATTCCGAGCAAGGGAAGCATTTCCCTTACTCGGTTTTTGTTGATGGGGTGAGACCTCAGTACTACCACAATTTATGGTCCTGCCAGGACACAGCCACCTTTAAGGTTATCCCATTCCTTCTGAGCCATGTAGGGATGGCCGTTGAAAACCACGTCCCCGCCACTGGGAAGAAGGGGACCGAAGTTGAAGTCGCATTTGTCGCCGATTTCATTACCCGACGCATCGAACCAGGCGTCAAGGTATGGATCGGTCGCGGCCTCGTTCTGTTCGTGGGAGGTGACGTTGATAGTGCTATCGGCGTCAATGTCATGATTGGGGGTGGCTGGCACGCCACACCCCCCCAGGCTGGTACCTGTATAAGGCATCGCAGCGTAGATTGTCCCGGCGCCAAAGAAGCCGTGATAGCCGCAGAAAGTGGTAAAGCTGCAAACGGAAGGACTGATGCAGATGCTTTCATTTCTGGCGGTGAAGACGAAGAAGATGTTGTGAATACTTGTGGCCCAGCCGTTAACGGCCCTGGCATGAGTAACTTCCGCCTGTACCTGGGCGTCCGAGATCGGGTCGGAAGGGTAAGGTGTCTTGTCCACATAGGTGCCAGAGAGCACGGCATCGCTGGCAAAATTGCCGCCGAAATCACGATACTGGACGTTATTGTGATAGAGCGGAGAGCCACCGATATCATTGAAGTAGCGCGTGATCAGGCTATTATAGGTGGGGCTGACGAACCAGCCGGTTGGCTCCCAAAAGATAGCGTAGATGTGTGAGGTTCCTCCCATCACTGGTCCGCCGTGGTACAGCAGATTGTTGGCGTAATGCCGAACTCGATGCGCCGACTTTGCCCAGCCCTGGTGAACGTCCGTGGCCGTGATTGATGCTGCGCTGGCCCGTAACGGCCCTACAAAAACCGTCATCAGGAGCGCAAATGCCAGAGGAGCACTGAGCAATATGCTGCTGCTCTTTTTCATAGAAGATCCTTTCTTTATCCCATCGATTAAGAGATAATGGTCAAAGGTATGTGCAAAAGGATGAGAAACTGCATCTTGATTGTTTGATAGAGAGATGGGTAGAGAATCTCATCCATGATTCTAGTGTACAGGTGGATGTGTTTTTCCCTTTGCAACCGCTAGAGCAGCCAGCAGAGCAGCTTGCATAAAATTTTTGGCGGGAGAACGTATAGCGTTCTTGCCAAAACTGTGCTAAGATTGGCTAAACTCAAAAGGAGAGGTTTTCATTTGGCAACACACGAGAGAAGCTATGTGATCATCGGGAATGGAGTTGCGGGTACAAGTGCGGCGGAGACCTTGCGCAAGAATGATCCCAATTGCAGTATTGTTCTGCTCACGAACGAGCCGTATCCGCTCTATAACCGCGTTTCGCTGCCGCGTTTCCTGCAAGGCGTGCTGCCTGAGCAGAAAGTGATGATTCGTGACTTTGCATGGCACGAGCAGCGCAATATCAAGCTCATTACCGAAACCCTGGTCACGGGTATTGATACTGACGAACGAGTGGTTACGACCAATACGGGGCGGCGTTTTCCCTATGATGCGCTGCTGGTGGCGAGCGGTGGCTGGGCCAACCCGTTGCGAGTGCCGGGGGCGGCAGAAGCTGCAAATATTTACAACTTCGTCACGCTAGACGATACCAAAACCATCATTGCCAAGATGCTTGAGTCCCGCAATGCCCTGGCCTACGGTGGGAGCTTTATCTCGTACGAGCTCTGCGATGGCTTTGCTATGCGCAAGCTCAACACCACCTGGTTGATGCGCGGCCCCTACTGGTTACGCAGTTCTCTGGACCCGGAGGGTGGTGAGGTGGTAGACAATATTGCCAAGAAGTTTGGCGTCGAGGTCATTCATGGCGATGAGATCGAAGCGGTGGTGACCAGAAATGGGGTGGCATGCGCCGTAAAAACGAAGAAGGGGCGCGAGATCCAGACCGATATGCTGGGGGTGGGCCTGGGCATCACGCTCAATACCCAGATTCTGGAAGGGACGCCTGTGGAAGTGCGCGATGGTGTGGTGGTGAACGAGTATCTGGAGACCAACGTTGCTGGCGTTTACGCGGCAGGCGATGTGGCCGAGTTTTTTGATCCAACGATTAACCGCCATCATACGATGGGAACCTGGGATAATGCGATGGCTCATGGACGCCTGGTCGCGATCAATATGGCCGGTGGTCATGAACCTTACCTGGACGTTCCCACCTATACCAGCCCCTTATTCGATGTCAATATCGCGGTTGTGGGCACGGCTGAATCGAATAATCCCGAACTGGAAAGTATTGCCTTGCGCGAACCCGGCGAGAAAGGCAACGAGAACTATCGCAAGCTCTTTTTCCGCGACAATAAGCTTGTCGGCGTGCTGATGATCGGCAGCCCCAAAGGGCGCAAGAAGCTCGTTGACATTGTGAAAAACCAGCAAGTCTTTCAATCATCTGCGGAACGTGAAGCTCTGCTAACCTTGAAATAAAGCGGGCTTTTGTGAGCGCGTATACTCACAAAAGCCTGTTTTTCCTCAGGACTGATCGGAATTTGATGCCGTATAAAAATAGCTAGATGTACTATTGCACGATTTATTACTTGACTGAAAAGGGCTTCTAAGATATTGTAAGGGACGTTGGTAGGCTCTACCTGTAGGAGATGTTCTTGTGGCGATACTCTGTTCGCACTGTGGTGCGGCTCTTCCAAAAGAAGATTCTCGCTTTTGCAATAATTGTGGGACACTGGTTGCTTCACATCCGTTTAGTCCTCAGTCATTGGCTGCCAGGAAGAATCCTTCTGACCCTGCGTCTCCTGTGCCCTTGCCTGCTCCTGCTGCGGTAGAGGGGGAAAAGCCCGTAGAAAAGCCAAAGCCGATCATACGCGAACAAATAGCCCAGCAGCCGTCCGCTCGCCCGGCGCATGAGCTACCCGACTGGGTCAGCAAATCTGAAAAAGAGCAGTATGAGGCGCCTGGATCGCCAGCTATCCCTCCCAGGACTGTGGGAACGGAGCATGTGGAGAAAGCTCTCTCCACCATGCACGAATTGCGGGTGAAAGTATGGGAGCAAAAAGAAACCATCTCGATGATAGCTGTTCCAGAAACGCCCGCGCTGGCTAAAAAGCCAGCGACATTAGATGAAGAGGCCATTGAGAAGTTCCCGACCACCCAGTTATCGACGCCATTCCCGGAGCAGGCCATTGAAGCGCAGGACGAGGAAGAGGATATTGAGGATCGTCCAACCCGATTGATGGCAGTGCCGCCTTCCACTAATACTAATTCAGGTGTGATAGCTCCAGCGAAAGAGCCAACACCCCGTTCGCTTAACGCAGCTCTTGAGCAACCAGCTCTGCGCCAGGCAACGCCACTTCCTCCCGTCTCGCCGGAGATAGCATCTCCGGTGGCGCCGGCTCAAAGTATGCGTGAGAGTTATATTGATGTGCTAGAGCGCGCAGATACGCTACACCTGCCCGCCGCGCAAGCTCCTGCAAATTTCACGCCTCCGGCGCCGGTACAGCCGCAGCCAGCTCCTCCGGCAGTACAACCTGTTGCGCCCAGGTCTCCTGCCCTGCAAAGTGGTCCTGCGTATCCAATCTCCCCTCCGCGCAGTCGTGCGCAGAGACGGCTCCCATTCAGGATAGTTTCCGTGCTGTTATTCGTGCTGATATGTATAGGTGTGGGCACATGGATATATTTATACCAGCCGTTTAGCATTGCCCCGGTGACGCAGCCACAACAGAACTTTAAAGATGCGGCGCTAGGCGTCTCGTTGCTCTATCCTAATGGCTGGACCGCAAAGGTAGATCACAGCAAGTCTACCCTCTATTTTGCCGATAGCAGTAGCACCGCTCAGGTGACACTTACCATCACAAACGTCGGCGGCGATCTAAACCAGTATATGCAGCAGCAAGTGACCCGGCTGGCAATGACAGGAGCGAAACTCGGCTCCCCCGTTACCTTCGCGGGCACTACATGGCAGCAGATGCAGGGCACTATACAACAAAGCGGCGCTAACTATACCGCAACTCTTTTTGTCACGATGCATGGCGATCACATCGTCACACTGTTACAACAGGCTCAGCAAACGGTGTATCCTGAAGAAGAAACCGCCGTTTTTGCCCCATTACGTGCCTCCCTGCTGCTTGCATAGCCGCCTTCAAGATCGAAGTCGAGCGCGCCGCCGCTTTTCTTGCCCAGAGATAGAATAGAAAAAGTAGCAAGAAAACTGAAGATTGCTCTGCAATTTCGACGAAAGGAGAATCGCTCATGCTGGCTTCGATAAAACATGATGGTCTGAAGATGGCTATTACACCTGGATTGACGTGGGACGGCGCGCGCTCTATCTTCACCGGCTCGGTGCTGTACGGTGATGAGGTGCTCACTCTTTGTATTGCTAAAGAGCGTATGCAACTCGCGATCAATGCAGCCTTCGAGGCTAATGCCGATATCGAACAATTATTTAACCCTGAGGAATGGATTGTTTACGCGGAACATCCCCATGATCGGGAGGTGTATTTTGAGGAGGAAGAGGAGCTGGGACCAGATCCGGAATCATAACCCGATCCTGTAGGGGCAGGGCTGGCCCCTGCCCTCTAGGGGATACGGCCAAATGGAGCAAGGGCAACCAGTAGCTCCGTGGCTCCCCGATTCATCGTGGGAGATCGTGGGAGCTGCCCCTACAAAACAGGGATGCAATCATTTAAACGGGAAACGTTGCGGAAGCTGATAATCGTCGGCGTGGCGATAATCCAGCGCATCCTCGGCGATCAGGATGCGGAGCAAGTTGGCCGATCCTTCGCCTGTACGGAGGAATGCAGCGGTGTTGAGATGACGCGCAGCCGGGTATTCGTCGGTCACACCATAGCCGCCGAAGACTTCGTAGGCGCGCTCGGCGGCGTGGTACGCGACCTCAGCAGCGTAGTATTTGGCCTGCGCGCTTAAACGCGGCTGGCTTGTTCCGCTTACATCAAGCATCCAGCCCAGGCGATAGACGAGGAAGCGGGCGGCATCAAGCTCCACCACAGTATTGGCGATATGCGCCTGGATCTGCTGAAAGCGGCCAATCGGCTGTCCGAATGCGGTACGGACCTTTGCATACTCCACCATATCATCTAGCGCAGCCTGCGCAATGCCGATACAGCGTGCCGCGACCGTCAAGCGTCCGTAATCAAGGGCGTTCATCGCAATCTGGAAGCCCTGCCCTTCCCGCCCAACCAGATTTTCAAGAGGAAGTTTCACATCAGCGAGCTGGATCGTGCTGGTGGGCCAGCACTCGCCCAGCACGCGTGTACGCACCAGGCTGGTGGAGAAGCCAGACAGCGACGTATCGACGATAAAGCAGGAGACGCCGCGATGACCAGCGGCGGGATCGGTTTTGCAGAAGAGGATGCCAACATCAGCCACAGTCCCCAGCGTGATGAATTGCTTGGCGCCATTAATAACATAGTGACCATCGCGACGTTCGGCCCTTGTATGCATCCCGCCGAGAACATCGGTTCCCCCTCCCGCTTCGGTCAGCCCGAAAAAGCCGATTTTCTGCCCCAGAATCCAGGGAGCGATATATTGCCGGCGTTGCGCGTCCGTGCCCCAGTTCAGGACGGTGAAGGGGCAGGTCATCGCGTTCATGTTGAAGGCTGCCCCTAGTGCCTCGTGGGCGCGGCTGATCTCTTCGGCGATAATAGCAAAATTCAGGAAGCCCAGTGCGCTCCCGCCGTATTCTTCGGGAAACGTTGCTCCCAGGAGGCCCAGTTCGCCCATGCGTTCATAGATCGAACGAGGAAAAATCTCATCACGCTCCCATGCGTTAACATGGGGGCGAATCTCATCGCGGGCGAAACGCTGCACAGTAGCGCGGATAGCTTTATTTTCCGGGCCAAGCTCAAAATCCATAGATTGCTCCCTTCGTGTTTTCAACTACCTGAAAAGGCTGCTATAACATACTACCATGCAAGTGAATTGGCACGGGAAAACGATGGTGTTCGTCTCATGTTATGGTATAATGGGCGCGAAACCTTGCAGCTTTATTTAGATATGCACTATTGTGCAAACCAGAGCAGTTTAACCAATGTACCATGTACTTCAACGCCGCGTTCCTGAGCGAAGCTAGCGCGAGAGCAGCGTTGGAACGCGGAAGGTTTATAAGGTATGTACATGTGTACATGGCGATAGACGGAGATCACAGAGAAAGGAGCGTGTAGCAGTACCAACGCTGGCTACGCAGAAACCAGAACCTATGGATGACATTCACTTCGAACGGCATTTTCGCACGCCTTACTCGGAGGGCTACTACATCATGCAGGGGAGTAGCCTGCAGAGTAATAATCGGCTGGGGACTGTGGATATTCACTTTACCACCACCGCAGTGCATGGAACGCTGATTCTGGAACGGGAGCTGGAAGAGGCTGATCTGACCAAGTTGATCGAGCAGATTGATGAAGACCTTGTGCTTTCCGCAGATATGCCGCGTGACGACTTCCTGGTAAGCGTCTACGTGGGCAAGGATGTCGGTTTCTATAGTGATGAGTACTTTGCAGAAGAGAGTAGCGACAGCCTGGACTTTGATAACGAGTAGGCGTCGTCTGGCTCCTCTGCACCATCATCATGTCTCTGTCCCCCTCAATTTTCTAAGAGGCCGCGTCGCATCGCGTACTTGACGAGTTCGGCGCGGCTGTGCAGATTCAGTTTATCCATGATATGGGTGCGATGGGTATCTACAGTTTTTGGGCTGATGACGAGCCGTTCGGCTATCTGGTTATTAGTGTACCCCTCGGCAACCAGTTTGAGGATCTCGCGTTCGCGCTCGGTGAGGCTGCTATAGCTATCCTTCTCTTCGCCTGCTCGTACTCTTTGCAGATAATCGCCAACCATCACCGATTGAGCCGTTGGCGATAGATAGAATTGCCCGCTTTGTATGACGCGCAACGCTGTAATCAGCTCGGTCGGCACAGCCTCTTTCAGCATGTAGCCTGATGCTCCGGCTCGCAGAGCCTGGAAGACATATTCATCGTGTTCATGCATCGTGAGCACCAGTATGCGGGTCTCGGGCAGCAGCTTTTTGATCTGTCTGGTAGCCTCGATCCCGTTAATATCTGGCATCGTAATATCCATCAGCACAATATCGGGTTGTAGCCTCTGGGCCTCGTTGATGGACTGGCGACCATCCTGCGCCTCGCCGACAATTTCCATGTCGGGTTGGGCGTTTAACATCATTTTGAGCCCGGCTCGTAGAATGGTATGGTCATCGGCTAACAAAATACGTATTTTCTTCTGCAATGTCTCTTGATCGTCGGTGGAATGTGTAGATGTGGGAATTGATGAGCTCATACGGCAAACATTACCTCTTTTCCTTTGAAGCCTGTTGAGTGATGGGGAATACAGGCATGAACGGTCGTTCCGCGCCCTGGCTTGGAGTTAATGGTCAGCGTACCATCCAACAGATGCGCTCGTTCATACATGCCCACCAATCCCCAGCCGCCACGTTCCTGTCCAGGCATCTTTTGCAATTTTTCAATATCGAAGCCGCGCCCGTCATCGGTGATGGTCGCGTGTACGGACTCATAATCTCCTTTGAGCGTCACTGTCACGTTCTTCGCATGCGCGTGCTTGGCAATATTGGTGAGCGATTCCTGCACTATTCTATAGAGCGCCGTCTCCATTTCGGCGGGTAATCGCTCTTCTAAACAATCAACCTGAAAATCGACAGAGATCGAAGTCTTCTGTTGATACTCCTTCAGGTACCAGCGCAGCGCCGGCAGCAGGCCCAGATCATCGAGCGCACTTGGACGCAGATCGACGCTGAGGTTACGAATGGCGCGCAGCGTCTGGTGGGCCAGCATGCGCGTTTCAGTGATCCGCTGCTGAGCTTCGGGCGTCGTGACGGACTCTTCGAGCACCGCCAGGCTGATCAATAACGAAGTCAGCACCTGCGAGGTCTCATCATGCAGCTCGCGGGCAATGCGTTTGCGCTCTTGCTCTTGCGCGTTGATAATATGCGCGGCGCGCTGGCGGTTGGCTTCGTCGATAGCTTCCAGCATCATATTGAATGTGCGCGCAAGCTGATCGGCCTGCCGGTCCAGCCCGGTGAGCGGTGCGCGCAGGCTGCGTTCGCCAGCCTGGACGCGGTTCATCACTTTGCCGAGGTCCATCAGGGGGCGAAAGGCGATTTGCAGCACGACGAAATTGAGGATCACGCTCACCAGCCAGCCAACGGCAATGAAAATGCCGAGGAAGGCTGCTCCAGAGGGAATCTGGTTGAGTCTGGAAGCAAGCCATGTCCCTCCGGTTGCACCGACAAAAATTATCAGGCTATTGGCAATCAGTACTTTATAGAATACCGGGAGGGCGAGCAGGGGCCTGATCAGCCTGTTGCTGCGCAATGCTTCCTCGTAGTTTGTGCTGGCGTTGCTCATATGAGTCTCGGTTGGAATGTATTTTGATATCTTCCGCGCTCCAACGCTGCTGACGCGCTCCCACGATGAATCGGGGAACTACAGGGCAACCGCAAGGGATTGCCCCTACGGAGCGCGGCATCGAATTACTCTTTCTTTATTTGTTTGTCTATGGTAATTGTATCGGTTATTGGTGGAGGCTGTCAAACTATACATCATGCTTTGGCGAAGAAACGGCTCAGCGGGCTTGTAGAGCTAACGTAAGGCACAGTCCCTATGGATGGTAATCAGGTACATCGTAGAGAAAAATCAGGTAGATACCTGATGGCAAGCGCCGAGGGCGAAGGTATGCTTATCTTGTAAGAATGGCTTTGTGGAGAGCCGAAGGTCAGATGCCCTTCCCTTAGGCTCACATAATTTATTATAATTGAGGGTAAAGATGGTCCCAGGATGATGGGGCAAGAGTTCTCGCCTCTCAGCGAAAAGAGTTTTTCTCGCTTTGGCGAGAGGGGTACCCGTGCGTACTCAGGTGTGATATAATTTGCCACACTACAAGGACTTTTGCGATAAAATCTTTCCAAAACATGGTCAAGTCTTGATCCTTTTGAGGAGGCATTGTGAGCTCTACTGCTAATAACAATGGCAAAAGCTTACTTGACATTGCAATGCAGAAGACGATGGAGAGCCAGCTCTGGCGCTCTATTTTCCGTCATGGCTATCCCGACACGCCTCTGAACCAGTCTCTGGTGATGATGAGCAACGTATTTCTGCACCTGCATCCCGTCAAGGTGAGCCGACAGGCGATGAAGATTACCTATACCTGGTGTATGGGTGGCATATCTTTCTTCCTTTTCCTGTTGCTGACGATCACTGGCGTCTTTTTGATGTTCTACTACATCCCCAGCACTGATGTGGCTTATCAAAATATTAACCAGTTGAATAGTGCGGTATCGTTTGGTCTGCTGACACGCAATATGCACCGCTGGGCGGCTCACCTGATGGTGGTCTCGGTGACTTTGCATATGATTCGCGTGTTCTATCATGGCGCGTATAAACCCCCAAGAGAGTTCAACTGGGTGGTTGGCGTGATGCTATTTTTCGTGACCTTATTCCTGAGTTTTACCGGCTATCTGCTCCCCTGGGACCAGATTGCGATCTGGGCTATCACGGTAGGCACGAACCTGGCCCCTTATACTCCGCTCCTGGGCGATCCCGTGTATAAGGTGCTGGTCGGTGGTGGCGCGGTAGGTCAGGCGACGTTGATCCGCTTCTACGTTGGTCATGTGATCCTGCTTCCATTGGCTGCGGCGTTGTTGATGGCGGTCCACTTCTGGCGCATCCGTAAGGACGGCGGCGCGGCTGGTCCTCCACCCCCCTCTCGTCGCGAACTGGAAGCTCAGGCCCGTGAAGAGCGTGCGGCGGTTGGTGCTACTCATTCATAAATGAGGGTTGTCTGTTCTGTATGGCGTGCAGCAACGCTATGAGAGGATATCGACATGTCAATTGAACAGAGGGAAAAAGTACAGACCCAGGCATCGGCCACCCAGCGACGCTACCGCACGCTGGCTGTAGTAAAGCAGGAGGCGATCACACGCGTTGAGAAGCCTCTTGAGGACTCGGTCTTTGTCTGGCCCCACCTGCTGGTGCGCGAGTTTTTCGCCGCCACTGCCGTGACGGTGATGGTGACGCTGCTGTCGATTGTGGTGAACGCACCATTGCGCGAGCCCGCCAATCCGAGCGTGACTCCGAACCCCGCGAAGGCTCCCTGGTACTTCCTGGGATTGCAAGAACTGCTGCACTACTTCCCGCCGACGACTGCGGGCGTGCTGGTGCCGGGGTTTGTGCTGGTGGGTCTGGCTGTGCTGCCCTATGTGGATCGCAATCCCAGCCGCGCTTACGCTGACCGGAAAGTAGCAATTGTGACCTTCACGATGTTTGTCGTGTTCTGGGCTGTGATTACGCTGGCCGGTAGCTTTTTCCGCGGGCCAGGTTGGCTCTGGGTATGGCCCTGGCAACATATCTACTTTGACTTATAGGCAAGGGAAAGGCCAAGAGAATAACTATGAGTATTGATACACCACCCATTACCCCACAACAATACGAAGTTCTTCATGGCGGTGGTGCTGAAGCTGCAGAGATCGCAAAGCAGCGTCTATCACGTCGGCGCTTTCTGCGCAGATCCATGCTGGCCGTGTGGGGCGTATCGACCACCGCCAGCGTTGCGGGCGCGCTCTATCTGCTTTATCCCACCCTGTCCGGCCAGTTCGGTTCAGAGCAGGTGGTAGGGAAAAAAGCGGAGTTCCCGGCAGCGAGTCTGGGCCAGTTCAAAATTGATGCTGCTGGAGTATTCCATAAGCCGGTCGCCAGAACGTACGTGGTTCACATGGCGGCTGACACCAAAGACAAGTTTTTGCTGACTGGTACAGCATTGAGCGATCAGCTAAGCTCGGAACAGTGGGTGCAAGACAAGGATGGCTCATACTGGATCGCGCTCTACCAGCGTTGCGTCCACCTGGGCTGTACCGTGCCGTTCCGCGATGACTGCGCAAGCTTTAAGTGCCCCTGTCATGGGTCGCACTACAACGTTGACGGCGAATATCTGGATGGTCCCGCTCCCAGAAGCCTGGATCGCTTCCAGATGTCCTTCAATGGAGATGACGTCGTGGTGAATACCGGCTTTATCGATAACACGGTACTGCATCCAGATAATACAACACGTTTGATCCCAGTACCAACTGTCGCGTGCAGCGCATCCTGAGGCCCGGTCTGCTGCTTGAAATATGCCATCTTCATAGCATGGCGCGCTGACGGCTACTGTCTCTAAAGATGGCATATCTTGAGGAGGCAGTATCCTGTTGGTATAAGGGGCAATCAGGCGATCTTGCTCTCAGCGGTGAGAGCTATCAAGCAGATAAAGGTTGTGTGTTATGGTAAATTTTGGACAAGCTGCCGTAGGTCTTATCCTGGTGTTAATAGTGATAGGCGGCTTGCTATATATATTCTACTCGCGCACGAACGCCATTGAGAAGACGGGATATGGCTCTCTGATTATGCTGGCCCTGGTCTCGCTCATGATCCCGCTTTTCTGGATTATGGAGGGCGGCAACGAAGCAACAGCGCAGGCCCAGCAGCATACCCTGGCTATACAGCGCGGTCTGGCGCTCTATGCCGCGAACTGCCCTGATCAATGTTATGGCATTCAAGGCGGCAAAGTTGTCAATCCCAAGTACAACGGATATACTGTCGATGCTCTGAATCAGATGAGCGACGATGATCTGACGCGCATCATCAGCGCAGGCATCTATAATCCGGCTGCGCCTCCTCCGGCCAATCCCAATGCTATCCCCAGAAGTGATCGCTACGGCGGGGCCTTGCTCAGCAACGATGTAGATTACCTGTTCCAGTTTATCCGTTCCGCCAGTCCGCAATATTTAAAGAGCAAGGGCTTCGATCCGAACGAGAATGGCTTCAATCAACTGCCAGACTATCTGCAGGCCAACTTTCCCGCGCTCTATCAGGCAGCGGTTTCTCTCGGCAGCGCCGGTCAGTTCGGCAAAGCCGTCGATATGACGAAGCAAAAGGCGATCACCATCAATATCGTGCAGCCTCCTCCGGGAGCTCAATGCACTCCTTCGTGCTTTGAGGTGCTGAATGCGCAGGTGAAGGTGGGTACGGTAATTACCTGGATCAACAAGACTGAGTTACCACATACTGTTACTGCACTCCAGGGAAAAAATACCGCCTCTCCCAAGCCTGCGTCGGACATCTTTGACTCGGGCATCGGCAATTTGATACAGTCGAATGGCAAGTTTACCTATACGGTGACTCAGGCTGCCTATAATGCCAACCCTGATCATGTGCTCATCTACTATTGTCAGATCCATCCCGGTATGCTGGCTGAGCTGACGATAGTACCATAAATGCTGTATCGCTGCGCCTCTCTACGGAGCGCAGCGGCGTTTTACTATTTTTAGATCGCTGAAAGGGATTGCGATCCATGCAACACGTACAACAACAAGAGTTGCCAGAACGAATATCGTGGGCGAGGGCGCTGGTTTTCGCCGTCGGCTTCTTCTTCATCGCCGCGATCCTGATCGGGCAACTCCCTGGATACATTTACTTGCAAATGACTGCTGCATCCCTCGCCGGATTGGAGCAGGGGTCCCTGGGGTTGGCTGCTGCCTTCCTGGGTGCGTTTCTGGTGATCCAGGCGATAGTGATGCTTTTCGACCCTAAGCCGGTGGTGCCTCCCATCATTTTCACCGGTCTGGGGGCAATCTTTGCGGTGGTCGGCCTTGCCATTGCGGTCCTGGCCTCTATTACAGGGTGTGCCCCCCACCAGCAAACATGCAATCAGTTTTTCCCGACGGATGCCACTGTCTGGAACCCGCTATTGGGCGGCAAGGTGCTCTGGTTCCAGCCCAACGCGGTTGATTTTGTGATGCTGGGCATTACCCTGCTCGGCATCGGTGTGGCCTGGATTTTCTATAGCCAGCTAGCCATTCGCGAGCAGCGTAATCCAGACCTGCGTGATCTGGGGACCACGCCCGCGATCCGTTGGATGATTGTTGGCAGCTCGATCCTGCTGGTCCTGTTTATCATTGCATATACGTATGTCAACGATGCGGGCCTTGCGCGACAGCTCTTCCCGCAAAATCCGTTTTTTGGCTTGAAGTTGATAGATCTGTTTGCTGCTATCATTCTCGGAGCCTCGATTTTCCTGGCTCTGGGCGCTCTGCTGCTGCGCTTGCACTACCTGATGCGCCCGATGCGCAAAAAGGCGATGCCTGCCCTCTATGCTGTGGGGGCTCTCGGCCTGGCTCAGACCGGAGCGATTTTCCTCGTCATATGGTTTGTACTCTATCCGCTGGTTGCCTGGATGCATACGTGGACGTTTATCGGCCTCAATGATTATTTTCTCATTTGCGCCCGCAAAACGGCCATTCCCGCAAGCTGCTCGTTCTCGCCACAGGCTGGCTATCTCATCGATGCTATCGTCACGACCAATTTCTTTGCCCTGATGCTGGCTTCGATCTGGGTCTGGAAGTCGAATCGTACCCTGGTGGTGGTCGCGAGTATCGTGACGATAGGGGCAATCGCAGCGGCGACCCTGCTGGTACACACGTCGCCGGACCAGATCCTGTTTGCGATGATCCTCTGTGCGGGAATGTTGCTCCTGGCAGTGATCTGGACGAGCGTTGCCCGCCGCGAGTTCGCGATTGTAGGCGAAAACAATCTAGGCTGTCTGGGCCAATGGTTGGTCGTGGGCACCTGTTTACTGATCTACCTGGCAGCGTTTGCCTTCTTCTCGATCCCATTATTCACGGAGACGGAGCCGAATATTCCCTTCATCTCCGGCCTGGCTGTACCACCACCACCGCCCGCAGCTAATCAGCCACCGCCAATACCTGCTGCCGATGCTGTGGTGATGCTGTTTGTGATGGGAATTCTGGCGGCCATTCAGTTTTACTTCCTGACACGAAACCGCTATAAGGTCTGATCATACAGCACAACAGACCTGGAGAGGTGACAGCATAAAAAAACAACTGCATTCTGTCACCTCTCTCTTTTTGCGTGCTATAATGTGGTGTATTCTTTGAGAGTGGGAGGGAATATCCATGCAGTACGAACAGCCTCTTCGGGTGTTGATTCTCGCTGCAGAGATTGTGCCGTTTGCGAAAGTTGGCGGCTTAGCTGACGTTGTGGGGGCCTTACCAAAGGCTCTGCACGCTCTGGGACACGATGTTCGCCTGGTGATGCCGCGCTACCGTCAGGTCGATCCCGCGCGGTTCCATCTAAATACTGTGCTCGATTCGCTTAGCGTGCAGGTAGGCGATTTTCAGCTACAGACCAGTGTGTGTCAGGGAGAAATTGGCGATCACATCCCCGTTTACATGATTGATGCGCCGCGCTTCTTTGATCGCGAAAATATCTATGGCTATATCGACGATGGGGAGCGTTTTATTCTGTTCTGCCGCGCCGCTTTAGAGTTAGCCAGGGCGCTTGACTGGTCGCCAGATATCGTGCATTGTAACGATTGGCACACGGGCATCGTGCCCAACTGGATGCATACAGTCTACCGGGAGGACCCCTTTTTTAGCGATACTGCCACGGTTTATACTATTCATAATCTGGCCTACCAGGGTATCTTTGGCTATCGCATCCTTGAGGTGGCAGGGGTGGCTGCTAACGGCTTCCTGTATCCCCAGATTGCAGAGCTGGCTAATGTCGTCGATATTATGGGGCGCGGCATTCTCTTTGCCGATGCTGTGACGACAGTGAGCGAACGCTATGCCCAGGAGATTTTAACGCCGACCTTCGGCGAGAAACTCGATCACCTCCTGCGGTCTCGCCGCGACCGCCTCTTCGGCATCCTCAACGGCATCGACTATCAGGAAATTAATCCCTCCACTGATCGCTATATCCACACCCAGTTTGACGTGCATTCTCTGGAGAAGCGGGCCGAGAATAAGCGCGACTTGCAGCAGTTCGCGCATCTGCCGGTACGTGCCGATGCGCCGCTGCTGGCAATGATCTCGCGCCTGACCGATCAGAAGGGTTTTGATCTGCTCTCGCAGGTCATACAACCATTGATCACACAGGGAATACAGTTTGTGGTGCTAGGCATTGGCGATCAACACTATCACGAGCTGTTCCAGAATCTGGCAGCCCGCTATCCCGAACAGGTTGCTATATTCCTCACCTTTAATGCGGAACTGGCCCAGCGCATCTACGCGGGCAGCGATATGTTCCTGATGCCCTCGCGTTTTGAGCCCTGCGGCTTGAGCCAGTTGATTGCCATGCGCTACGGCTGCGTGCCCATTGTGCGCAGCGTTGGCGGGCTGGCCGATACGGTTCAGGAATACGATCCCCATACCAACACGGGCAACGGCTTTGCATTTAGCAATTACGATCCCTGGGAGCTGTTCGCCGCCATTGTACGCGCTCTGACCGTCTTCCGCTTCGAAGACGCCTGGCGTACCCTGCAAGTACGTGGGATGGAGGCGGATCATTCCTGGCACGCCTCCGCGCTGCGTTACGTTGAGGTGTATCGCAACGCGCTGGCATTCCATAAAAGCGGGAAATAACCCGGTTTGACGCAGAAATTGACATTCAAACGAAAAACGTCTATAGTAGAGACAGTGGCTGACGTTGTATGGTTGATTTGGAGGTACAGGGCGTTGTGGATAGTGTGTGTAGGGTTACTGACGAGTGTGAACGTGATGAGGAAGTTGTTAAGCGCCGAATCGGCCTGGCTCAGATTTATGGCTCTCTTCCCCGCTATGCCTCTACCGCGTTCTGGCGCACTCTGCAATCGGCTGATATCCCGCTAGAGGTGCTGGTGCGCTGCTTTCGCTCCGCCCTGGCTCAGGGAGATGTTCAGGGGCGAGATCGTATCATTGAAATTATTTTCCTGCGTATACAAACGATGAATGAATACTGGGCGGCTAGCGTGCTGAAGAGCCTGGCGGTGCCAGCGGATGAGCGATATGCGCTCATGTGCGATTTGTGCGCCGATCTTTACGAGAGCGTGATTCGCGCGTTAATGAACCCGGAACGCCTCTTTTGGGAAGAGAACTTTTTGCATTGCCTGTATTTTGAACGCAAACATGTTTACCGCTCTTTGATGATGCGCGAGGGGCGCTGGCACGATTTGGGCGTGAAGAGGAGTACGCGTATACCACGCGGGCTGCTGGCGAGCCTGGACCAACCTGTACAACAGGCAGATAACGGCATCCATTCCTTTGATATTGAAGATGAACAGGCGCAAAGAATGCTACAAACGGTTGAGTCTTTTGATCTCCTTCAACTGGTGCTGCACCTTCCCGATAGGCTCAGGGCCGTCGTATTGCTGATTTTCTGGGAGGGAAGATCAGAGAAGGATGCTGCACGCGTGCTGGGAATTAGCGACCGCACGGTGCGTAATCGCATCCAGGCGGCCAAAAAACTGTTGCGTGATCTGCTGGCGACCGAAAGAGAATGTGCTTTCTATGGCTAGAGAACAAGAAGAGGCTCTATTACGCATTACCGCGCGCTACGTTGCGGAGGAACAGGCCGGACAACAACCCCGCCTGAGCGACTACCTGGCGCGCTATCCGCAATACGCCAGCGCCATTGCCGATTTTGTGGCATACTATCACGCCGTTGAAATGTATGTGCCTGCCGGGATGGATGCGGATACCTCCCTCTCCGCTATCTCACGCGAGGTCCTGCGGCGCGTTCAAGCGCGGGTACGGCAGCAACCCGAACAACGTGGCAATTTATTGCCATTGGCGAACGGGCGTTCGTTCACTCTGGAGGAGCTGGCCGATAGACTTAACTTGACCCTGGATATTATGATACAGTTAGAACAACGCCTGATCGAGCCTGCTACTATCCCTTATGAGCTATGTAAACGATTAGCGGCAGCTCTGGAGCAACCTGTAAGTGTTGTTCAAGAGTATTTTCAGACAGATGATCAGTCTCGGCAAGCGGCGGAGAACCGTGCAAAGCCGCGCTTATGGGTTGCGGAGGAACAGGCATGTTATCCTGGAAGCACACAGAGACCTGGCTTTCGTCAGGTCCTGAAAGCCAGCCTGCTCATCTCTGCCGAGCAAGCTGCCGACTGGGAAGCAGTTCTGGCGCGCGAAATGTTGTAAGAGAGGCGAGCATGATGAGACAGTCGATAGCATACCTGGATTGCCACTCTGGCATCAGTGGCGATATGTTTCTTGGCGCATTGCTGGATGTCGGTCTCTCGCTCGCTACCCTCAGCAACTCACTGGCAGCGTTGCCGCTAGAGGGCTACCAGTTGACGCTTGAGCCTTACCAGGATAAAGGGATACGTGGCGTACGTTTTGCTGTGACATTAGCGGAACAGGAGCAACCGACGCGGCATCTCTCGAATATTGCCGCCCTGTTGCACGCAGCACCGCTCCCTCCCCGTGTGCGTGATACCGCCCTGGCGATCTTCCGCTGCCTGGCCGAAGCCGAGGCCGCCGTTCATGGCACGAGCATCGAAGCAGTGCATTTCCACGAAGTGGGTGCGGTTGACGCCATTATTGATATTACCGGAGCCGCGCTTGGCATTGAGGAACTGGGGATCGCTCGGCTCTATGCCTCACCTTTGCCTCTGACCAGTGGTCATGTCAAGACTGCTCATGGGCTGTTGCCTGTGCCAGCTCCGGCGACTTTAGAAATTCTGCGCCGCGTGCAGGCTCCCTGGAAAGCCTGCCCTACTGAGGGTGAGCTGGTAACGCCAACGGGTGCGGCAATTCTGGCGACGCTGGCCCGTTTCGAGACGCCGCCCATACGCATTGAACGCGTTGGTTACGGCTTTGGCCGCAAACAGCTCCCCTGGCCCAATTGCCTGCGCCTCTGCTATGGTCACGAGCTGGCTATGCAACAGGAGTCAGCCGAAGCTGATGTAGATTGGGTGGCTGTGATCGAATCGCATATTGATAATATGAGTGGCGAACTGCTCGGTGGGCTAATGGAGCGCCTGTTAGCATCGGGCGCGCTCGATGTGAGCTATACTCCCATTCAGATGAAGAAGAATCGCCCCGCGACCCTGGTAAGAGTAATCTGCCCTCCCGATGAAGGTGATCGGCTGGCAATGCTCTTATTGCGCGAAACAAGCACATTGGGAGTGCGCATTCAGCAGGTGCAGCGCCTCAAAGCGCAACGTTCGCAACAACAAATTGCTACGCCGCTCGGCCCCATAACAGTCAAAATCAAACGTTTAGGCACGCGCATCATCAGCGCCACTCCCGAGTATGAGGATTGTGCTCGTATCGCCAGGGAACGTGACATACCGCTGCTGGAAGTATACGAGGTTGCGAACCGGGCGGTGCAGGCTCTGCTAAAGCAAAAGGAGCACCATGATACCCAACCCTAAACACTATTCGATAATCATTGAATGGAGCGACGAGACTATTCGATAATCATTTGGTATAGTGAAAAAAGCTCTAAATAGCATTGTTTAAAGTTTTTTTCATTTGGAGTCGAGATATCAGCCAAATACATAGGCATATAAATCGGGGCAAAGTTTGGACCTGGAAAGAAGAGTACGAGACTTAATGGGTTTAAGAATAGCAGATGGAACAACTGATGTTTTACGAGGACAGGTAGCCCGTGCTCTTCTTGGCAATGGACTCTATGAGATGTCTCTAGGAAGAGAAGACAAAAAAGTAGGCGACAATCTATTTCACTAGAAGACTCTGGTGACAAAACTTTGGAATTTGTGAGAGTTATTGCACCTAACACTTAAATGTGGAATATTTGTAAAGGAGATGGAATGAGAGTAGAAAAGAGCTATACTGTGCAGGAAGCTATAGAATATGGGTTCCTCCAGATTGGTTCCTCAGCTATTGTTGCCGAAAATGTACGTTTTATCCGAACAGAGGATAATGGCACTTCTGCTCCAATTATTATCGGCGCAGGCACGAGATTACGAGAAGGATGTATTATATCTTCAGGCGTTGTCATAGGATCGAATTCGATCATTGGGCATAACGTTGTCGTACGTCAAGGTGTTCGTGTTGGTGATAATACAGTAATATCTCATATGGTGTGTTTGGAAAAGAGTTCACAAGTTGGTAATCACGTTCGTATTTCTGCATTAACGCATATTACAGGAGGATGTATCATTGAAGACAATGTACAAGTTGGAGCCAGAGAGGTGACAATTAATGATAGACAAATGCGCCGGGTCAAAACGCCAGATTTGACTACACCGGGACTAAAAGCCCCCATTCTGCGTCAAGGATGTCGAGTGGGCAGTGGTGCCACGCTTATGGCAGGAGTAGAGGTTGGAAGGAATACTCTGGTCGGGGCTGGGGCTGTAGTCACTAAGAACTTGCCTGAGAATGTTATAGCCTTTGGGGTACCGGCATATATCCAAGCAGAACTGACAGAGCCAGAAGATTTCGCAAGAGAGTTATAATGCATCCAAAAAATTGGTTTGTCTTGCTAAACTGAGGCATTTGAGCGCCATGGAGCTAGCAAAGAGCTTAACCTCGGTGTTTTCATGTCTTGTACGGGAAACTTCTCTGACCAGCCAAAAATAACCTCCATGCCGATAAAAATATCGGCTGGAGTGACTTGGAGTCAAATATGCTGCTTAAACGGCGGCGCATATCTAATGGACTGCATTCGCAAAAGTTATTAGCCTTGTATCACCTGCTTTCCTGGCTAGAAATGGGACAAGCTTATGTTCGTGAAATGCTTTCGATTGGCAGATTCATCGACGCTAAGCGAGGGATAATATTGCCGTATCCTCGTTCAAGAAAAGGAATACCAGTAATATATGTGGTCCCATGCGCGATAGCCGCAGCAATCACATATGCCAGTCCTGCACGCAAATCAGGAATAGCTATTTCACCTACTGCTTCTAATGGGGTTGGGCCTTGAAGAATGGCACTATGGTCGTAGCCTTTCTCACGGTAGCGGCAAGGACTACCTCCCAAGCAATGGTCTGTCAGTTGTGTTTTCGCTCCTAGTCGGTTGAGAGCTTGCAGATAGCCAAAGCGATCTTCGTAGACTGTCTCATGAATGATAGAGAACCCTTCTGCCTGCGTAAGCAAGACGGCAAAGGGCTGTTGCCAATCGGTGGAGAAGCCTGGATAGACATCGGTTTCGATAATTGTTGACCGTAACGGGCTTTTCCGAAAGAAGCGAATGCTCTTGGGTCCACAGAGCTCGATACCCCCTCCCACTTGCTGAAAATACGAGAGAAAATTTCCCAGGGTGTCTGGCCGAATACCATGGACCGTAATATCTCCTTGCGAAGCGCAAGCCAGTGATGCCCAGGATGCTGCCTCAATACGGTCGCCAAGAATGCCCATCGTGGTGCCTGTGAGTCGCTTGACGCCTTCTACGCGAATCTGACGCCCCGAAGAGGTGAAAATGATAGCGCCCATAGAGCGCAACATCGTAATCAGTTCGATAATTTCTGGCTCGATAGCGGCATTACTGATAATGGTTGTTCCCTGTGCCAGGACGCTAATATAGAGGCATGTCTCTGTTGCCCCTACACTCGAAAATGGCAATTCAATATGTGTTCCTTTAAGTGGCGTAGTGCGCGACGCCACAAATCCTCTTTCAGTAGCCTCAACCTTCCCACCGAAAAGCTCTATTGCCTTCAAGTGAAAATCCACAGAACGTTCACCAATCTGGCAGCCTCCAACGATAGGAACAGATACCTCAGTAAAGCGATGTAACAATGCTCCTAATAAAAGGATAGGGATACGGTTGCTTCCAGAGTGGGGAGTTGGAACATACGAAGCGCTCATCGATGAAGGGTCGATCCGCATGACGTTTTCCTCATGTTCGACTCGCACGCCAATCGAGAGAAACATCTCCTTTGTAATTTCCGTATCTCCAATAGGAGGAACGTTGGTTAGTGTGGTTGGGGAGTCGCCGAGAAGTGCTGCTACCATCGCTTTCGTAATAAAATTCTTTGCTCCCAGGCAAGTAATCTCTCCGATCACCGGACGACCACCCTCAACACGATAAACTGTAGAGCTCATAATACTATGTAAGTACTGCCTATCACTACCTTATGCAAGGATTGCTATGGAGTACCTCAACTCCTTTCTGAATTCATGACAATTTCTGCTGCCACGATACCATACTACGCTTCTCCTGTGCAAGAGAAAAGAGGGAAGGACCGTCGTGATTCTCTCAAGCTGCTTCACTGCGCTCTCTGGAGTTTATCCGAAAACTTCTGATACAATATCAGTAACGGTAAGAAGCATGACAAAGAAGGTGACCTATGGATTTTGTAGACTGGCGCAAGTCACCAGAGAAGAGCAAAACGAACGAGGGCGAAAAGAAACGCGACCCGGGCAGGTTTCGAGGGAAAAGATTTTACGACCACATTGACGAGATCATTCATGAAGCCCAGGAGCGAGGGGAGTTCACAAACCTGAAAGGCTCCGGTCAGCCGCTACATCTCGAAGACGATAGCTATGCGGGCGACAGAGCAATGGCTTACCGTATGCTCAAAAATAATGGTTTTGCTCCTCCCGAGATCGAACTTGCCAACGAGGTGCGTAAAGAACGCGAGCGGGCAGAGGCAAAGCTAAGCAGGATTGTTCATTGGGGAGAATCGCTGCGCAACCGCCGCGTTCCCCCCTTTGCCAGCGAGAAGCGATCCTTCAATGCCGCACTGGAGAAAGCCGTTGCCGAATACGATCAGTCACTCCGCGAACTGAATCGCAAAATTTTGACGCTGAACTTGAGCGCACCCTCAGCCATGCACCAGCCCATGCTGGAGGTAGAGCAGCTAGTCAAGCAGTTTCGCGAAACCTGTTCCCCCCTTGAAGTATAGTCCTGGTAGGGCCATAAAGGCCCTGCCATAGACATAATTAACTGTCCTATCTAATTTACTCCGCTCTACCGAGCAAAAGAGCGGCTGGCAGGAATTATTTGCTCGGCGATGATGCGGAGCTGTTCGATGGTTTGCTCGCTCGGATCTCCTCGCTGGACGAGCATAATCTCTTCAACGCCAACATTGGCGTAGGTATGAATTTGCTCGACAATGATTTCTGGCGTGCCAACGAGGAAGCCATTGTTATGCAGAGCGGTAATGACCTCATCGAGCGACTTGTCGGCCAGCTCCGGCCTGCTCTGTCGCCATTGCAATTGCTGGTCCAGCTCGTTCATATCGCGCCCCAGAAAGATCGGAGCCATCAGCGTGCGCTTGACGCTCTTAGGCTCGCGTCCGGCCTCGCGCAGCAGCGTATCGAGATAAGTTGAGCGTTCGTGGAATGTTTCGGGAGACGTAAAAGGCGCGTTCCAGATATCGGCATAGCGCACGGCCAGAGGCAAGGTGCGTTTCACCCCCGTACCACCGATCATGATACGTGGGCCACCGGAACGCTGCGGGCGTGGCAAGAGTGTGGCTTCGCGCAGGTGGTAGAAGTTGCCCTCATAGGTAACCGGCTCGTCGCTATGCAATAAGCGGGTGATAACCTCCAAGCCCTCTTCCAGCCGGTTCATACGCGTGGGTATATCGCCGAGATTATGTCCGAAGAGGGTATGTTCGCGCTCCTGCCAGCCTGCACCAACCCCCAGGATCATGCGCCCGCCGCTCAGATCGTCGAGCGCGGCTGCCTGACGGGCCAGCAGCGTCGGTTCGCGGAATGAAAGCGGCGATACCAGGGGGCCGAAGTGGGCGCGCTGGCTATGGTCTGCGCAATAGGTGAGGGAAACGATCATCTCAAGCGAGTTCTTATCGGGCGGTCTGGCATTGGTATAGTGGTCGGAGCGGAACAGGCCCGCAAATCCCAGTGCCTCAACCTCCGTTGTCCAGCGTTTCCACCCTGTCCATGTCAAACCATCCTGCCCTTCAATCTGCAAGGAGATATCAACCATGACGAATACTACCTTTCTCACGATTTAGAAGTACGGCTATAATGGGGATCGTGTTTTTGGGTCTATTGTAAGAGTAAACAATTTTGAGGGGTGGCGTCAATTTTGTTCATCTTGCCTGTTGGCTTTGCCAGAATGCCACAACCCATGCTCGTTGCTCCGCCGTCTCCGGCACGCTATAACCGCTGGCCTGGCCCAAGAGGTCGAACGCTCGGTCAGCGGTCAAACCGGTGAGTACAAGCAGGCTGGCAGCCATCAGACTGGATCGGCCAATCCCTGCCCGACAATGAAAAGTGACGTGTTTCCCTTCCGAAAGATACGCTTTGAGCCGCCTCAGCAACTGGAAGGTCTCTTCAGAAAATGAGGGGATGCTCAGATCTACGATTGCGAAGGAAATGAACTGTATTCCCTGCTCCCGACAACAAGCGGCCTCCTCTACAAGGTCTAGCTCGCTCACCTCAGCATCGGTCAAAAGCGAAACCAGGACATCAACGCCAGAGGTATGCAGATCCTTGATCTCGTCAGGAAGCCAATCCCCGCCTCGGGGTCGGGCCATGATGCTGACTTTTCCCGTGGAGAGTCCTTGAACAGAATAAAGTGGTACGCGCATAGAGGTATCTCCTTCAACAATACCGGTGAACAGCGTAAAAAGCATTTCTGATGAGATTAGGGTTTATTGGACGAAAGGTTAGCTCTCGTGTGGCTTTTGATTGCGACTCGACTGTAAAAAAGCAGCATGAATTACAGAGCGTGGCAGAGGCGTATGGGAGTCGAACCCACCAGGGACCGCGCCGAGCGACCCCCCAGCCGTTTTGAAGACGGTGAGACCCACCGGGGCCCCTACACCTCCATAGTCTGTATCACGTATTCTGCCACTACTGTTCTTGCCTGTCAAGCAATTCTTTGCAGCCGACCGAGCTGTAGCTCCCCGATTCATCGTGGGAGTCGGCGAAGTGTGTCTACCGTTACTTCCCGTAGATCCCTGACTACCACCTCCGCTTTCCTCAAACCGGGCAGGTCGCGATCTCCGGCTACCGCGATGCAGCGCATACCGCCAGCGTGAGCAGCTTCCACGCCTGCTACGGCATCTTCGATGACCAGGCACCTCCCTGGCTCTACCTCTAGCTCCTCCGCCGCTTTAAGAAAGACGTCGGGCGCGGGCTTGCCACGCGGAACCGTCTCGCCTGAGACCAGGACCGAGAGGTAACGACGCAGCCCCAGCACTTCGCTGATCAGTTGGATATTCGCCATCGGCGTTGATGAGGCTAAGGCTTGAGCATAGCCCGCATCGTGTAACGCGCTCAGCAGCTCGATGGCTCCCGGCAGCGATGCGGCTGTCTCGCGCATGAATTCGCGGAAGTAGGCTTCTTTACGGTCGGCCAGTTCGCGGACACGCTCAGGAGAATGGGTTCCCCAGATGGTCGGGATGATGGCATCGTTGCGCCTGCCAAAAGTGGACCAGAACTGCTCTTCCGTAAACGTCACTCCCGTCTCCCGCGCTAACCGCTGCCACGCCCTTAAATGCTCCTGCGCGCTGTCGATTATTACTCCGTCAAGGTCCCAGATAACAGCCTGAATCGGATCGACCATGATATGTTCAGCTCCTCTGGTTTTGTTTCCATCTTCCATCATATCACACCCCCTTCGTATAAACTTCTATCATGGTGAGAGAGGGACAGGCGCAAGGCGAAAAGCAGCGAGCGGAATTACTAAAAACGCGAGATCATCATGAGAAACTCGCGCAGCCTCATGTCTGTGACGACCAGAGGAATGGAGCTTTGTAGGCATTGAAACAATCAAGAATATTCTGACGTGTCGAGAGATAGGTTAGTCCGGTAACAGAAGAGCAAAGAAAGGAGATGGGAGGATGAGAAATTGCTTATTGTATAACAAAAGCAGCATCATTCGGGGAAGTATCATCGTAGTACTGTTACTTACATTGTTCACGATGATGAGTTTTACCGCGTTGGCTAACGATCAACAGAGATCAAGCCTCCACGCCTCTACAATGACAGCCCTTCAGAATGCGCCTTCTGGAACAGCAGCTTTAAGCTGGAATTCACAGAATAAGATGCTCACTGTAACCCTTCATCTCAGCGGATTACAACCAGGGAGTAACCATGCCGCGCATATCCATGCCGGTACTTGCTCATCAATCGGGAAAATTTTGTATCCGCTCAAAAATGTCGTTGCGGACGCAGCAGGAAATAGCACATCGATAACCACCATCAATAACATAGCCGGTGGCATACCAGCCACGGGCTGGAACGTCGCAGTTCATCAGGGTCCTACAGTTCAAACGGGTGAACTTTTTTGTGGGAATATTGTCAATGCAAAAAGGGCCGCATCAGTATCCGTCCCACTCAAGGCAGCCCATCCAGTGCATTAGAGTGGGTAGACATCATTAACTTTCTGCCGATAAGCAGCTCCTAAGAGGAGTCGCTCGGAAGCGGGGAGAGGTGCAGCACCTCTCCCCTTCTGCAAGGCTTTGTCCTGCCAGCGCAAGAGGGAAAACGAGAAAACTGAAAAGCCCTGCTCATTGCTCCTTGTTCGATAGACGCATATTACCGACCATGATAGAATGGGTGGGGCAAAAGACAATGGTAACTCGGAGGACCTTCTTATGAATAGTGATCGTATGTTCTTCAATGAGGAGATAGAGACGCTCCCAAAGCAACAGCTTCAAGCTTTGCAGTTGCAGCGTTTGCAGGCGATTGTCGAGCGTGCTTATAACCAGAATCAGTTTTACCGCCATCTCTATGATCAGGCTGGCGTTCGGCCCGCCGATATCAAATCCCTGGAAGATATGCGCAAGCTGCCGTTTCTGGAGAAGAAAACGGTACGCGCAGCTTACCCGTATGGCACTGCGCTGGCTACCCCGGGCGGCGAGGGCGGTCTGCTGGAGGTGCATTCGACGAGCGGCACGACCGGTAAGAGCGTTCCGGTGTTTGCGACGAAAAAAGATATTGCGTACTGGGCCGAGCTTAACGCGCGCGAGCTCTGGATGACCGGCCTGCGCCCCGGCGATGTGCTGATGAATTGCTATGGTTATGGTATGCCAACCGGCGGTTTCGGCTTTCATTATGGTGCGATGGCGATGGATGTGATGACAATCCCTATGGGCTCAGATGCTCGCCAGTATGATCGGATGATTGATTTCATTCTTGATTTTGGCGTGACTGCCATCTGTATGACGCCATCAGTGGGCCTCTACGTTGGCAACAAGGCGCGCGAGCGCGGCGTGGACTTTAAAGCTGCAAAGCTCAAAATCGGACTGTTTGGCGCGGAACCCTGGCCGTGGGAGACCCGCCTGAAGCTGGAGGAGCTATTTCATATTACTGCTTATGATGAGTTTGGCATGACCGAATTCCTGGGACCCGGCATGACCTGCGAATGCTCCGTGCGCGATGGCATGCATGCCTGGGCCGACGCTTTCCTGGTCGAGTGCATCGATCCCGCAACGGGCGAACCGGTCGCAGAGGGGCAGGACGGCGAGCTGGTCTGGACCTGGCTCTCCGCTGATGGGACTGCGATGATTCGCTATCGCAGCCGCGACCTCTCTCGCCTCTGGTGGGAGGAACGCTGCTCGTGTGGGCGCACGCACCCCAAGATTGCCGCGATCAAAGGACGCAGCGACGACGCCGTCTCCATCCGCGGCCTGATCGTCTTCCCCAGCCAGGTAGAAGCTGCCCTGGTCAAATTCCCCGAAACAGGGGCAAACTTCCGCATCATCGTTGACAAGCGCGACGGGCTGGATACCTTTGATCTGAAGGTAGAGGTCAAAGACGCCATGCTGCTGGGGGATAGTACGCATCTCAGCGCATTAAGGAGCCAGATGGCCGAGGCCGTAAAATCGGCCACGGGCAACACGCCCCGCGTGGAACTGGTTCCGCCCGATACTTTGCCGCGTGCCAGCGGCGGCGAATCCAAAACCGCCAGCGCCCGCGTCGAGGATCGCCGCAAAACTTTGTAGGGGCAAATGTAGGTTAACTGAAGCTGGGCAAGCACTGCAACCCGGGCAAGCGCAAGGCATTGCCCCTACTTGTACTTGATCGCAGACTGCTGTATAATACCGTCCTTGAAGGGTAGGAGGTATCTCGTAGTCCTGGCGAAAGTCATTGATGCTTGAAGAGAGGCTTTTTGATGACAACAACATATATTCCGCGCGGTAAATATCATATCTGGACCGTTGGCTGTCAGATGAATCAGGCCGACTCTCAGCGTATTCAGACGATGCTTGATGAGTTGGGATGGGAAGAGACGAGCATGGACCAGGCCAATCTTGTGGTCCTCAATACCTGTAGCGTGCGCCAGGCACCAGAGGAGAAGGCGCATAATCAACTGGCTCAACTCAAGCATGCGAAGGCGAAACGCAGCGATCTGCTGGTCGCACTGATGGGCTGCATGATCGGCAATCAAAAGACGATTGATACACTGAGCAAACGCTACCCCCATATCGACCTCTTTATGAAGGTTGAGCAGGCCGATATCCTGCCGCGCTTCCTCGAAGAGCGCTGGACGCCCATTTCTGGCGCAGGCTGCCTCGATATCGAGTATATGCCGGACGAAGCCCCCCTCGCTCCTGCTGAGCGCGTTCTGCCAACCTTTGCCACTTCGACCGTGACTACAGGAAAACGGCATGTGCTGCCAATGGCGATCACGCCCAAACCGGGCGAGCGGATCGCGCACTATCCCACGCAAATCGAACATACTCCAGCCAGCCCGACGGCGTGGCTGCCGGTGATTCTGGGCTGCAATAAGGTCTGCACCTATTGTATTGTGCCCTATCGCCGGGGACGCGAGCGCAGCCGTCCTATAGATGAGTTGATGATCGAGGCGCGCTCCCTGGTCGCCAAAGGGGCCAAAGAAGTCACGCTGCTCGGACAGACCGTTGAGGCGTACGGGCTCGATTTGCCCGATCAGCCAGACCTCGCCGATCTGATGACCCATCTCAGCGTCATTGAAGGGCTGGAGCGCATACGCTTTATGACTTCTTACCCTCAGCACATGACCGATAGCATGATCGAGCGCATGGCTCAACTGCCAAAAGTCTGCGAACATTTGAATATTCCCGTGCAGGCAGGCGACAATGAGATGTTAAAGCGGATGAAGCGTGGCTATACGCTGGAGGAGTATTGCGAGCGTATTGAGCGCGTGCGCCAGCTCTGGCCCGAGATTACGCTCTCGACCGACGTCATCGTCGGTTTCTGTGGCGAGACGGAAGAAGAGTTTCAGCATACGCTTGATCTGCTAGAGAAGATCCGCTTTGATGTGGTGCATGTAGCTGCTTACTCAGTGCGACCCGGTACGGTTGCCGCGCGCTGGGAAGATGATATTCCCCTGGCTGAGAAGAAGCGACGGCTGCATGCAGTGGAGGAGGTGCAGGCGAAAATTGCCCTCGAATTGAACCAGTCCTATATTGGTCGAGTGGAAGAGGTACTGGTTGAGGATACGAATGTCACGCATGGACGAAAACAATGGAAGGGGCGCAATCGCGCCAACAAATGGGTGTTTTTCCCACAGCCAGAGGAAGGTGAGTCCAATGGGTCTGGTAGCATTCAGCCCGGCGATCTGGTGAAGGTGCATATCGACCGAGCAACATCCTGGTCCCTCCAGGGGTTGCGCGTTGCGGTATAATAAGCGGACTTATCAATCATCACGTTACGCGAAGTTGGAGGAAGTTTTAATGACGCAGGCTCTGTCGGCTGAAGAAAAGGCTCGTTTAAAAAAGCAGTGGACAGATTTAGCTGTCAAACAGGCCCAGGAGGGCCAGTGGGAAGAGGCAGTTGGCACAAACAAGAATATCCTCAACCTTTTCCCCACTGAACCGGATGCCTGTAATCGCCTGGGCAAGGCGTACAGCGAACTGGGAATGTACTCGGAGGCGCGCGAGGCGTATGCGCAAACACTCAAGTACAGCCCCGGTAACGCGATTGCCAAGAAGAATCTGGACCGACTGGCGCTGCTACAGGAGGCGCCGGCAAAGAATCATGCAGGGGTAGATCGGATCGATCCCAGGCTGTTTATTGAGGAAACCGGCAAGACGGGTATGACCGACCTGATCAGCCTTGCCCCAGCCTCAAGACTGGCGAAAGTGAGCGTTGGTGATAGGGTGCAGCTTTACGTCACCGGGCATACGCTGCTGGTGCGCAATGCAGGCGGAGAAGACATCGGACAGGTTGAGCCACGTCTCGCCAATCGCTTAATTGGCTTTATAGAGGGAGGCAACCGCTACGAGGCGGCGATTCTCGCTATGGAGCAGGGACAGGTGCGGATTATTATTCGCGAGCAGTATCAGCACCCCAATATGTTCGGTAAAGTCAGCTTCCCATCACAGGGCGGCGGCGATACGATCCGGGCCTACATCAAGGATACGATGTTGCGCTATGACCGTGAAGAAGATGAGGATCTGGGCAACGACGACGAGTATTATGATGGCGGCGACGATACCGAAGATATGACCGATATTGATTTCGAGGGTAATAGCGAAGCTGAAGAATAAATTAGAGTTAGAGAGGTAATAGTTCACATGAACAAAACCAAAAAAGTTGCATGGCGCAAACATCGTATTAAGGCTAAAAAGTACAAGGAGAGGGAGCGCCAGGCCAAAGCGGGGAGCACACCAGCCTCAACCGGACGACGCTAGCCAGGCGTTCTTCGCGCGCGTCTGATCTATGAGCAGTCTATCTCCTTCTGCATCATCGGCCTCTGTCCGCAATATTTTAACGCTGCTCGCCTCACGAGATGCGCAACTGGTGGCAGGGGCCAGCGGATTAGAACATCGGGTAACGTGGGCGTGCCGGATGCGAGCTCGCCTCCCTGCTTTCGAGAGCATACAGGGAGGCGAGCTGGCGTTACTCACCCTCTCTCAACTGCGCCGCCTCGATGAAACGCTGCCGCACCTGCTCAAAACGCTGCATAAAGCAGGCGTTGCGGTAGTAGCTGTTGCTGCGCTCGCACCGGATGCTCTAGGCAACGAGGCAAAGACCATCTCCGACGAGTTACACCTGCCCCTGATCTTTCTTCCCGCCTCCACTCAGCTTGAGGAGATCGAGCGCGAGGTCATCACCTTTGTGGTCAGCTTTCGCGGCGAGATCGAGCGCAAGTCAATTGAGATTGCTCACCAACTCATGCAATTAAGCGTTCAGGGAGCCGGCATCCAGGGAATATGTGAGTACCTTGCAGTCAGCCGTGGCAAGTGGGTGGTTGTGCAGGATGCTCAGCAACACATCCGTCTCCAGGCAGCCCCCCCCAGCGCCGAAGCCCTGATACTGCCTCCCCTCTTGACGAGCGAACACCTGCGTACACGCGGCCTGGCGCGTGTTGTTGAGCCTGTGATGATCCGGCATGAAATCGTTGGCTATCTCTCCTTGGTGGGAAACGAGGACGATTTTGACTACCTGGAACGGATAATTCTGGGCCAGGTGACGCCCATTCTAGCGTTAGCGGTGGCGCGCGAGCGTGAACGCAGCGAGGTCGAGAGCCGTTACCTGGCCGAGGCGTTTACCGATGTCCTCCAGGGTCATTATCAACAGCCCGAGGAGATGCTGGCCCGCACGCGCCTTCTTGGCTACGACCTGTCTGGCCCTCAGGCGGCTGTGCTCTACGAAGTGGCTCCTGGCAAGTCCGATTATCCGGAGGGCAGTCCCCTGGCTCTATGGGGCAAACGTGTGCGCGACGAGCTGCTACGCATCTGGCCCACCTGCTGGGTGTTGAGCGAATCTCGCCGCGTGACCGCCCTGCTGCCTCTTTCCACCTTAGATGGCAGTCCCGAGAACGAACGTGAGTGGGAGAATGCCGTTTCTTCACGTCTGGAGCGCGTGCAATCGCGTTTATCCTCCAGCAAAGATAACGGCACAGAATCACTCATTTACTCTTGTGGCATAGGACGGATCGCCAAAAAGTTAGAGGAGATACCGCAATCCGCTCGTGAAGCGCAGCAGGCGCTGGAGATCGGCAGACGCCTTTTTGGCGAAGGCAAAATTCACTCTTTTGCGCGCCTGGGGGTCTATCGTCTCCTTTTCTACCTGGACGGTCAGCGTGACCTGGAAAGTTTCTATCAGGAAACCCTCGGCCCGCTGCTCAACCAAGATTCGCGCAACGACAATACCTTACTTGAAACGCTGGAAGGCTTCTTTCGCTGCAATGGCAATCTGAGCGAGACGGCACGCGCTATGCATCTGCACCGCAACTCGCTGCTCTACCGGCTTGGACGCATTGAAGAGATCTTAGGCGCTTCACTCGACGACCCTGAATTGCGCCTCTCTCTGCAAATTGCGCTGAAAATCCATCACCTGCAAAAACGCTAAACCTTGATGACCTTCCCGCCAGCCGCTTTGAGCAGACGATCACGGATCGCCAGCCCCAACCCTTGCCGATCAAAGCTGCGACAAAGGATAACCTGCACCCCAGCCTCTTCAAGCACCCTTAGACCAGCAAACAGACGCACGGCAACCTGCTCAGCAGTGTTCCCTAAAGCATAGATGCATGCAGCGCAGTCCTGAAAGGCCGCGACATCTTCATCGGCTACCAGCACGCCCACCAGCTCGCCCTGCTCCTCCCGGCGTTTCACTTCTGTCAGCATAGCCCTGAGCATAGGCTCTGGCGAGCCCTCGAATAGAAACGCAGGCACGGTGGGAGCATAGTGAACAGGCAACTGACCAGGCGATTTCTGCGCCTCTTCGATCAGCGCCTCCTCTGGCAAATGTTGGCGCTCAGGTGGCGGCTGCACCTCCGGCAGGATCGCCCGCAACTGTTCCAGACTGACGCCGCCGGGACGGAGAATCGTCGGCGTTTCAGTGCAAAGGTCGAGAATAGTGGACTCCACCCCCACCATGCAAGGTCCTCCGTCCAGGATCAGCGGGAGGCGCCCATTAAGATCCGCCAGGGCATGCTGGGCCGTGGTCGGACTGACGTGCATAAAGCGGTTGGCGCTCGGAGCCGCTATAGGGGAGCCGGTGGCACGGATCAAAGCCAGCGCGACAGGATGGCGCGGCATACGAATCGCCACCGTCGCTAGCCCCGCAGTCACCAGCTTTGGCACCTGCATCCGGGCGGGCAAAATAAGCGTCAGCGGCCCAGGCCAGAATGCCTGAGCAAGCCGCCACGCCTGGGCAGGAACCTCCGTCACCAGCGATTCGAGCTCATCCTCGCGAGCGATATGCACAATCAACGGATCGCTCAATGGCCGCCCTTTGGCGACAAAGATCTGCTCCACCGCAGCAGGTTGCAGCGCATCGGCTCCGAGTCCATAGACCGTTTCGGTCGGAAACACAACCAGTTCTCGCACGCGCAGCAGTTGCGCCGCCTGCTCGATCACAGCTGGTTCTGGCTCAACGGGATCGACGCGTATCACTTCTGTTCGTTTATATTGCATCTATTCTATAGCTTTCTGCATTGTAAATTTATCTGATGGGATATGATACCCCGTCGCGGGGCAATCCCTCGCGGTTGCCCTGGTCCCACCCACGCCGGTCCTACGGCGGGATCTCAAAGACAAGGATATCACACTCTGGAAAGAGTATTATCAAATTTTGCTGAAAAATCTTGCTGCTACAAACACTTGACGTTACTTTCATTGCGTGGTACATTTCCTTCTGGACAGCAACAATGTCCATCGATTGATGTTTCCTTTGTAAACGGAGCGAAAGGCTAAAGTGGCTTTATGTCAGATATAGCCATTCAGCTTACTATGCAGGGCATGTTTTATGGCGAAGGGCGTTCCGTCGCCCAGGGCCTTACTGTGCCCTTTTTCAGGAAACATCAAACATAAGACCAGGTAGCGAATCCTGAAACAGACAGGTCATGGGCGAAGGATGGATGCGCGCTCATGGCCTTTTTGATTCTGCCGGCTCTCCTCTGACCCGAGTCATGGGCGTTTGCATACATCTGCGCCCATGACTCGTCGTTTGCAGGGCAATCCATCTGCGTAAAGCAGAAGTTCCCTCTTCAAGAAGGAGAAGCATCAATTATGACCGCATCATTCGAGCAATTACATCTGACGCAGCGTCCGGCCACGCTTGACGATTTGCAGTCTGTGACAGAGCTTTTATGCGCCTGCGACGTTGCCGACTGCGGCGAGCCAGATACCGAGCCCGATGATATCCTGGCCGATTGGCAACAGCCTGACTTTGATCTCGCCACGGCCTCCAGCGTGCTGATAGCTCCCGACGGACAGATCGTTGGCTATACCGATGCCCATTGTGGCGATACCGGCATGACCATCAGCCCATATACCGCCGTCCATCCAGCCTATCGCAATCAGGGACTTGAGCGTTACCTGCTGCACCTCTCGGAACAGCGCGCGCGTCAGTACCTCGATGGGCCTGACGGCACAGACATCGAACGCGTCATCAGAGCCTATGGCCTCACCGAATCCGGCAATCAACTGCTGGAAGAGGAGGGGTATCAGCTTTTAAAAATCGACTGGCGTATGGAGATCGAATTTGACGAGCCACCACCGGCTCCTCAGTGGCCGGAAGGCATCAGCGCCCGTCCCTATATCCAGGGGCAGGAAGAGCGGGTTGCTCACCGCATCATTCAAGAAGCGTTTAGCGAGCTGGCCCATCGTAGCTACCACCCGTTTGAAGAGTGGGTGTCGTGGGCGACGCAGCGTGACAATTTCGACCCCTCCCTGCTTTTTCTTGTGCTGGCAGGCGAGGAGCCGATTGGGGCTGTACTCTGCTATGATGAACGCGAGCTAGGTTGGGGATGGGTGCGCCAACTCGCCATCCTCAAGCCCTGGCAGGGGCGAGGGATCGGCAAGCAGTTCCTGCGCCATGCTTTCGGTGAACTGTATCGTCGTGGCAGGCGTCGCGTCGGCCTGACCGTTGACTCGCAAAACCCCAGCGGAGCCACCTACTTCTACCAGCACCTGGGCATGCATGTAGCATCCCAGATCAGGCTGTATCAGAAGCAGGTAGGCAGGTAAACATTCAAAACCTGTGTTGCTTAAAATGTGCTTAGCACATTTTAAGCAACACAGAAGAAAAAGAGATTAATGCGCCTTCGCCTGATTATGCTGGCTGCGATAACGGAGATACGCATCAAGCACCGCCCTATTATCCTGATTGAGTCTGTCTCGCAGTTCGCTTTCATGCAGCCAGAACGGGCGTCCCTCTATACTGCTGCGCAACGTTCCGCCAACCACTTCGCCTTCGTAAACAATATTGATGGTGCTCATACGCGTAAATTGTGTGCTGGCATACGTTAGATACCCAATCACGTTACCAGTACGCAACATTAAGCCAGTCTCCTCTTTACCTTCGCGGAGAGCCGCCTGGGCCGGGTGCTCTCGCCAGCGCATAAAGCCCCCGGGGAAAACAACCTTTTGATTGGAAAGCTCAACGACGAGGAATTGCGCATTCTCTTCCACCACCACGCTGACACAGCCAAAAGGAGGAAGATTGCCGAGCAGCAGCAGGTTGAACAGGTTAAAAACTACACTTGCTATTTTTTTAAGCGCCTGGTACAGCATGAAAAACGTCCCTTCACATATTTGGCGATCCGTTTCTCATTATAGAGCAGATGGCAAGGACATAAGTGAGCGGCTACACTTACGGGTAAGTGTATGGCTATCTCGACTACATGCTCCGCCAGCATATGTCAGGGCAAGAGGCTGCCGGTGTCGCAGCGCCCGGCGCGTCAGCAATGCCAAAAGCGCAAACTGTAGCAGAGAGCTTATAAAGAGGCAGGGCAATCGCAAGGGATTGCCCTACCGTTTGTCCTGACCTGGTAGGGGGTATGCCTTGCGCCTACCCTGCCCCTACCCTTTTAGCGACCGCTGCGGGCCTGAGCGCGGCGCACAAGCGCGTCAACGGCAACAGCGATTATCAGCACTGTGCCCTCGATCATCTGCTTCACATCCGTGCCCTGGCTGCGGAGATCAAGACCGTTTTCCAGGCTGCCAATAATCAACGCCCCCAACACAATTGACCAGACGGAGCCGCGACCACCAAAGAGGCTCACGCCGCCGATGACTGCTGCCGCTATCGATTCGAGCAGCAGCGAAGGATTAATCTGGCTGGCGACCGCATTGGCTCGCGACGCCGCTAGGATACCGCCAACGGCGGCCAACGCTGAACACAGCGTAAAGACCGTGATGCGTATAAAGGTCACATTGATGCCAGCGCGGCGAGCCGCTTCCGCGTTTCCTCCCACCGCGTAGATATGACGACCGTAGCGCGTTTTGGTCAGAACAAGCCACACAACCAGGAGCAGGCCAAAGAAGATAGCCGCCGAATTAGGCACACCCAGGAACGTTCCCGCCGGCCCGGGAGTATTTTCGAGCACCGAGATTGTGCCTTCAACCAGGATCACCACCAGCGCGATCTGGCCGATGAGTTGCAGCAGCGACTTCGTCCTTAGCCCGGCCCGTTTGCGCACGACATGATCCCAGACCAATCCGGCGGCATAGAGCAGCAAAGCTAGCGTTGGCAATCCCACACCATAAACATCCGGCAGAAAGCTGCGAGGGCTGCCCGCAATCGAAACAATAAAGGGATCATGCACAATTAATGTCGCCTGCCCTGCTAGCAGATAGAGCAACAGACCGGAATAAGCAATTGAACTGGCGAGGGTGACAATAAATGAAGGAATGCGCAGAATCGCGGTGAAAAAGCCGTTGATGGCGCCCGCCAACGCTCCTACAAGCAGGCCAGCGAGTATCGCTTCCCAGGCAGGAACCCCCAGGCGTTCGGAGAGCACACCCATCACCACCGCGCCAAGCGTCCCGACCACCGCCACCGAGAGGTCAATCTCTCCAAGCAGGAGCACAAGCGTCACGCCAAGCCCATCGACCCCGATGGTGATAATTTGCTGGAGCAGATTGGAGAGATTTTCTGGAGCGAGAAAAAGGCCCTTCGTAGTAACAGCAAAATAGAGAGTGATAGCTAGAAGTGTCAATAAGACAGGAATAAAGCCGAGGTCACCACGCAGCAGTTGGGCCAGGGATTGCCGCTGCATATACGAAGGGACCTCTACCGAAGTAGCCACCGATTGGCTGATGGGTGGTTTTTGATCTATCATCTCGCTCATAATTTATTCCCCTCTATTGCGCCGTTACCATTTGCCCCGTCAGTTTGTAAAATGGTGCCAAATTCGGCTCCTGTAATGGCAGCTACAACCTGTTCTGGCGTTGTTGATGCTGTATCAAACGTAGCAACGCGCCTGCCCAGCCGCATCACGATCACTCGATCAACAACCTCGAATACATCGGCCAGGTTGTGAGAGATGACCACGACAGCCAGGCCCTGCTCGCGCAGGCGGCGAATCAGTTGTAACACCTGGCGCGTTTGCGCCACACCGAGAGCCGCAGTCGGCTCGTCCAGTAGCACAACCTTTGCTTTGCGCAAAATCGCTTTGGCAACGGCAATCGACTGGCGCTGCCCTCCTGAAAGCGTCGAGACAATGGCACGCACTGAGGGCAATTTCACATCCAGCGTATGCAGCACCTCTAAGCCGCGCCGCTCCATTGCCATCTCGTTGAGCGTGCCAAAGGGCGTATTTTCCTCGCGCCCCAGGAAAAGATTGGAGACGACGTCCAGGTTATCACAGAGCGCGAGATCCTGATACACTGTCTCGATCCCCAGGCGCGTGGCTATCTGGGGATTGGTAATTTTGACCGGCTGGCCCTCAAGGAAAATTTCCCCTTCGTCGCAGGGGCCAACACCCGAAATAGCTTTAATTAAGGTCGATTTGCCTGCGCCATTATCGCCAACAAGGCCAACCACCTCCCCGGCATAGACTTCGAAATCAACATTATTGAGTGCGCGCACGGCTCCGAAGCTTTTGCTAATTCCCTGCATGCGCAGGCGCGGCCCATCGTAGATAGCTGTTGGCGGAGATAATGACATTTCCTGGCCTGTTGTGGGCATACCGCTATCGGTCATACTATCCTCCAGATGCGATGTTGGTTGCATTGTAGCGAGGGAAAGCACGGCCATGTCAAGCTCATCCTTATTACAGTTCCCCTTGACATCTCCGGGCCTGACGCTTATACTCCCCTCAAGAGAGGCGGCGGGAGCTGAATGACCCGCTCGACCCGCTTGAGGGTACTGAAAAACAAAAGGAGTTTTATAGCACCGGAGTTTGTGCTACAAGACCCTCTTTAAACAGGGTTAGCAGATACCGCCAGCCCCCTTAGGAAGATTCTTGCAGACGTCGGCTACGGTAACGAAATTGTCCGCGATTACTGTGGAGGCGATATTCGTCTTATCCACGGCAACGGGCGTTTCCAGGATCGAAGGAATGGAGCCGCCATCTTTCGTTTTGGTGGTTCCGTTGGTGAGCGATGCGGTGCTGGTGCCATCGTGCAGCGCCTTCACCAGGTCAGCAGTGGCCTGAGCCTCTTTGTTAATGGCCTTATAGACGGTCATAGCCTGATCGCCAACCAGAATATTCTGGATACCGGCAACGGTGGCATCCTGCCCCGTGACCAGCACTTTGCCGTTAAGCTGCTTAGCTTTGAGCGAGGCAATCACCGAGTTCGCCATACCGTCGTTAGCAACATAAGCAATCTGAACGTTGCCCTGCTGCGCCACTAACGCGCCATCCATCTCAGTACGAGCTGTGTCGTTATCCCAGTTAGGCGTGTACTGGTCGTAAACCTTCTTAAAAGTGCCATTATCAAAAAGTGGCTGTAGCTTGTCGAGCGCACCCTGGCGGAAGAGAATGGCATTGTTGTCGGTCTGCGAGCCGTTGATCATCACGACATTGGGCGTACCACTCTTCACAAAGTCCTTATAGTGATCGACAATATACTGTGCCTGAAGTTCACCGACTTTGACATTGTCGAAGGAGACGTAGTAGTTGAGATCCTTGCTCTGGATCAGACGGTCATAAGCGATAACCGGGATCTGTCTTGCCTTCGCCTTCGCCACGATAGTCGCTGCCGAGTCGCTATCGCTTGCCGCCACGACCAGGATACAGTCGCCCTTAGTCAGGGCCTGATCGGCCTGGTTCTGCTGCGTGGTCGCACTACCCTCGGCGTTGTAGTAGTCTACATGGACGCCCGGGATAGCCTGGATATCATTCGTCAGCAACGGTTTATCTTTGCTGTCCCAGCGAGCTGAGGTAGCTGTCTCCGGCAGCAACACGCCGACCTGGGTGCAATTCTTGCCGTTGACCGGCGCGGTAGAATTACCGGTGGTACCGCCGCCAGTGCTGCCATTGCCACAGGCAGCCAGCATCATAGAAATGAGAACGACGCCGAAAATGGCGCTAATTCCTGTTCGTTTCTGTCCAAATAGTTTCATGCGTTGTACCTATCCTTCCACTTTTCTACTTGCTCACGCCGCGTTGCCTGCATGAGCGATATGAGTACATAAAGGTGTCTCACCGTCTGGGTATTCTCCGTATGAAAAATGGGCACCACCTCCTTAAATTGGGCTAGCGAACGGTGGATTGGAGAACCGGCTGTTGCGCAGCGATACGGCTCTCTTCTCGTTGCGCGGCCTCCTCTTCGCGAGCGATCAATATACGTTCCCAGGCCCTGAAAAATGGATAATACATGATGGCAGAGATCGCGAGATCAAAGAACTGCAAGAGACTGCCTCTGATATCTCCGCCGGTAGCGAAAAACCCGCTGATCCCAATCGGGACGGTAAAAGGCTGAATGATGACCGGCACATGCACCAGACCAAGCGAGAACGCGGCATAGTTGATCGTGACGATAGTGACCGGCACCAGGACAAATGGTATGATCATGATGGGGTTGAGCATCATCGGCACCCCGAAGGTCACGGGCTCGTTGATATTGAAAATCGCCGGGCCTAACGCTACCTTGCCCACCGTCCGCAATTGCGCGGAGCGTGACCTCAGCATATAGACCACCAGGGGCCAGGTCGCGCCTGAGCCGCCAAGATGGGCGAAGATATGGAAAAACGGCTCCGTGACAATGCCATGCCCCCCGTTGACGTTGCTCGCCAGCGTGGTGAACCAGAACGGGGCCGCGATGGCCGTGACGACGTTCATCCCGTGAATGCCCACGGACCAGAGCAACATCATCAAGACGATCTCCAGTACCGCCGCCGGATAGCTATCCTGCACAACGACCAGCGGCTGAAAGAGCTGCATCAGCAAGAGCGGGATCGTCATCTGATGCAATTTATGGTCTGACCCCATATACGTATGCGCGCTTACAAACCACTCAAGGCACCAGATTGCAGTCAGCAGCAGCAGAGTCGGCACAAGAGCTTCAAAGGCGCGGGTCACATTAGGGGGCACCGTCTTTGGCAGCTTGATGGTGAAGCGCGAGCCGCGAAACCAGCGCATCACCTCGGTCGTGATGATGCCGACGATAATCGCTACCAGCAGACCCTGACCGCCGAGATAAGGCAGCACTTCGCCGAGACTCATCGTGGTCAGGTCCCGTACGGGCATGGTAGCAACCAGGAAAAGTACCACTGCGAGCACCCCGGGCTGCACCGGTTCCGTGCGATAATACTGTGCCAGGCTATAAGCAACGCCAAAGGCGAGTACGAGAGCCATCAGTCCGAACGAAAGCTGAAACGGGACCAGAATTGCGTTTTGGTAAGGCTGGACCAGCGCCTCTAACCCACCAATCGGCGGAGGGTTGGCGATGATCAGAAAAAGACTCCCGGCGATGATAAGCGGCAGGGTAAAAATAATAAAGGCGTCGCGGATAGCTTGCAAGTGTACGCTGCTCGCCAATGCGCTGAGTGGCGGGACGAAATGGCGCTCAAACCAGTCGCCGCTACGCTCTATCAGACTGCTCACGCCCGCGCTCTCCCTTCATACAAACGCAGTACCTGTTCCAGCACCGCGGCTCCATTCATGGTAGCATAGTGAAAAGGTTCGATTAAGGCAACCGGCTTGCCTGCTGCACCTGCCAGCTTTTCGATGCTTTTACGCAGGTGGCGAATCTGTGGCGCAATCAGCACCACATCGCACTCGTCCACCTTGACAGCATACTCGCCCGCGCTCAACGCCTCGACGATAAGCTCACACTGTCGCGCTTGCGCAGCCGCGATCATACTTTCTACCAGCAAGCTGGTAGACATCCCCCAGCTACACACAATTAATACTCGTATCATACCCCTCTCTCTCACGCTCTGCCTGGCTATGCAGCCGACCAACGGCGCTCCCGCGTTACAGCTCCTCGCTTCGTCGTGGGAGCGCTCAGGCCATCTGTAATGAATAGCTTGTCGAGAGGATACTATCCCACTACTTAACTATAAACCTCTACGGAAGATCAAAGTCTTTCAGTCTAACAATATGTGCAGCAAGAATAATGCCAATTAGTGTGCTATCTGTGTAGCACACTAACAAAGGCTGTCGCTCATTTTTACCCGGCTAAAAACATTATTCCATCAAAATATATTGCCTGTACAGACATAGCTATAATGGCAATGAATAACACAACAACCATCTTGCATCAAGGCGACATTGGATGTCGCTTCGCCCTACTTACAGGGCAAAAATAGTAAAGTAAATCTTGTGAATAAGGGTTAATAAGGAGTGTAATGTGGAAAAGGCAGTGCAACAACCGGGAAAGACGTCCAGCCGCCGTTCTTTTTTGCGCAGGGGGCTCGCGGTAGGAGGAGCAGGAGCTATTGGCGCGAGCTTATTGGCTAATGGGTTACCAGCCCTCGCCGAAGGAAGCTCCCCCACGCAAGGCGATATAGCCATTCTCAGGTTCCTGGCCGCGCTCGAAATCATCGAAAGCGATCTGTGGCAACAATACAACGAGCTTGGAGGCATTCAGGACAAGGAAGTTCCCGGAGGAAGCGGGAATGCTCCCTACACTAAAGCCCTCCAAAAACTGGATCTGGACATGCCTCAGTATATCCACGATAATACTGATGACGAGTTCAGTCACGCGGCCTTCATCAATGGATACCTGCAAGCAAAAGGCGCGCAACCGGTCAGCCTGGATCAATTTCGCACTTTGCCGGGCAGTCAGGCAACGGGAGCGGCGAAAAACAAGAAACGCCTCACCAATCTGATGGAACTCACCGTGGATACCAGCTACTGGACGCGTTATCGCAGCAGCACTAAAAATCCTGACTTTGGCGATACATTCCCTCAAGCCATCCCGGATTTGTTTAAGGGCAAGTTTCCTGCGATTCCCAGGGATGATAACGATCTCCATCCTGCCAAACATCTGCAAGCGATTGCCAACACAGCAGGTTTCCACTTTGGGTTTATTGAGCAAGGTGGCACCAGCCTGTACCCATCGCTGGCTCAGCGCGTCACCGATGCGGAAGCGTTGCGCATCCTGCTCAGCATCGGCCCGACCGAGACCATGCACTTTCAGACATGGCAGGATAAAGCGGGCAATGCGCCTCCTTTGACCGATCCCACCAATGGGTTGACGTTCCCGAACCTCAACGCTCCTCCCTTTGGCGGTCAGCTCCTCCAGACCAATCTGATTATGCCTGAGCCGACTATATTTCTCGACCGCTCGTTCCCGGCCTGCTCAATCATTCGGCCCACCGAAACTCAGGGGGCTGCTGTGGGCGCGCTCAATGCGCTGACGGCTGATGGGCTTTTCAGCGGTCAATCATCAGCGTTTTTTGCCTTCATGCAGGACCTGGCACAGCAAGCGGACGCCGCCCAGCGCGGAGTTTAGCGCAGGTACGTAAAGAGCGGACAGGCGGGATGTTATGCTCCTGCCTGTCCGCTTGATTAGAAATTTGTTCTAAACTTTCTCGGCTGAATCTGATATAATGTTCAGCATGAAGAACGCGAACAATCTCCCCATCATCCTGTTTGCATCCCAGCAAGACTGGGAGGACTGGCTCAAAGAGCATCACGCTGATACGAAGGGTATCTGGCTCAAGCTAGCCAAAAAAGGTACTGGTATATTCTCTATAGATTACCAGCAAGCCTTAGAAATAGCCCTTTGTTATGGCTGGATTGATGGGCAAAAAGCTTCCTATGATGAGCAGCACTGGCTACAAAAATTCACACCTCGCGGTCCCAAAAGCATCTGGTCGAAGATCAATTGTGATAAAGCAACGACGCTGATCGTAGAGGGAAGAATGCAGCCAGCAGGCATGTTGCAGGTGGAGCGAGCGAAGGCCGACGGTCGTTGGGATGCAGCTTACGAATCGCAAAGCAAGATCACCGTTCCCGCAGACCTGCAAAGCGAGCTGGACAAAAACCAGCAGGCAAAAGATTTCTTCGCCACCCTGGACAGCAGAAACCGTTATGCCATTCTTTGGAGAATTCAGACCGCCAAAAAGCCTGAAACGCGCTCCGTGCGCATCCAAAAGTTTGTTGCAATGCTCGCTCAAAACCAGAAGCTTCATACCTAGAAGTTGTTCAGGCTGAAGATATCGACCTGCCTTAGAATACCTACGATATTGTACGCCTCCTCGTCTGGGAGGGGACGGACAATCTGCGCGCTCAGGATTTGCCAGGCGCGGCGACAGATGCTGAGTTCGCGCGCGAATTGCTGCTCCACGCGTTCACGCACCGTCTGGCTTACGAGCATATCCTTCTGCTGGCCCTGCTCCAGAATACAGGCCAGGTGGAGTATTAAGCCTGCCAGCACCTCATTCTCGAACGTTTCACCCACCTCGACTTCGATCAACTCGATCATACGCTCGATCAACGGCAATACACGGGTGGGATTAAGGAAAAGCAGACGTTGACCAAGCGTATTGGCAATCTCGCGTACAAGGTCTGCGCGCTGCGTAAAGACGGGCGGGACGCTCTCCGGCTGCGATAATGAGGCCGGGTGCAGCAATGCCGGATCAATGAGTGTATTTCCCAGCAACGTACGCAGCCGTACGATGCCATCGCCGAAGAGGATCTCGGTCAGGGAGATAAAAGGATAGCCTTCCAGATGGGGGTTGATCGTTCCCACAATCGCCACGACGTGGCGATCCCCCACCATGCGCCGCACGTCAGGCTCGGCTTTGCCGGAGAGGTTGATGTCCATGCAGACGATCTCGATACCCTGGCGACGCAACTCTGGGATATGCTCTTCAATCAATTCCGCGAGCTTTGTGGCGCTGCCAAAACCGGTCAGGCAGACAGAAAGGATGACGCGCATCTCTCGGGATGACGTGCTCTGCGTCAACTTTTGCCCCTGGGCCGTCTTCTCAAGCGTACTGCTCTCCCGATCTTGCACGCTTTTGCCAGGCCCGTTGATAGCCCGATATAATGCCAGACTGGCAGCCAGTTGATCAAGCATGACATGAGTGCGCTGAGCGCGACGCAAAGCTTCAACGACAAGCGGCGCACATACCCCTGATACCGTGCGCGTCTGCACTCCTGTACGGCGCGTGACCAGTTCACCCAGAGAGAGCAGCGAAGCAAAATCGACGAGCAATAACACGCCGCTCCCCTGATCCGCCTGACTCACACAGTGCTCGACCTGAGCAAGCAACTCGTCAGGAGATTGCTCTAACGTCAGCTCGACCCAGCAGACTGAACTGACCCCCACCAGCGTATTCGCCAGCTCAGCCAGTCCAGCGGCGATGCCGCGCCCGTGAGCCGCGACGACGATGCCGACCGTGGATTGTCCGGTGCTCAGCAACAGATCGGCATTGGCAAAAAGCACGGTGAGCACATCGGCTTCGCTTTCCGGCAAGGCTACGCCCAGCGCCGAGCGAACGCGCAATAACGCCACCTGCGCCACTACATATTCGAGAGGATAGGTATGGCGCATAGACTGAAGCGTGGACTCGACCAGCGGGCGTCCCTGAGCGATGTGCTCTAAGGCGCTGGCAAGGTGCAACGCCAGCACCAGCGCGAGCTTCTCCGGGAAGGTGCGCTTTAACTGTTCCTGTGCATACTCCACAATGGCATGGCTCACCGTGGCGATGCGCTCATCCACGAGACGCGAGAGATTTTCGGCGGGACCCTGTGTGATGGTGACGGCGAAACGCTGGAAGTAATGCTGGATATCCATGTCCAGCAGGTCATTAATCTCGTCCTCGCGTAGCCCGCTGCCGCGCAAAGCGTTGAGTTCCGCGCTAATAGCGTCATAGAGGCCATGCGACGGACCCGGCACGTTATTCAGGCTCAGACCGGTGGGCGTAAAGATATGGGTCGCGTCCAGCAAATGGAGCACCGGTTCGAGCACGCGATGCAGTTCCGCCGTACGCAGCAGGCCACGCCGAATGTGCTCAGGCAAGATGTCAGTATGCACATTCAGTTCTGTGAGGTTATTGAGCCGGTACTCTAAGTACGCCCGCGCGCAGGTGAGCTGGACATCAGTACGGAGCTGCCCGATATTACCTGGACAATCATACAATAGCAGCGCGCGCAGCACCTGCGGCGCGACATGAATATTGGTGCCGATGCTGCTGCACTCGCTGGTGAAAAAGACGTGTATCAGTTCGTAGCGTTCCGTAATGGTGCGTTCCTTCAAGCCTGGCAGAACAATGGTCATGGGGATACGGCGGCGAAACGTTGGCAGCAGGGCCGTAGCCGGATCTTCGGTCGTGGCGGCGAGCAGTAACAGCGAGGACTGCCGCTCCCGCACATCTCCCAGGCGACGAAAGCGTTCGCGGTCCATCAGGTAGAAGAGCATCTCCTGTCCCTCCGGTGGCAGGCGATGCACCTCATCCAGGAAAAGGATACCACGATGCGCCTGCTCGACCAGCCCTTCACGGTCACGATCCGCTCCTGTATACGCGCCACGTACAACGCCAAAAAGATGAGCCATCAACAATTGAGGATTGCCCGCGTAGTCGGCGCAATTAAAGCTGATGAAGGGCGCATCCGGCGGCAGAGCCTTCAGTTCCAGCGCAAATGCATGCATCAGGCGTGCAAAGGTCGTTTTCCCCACGCCGCTGGGTCCGCAGAGCAGCGTATGCAGCCCACGCGGCGGGTAAAGCATAGCAGCCTGCGCCTGTTGAATGGCAACTTTTAGCCCATCATTATAGCCGATCAACGCCTCAAAATTCGTTACGACGCCCGATAGAGCAGCAGCGGCCGGGGGCGGAGGGCCAGATTTTTGTATTAGGGGCATGGCGCGAGGCTCTGGTTGGGTGATATGGCGGCTCTCGTCTGTTATCCGCGTGACCGGATCGGGTGAAGGCGCTCTAAGCGTAAATAGCACGGGGCGTCCGGGAATGCGCTCGATAATTCCCTGCTGAGCGAGGAGGTTGAGGTCGCGGCTGGCGTTCGTCCGATCTACCTCAGCCAGCTCAGCCACCTCTTCGGCGCTGAAACCGGCATGACGACGCAATATCCCCTGCGACACTGGTCTTTGCGTACACAATGATCGCAGCGCCTCTAAAACACGATCCTTGCGTTGCACGGCCCGTCCTTCCAGAGAAGATGTAATGCTGTGTTCTTCGTCTCCACATAGTATAACCTTATGGAGCGGAGAACACAATCTGATTTGCATATCGAATCCTCCCATTATCGTACCGCCCTCCCACGATGAAGCCATAGGGCAAGCGCAAGGCATTGCCCCTACCCATCCGATCCCACCATCATCCACTATCGCGGGCACCGCCACAGGGCAGAGGGGGTGATGGGCCAACGGCAGGGCGTCTGGCTAGGGGCAATCCCTCGCGGTTGCCCTGCTGAGCAGAGGGGATGTACCATCGTCGCATCAGCGTTGAAACTACCCACATGATGGCATTACCTGGACAGGCACAAGGCACGGCTCCTACGTTGACAGCGTCTGTTATTATTTTGATAATTCATGGGTTTAATTAAAAACTACGCAATAATGAGGAGAAAAACAGAAAATGAAGCTCAATCAAGTTATAGCCATTGAGAAGGGAACGAAAAGTCGCTCATTACAGGAATTGACAGAGGCCCACCACGCGCTACAGAAGCCCGCGCTGCTCTCCGGCATTTCGCGCACGTATCGCCCCCGCGACGAAGAAGGGGAACAACTGCCGCCCGAGTCCACCAGGGTGCAGATCCGAGCTGAGGAAATCATCCGCCAGACAGCGGAAGTACTGACGAAACTTTTTGATGTCGTTGCCACCAAAGATTGGGCCAATTGCAAGGCGAAAGCGGACGTCGTTGTTGAGGGACAAACCTTGCTGAAGGATGTGCCCGCGACCCACTTGCTCTTTCTGGAAAAACAATTAATTGACTTACACACATTTATCAAGAAATTGCCGGTCCTCGATGCATCGGAGCTATGGACCTATGACGCTTCCGCCGATTGCTGGGCCACCGAGCCGGTACAAACGGTTCGCACCAAGAAGATCCCGAGAAACCATGTGAAGGCGGAAGCTACCGAGAAGCATCCGGCGCAAGTCGAAGTCTACTATGAAGATGTGAGCGTGGGCAACTGGCGAACGGTGAAATTTTCTGGCGCGCTGCCTGCCAGGCGCGTTCATGATTTGCTGGCGCGGGTGGAGCGGCTGCAAGAGGCGGTGAAGTTCGCGCGCGAAGAGGCCAACAACCTTGAGGTAGAGGAGCAGAAGGTCGGCGAAAAAATATTCCATTACCTGTTTGCCTGAGTTTGCTATTGCATTTTATCCCTCTTTGTTGTAGACTGATCGCTGGAGTCATAGACTGAAACTGAAGCTTACCTTGAAGGCAAGGACGTCAAAGGGCAGGTTCGAGTCCTGCACCCGCTATGAAACGTGGCGGGTTAGCCCAGCGGCAGAGGCAGCGTCGGAGCCACCACAGCAGCAAGTTCTTACTCCAGACTCAGCATTTCCGTCGAGCGCCAAATCGAGTGTTTGGAGCCGTTGATCGTCGAATACTGGTGCAAATCCAGTCCGCCTCTTTCGCATGGGGCGGTAGTTCAATAGCAGAACGCGATGGTGTAAGGACTGAGCTCCAGGCTTAAATGTGTTGGCGCGCGCAAATGGGCGGGCACCGAGGCCCGGAAATTGGACATTTTTCCGGGCCTCACCTTTTCCGCTCACATCACTTGTCCTCTCAAGTATACTTTGCTATAGCGATCCCGATTCAGACAGCAAGCTTTTTTACCGCATCTTTTCCACAAACATTGGAGGGTGAACTATGAACATTCAAGATGTTGTGCAACGAGCGCAGAGCGAGCATCTGCGGCTTGTACGCTTCCTGTACTGCGATAATGGGGGCATTATTCGCGGCAAAACCACTCACGCCAGCAGGTTAGCCAGCAGGATGCGCGAAGGCATTGGGCAGACGCTGGCGATGCAGGCGTTCACCGGCGTGGAGTCGCTGGCCTCCGTTGAAGGCATGGGACCGGTTGGCGAGTTCCGCCTGATCCCCGATCCCGCGACCTTCGTTGTGCTGTCCTACGTTCCCAATAGCGGCAGTATGATATGCGACATGATCCTGCTAGATGGCACGCCCTGGGAGGCATGCCCGCGCTCATTCCTCAAGCGTATGATCGCCGAACTTGCCTCGCTCGGCATGCGGGCGGAGGCGGCCGTTGAGCACGAATTCTACCTCGCACGCGAAGAGCAGGGAAACTATGTGCCCGCGGACCATAGCCTCTGCTATAGCAGCATAGGTCTTGACGACGAGGCGGAAGTGATCGATGCTACCCTTGCAGCACTGGAGGCGGAAGGCATTGCTATCGAACTATTTCATACCGAACTTGGACCGGCTCAACAGGAGCTTTCCATTCGTCACGCCAATGTATTGCGAGCTGCCGATAACGTCTGCCTGGTGCGCGAGACGGTACGCGGCGTGGCCCGCACCTTCGACCTGTTCGCGACCTTCGCCCCCAAGCCTTTTCTCGATCAGGCGGGCAGTGGTGCGCATATCCACTTCAGCCTGTGGGGCACGGACAAGAGCGAACGACCCAATACCAACCTCTTTTTCGATGCCAATCAGCGCGGCGGATTAAGCGAGACCGGCAAGTACTTTATTGGCGGCGTCTTGCGCCATATCCGTGGCCTCCTTGCTATCACCTGCGCCTGTCCCAATTCATATCGCCGCCTGCTGCCGCACTACTGGAGTTCGGCATATGATACGTATGGCTTCGATAATCGCGAGTGCGCGATTCGCGTGCCATCGCTCTTTAGCGGGCGCGAGGCCAGTTCGATCAATCTCGAACTCAAGTGCGCCGACCATAGCGGCAATCCTTACCTGGCGCTGGGCGCGTTCATCGCTGCCGGGTTGGATGGCATCAAGAACCAGATCGATCCGGGTGAACCGCAGGAGATCGACCCCGGCAACTACAGCGACGAGGAGCGTGAGCAGCGCGGCATCCGTCGCCTTCCCACCACGTTCGACGAGGCCCTTAATGAACTGGAGCGGGATAAGGTGTTGACCGCTGCACTGGGGCCGCTGCTGACCAGCGCGTATCTGGCGGTCAAACGCGACGAAATAGCTTTCTTCAAGGAGAAGTCACCGGAGGAAGAGGCGCGCCAGCATTTTTACAAGTATTAATCGCAAACATACGTACGAACGCAGGAAGCGAACAGATGGTAGAAGAAGATCCGCCGTACTCATGTCAGTTAGCAGTCATTCTTGCGCGAGATGCCCCAAAGGGAGTCATATTGCGCCGTGGCCCTACCAACTGGGTACAGCTCATTCTATGGCATACCGATAGCGACACATTTGAAGAGGGACAATGGTTTCGGGGAAGGATCTACGAACATATGAGCGATCTTTCCCCGGACGGCTCTCTTTTCCTTTATCTAGCCCGAAAAGCGAAAACTTTGCAGCGTGAGCAAAGTGAGTATACACATAAGTGGACGGCCATTAGCAAGCCGCCTTATTTTACCGCGCTGGCATTATGGCCTGTAGGGGAAGCGTGGGATGGTGGAGGAATATTTACGGACAGAAGAACTATCTGGTTATGTCATCACTCCGCACGAGCTCATCCGCGTCATAGGCCCAGAGGACTGAAGGTCAGTGCGAGCTTTGAGCCTGAAGCTTTTCGCCAGCGGGATCGCTATAATCGCTGGCAGTTGATTCAGGAGGGTCGTTTTTACTTTGAAAAAGCGGCAGGGTTTCCGCTTGGCGCAAAAGGGATCACCATCAAACCCTATATCTGGCAAAAAGATCATCCTGATCAGCGTTATCAACTTGTGATTGAGTCATACCGCGAGCCGAACTTCAAAACAGAATTTTTGCGTTATGTGGTGGATACCTCGAACGACGAAAGGACGCTGCTTGAAGATATTACCTGGGTTGATTGGGATCAGCAAGGACGGCTAGTTTATTCAAAAGGAGGGCAGCTATTTGCCTCTGAAACCACGGAGGAGCCCCTGAACGTACGAGCGATTGCCGATTTCTATACCAATCAACCAAAGCGCGTGCTACCCCCACGTTGGGCCACACGCTGGTAAAACTAGAAAGAAATAGACATGAGCCCGATTTAAAAAGTAAAAATCGGGCTCATGTCTCAAGCAACGGCAGAGAAATTTGTGATCAACTTCCTGACTGCCCTGTTTTCCCTATTAAACTAGAGGTCTGAATAGGGTGTTGTCGTCGAGCCGGACTTCGCCGTCCGCTTGGTGGTATCGGCAACATCCTGCCCCGTCTGCTTCACCTCTGAGGCGCTCTTTTGCGTCAGGTCGCTGACATTGCTGGTGGCGCTTTTGACGGTCGAGGCTGCCTGCTGGGCATAATCCTTGAGTGTGCCTGCGGTCTGCGAGAGGCGATCAGAGACCTGCTGCGTGTACATATTCAACTGTTCGTTCTCAGGCAGATAACCGCGCATCTCGTTCAAACGCTCACCTACTAGCCTGCGCATCTCGTCGCCTTTCATCGGCGCGATGAGCAGGCCGATACCGGCACCGACAAGAATCCCTTTAAAGAAGTTGTTCATGCGAAATGTCCGTCCTTTCCTAATATCCTGACCTATGAATATCTACGAGATGGTATCCCCTCATAGCTGTTTTCACGAAAACTTACTGACTAAAACACGCATAGCACAAGCAATAAGTTTCAGACCAGCAACCGTTTACCCTAACAGGTTATATGGGCTTTGTAACAGGCGTTTGACTTCCTGAAGGAAACGCGCCACCGTTGCTCCGTAAAGAATACGGTGATCCGCCGACATGGTCATCGGCATGATATCGCGCAGTACCGGTTGGTCATCGACCGGGACAAATTGTCTGCGTGTCGAGCCGACTGCCAGAATGGCGGCCTCCGGTGGGTTTATGACGGCGATAAAATCGGTGACATCCATCATACCCAGGTTTGAGATTGAGAATGTGCTCCCGGCCATCTCTGCTGGCGTGAGCTTACTGGCTCTTGCCTTCTCGATTAACGTTCTGGCCTCGCGAGCAATAGTCCTTACACCTTTGATGTTTGCATTGCGAAGAACGGGTACCACCAGTCCTGCCGGAACGTCAACCGCGATCCCTATGTGGATCTCCTTATGCCGGATAAACTGCCCATCGCTGTAAGAGCTGTTGACCTCGGGAAATTTCTCCAGGACGAGCGCACAGGCTTTGATAATCAGGTCATTGACGCTGATCTTTACGCCATCTTCACCTGCACTCTCGTTGAGCTGCTTACGCAGCGCCAGAGCATCGGTCATGTCCACTTCGTTGCTGACGTAAAAGTGCGGAATGCTCTGCTTGGCTTCGGCCAGGCGACGCGCTATCGTGGCCTGCATGCGCGAAAGCGGTACGCGCTCACCTTCCTGCGGAGCAGGTACCGGCTCCTGTGGCTGCGTCGGCGTGACCGGCGCTTCAGCAGTCGCGGCTGGCGCGCCAGTATGCTGGCGTTGCAGAACATCCTCGATATCATCGCGCACAACGCGCCCACCGGGACCGGTACCTTGAAGCTGGCTCAGGTCAATATGATGCTCCTCGGCCATACGGCGAGCAATTGGCGAAGCTTTGACAAAGAGCTGTTCGCCTGCTTTCGTACCATCGGCCTCTTCACGTTGTAGTGTAGACTGTGCTGACGCTGGCTTTGACTCGGGTTCGGCTTCCGTTGCTCTGGCTGCTGTTTCTCTAGCTGGCGGCGTGGGCGCGGCCTCCGTGGTGCTGGCTGTTGTCGTCGAGGCCGCCTGCTCAGCTTGCGGCGTTTGCTCGGCTGCTTCGGCGGCTGGGGGCTCCTGCTTCGCCTGAGCGCCAGTTCCGCTGCCAATAATAGCGACTACCTGACCAATGGGAACGGTCTGACCTTCCTGCACAACGATCTGTTCAAGCACGCCGCTGTCGTAAGCTTCAAGGTCCATCGTGGCCTTATCCGTTTCGATCTCCGCCAGGGTATCGCCTTTTTTCACCTCATCTCCGGCCTTTTTGAGCCAGCGCGCGATGGTTCCCTCTTGCATGGTATCGCTGAGGCGGGGCATAGTAACATCAGGCATGGCTCGCTATCCTCCTTCGCCTGAGCGCGAGTTCGTCGATAGCCTCTAGGAGCTGCCTGGCTCCTGTCAGCGCGGCCTGCTCCAGTTTCTTCGCATAGGGAAGTGGAACCTCCAGGCTCGCCACCCGCTTGATCGGAGCGTCCAGGTAGTCGAAGGCTTCCTCCTGGATGATCGCGGCTATTTCCGCGCCAACCCCGTAGGATCGCCAATCTTCTTCAAAGATGATGGCCCGATTCGTTTTCTTCACCGAGTTGATAATGGTTTCGTGGTCCAGCGGACGCAGTGAGCGCACATCAATCACCTCGACGCTCAATTTGTTCTCCTGCTCCAGGCGGCGCGCCACGTCCAGCGCAACCACGGCCATACGCGAGTAGCTGATGATGGTCAGGTCCGTGCCTTCTTTGCTGACCTTTGCCTGTCCAAAGGGGATGGTATAGTCGCCATCGGGCACCTCGCCTTTTGTGTTATAGAGGGCGAGATTCTCTAGAAAGATGACCGGATTATTGCCGCGAATGGCCCTCCGCAGCATGCCTCTGGCGTCGGCTGGCGTGGATGGCGCGACAACTTTGAGCCCTGGCACATAGGCAAACCAGACCTCCAGGCTTTGCGAGTGCGTGGCCGAAAGCTGCTGCCCTCCTCCACCTGGCGTGCGAATGACCATTGGAACCGCGCATTGACCGCCAAACATAGAGTAGATTTTTGCCGCGTGATTGACAATGGCATCCATAGCCAGCGCGATAAAGTTGATGGTCATGACCTCGACCACCGGATGCAGCCCCAGCATCGCGGCCCCCGTAGCCAGACCCACAAAGCCGTTTTCGCTGATCGGTGTATCTACGATACGTTTAGGCCCGAATTCTTTTAAAAGACCCGCTGTAATTTTATAGGACCCTTCGAATACGCCGATCTCTTCACCAATCAAAAACACATTCTCATCGCGCAGTAGCTCTTCACGTAGCGTATCATGCAGGACCTGTCGGAATGTGATTTCTGCCATTGCTATTGTTCTCCCTTCGCATCTTGCTCGGGGGCGTAGATGTAGTCAAACAGGCCCTCGACCGCAGGATCGGGGCTCTCTTCGGCAAATTTGACTGCCGCCTCTATATCATGATCGACCCGCTCATCGATTCTCTGAAGGTCTTCATCGCTCGCCTTGCCAGTTATCTTAAGATGTTCGGCAAAAATGGGGATCGGATCGCAGGCGCGCCCCTGGCGAATCGTCTCCTCGGAACGGTAGCGATCAGGGTCAACCACGGAATGCCCACGGAAACGGAAGCTGACGGCTTCAATCAGGCTGGGCTGATGCTCCTCGCGCGCAACCTTTGCTGCTTCGCGTACGGCATCACGCACGGCGAGCACATCATTGCCGTCTACGCGCTCACTGCGCATATCGTAAGCGCAGGCTTTGCGGTGCAGTTCGGCGACGGCGGAACCTCTGGCGACTTCCAATCCCATGCCATACTGGTTGTTGACGATAAAGTAGACGATGGGAAGACGATAGATCTTAGCCATGTTGAGCGATTCGTGAAAAGGGCCGCCGTTGGTGGTGCCATCGCCCATCTGGCAGGCGACGATCTCGTGAGAGTCGCGATAGGCAATGGCGAAGGCAGCTCCTGTGGCAAGCGGCAACTGACCGCCCACGATGGCATAGCCGCCCATAAAGCGCCTGCTGAGATCAAACAGGTGCATGGAGCCGCCGCGTCCGCGCGAACAACCGGTCTCCTTGCCGAATAACTCGGCCATGACCACTTCAGGCGAGATGCCGCGCCCGATGGCGTAGCCGTGCTCGCGATAATTGGTGTATACATAATCGTCCGGCTCCAGACCCGCGCAGAAGCCGACGACGGTAGCCTCTTCGCCAAGATTAAGATGGCAATAGCCGCCAATGCGCGCCCGATTATACATCTCCGCGGCCTTCTCTTCAAAACGGCGAATCAGCAACATCTGATAGTAATAGTTGAGCATCTTTTTTTCTCTCTGTAGGTGGTAGCCAGTAAACGCTATTCCCTGCTAGTCCTTTGTCGCTACCTAGTCCCAACTTCTCAAGTACTTCAACATCCTTTAGTGTATACGACTCATGCAAATGAGACGTGTTGAGGTATGTGTGTCGTTTAAGCCCATAAAGGCGTGCATGTGTTACAATAGTCTCCCACGTACGCTCTGGAAACTTCTTTAGGATGTCTGCCCTATCCCCGTATGGATACATCTCTTCTAGTACCCCCTTTTCCTCACCTGTCCATTGCTCCCCATGCTTCCCAACGCGGCGGTAAATGTAGCCAGTGACACTACAACCCAACAAAGGCTTAAAGTTGATCTCCATTTTCAGAAAGTGCTGAGAGGCTACGGTCAAGTTGACGGACTCGGTGACCAGGTTAACAAAACGGAGCTTTCTAGCGAGCTTCATGCCCTTCCAATCGTTCATGACGCATTCGATCAGTGTCTCGCATTCCTCAACGTCTTCTTTGTCTGTAGCCGCTTCCTTGCTTTTAGCTTCCAGTGCCTTGTATGTTTCGTTCAACTGTTTGAGCTTGCGAACCTGGACGCGGTATTCTTCTATGTTGTCTTCTTCTTCCGCAACGGCTTTCAAGCGTTCATGTTTCTTGATGAGCTTCTCTGCTTGCTCTAGCTGACTATCGATGCTACTAACCTCTACGTCTTTTTCTGCTTGCAATTCTTTAAGGCGTGCATAAATCCCTTCCCCAATCTTGCCGTCCTTCTCTTCCTGCTCGCGTCGTGCAGCTACCACACTTAGCAGTGCCTCTACAAAAATGGTGTCTAGAGTCTTGATACCTATAGCAAGCTCGTCAACCTTGTCATAAGAGCTTTGTGTGCTTCTAACGATGTACTTCTGTGTTGAGGAACAGGTATAAGCGCCGGTATTGTCTAACCTGAGTACACCTTGTAGCAGTGCCTCTACTGGCTCGGTTCCATCTTTGCTGTAACGGGTTGCGCGTGGGCGGTTTTCGTTCTGTTCCCCATCAGGCATATATTTCGAGAGGCGGTTATGTGCATACCAGAAGTCTTCTTCTGATACAATCGCTGTATGATTATCTTTGCTCACAATAACACCATTTCGCACATACCAGCCGATATAAGCGTAGTTCGTAAGTAGAGTGATAAGGCCGGAACGATTAACGAGCGAATACCCGTCTTCGAGCTTTCGCGGTGCTACATGCGGAACGTGGTCAATACCCACAAACAGGGGAAAGCGGAAATTAGTTCGTATTAGTTCTCTGCCTAACGCCTGAACATTCCCCCCTAGCTCTCGAAACCGTTTGAACAAATACCGGACACGCTCGGCATGTGGCTCATACGGCGTATACCTGCGATATGTTAGGCTGTTTTCATCGTAGTCCACAACATAGCCCATTGGAACCATCCCTCCCACATAGATTTTATCAACAAAGATCGCTCTATTTTTTGCTGGTATTAGCTTTCCGTATACTACCTCGTCAATGAAGTCAGCGGCTTGTTCGAAAGCATCATGAAGCGCCTTATTGTCTACTCTATTAGAGGGCCAGTAGATGCGGTGGTATGTGATGACGGGAATATCGTGTTTTGTACACAGGTCGAGAAACGTTGAGCTTTGAATGCGGGTAAGGTCTCGAAATAGTCTCGAAGCATCATAAGCAGCTACCGCTTTAATCTCCCCACGTTCTATCATGCTGTACAGCTTATTCATATCAACGCGTTGATCTATACGCTTTTGTCCCGATTTTCCCTGATCGTTGTCAAACTTTACAATGCTCTCAGCTAACCAACCATACCGAATTAGCTTTTTCCTCAAGTCCTCATCTTGCACTGCGGTACTTTGCTTATTCTTCTTTACCTGCTTTTCGGTCGATTGACGAATATACAGACCGATTAGATACGCTGTCGGCAGGTTGCGACTAAAACCCTCGTTGCTTTCCAGTTCCTCTAACGCTTCCTCTAATGTGCGTAGTCTCTTTTGCATCGTGCTTCTCTCCTCACTTGCTATCCACAGGGGTACCATCATACACCCATGTACTTATTCTTTTTCAATCTCCTGAAATCGATAATGTTCCTCTAAAAGTATGAGGAAACGTCAAATGGCGTTCCCTCATACAGGTTGCGAACCCTTCTGCTTGTCGCGACCCAACATGCTCGCTAGCTGACTTGTGCGAATAGGTCCCTGTCTTCTTTCCAACCCTTCGCACCATCTGACAATGTAGCCAGCTAGCCAGATAGCATCATAGCGGCTATCTTCTAACGCGTCATTTATCCAGATATAGATGTCCCCATCCGACAACGGTTTACCTGCGTGCGTATCGTGGTATTCCAGGTAGCCACAAACAACGCCATCAGTAAAACCCTTACCACTATGCACTACGCCTTTTTCAATGGGGACGATAACCCGACCGTCTTTCTGTACAGATGCTAACATTCTGCTTGCTCCCCTCTTCTGTTACCAGCTAGCAAATTGTATATGCTAGATATACATGCTAAGTATGAACATTCTAAATAGCTACTGAGCATCTATACTCAAAATATACACGCTGTGTTATTGCATGTCAAGGTCATTGTTGATAGAATGTAGGAAACATCTAAGATGAGAGAGCACAAAATGATACGATTGAAGGTCAAAGAAATAGCTGAAGCAAAACACATCAATATGGCTAAACTGTCTCGTATGGCTGATTTAAATTACGGAACTGTGCGTGCTATGTACGAAAATCCGAATAGAGATGTAGCCGTTACAACGCTTGAGAAGATCGCTAAAGCCCTAAAGGTTGAAGTAACAGACCTCTATGAGATAATACCCGATGACGATGTTGAGTAACGCTACTTGACGATAATGCAAAGTATGACTGTTGACGGACCATACATACTATCTCTATTTGGCTCTCAGGTAGTCGAGAATACCCCTTGACCGGACTAGACAGTAAAAAAACCTACCCTGTTCCTATTCGCTCCAATTGTCACTATAACGCGAAACAAGACGTTTGGTTGCTTATATGCCCATATAGAGAAACATGAACACATCGCCCGTTTAACATGAAGAGTGGTTATGGGGGATTGCCAGAGTGTCCAGTCCGTCTCAAGTCAGTATGGATAGATAGCGTATATTATACGCTATCTATCCATACTGACTTTCTCGCTTCTTTCCTGCTAAAACAACATCGGGTGAAACCGTGTGAGCCGCAGTCACGACCGGAAATTATGAGCCCGGGGGGACCATATCGGATGAGGCAAAGACCGCGACTCCGGCGCAGCGGGGGCAGCTCTCCGGCTCTGTGTCGCTATATGTTGTCTCCCCGCACACATTACAGACCCAGCGCGTGCCGACCTCGCGCACCAGATCGCCGCGGCTCACAATGCCGACCAGCTTACCCTGATCGAGCACTGGCAGACGTTTGATCTTCTGATGCACCAAAATATGCGCCACATCTTCCAGATCAGTGTCTTGGGTGACGCTAATCAGGCCACCTGCCATGATGTCCTTAACTTGCTGGCCCTGCTTGCCGATCACATCAAATTCAGAAACAATGCCCACCACCATCCCATCGTCGTTGACGACCGGCAGCCCGCTGATACGGTGACGCGCCATCAAAGACGCCGCCTGTTTGACGCTCTGGCCTTCATTGACTGTGACTACATCGGTGGTCATCACATCTTTGACTTGCATAGTATTGCGTTCCCTCCCTCTTAACAATCGGCCAGCGTCATCCGTTCGTAGACAGGTGGCCTCTCTCTTCACACGCACGCGGGCTGTGGTGTGATACAGTATCAAGAGGATTGGTCCAATCTCATGTTTGCCGAGCGATAGTGTTGCGGAAGAATCTTTTTTTCGGGTCAAGGCCGCATGATTGATCTAAAGCAGCCTTGCTTACAACGGAGGACAAGAGAATGAAAGCCACCTTTCAATGAGAAAACCGTCGGGAAGTCTTCATTGCCCAGAAGTCAGAGCCAAGAGGCCGTATGCAGCAGGATCAACAAGTTCGAGGTCTGTTGCTCGCACTGGCGATCCGTCACGGGTGGCTCTTACCAGGCCAAGCGCCCAGTCTGCATGTATCTGACAGAGTTGATGAAGTGTCAGTTCGCCGTCAGCTCGATACCAACGGGTAATACCGCTACACATCTCGATCAACGCTATAGCTGCCAGTCTGCTCTTGTGGACCTGAAACACCCCCTCGTCATTACCGCGTTTGAGCACCTCCCGCCACAACAGCTCGTAGCGGTCACGTAAATCTAGCATTTCCTGACGAGCCTCACCCGTCAAGTGTTGGATCTCTGCATGAGCAATGTGGGTGGAGAGAGGGTAGGTTCCGTGAACCCAGACATGCAGAAGCACTAACGATGCCAGTTCCTCCTCAGGCGTGATCCCACCTGTCACGATCTTCTGCGCCGCCTCAAACAATGGGACGGTCACCTCTCGCATAATTTGGAGAAGCAGAGCTTCCTTCGCCCCTATATAGTAATATAATGCTGATGAAGTCAGGCCCGTCTCGCCCGCAATATCTCGGATGCTCGTCCCCTGGAAGCCCTTCTGGGCGAAGAGCCGGACGGCCACTTCACGAATCCGTTCTTCTGTGGGATTCACAAATCGCTTCTGCCTGGATGAAAGCTCCACCTGTTTCCTTTCTTTTGCCTCAGCTGTAGTGGCCCACGCCCTTTTTCACCAAACTATACGTGCTTTCTCTCCCTCTGTCAATCTCTATTAGCCAGTGGGCAGGAGTCGCCAGTTCTTTTCCTTGCGCTACCCGCGGGTGTAGCGACGCCAAAAAAGCGGGAATGCTTGCCACACCAGCCTTTCTCAGCAGTCTAAATAAAAAGATGGGAAAACTACCAGGTATCCAGCAAAACATGAGAGAGAAAAAGAGTTGACGTCATGAATTCTGAGCCATTGAGGATTGACATTCTGCTGAAAATATGGTATTTTATCGACTGATCGATAAATTTATAGATCGTTCGATAGAATACCATGGAAGATCAGAGAGCAGAGTACTACGCACGGTCGGGACGCGGTGACGCAAGCTTCATTCAGACAAGACAGGGAGGAACCTATGGCTGAACATCTCGGTTTCACTAGCCTAAGCCATCTGGCATCAGGGGTGGTCAACCTGCTGAGAATGACACTGGCGACTTCTTACAGGATGTTGACTGGAGTCCGCACGCTCCTGCTCTACCGGCTGTCCATGTTCCAGGCTCCTCTGGCCTCTTCTCGAAGCTGGCTCTTGCTACCAGCACAGGCGGTCTTCTGGGGATAGGTAGTTGTCGTGGTGGCAGGGACGGGATGGTGTATGGCTCTTGCAAGCACGCTTTGTTTCGGCGGATGGTATGTACAGACGTGCTCCCGGCTGCTCGCAGAGTCAACACAGGAGGCACAATAAGGGATACCAATAGACCACGTCCCGAACTGATACAAAGCAAGCAGACTGCCTTTTTTGAGAGAAAAATCATATGTTGTCGCTCCCCACAAAAGGAGACAAGCGGGAAAGGAGATGGCTCATGTCTAATGAAGTGAATACAAACGATCATGACACGCGCACGGTCCTCACAGAGAGGCGAGGAAGCACGTTGCTCGTCACCATCAATCGACCGGAAGTGAGAAATGCTCTTGATGAGCCAACCGCATCTCTCTTAGCCCAGGCGTTGCGTGAATTTGACCGCGATGAGGCTCTGGCAGTTGCGGTCTTGAATGGAAGTGAAGGGACCTTTTGTTCTGGCTTCGATCTCAAAGCGACAGCTTCAGGGGAACGGATGCCTCATGTCAGCGAGGAAGGAGACGGTCCCTTAGGCGTCACACGGATGCTGCTCTCTAAACCCGTCATTGCGGCCATTGAGGGCTATGCGGTCGCCGGGGGACTGGAAGTGGCGCTCTGGTGCGATCTGCGTGTGGCGGCGGAAAATGCGATCTTTGGGGTATTTAATCGTCGTTGGGGGGTACCACTGGTCGATGGGGGCACCATTCGCCTTCCACGCCTGATTGGACAAAGCCACGCGCTGGACTTAATTCTCACCGGAAGAGCCGTCAGTGGACTGGAAGCGTTCACTATGGGCCTGGTCAACCGCCTGACACCGCCTGGGGAGACGCTTGCCACCACGCTTGCCCTCGCGGACGATCTGGCCCGTTTCCCCCAACGGGGATTGCGCTCTGATCGGCTCTCTGCCTACGAGCAGTGGTCCCTTTCGTGGGAGGAAGCCCTCGGCAACGAAACGCGCCGTGGCCTCTGCGTGCTTGGTTCTGGGGAGTCTGTGGAAGGGGCACGACGTTTCGCTGCTGGTCATGGCCGACACGGCAGCACAAGCGACATCTAGGGATGGATGGGGCACAACTGACAAGCTATTCTAGCACCATGAAGCGGGTGGCTCCTCTTTCACGCGAAGAGCAGGCCATCCTCTTCATAGCGCTGGCTTTGCCCATTTGAGATGCGACGATGAGTTGTCGTACCTCCATCATTTTCACTGAGAGTCTCTCTCATGTGCATTCGTTTGTCTTTAATTTCAGTAAGGAGAGATGTCATGACTGCTCTAGTGTGGGTGCAGACCCTTGTTGTGGTCGTAGGAACTGCGTGGCTCCTGGCACTGATCGGTCTCATCTGCGTCGGAGGATGGTATGCGCGTACCCATCCTACCGTAGGGGGGAACGATCACGTATTCCAGCACATCGCTGGTGCGTTGCGGCTCTTGACGTTTGGCCTGACGGGGGAGCCAGACCCTCGGGTCACCCCTTCGGACCCGGACGCGGTGGCTGATTGGCGGCTCCCCGCTTCACAGCGAACCCTCAGAGGCAGATGAAAGGGAAACACATGGACAAGGGATCTGGCCGTTTTGGGAACGATGCAACAACCCATCAGAGTGTGTCTGATTTCTGTATGCTCCGTATGCTCTCTACATGAGTGCTCGCGGCTTTGCCGCTCACCATGGGTTTTTCTGGTGTCGTGTGCATGGTAAGGAAAGGCAAGGTTCTCATTGCAGTGGGAATCAGACACATTCTCAGGGAACATCCGTGCAAAGGAGGAGTGGGATGCAGCAGCCAAACGCTTGCAGCAGCGCGGCATGCTCGATGAGCATGGGCTTCTGACACCCGCTGGGAAACAGGTGCGCCAGACGATAGAGGATCGGACCGATCTGCTGGCCCTGCCTCCCTGGCAATACCTGGGAAGAGAGCGAGCCGAACGCTTACCGGCTCTCACCCAGCCCATCAGCCAGCGCATTGTAGACCAGGGCGGCATCCCACCCGTCAATCCAATGGGTCTGTCAAGCTCCGGGTCTTGATTTCAGTCGGCCTTCCGGTGTCTTGTTGACCAAAAGATACGACGTACCAGATAAACGTAGGATATAAAAACAGGAGTGCTCGTCATCTCATGGTCCACGCAGAGAGAAATAGACCAGTAAATATGAGCAGCCAATACAGTATCAATCATGAAAGGCAGTATGAAACATGCAGTATACTCACTTGCTCTTCGATGTTCGTGACTCGGTCGCTTCGATCACGCTCAACCGGCCAGAAAGCCTCAACGCCTTCAACCTGGAGATGGCGAAGGAGTTGATGAGCGCGGCGATGGAGTGCGAGGAAAATCGCGATGTGCGAGCCGTCGTGTTGAGCGGTGCGGGAAACGCTTTCTGCGCCGGAGGAGATCTCAAAAGCTTCGCAGCTCAGGGTGAGCGCTTGCCTGCGTACATCACAGAAGTGACGACCTACTTTCACGCCGCGGTGTCCTACTTTACCCGTATGCGTGCCCTGGTCATCGCGGCGGTGCAGGGAAGCGCTGCAGGAGCCGGGATGAGTCTGGCCTGTGCCTGCGACCTGGTCTACGCGAGCGAATCGGCCCGCTTTACCGCAGGCTACACTCGCATCGGCCTCACCCCCGATGGATCATTAACCTACTTTCTCTCCCGCAGTGTCGGGATGAGGCGCGCGCTTGAACTGACGCTGTTGAACCGGACGCTTTCAGCGGAGGAAGCGTATCACTGGGGGATCATTACGTCCATAACACCCGATGGCGCCGTGCAAGCACAGGCAGAAACGCTGGCGCGCCAACTGGCAATGGGGCCAAGCCTGGCCTTTGGCGGGACCAAGCGGCTCTTGCATCAAGGCTGGAACGAAAGCCTGGAAACACAGATGGCATTTGAAGCGCAGGCAATCTCGACAATGGCCGGGTCGGCTGACGGCCAGGAAGGAATCGCTGCCTTCCTGGAGAAACGTCCTGCTCACTTCGAGGGGAAGTACAGGAGTCATCCGAACACTCAGCCTATTTACCACCGCCGAGATTAATCGCCAGCTTGAACAGGTATAGGCACGTTTTCAGACCGGCTCCGTCTCGCCCGCCGCGTCATCGTGGCGGCGGCATCGCTATCCTTCACCATAAAGCCGATGCTGGCCGCAAGCAAGACAAGGACGGCGGAGGCGATGAACGCAGCATGATAAGCAGTAAAGTTGGGTACGGCGCTACCGCTCGCGCTCAGGCTGGTCATACCAAAGGCGCTAATCACAGTGCTGATCAGGGCAACGCCTATCGAAGCGCCAATCTGACGCTGCGCATTGAAGATCGCCGAAGCCTGTCCGGTCTGGGCCGTGGAGATCGTCGCGAACGAAGCGGCCTGCACAGAGGTAAAGGAGAAGGCCATACCAGCACCGATGAGGAACATCAATGCCCGCATTAGCCAGAGGCTGGTATCCTGCCCCATCAGGCTCATCGCTGTCATCAAGATGGAGACGCTGACCAGTCCGCTCACGATGAGACGGCGCGGGCCAACATAAGGATAGAGGCGAGCGACAATCTGCGTCGAGACCAGCACGCCGATAGCTTCCGGGAAGGTGGTCAGGCCGGAGGTAAGAGCCGAAACGCCCCGCGCCTCCTGCAAAAACAACGGCGTGGAATACAACAGGCCAAGAAAGCCGGCAGCCGAGAAAAGCGAGAGCGTATTGCAGGTGCGGAATGATCGATTGCTAAAAAGGCGTAGATCCAGGATCGGATGCTTTGCACGCAATTCGACAAAGATAAAGGCGATCAGGAGAGCAGGACCAATAATCTCACTGCTGAGAATACTGGGCGTGGTCCACCCATAGTTCGGCCCTTCACTCAAGGCATACATCGTCAGGGCAAGGCCAACGCCAGCCAGCAAGAAGCCGGGCAGGTCGAAAGATCCGGTGGCTCGCTCCCTGTACTCCTCCAGGAAGAACAGGCCGAATAGAAAAGCGGTCACACCGATAGGGACGTTGACATAAAAGACCCAGTGCCATGACAATTTATCGATGAGCAGGCCGCCGAGCACCGGACCGGATGCGGGCGCAAATACAGTTGGGATGTTGAGGATGCGCGATACCTGCACGCGTTCCTCTGGAGGAAACGTGCGATAGAGGATCGCGGTTCCCACCGGAGTAAGCGCGCCGCCGCCGATACCCTGCAAAATGCGAAAACCGACCAGCATCGGCAGGCTCATCGCTACACCACATAAAGCCGATGCTGCCGTAAAAAGTGCCAGTGCGCTCAGAAAAATACGTTTTGTGCCCAGCCGATCCCCCAACCAGCCCGAAGCAGGAATAATGATCGCGAGGCTGACCAGATAGCCGACCACCACAGCATCGATTGCGGTGCCCGATACATTAAACTGGCGACTCAACGCGGGCAGGGCCACGTTTACAATAGTCCCATCGAGGATGGACATGAACATTCCGACGACAAATAGAACACTTACAACTATTTTTGGATTGATAGCAAGACGATGCATACGATGCGCTCCGATATCTAGTGGGCGGCGGCAGAGGGCCGGTTAATAGAAATTTATGTACTTACAACATCAACATTCACATTAGGAAGTTTATTCCAACAGCTCCCATAGAGGTCTCTCTTCCCGGCAGAAAACTTCTTGGGACAAAAAGCATTACCGCAAACACTAATCACCGCTCGAATTACTCAGAAAGGTGAGACCACTTCAGTGGGACCAGTTATGTTTCCTCCTTGACAGTTTTCCTCTGCCTGTGCTATTTTTGGATAACTTACTGATCGTTTAGTAACTTGCCGAGGTGTCGTGCCATCATGGAACAATCAGTGAAGCAACAGGTAGCGCATGCTACCTCCTCCGTGGACCAGGAAACGCGGCGGCAGATTTTGACCAAAGCGGCAACGTTGTTTCTGGCGAAAGGCTATAAAGGCGTGTCCATGAAAGAGATTGCCGAAGCCGTCGAGGTCACATCTACCGCCTTGTATTACCATTTTCCTAAAGGTAAGGAAGATCTCTTCACTAAGATGATTCAGGCCGTGTTCGTGGACGAGGGAGTAGCCGGGATCGACCAGGCCCTTGCCGCCACCCAGGATGTCCGAGAACGGTTGACGCTGCTCACCGCCGCGTTGCTCTCCCTTCCCCTTGACGAGCGCTTGAGCATGCTATTACGTGACGCCAGGGAACATCTCAAGGACCCGGAACACCAGCAGGTAATCCTGTCCTTGCTCGACCGGATCAGACAGCAGGTCACGGGTCTTTTTCAAGCCGCCCACAATGCGGGCGCGATTCGCTCTGATCTGCCGGTCAACGTCCTGGTTAGTCTCTACATGGGCATGCTGCGGGAGGCCAAGAGCCTGCCAGGGATGCATCCGGCGGGCTCCCTGGTCAATGTGCTCTTCGATGGCATCGCGAGGCGGGAACAAGGGTCTCTGCCCTGACCTGTTTCTCGTGGCAACTTACTAAACGATAAGTAACCCTTCGGCACACGCATCTGGTCGAGAGAGCTTCTTCTTCCAGAAAGGAATGATTGCACCATGAGACCACATGGTTTCTCTATCCTCCCGGATGGGAGGCCAACGCAAGGAGGTGGCTATGTCCCTCTCTCCTGATCGACTTCCGGCACCCCATTTGGCACCGGCCTCGGGTTCCGCTGCAGGCAGCGCCTCGGGTGCCTTCGCCATTGAGACGCATGGCTTGAGCAAACATTTTGGGAAGCTGACTGCCGTCGATGGACTTACTATTAGCGTTCCGGCTGGAACCATTGCTGGTTTTATCGGTCCCAATGGGGCTGGGAAAACGACCACCATTCGCCTGCTACTCGGACTGGTCCGACCAGACGCGGGAAGCGCGACGATTCTGGGCCAGCCGCTGACCAATTTGCCTGGCTATCTCCCGCGTGTTGGGGCACTAATCGAAGCGCCCGCCTTCTATCCAAGTCTCTCCGGGCGGGCCAATCTGGAAGTGCTCGCTCGCCTTGGCGGCTACCCTGGCGCCCGCGTGCGGGAGGTGCTCGACCTGATGGGGCTTTCTGACCGAGCGCGTGACCGGGTTGGGAGCTATTCTTCGGGCATGAAGCAGCGACTCGGGGTTGCTATGGCGCTGCTTCCCGATCCCGACCTGTTGATCCTGGACGAACCGGCCAATGGCCTCGATCCCCTGGGCATCATTGCGACCCGCGACTTGCTGCGCCGTCTGCATGAGCAGGGCAAGACCATCTTCCTTAGCAGCCACTTGCTGGGAGAGCTGGAGCAGGTCGCGGATTGGTTGGTCATGCTCCATCAGGGCAAGGCGCTCTACAACGGCCCCGCCCGCGCCTTCCTTGACCAGCATCAAGGTGCCAGTTTTGAAGAGCGTTTCCTGGCGCTGTTGAAAGGAGAACACCAATGACCTTTCTGACTCCCATCGTGCGCGCGTTTCGCAGTGAGTTGCTCAAGTGTCGTCGCTGGAGTATGTTCGCCGGGGCGGGGCTCATGCTTGTTCCCAGCGCCTTTTTTGCTTACCTGACCTTCCATCAAATTACGACTGGCGCCACTGGATCGGAGGTCACTCCTCTCGCCCAGGCGTTTCCCACCTCGCTGGGGCTGATTACGGTGGTGGGACAGGCGCGCTCATTCATCATCGTTGTCTCACTGATCATGGTCACGGTGAATCTTGCTGCTGAGTGGTCCCAAGGCACCTGGCGCAACTTGCTGGTTCGCGAGCCTCGCCGTCTGCCTCTGCTCGTCGGCAAAATGCTGGTATTGCTGCTCTTTGTGCTCTGTTCTATGACGCTGACCCTGGTTGCAAGTAGCATCTTCGTTCTCGTCACAGCAGGCGCACAAGGGGTCCAGACCGCTGCCTGGACCTCGTCCGCAGGGATCTGGGCCTGGCTCACTTTCTTTAGCAACGAGGTGCTCTGTCTCATTGGTATCTGCCTGCTGGGCATGCTGATCGCGGTCCTCACGCGCTCAACAGGCATCGCAGTTGGAGTCTCCCTGGCCTACGTCCTGGTCCCGGAGGGCATCATTGCGATGGTGTGGAATGAGGGGTCTCGGTGGTTTCCGATCCGCACCTTCAACTTTTTGCCCGGCTCGGTGTTTCCCACCAACGTTGGTCCCATCCCTCCCCAGGGCTACGCCGCTGCCTTGCTGGTCGCGCTGGGGTGGATGACGGCCTTTGTCGTGGCAAGTTTCGTGGCCTTCCGACGGCAGGATATCAGCGCCTAACAGTGGAAAGGAAACGTCATGCCTGCACGCACACCTGGAAACGAACTTCCTAAGTATCCGTCCCAAGCGATGCATCTGAAGCACAAGGATGAGGAAAAGTACGTGGGAGTGGTCGGCAACGAGCGGCTCACTGCTCTGGTCAGCCTCGTACTCCTGGTGCTGATCATCGTGGAACTAGTGACATCGGCCCTCTTACGCATCTGGCTTCCGGCCCATACCGTTGTCGGAATCCTGCTTGTTGGCCCGCTCTTGGTGAAGATCGGCTCAACAGGCTGGCGGTTTCTGCGCTACTACACCAGAGCACCTGCCTACGTGCATCGGGGTCCGCCTCTCCTGGTGTTGCGAGTGCTCGGCCCGGTGCTGCTCGTCACCACCCTGGTCATGGTTGGCAGCGGGATCGGACTCGTCGTGACTGGCCCGCTCCAGCCATTCCTTCTGACACACGTCTTCAGTGCGCTGGTATGGCTTCCGCTCATCGCTGTCCATAGCCTAGCGCACCTCCAGGAGGTCCCCCGGAGCATCGCTTCTGACTGGAGCAGCAGGCTCGGTCCCCGCTTTCCTGTCGGACGTGGGCTACGGCTAGGCACCAACCTTGGAGCACTGCTGCTCGGCATCATCGCTGCGGTGCTCCTGTTCCCTGCGGCGACATCGCTGTTCGCGTGGGGTCAGACGAACGACATTGGCGTGGGTCCGTTCCTTGTGGGCATGGGGGCTGCTCTGCTGGCGGGGCTTGCAGCCAGGCCGTGGAGATGGGGAAGGTTGGCTAAGGAGGCGTAGGAACTCTCCTGGCTTGCGCCGAGTCCGCCCGAAGGGGCGCGGACTCGGCGCGCCATCTCTGTCTCGCAAGCTAAATGAAAAGCTCAATCTTTGAGTGCGCTGCTGTGAGGCCCTTTGCACATCGTGAGAGCGGTCAAAGCCAGCTACTTGAGTTCTTCAGCGTAAATGTTGCCAACGCGCGAATATCGCGGGACGATGCGCCGACCAGCACGTCGAATTCACCGGCTTCGGCGACCCATTGATGCAGGCTGTCATCGTAATAGGCCAGAGCGGAACGCCCGATAGAGAGCGTAACTGTCTTGCATTCGCCAGGTTCAAGATGTACTTTCGCGAAGGCTTTCAATTCTTTTTCGGGGCGCTGCAACCGCGCCTGCCGATCCCGCACATACAACTGCACCACCTCTTTACCGGCGCGCGGCCCCATGTTGGTCACATCGACCGAAACCTGTAACGTGTCGTCCGGTCCAATTTCCTGGGCGCTCAGTCGTAGAGCACTATAGCCGAAGGTGGTGTAGGAGAGGCCAAAGCCGAAGGGAAAAAGCGGCGCAACCTGTTTTTTGTCGTAGTAGCGATAGCCGACGAACAGCCCTTCCCCATAGTAGACCTTACCGTTCTCACCCGGAAAGTTGAGATAGGCAGGGTTATCCTCCACGCGCACAGGGAAGGTCTGGGGCAACTTCCCGGAGGGCACGACATCCCCAAAGAGCACATCGGCAATGGCGTTGCCACATTCCTGACCAGGATACCATGCCTGGACAACCGCTGCCACCTGATCCAGCCAGGGCATAGTGATGGGAGAACCGGTGTTGAGCACGACAATTGTGCGCGGGTTAGCCGCTGCCACCTGCTCGACCAGCGCGTGCTGTTGTCCAGGGAGCTCCATATCTGGCCGGTCAAACCCTTCGCTCTGCCACTCACCGCCAAAACCTACGCAGACAATAGCGACATCTGAGGCCGCCGCTAATCGGGCCGCACGCTCGATGGCATCAGCAGGGAGCGGCGGCAAAAGTCCCAGACGCACGGCAGCCAGTTGTGATGCTTCAGATGTGGCAAATTCGAGCGTGAGCTGGTACTGATGTCCGGCCTCCAGGGAAACCACGGCCTGGACCTCCGTGCTGCCGTAACCAAAGTATTCTCTCCCGTACGTTTGCTGCGTCCAATTGTCGATAATCTCGCGTCCATCAAGCAGCAGGCGACTGAGGCCCGCGCTGACCAGCGAGAAGGTATAGTGTCCTGTTTCTTGCGGCGTGAAGCGAGCACTCAGACGAGCAGAGAACTGCCGCGGATTCACCCCTGCGGGCAGATTGAGCCACATAAGATTGGCTGTCGATTGCGTCTCCTGGTAGACTGATGTATCGCTGAGATCACCGTTATTGAAATACTCGATGGCTAATCCATGCTCGCTCCCCCGCGTGCCTGCCAGTAGCAGACCCGTATCGAGTAGGGGTAACAAGCGGTAATTAGTGCAGCCCTGTTCGTAGCTGATGCGCATCTGCTCCCCAACTTTCGCCAGAATACCTGCAAAAGGAGTTACCGCGTAATGCGCGTTGACCTGGGCGCTGCCGCCGCCCGTAGTGTGCGCCACTTTGGCATTGGGGCCAATTATCGCTATCGACGTGAGTTGCTCGCGTTGCAGTGGTAGTACCTGATGATCATTTTTGAGCAGGACAATGCCCTCGGCAGCCGCCTCACGCACGAGGGCACGGCGCTCCGGCAGATCAATGGCCTGCTCCTCTTGCGACTGTGGATGCTCAAAGAGGCCCGCTTTTGCCAGCAGCAGCAGCAGGCGACGCACGCTTGTATCAAGCGTCGCTTCCTGAACTTCCCCCTGCTCAACGGCTGCGAGCAGCTTCTTGCCCCGCCAGCGTGGAACAGGCATCTCCAGGTCAAGCCCCGCATTGACGGATACAGCAGTGCTTTTGACCGATTCAAACCAGTCCGAGACTACCACCCCATCAAAGCCCCACTCGTCGCGCAGAATCTCGGTCAGCAAATACGGGCTTTCCGAGGCCGCTACGCCGTTGACCAGGTTGTAGGAGGCCATGACGGTCCAGGGCCGGGCCTCGCGCACAGCAGCTTCGAAGGGCAACAGATAGATTTCGCGCAGTGCCCGTTCGCGCACCTCAGAACTGATACTGAAGCGTTCGAACTCCTGGTCGTTACAAACATAGTGCTTGATCGAGGCTCCCACGCCTTCCCGCTGCAATCCTGTAATGTAGGCCACAGCCAGGCACGCGGAGAGATAGGGATCTTCGGAGAAGCATTCGAAGTTGCGCCCACCCAGCGGCGAACGCTGAATATTGACGGTAGGACCAAGCAGCACCTGCGCCCCCTTCATTCTGGTCTCGTCAGCCAGCGCCTGCCCGATCCGTTCCACCAACTCGGTATTCCAGGTTGAGGCCAGCGAAATCTCCGCCGGAAAGGCGGTAGTCTTCGTGCCGCCGGTGAAGCTGCCTGCACCCCTGGCTCCATTGGGGCCGTCCGTCATCTTCAGGGAGGGAATCCCTAATCGCTCAATAGGAACGGTGTACCACACATTTGTGCCCGCGAGCAGCGAGACTTTTTCCTGCAAGGTCATCTGACCAAGCAATTTTTCGATCAACGCAGGAACAGAGGAAGAGTTCATCAGCGTACCCCTTAAAAAGCAATGTAAGCTCAACACATGATATAATTTTTACCAACAATGTATCTCATTTTATAGCAGCCAATCTTAGAGGACGCAAGCATGTTCCGGGTTTTTACCAGCATCAGAGAGGACGCATTGTGAAGAACAGACAGAAGTTGAGCGGCGCGCAAGCGACCATCGCCACGTTACGAGCGTACAACGTTGATACGATCTTTGGCATCCCAGGAGTGCATACCCTGCCACTTTACGACGCCATGCGAGAGGAAAAGGGACTGCGCCATATCCTGGCCCGCCATGAGCAGGGGGCCGGCTTTATGGCCGATGGCTACGCGCGCATAACGGGCAGGCCCGGCGTTGCCTGCACCATCACAGGGCCGGGCGTCACCAACATCACCACGCCCGTCGCCGACGCCTATGCCGACTCTATTCCCTTGCTGGTGATAAGCACCAGCCTGCCACGGGCCTCAAAGGGTCACTTCCGCGGCGAGCTGCACGGGTTGAAAAATCAACTGGGCGCAATGGAGGCGCTGGCTGGATGGACGCGAGCGGTTGAGTCGGTTGAGGAAATTCCGGCAGCTTTGCAAGATGCCTTTCGGGTCATGTACACAGACCGTCCGCGTGGCGCTTACCTGGAGATCCCGCTCGACCTGCTGAGCACTGAGGCAGAGGTAGAGATTCCTGTGCCAACCACAAACGCTGATGCACTACCGCATCCCTCGCAAGACGATATTTTGGCTGCGGCACACCTGCTAAGGGAGGCCCGGCGTCCGCTGATCATTGCGGGCAATGGCGTAACCTTTGCGCAGGCAAATCAACAACTGGCGCGACTGGCAGAACTTCTCCAGGCTCCTGTGCTGCTTGGTGGCAAAAGCCACGATGTACTGCCTACGGACAACCCGCTAGTCATCACATCCAGGGGATACAATCCCAACGAATTGCAGGCCCTGGTCGGAAATGTCGATGTGGCCCTGGTGGTCGGCAGCAAGCTGGGGGCACAGCGCACGAACACCTCCGTTCTGGAGAGCGGCAAAATGCGCACGGTCAAAGTCAGCGGCGGCAGCCTTCCCCTGCCCGCGCAACTGATCCATATTGATATCGATCCTGCTGAGATTGGGCACAACTATCCCGCCTCGGTGGGGATCGCCGCCGACGCTCGCCTCGCGCTCGAAGCCCTCTTAGAGGCGCTACACGACCATCGTCCCGCCGCTTCACGGCTAGACGAAGTAGCCCGGGTGAAGGAGGCCATACGCAACCGTGTGCGACGCAGCTATGGCGAAGCTTTATCTCTGCTCGACGGTGTACGCGAGGGGCTGCCGCGCGATAGCATCATCGTCACAGATATGACGATGCTGGGATACGCCAGCGCGCAATATTTACCGGTCTACGAGCCGCGCACCCTGATCCACCCCTCCGAATTATGCGCCATTGGCTGCGGCCTGCCCCTGGCGATTGGCGCTCAGGCGGCAGCCCCGGATAAACCAGTCGTGGCGCTGTGCGGCGATGGCGGCTTCCTGCTCAACGTAGGTGAGCTGGCAACGGCGGCGCAGGAGAAATTGCCGGTCATCACCGTGATTTTCAACGACGCCACCTACACCGCCGTCAAAAGCGACCAGCATCGCCGCTTCGGGAGCCGCTACATCGCCACCGACCTGCTCGCGCCCGACTATGTGACGGTGGCTCAGGGCTTCCATATGCAAGCGACGCGTGCGGAAGGGCCGGCGGCGCTACGGGACGCGATCCGCACGGCCATCGACCACGCAGGCCCAACCCTGATCGAGGTGCCGCTACCGGCTAGAGAGTGGTAAAAGCTGATCATTCAAAGGGGAGGGATGGCGGACACCGCCACAGGGCAAGCGCAAGGCATTGCCCCTACCTATCCGATCCTGCTATTATCCACCATCGCAGGCACCGCCACAGGGCATAGAGGGTGATGGGCGAACGGTAGGACGTCTGGCTAGGGGCAATGCCTTGCGCTTGCCCTGCTGGGCTTTGTTCATCTGCATCTGCATAGAATTTGGCTATAGGAAGTCAGGCTAAACCATAGCGTACGCGATACTCTTCGTAGCGCTCTTCGAGGCGCTGCTCTTTCACGAGCGCGTTGACCCTTTCCTGGAGATAGGTGCGCGCGGGATGACCCAGGCGCTGGTCGAGGGCAAGCGCGTGAACCCAGAGTTCGAGCGAGATTTGATACCTGCCCTGCTCACAGGCAAGCAATCCCTGGCGACGCAGCACGGCGCAATGTTCGGCGGGCGTGTCCAGTTCGGTGGCGATGGTCGCGGCTTCGTAATAATATTGTTCGGCATCAGCGTAGCGGCTAAAAGCGCGGGCAATATCACCCAGACCACGCAGGGCACGACCATCGATCTGCCTGGCTCCCTGCTCGTGCGCAATCGCCTGCGCCTGCTCAAACAAGCCTTTTGCGCCCAGGTACTCGCCTTCATCAAAAGCGACAGCGCCCAGCGAGTTGAGCACGCGCGCCTCATCTACCCGATCTCCCAGCGTGCGAAATAGCGCCAGCGACTCTTCGTAATGGGCGCGCCCGTGAACGAAATCGCGGCGCTCCCGCATAATGTCGCCCATTGCGCGTAGCGCCCATGCCTCGCCCCGCCGGATGCCTTGCTCGCGAAAGATGGCAATGGCCTCAAGGCAGAGTTCTTCGGCTTGATCGAGCCTGCCCAGGCCGGTATAGACGACGCACTTATCGGCCATCACCCAGCCCTGCCCTGAGCGCAGCCCCAGTTCATTGAACAGGCGCAGCGCCTCTTCGTAGTCGTTGAGCGCCTTTGTATACTGGCCCAGGGCTTCATAGACCGTTCCCCGGTCGCGCAGGATTGAGGCGCACCCGTTCTTGTCATGCAAATTGCGGAAGCTGGTAAGTGCCAGCTCAAAATGTCCGAGGGCTTCATAGTAGGCTGCGTAGCCACGGCTGACTTCGCCCAGGACCATCTGCATCCAGGCTTCGCCCGTCTCATCGCCGACTTCGCGGAAGAGCGTAAGCGCCTCCTGAGCATACACGCCCGCCTGCTGAAAATTGCCTTCTTCGCGAAAGAGCATCGCCAGTTCGTAGAGCGCCCAGCCTGCTTCCTCGCGATCATTTTGTTGGCGATGAAAGGCCAGGCTGCTTCTGAGGCAGGCTTCCGCATCGGTATACTGACCGAGTTGGCGCAGGATCGCGCCCAGACAGCACTCTATCTGGCCCTCGCCGGTTTTATCATTGAGCCTGGAAGCATGCACGCCGGCACGGCGCAGGATCGTCTGTAGTTCCGTGGCACGCCCACGACCATCAAGCGCCCAGGATGCCCGCACCGCCACGCGCACGGCCTCCTGAAGGTCCTGCGGCTCGCCTGCGCTCTCAAGGTGCTCAAAAGCTACAAACCATTCATCGGGACCGGGTTGCGGCAGGCTGCAATAGTACGCGGCCACTACGCGATGCACGCGTCGCCGCTCTTGCATAGGCAGGTGCGCCATTGCGAAGTAGCGTACCTGGGGATGGATCGTATACACCCGACCGTCGAACTGAATAAACGATGCCTGCACCAGTTCGTCGCGGGCCGCTCGCCAGTTCTCCACCAGTTCGGCAGGAATCGCCACCGCTGCCTCTTGTCCGGCATGCGCCGGCAACGTATCTTGCTCAGGGGCAAGTCGGACCGGCTGATTAGCGGTTGCCAGCGTTTCAGGAGCAACGAGCATGATAATCTGCTCACGGCTGAACGGCAGCTTAAACGCGGCAAGATAAGAAAGCAGGAGGCGTGCCGATGGGGTCAGGCGACGGTAAGAGACTTCGAGAACGGCCAGGATGCCGGCCAGAGGAGTGCTGCGCAGTTCGTCGCGCACCTCTTCCAGAGAACGCGTCGCCGCTTCGGGCGTATACACCTTGCCATCAATGGAGCGGGCGGTGCCAAAGATCAGCTCCGCCCCCAGAGGATAGCCATCAAGCAGCGTACAGATCTCACGTAAAATCGCCTGCTGCTTGCTATCATCAAGGTGAATGCGCCGATCAAGGCCGCTGGCCTCAGCCAGTTCTTTAAAGAGGGTCAGCAGGTCGGCGTCGGTCATCTTGCCCACGCGATATTCGTACCAGCGACATTGCGTACCCTCGACCACCATCATCGTCTCTGGATTCGAGCGTGAAGTTGCCAGAACCACCACTTCCGGCGGTACCGAGCAGAGAAAATGCAGCCAGGTCTCCAGTTCAGCGCGGTCCTTGACCTCTTCAAAACTATCGAGCAGCAAGAGGCAAGAAAGGTCTCGACCGGCCAGGGAGCGCAATGTGCCCAGGACCAGGCGGGCGCGATGGCTCACATCCATTGTGGGAGAGACCCTTGTTGGAATATGCAAGTGATGTACGATTTCGATCAAAGCATCGCCGAACGATTTGCCATCTTGCAGCGAAATGCCGATAATGCCACCGGGAAATTTCTCGCGGTTACGCCGCACCGCCTCAAATGCCAGGGCGCTTTTGCCGATGCCGGCTGAACCGGTTAAGGCGATATGATGCGTTCCCATGCGCAGGCGCAGATGATTTCTGACATCCGATGGCAGTTCACCGGTCGCGGCGGCGGTTAGCAGATTGCCCAGATCCTGCAACTCCTCCTGCCGCCCTACAAAGCTTGTTGAAGCCCCCAGATGGGCCAGCGGGTGATCATGCTCTTCCGGCTCATCCTCGCCGACCAGCAAGGGAACCGGGCTTTCCTGCCCCTCGGCTACATGCCTGTACAGAACAGGAATGAACCAGCTCTTCTGCTGCATTGGCAGTAACGCCTGCCGGGCGCGCGCGAGTGCCTCTTCCAGGGTGCGTCCATCTGCCAGGGCCTCGTAAAAGTGAAACATGAAGGTTGGGCTAAGCTCATCTTGCAGCGAAAAGGGCATCGCGACCACTGCAGGGATCTGTGCGGTAATCAGAGCCGTTGCCAGGGTCGCATCGACGGCGGGCCGCCTGCGATGGTGGCGCATATCATCGCTCGCCACGGTTGCCGTTTCACAGGCGGAGAATACAGCCAGGCGTACATCACTGCTGAGAAACAGTCCGCGCAACGATTGTGTATCGATGAAACGATTGCGGCCTTCGTCATCGCAAAAACATAGATACGTTTGAGGTTTGGTGCGGCTGAGCGACATGCCGCAGACATCACATTTGCGGGCATCGGCATCGTTTACCGTCTCGCATTCTTCGTCGGGGCAGAGCCGTCCATAGGCGCCATGCCCATCAAAATGGACCACGTAACAGGGAATGGAGGTATCGCTATCATCCAGCATCCCCGCACCCCCATACGAACTAAAATAGCGCACCAGTTGATCAAAGGTTGGCGGCTCCAGCCGGTCTAAAAATACCTGACCGGTATCGATTAATGAGGCAAAGGCTCGCTCTAATGCCGCGAAGCTCTGCTCCGTCTCCAGGGGAGCGCAATCGACCGGGGAAGCGCCAATATAGAGCACGCGAAATGGCGGATGAATAGGGAGTTCGCATCCCACGGGGATCTCCGGGCGCAACAAGGCCCGGCTGAGCGTAAAAATACCGGACCCTAGCAGGAAATGATCGCCATTGTGGAGTAGCTCCCAGGGATAGCGCACAAATTCATCGCTGCCCGGTCCAAAGCTAAATGTCAGGGCGACCGTGCCGCGTCTTTTGAGCGTTCGCTGAATCACGCCGCGCAAGACTGCCTGGACCGACTGCTCCGAAAACTCGCGGCGGCTCGCGCCTGGAATTTCCGAGCCACATAAGGCTAAAAAGAGGCGATGCCCAATTTCACGCAGTTCCTGATCGCCACTATCGAGCGTATTGAGTTTTTTGAGCAGGGCGTTAAGTTGCCTGGTGGTATATGGAGGAACAAAGTTGCCGCTCACCGTGCGTCCAGACCAGCTCTCTTTCACCTGTAACTCAAAAGTGCTGTTTTCACGGCTGCGAAATAGCAGGTTTAGCGTCTCTCCCATGAATTCGGCATTTCTCGCATTCTTTACAAAGAATCGCTTGTGGTGTTACCTACTCTACAAGTAGAATGGCATAAAACATAGGTAACATATCTTTAAAGCAGTATATCATAGCTGAGCTACACAAACAAACCGATCACGCTCTACTCGCCCCAGTATAGCTCAACCTTGCCGAAGCGTACGGTATCGCCAACTTTGACGCCGGCCTCTTCCAGCGCCTTCGTGACCCCCATTTTAGCCAGTTGCACCTGTAAGCGATCCATGCCTTCCTCGCTCTCCTGATCGGTCATATTGACGACGCGTTCAACGCGCCTGCCACGCACAATGTACACTCCATGGTCCTTAGAAACGGTAAACGCATCTTCCGGCACCGGACGTAAGACGGGACCCTGCATATCGGCAATCGACTGCGAGGCTGCACGCTCGGCTTCCTCCTGCTGAATTTCACGCAGCCGCCCGGCGGCGTACTGCATCAGCTCGCTGGTCCCCTGATGAGCAGCGGCAGAAATGGCAAAGACGGGATAGCCGGCAGCTTCGGCCTGAGCTTTCAGTTCGGGCCAGCGTTCCTGCGCCTCGGACAAATCTATTTTGTTCAGTACAACAATTTGCGGACGTGAGGCAAGCTGCGCATCGTACTCGCGTAATTCGCGGTTGATTGTCTGAAAATCCTGCCAGGGGTCGCGATCAAACGACGCACCATCCAGCAGGTGAATCAGCAGGCGCGTGCGCTGGATGTGGCGCAGGAACTCGTGTCCCAGCCCGGCTCCTTGCGCGGCCCCTTCGATCAAACCGGGAATATCGGCCAGCACAAAGCTAAAGCCCTCGCCCCGACCTGGCTGACCGACCTCGACTACGCCCAGATTGGGGACAAGCGTGGTAAAAGGGTAGTCGGCGATCTTGGGGCGCGCGGCAGAGACGACCGAGAGCAGCGTAGACTTGCCTGCATTCGGATAGCCCACCAGTCCGACATCGGCGATCAGGCGTAGTTCAAGCGTGATCCAGCGCTCCTCGCCGGGCTCGCCCTTCTGTGCCTCTTTCGGCGCCTGACGCGTGGAGGTGGCGAAATGCACGTTGCCCAGGCCGCCACGCCCGCCACGCGCAATCATCACGCTCTGCTCAGGCTCGGTCAGATCCGCAATTACTTCATGTGTGTCGGCATCACGAATAATCGTGCCACACGGCACCTTCAAAATAAGATCTTCCCCTTTGGCACCGTGCATCTTCTGACGCATGCCAGCCTGTCCGGCTTCCGCTTTGAATTGATGACGGTAACGGTAATCGATCAAGGTATTTAAGCTATTTGTAGCTTCCATATAGATACTCCCTCCTCGACCGCCATCGCCTCCGTCTGGCCCGCCGAAAGGGGCAAATTTTTCGCGCCGAAAATGCATGGAGCCGTTGCCACCATCGCCCGCTTTGACAAAGATTTTTGTATGATCGTATAACATGACCTGTTCCTGATATAAAAATAAGGGTGCAGAGCAGTATCTTGATAATGCACCACCGTGGTCGTCTGGATTTTTACCAACTATATCATATTGCGATATGGACCGCTACCACCCATAGCATTTTAGACGCTAAAAAAGGCCGATATGCAAATGATCATATCGACCTCGTACCTCAGAAGGGTGTGATTGTTGCTTAATCCTATCCGCAGCCAGTTTACAGCAAGCTGCCGCCAGAGCTGCCAAAGCCACCGGAGCCGCTGAGGAAGTGCTTCGCGGCCAGGGCAGCCAGGCCCGCAACTGCAAGCTTTGCGCCGGTGCTACCTAGAGGTCCGTTAGGGCCAAGCACCTGGTGCAGGATATCCGGGTCCCGCTGCTGGACATAGCCGGTCAGGCGGCTGGAGCGGCGATAGAGGAAGATGGGGCATTCGGCACAACCGGCAGCACATTCCAATAACCGTATCCACCGGCGGCATAATCGCAACTGGTGTTACGATAGCTACAGTATGTCCCGGTAATGCTACCATCGGACTGGATCTTCCCCTGAAAAAAGAGCGGCAGAAATCCATGAGCGCCAGGGACAGTAAATTGAATTTTGTTATCGGTAGTCACAGCACCGGTAAAATTTCCACTACCGGATAATCCCGCTCCCACAGCAAAATAGCCGCTGATAGTTGCGCCGCTCTGGCTGATACGGGTCAGCGACATGGTGCTATTGGTGGGCGGCCTCGTTAATACATCGCTGATGTTACCGTTATAGGAACTAATCAATACAGGGTAATGAGTTGGCACCGTCGTCGCTACGGTTGTAGGTCTTGCCGTTGGTACCGTTGTTGGCCGGTGGATAGGAGTCGGTTGGCTATGACCGATTTTCGCAGGCAGATGGCTCGCTCCAAAGGCTGCACCAGCTACTATAGCAACTAAAGCTAGAGCGATGAAGACCGGAAATAGAGCGCGATTCTTCCTGTCACGATTAATGGCGGGCGCTGCTGAACTGGGCCGCGCCACTGTGGGAAAGACGTCAACCGTGGGCGTACGGGGAGTAGCGCCACCGACAAATCCCTGCTGGGCAGGTAATAGCACGGGCAGCACAATAGGAGCTTCTGCCACCTCTTCAATGTTGTAACTGCTCAATGCCTGCCAGAACTCCTCGACTGTCGCAAAGCGTTCATTGCTGTTGAGCGCCAGAGCACGCTGAACTGCCTCGGCAATCGGCTCCGGCACAGAGGGAGCCACCGCTTTTACAGGCTCAAGCGGATCGGCGTTCTTGCTACTGAGCTGTGTCAGACGGTAAAGCGAATCAATGGGCACGACGCCGGTCAGTAGTGTATAAAAGGTCGCACCCAGGCTATAGATGTCGGAACGCGGACCGGTTCCCCGTGAATAGTGTTCAGGGGCGCAGTATCCAGGTGAGCCGTGACGAACTGCTGTAGTAGTCGAATCCTGATCGTACTCTTTGGCAATGCCAAAATCTACCAGCACAGCCCCGACATCCGACGTGGGAACAATGATGTTAGAAGGTTTAATATCGCGATGAATGATCGGCGGATGAAGAGCGTGCAGGTAAGCAATGGCATCAACGATGGGAGCCATGATCTTCATTGCCAGAGCCACCGAAAAACGCTTCTCCGGCTGCATTTTCCGCAACAGCTCTAAGTTCGGCCCCTCGATATAATCCATCAGGAGATACACCCGCGTATCGTCTTCAAACGTTCGATAGACTCTGGGGAGCGCTGGATGGTCAACCCGTTTGAGCACATCGCCTTCAAAAATAAGGCTCTTACGTCCCTGCTGGCTCAAATCGGCAACCTCTTTGAGCGCGAACACATTGCCCTTTACGCGTAAATCTCTCACAAGGTAGACCGCTCCAAAGCCGCCCTTGCCGAGTAGACTTTCCACCAGGTATCGCTGGTGGATAATGCTCCCAAGAGGGAGATTGAGCTGAACGCCTTGCACGTTATACCCTCACACGATGATTAGAATAAGTTCACAGGCTGGAACAATGATAAAAGCATGAAATACTACAGTGAGCGATATTTATAGTATTCATACTTGACTAACACGATTGGCACTCTGGTGAAGTTTCACCCTGGATACGTACATTAATATCTCCCGCGTCTCCCACGATCAATCGGGGAGCTACAGCTCAGGAACGCGGAATTGAGGTACGGGACGAAAAGAGGGTCCACCACAGTAATTCAGCGTGATAGGGGCATAACTTTCCAGTTCCCATATTCGCCTGCAAAAAAGTTACAGTGGTTGTTTTGCAGGCTACAGTAGGTGCCGAGAATACTGCCATCCGCCTGCAACTGACCCTGAAAGAAGAACGGGTGCAGAAGCGTGCTGCCAGGAAGGATAAACTGGATGAGATTATCTGCCGATAGCGTGCCACTGAAGCTACCGGCACCAATAAAGCCTGACGCGGAAGAAAAATAGCCGCTGACCTTCTCTCCATCCTGACGAATTTGCGATAAGACCATAGAAGCATTTTTAAAGGGGAAGGAGTACTGATCGCTGATAACACCGTTATAGTGATTAGCCAGCACCGGGTAATCTGGCGGCAATGGCTGCACGGGCGGAGTTGCTGTCGGCGTGAGAGAAGAAACAGTAGGACGTGCTGTTGGCGCAGGTGTGGGTGTGAGAGCGGTCGCGGTAGATCGCGTCCCCGGGGTGGGCGTAGGGGTTGCCGCTATTGTCGTGGGAGGAACCGTCGGGCTCAAGGTAGCTAGCGGCGATGCTGCGAGCGATGGAGTAGCCGTCGCCCGTAATCGAGGGATTGCTATGGGCGGAGTGCTCTGCGGGGTAATGATCACAACATCATATGCAGGCCCCAATCCAGACCATTTACCCACTCCAAAGATGCTCCCAGAGATTAACCCCACAAGCACAAGAGCCACCAGCGTCAAAAAAACTGCTCTCCGTCCTGTCGCTTGCTTTGATCGCCTGGTTCTCACTGTAGATACATACGATCTTGCTGACACCACCAGCGGCGATAACGCAGAGGCCGCAGAAACAATGGGTGATAGCCTTTGAGAAACAGGCTCCTGAGTGCCAATTGTAATATCCGGTACGCGCAGTTCCGTCGTACATATCTGTAAAGCTTGCCAGAATTCTTCAATAGAGGCAAAACGATCATTGCTGTTGATCGCCATCGCCCGGCGTAACACATCCGCCACCGACGAAGGTATGGTTGGTATCAGCATATTGACCGGTTCAAGCGGATCGTTTGCGCCGCTCCCCAGACGCGTCAGACGATAGAAAGCGTCCACCGGCACCTGGCCGGTCAATAGTTTGTAAAAAGTGGCGGCGAGACCATAGATGTCGGTGCGTGGGTTCGTGCCGAGGGCATACTGCTCGGGCGCGCCATAGCCCGGCGAACAATGACGCACTGCTGTAGTGGTCGCTTCCTGATCGTATTCTTTGGCAATGCCAAAGTCTACCAGCACCGCTCTATCGTCCAACGGCGAGACGATAATATTCGCGGGTTTAATGTCGCGATGCATAACCGGAGGCTGTTGCGCATGCAAGTAGATCAGCGCATCGGCGATAGGGGCCATGATCCGCATTGCTTCTGCTAACGTGAAGCGTTTGCCTGGCTGCTGCTGCCGTAATTGCTCCAGATCCACACCCTCAATGTAATCCATGAGCATATAGAGCCGGTGGTGCTTACGATCCTCAAACAGTTGATAGACACGCGGGAGGGCAGGATGATCGAGCCGCTGCAAAATCTCGCCTTCAAAAGTAAAGCGTTCGCGCTGCTGCCGGTTCGGATCAATAACTTCCTTGAGGGCAAAAATATTGCTACTCATGCGGCGCTCCCTCACACGGTACACCGCTCCGAAGCCACCTTTGCCCAGCAATTCTTCAACGATATAGCGCGCTCGTATGATCTTTCCTGGAGGAAAGTCTGCCCGTTCGTCCTGCATCTCTTTACCTCGCCGACGTAGCCACACAGTTACAAGGACAGGTTAGCAAACAGTCATTTCTCCACCGATTGCAGCCGTTTGCTCTCGGCTTCCTCCGCTTCCAATGATGGTGCAAACGTAATCAAGCGCACGCCGCGCTGGAATGTAATATAGGCCCAGGCCCACTGGATCAGCACCAGCAGACGGTTACGAAACCCGATCAGAAAGAAGATGTGTACCGCCAGCCAGAGGAACCAGGCCGGGAACCCCCAGATACGCAGCCAGCCTAGATCGGCAATGCCCGATGAACGCCCGATAGTTGCCAGATTCCCCTTATTATGGTAGACAAACGGCTCTGGATGCTCTTTGCCCTCTACCCGGTCAGCGATGACGGATGCGACATAATCTCCCTCCTGCATGGCAACAGGCGCTACGCCGGGCAGGGGCTTACCACCCTGGCTCAAGGTGGCCGTATCACCGATCACAAACACGTTGGGATGTCCTGGCAACGAAAGATCAGCGTTGACCTTGACCCGACCAGCCCGATCTACTTCCGCGCCGAGCCAGCGGCCAGCCGGTGAGGCCGCGACGCCCGCCGTCCAGATCACCGTACTGGCGGTCAGACGTTCTCCCGCAATCACTACCCCCTCACTATCAATCTGCTCAACAGGCGCATTCGTCTTCACCTCAACGCCCAGGCGCTGCAACGCCTGTTGCGCTTTCTTCGCCAGCGATTCAGGGAACGCACCCAGTATTTTAGGCATGGCCTCGACGAGAACGATACGCGCCGAAGCAGGATCAATATTGCGAAAATTATGCGCCAGGGCCTTACGCGCCAGCTCGGCAATCGCGCCCGCCATTTCAACGCCGGTGGGGCCGCCGCCGACCAGCACTATCGTCAACAACTCCCGTCGTCGCTGCGGATCAGACTCGATCTCTGCCTTCTCGAAAGCCAGCAGGATCTCGCGGCGAATGGTGGTGGCATCGACAATGGTTTTCAAACCAGGCGCGTACGGCTCCCATTCATTATGCCCGAAGTAACTGTGACTGGCGCCGGTCGCGACAATCAGGTAATCGTAAGCAATAGCCCGATCCCGCGTCAACACACGCTGCTTCTGCAAATCAACGCCTGTCACCTCAGCCATGAACACCGTCGTATTTTTCTGTTTTTTGAGAATATGACGAATAGGCGCAGAAATATCCGCCGGCGATAAGCCCGCAGTTGCTACCTGGTATAATAATGGCTGAAAAAGATGATGGTTATTACGATCAATCACGATCAAATCAACGGGAGCTTTGTGCAGACCTTTAGCCGCATGAATACCGCTAAATCCCGCCCCGATAAGCACAACACGCGGTCGGGTAGCCACAAGAGCATTCCTATCGTTTGCATTGCTCGCTGCATCCATAATTTTTCCCTCTAATTATCTATCTTTATCCTTTTCTCTATCATATTGTAAAACATTATTCCCTTTTCGCGTCCCCCCCACGGCGCAGGGCAAGCGCGAGGGATTGCCCCTACGGTTACTGATAGCATTAGATTACCATATAATTCGAGCGAAAGATGCATCACATCCGCATTCAATCGGAAAATCTTCGCTATAATTGTACGATTCTTCTACCCCTGTAACGATATATGCCCTGCTCTGGATGACAGATCATAATATGCCACCTGCCTGCTGTCCCGGCCCTCTCATCTTAGAGAGGGTTTCATTCGTACCATAAGGGAGATGGGGTTAATTATGCAACTGATAGCTTTTCTATTGAGGTTGCATAATTATATATATGAGATATGAGAGTAAATGAAATTGCTGAATACTACATTCAACGTAGTTCATTATATCTGGCAGAGCTTTTCTGTCCTCGTGCGAGCGAGTGCCAGACTCATTGAACGCATCGCGGCACGTAAACATCCAAAAAGGCGTACGCAGGCACTCGCGCAGAGAGAAGCGCAACAGCGCATGGAAGAGTTTCTCAGCATTGCCGGTCATGAACTTAAAACGCCCTTAACCAGCATTAAGGGGAATATCCAGTTAGTACAACGAAGAATTAAAAGTGGTACTAATCAAAATAGGCTGGCTCAAGATGAAGCTGACCATACCCTGGCTGAGATAAAAAGCCTTCTTGAGCATACGGATGAGCAGATTGCTCGCCTCTCGCGGCTGGTGAACAGCCTTCTCGAAAGTTCACGCAGCCATACGCCTCCCTCTGACCTTCTTGTGGAGTTGTGCGAACTGGATCAACTGATCAGAGAGCTCGTCAATGAGCGGCAGGGCATTCCAGTGGCGCGCAAAATCCTGGTAGATGTACCAGAAGATAAAACGTTGCTGGTACTGGTTGATACAAAGCGCATTAAACAGGTGATTACGCATTACTTATCGAATGCGCATAAGTTCTCGCCGCTCGATAAGCCTATAGAGATAGACTTGCGCGAACAGGGAAATATGGCCCACGTTTCAGTCCGAGACGAAGGGCCGGGCATTCCTCCTAGAGAGCAAAAGCGGATCTGGGACCGCTTCTATAGGAGCCCTGATATCAAGGTTCTTAACGGGAGCGAAGTCGGGCTAGGACTGGGTCTATATCTCAGTCGCACGATTATCAGTCAACACCAGGGGCGGGTGGGATTGCAAAGTATACCGGGAGGCGGCTCAACCTTCTGGTTTACGCTGCCGTTGCTGCAATTTCAGAACCCTCTTGCATTTCAGTACCCTCTTTCGGGTCGAGATAGCTATTAGTTTTCGCCACCTCCCTGGAGGGGCAGTATACAGATTAAACTTTAAGACGTCAAGTAGAAATACAATTAGAAACGGGCGAAGCATTACCACTGCGGCCATTGCCAGCAACGCAGCGCCCATTCCTGCCCTTCTACGGCAAGCGCCCCTGCGTAGCCGGCACCTGGCGCAAGCTCGTGGAAGCGCCAGCGGGCCACCTCACGCTGGTCCTCGCGACTATCTAAGAGCGCGATGGACTCCCCCGGCACCAATGACACGTCAAAAAGAGCCAAATCGAGAGACAGCCCCATCCCTCTTGCTTTAATATATGCCTCTTTACGCGTCCAGCAGTTAAAAAAAGCCTGCTGTTTGACTTCAGGTGGCAGGGCTAACAACACGGCCTGCTCATTTGGCGAAAAGCTGTGGCGCGCCAGGTCCTCGTATTCGATATTGGTGCGCATATATTCCACATCTACGCCTAGCTCGCGTTGATAACTAAAGGCAAGAAGAGCCAGTTCATGCGAATGCGAAACATTAAATCGCAGCGGAGGATCTACGCGTGGAAATTCCAGCACTGGTTTTCCATAGTCATTATAGAGAAAACATAGCTGTTCGGGCGCCACGCTTAGATAGCGGCCTAAAAGCGTCCTCAATAAGCCGCGCGCCACAATATAATGATTGCGATCTCTGTCAAAATAGAAACGATTGGCTTTGGTAGTCTCTTCAGGCGAAAGCAATGCCTTCAGATGTTGTACGAGCGTTAATGGAGCCTGCAAAGAGGCCCGCCACACATGAACTTCATCGCTTACAAGAGCTAATTTTGCGGGCGGAATACTCCATTGCTGCCCTATTTCATTCATTAAAAAAGCCTCTATTACTAGTAATTAGCGTAGGGGCCTTCCTTGCAGCCAGCCTGAGCGCAGCTAGCTGCTGTAGCCCCCCGCTTCAGCGCGGGAGCGTTGGCTGGCTGCATAGCAAAACTGGGCTGGCCCCTGCCCGTTGTTTCCGATTCGCGTAGGGGCTGGGCTGGCCCCTGCCCGTTGTTTCCCTACATAAAATAGTATGTATTGACGCTAAAGTCAAGCATTCAGCCTTCCAATTCTCTTCTCGGCGAGTATGCAGTCTCAGGAGACAAAACAAGGGACATCGTGACAGAAACTTCAGAAGAGTCCTTCCCGGCCAGCGATCCCCCTGCGTGGGCAACAAACCATAAACAGACACCACTGGCCTCAGGCAGCCCATACATCGTTAACAGCTACTACTTTATCGCAGATGCGGATAGCAGCATCTGCGGCCTCTGCACCGGCATGCAGATACGCACCCGGTAGGCACTGTAGCCTCTACAGCGCCTGGTTGCCCCCTAAAGTGCATTTTCACTTGACATCTTCAGGTTTGATGTTATACTACTCCTCAAGGGAGCGGCGGGAGCCTCTGGCTAGCTCGATCCGCTTGAGGATACTGAAATTTGGCAAGCAGCATATAATTGCATCAGGATAACTGCTCTTCAACAGCCATGAAGCAGTCAGCACTCTGTGTTAGTGCTTGCTCCGCATCACCAGCGTCCCTTGGCGGGCTCGTACTGCTATGTTCGCGCGTTTTTTGGATGATGTAACAACCACATAGTGCGTGGTTGTTACATCATCCAAAACGATTTGTGAGCACCGACATGAAGCATACTCTGGACTCCACAATAACACTATCGGCGACTATAAGCAAAAGGCGAGTTTATGAGTCTCTATGACCTCATCATACGTCACGGCACCCTAGTTACCGCTCAGCTTAGCCAGGCGGACCTGGCGATTGCGGATGGACGCATCGTTGCCATCGAACCTGAGCTTGCAGGCATAGGCAAGGAAGAGATTGACGCCAGCGGCTTGCATCTTTTTCCGGGGGCGATTGATGCTCATGTCCATTTCAATGAGCCGGGGAGAAGCGACTGGGAAGGTTTCGCCACAGGCACGCGCGCGCTGGCGGCGGGCGGCTGCACCAGTTTCTTCGATATGCCCCTCAACGCTCATCCTCCCACTATCGACGCCAACAGCTTCGATCTGAAATTGCAGGCAGCGCAGGCCAGTTCGCTGGTGGACTTCGCGTTCTGGGGCGGCATCGTTCCCGGCAACCTCGGGCAGCTTGATGAGCTGGCGGAACGTGGAATAATTGGCTTCAAGGCATTTATGAGCAACAGCGGGATCGAGGATTTTCCCGCCGTTGACGACTTAACGCTCTATGAAGGTATGGCAAGGGCGGCAAAGCTGGGCAAGATCGTAGCCGTTCACGCGGAAAATGAACAGATTACGCACGCACTTGCGCAACGCGCCACCAGACAGGGGAAGGTGGGAGTACGCGATTACCTTTCCTCGCGACCAGTGCTGGCTGAGCTTGAAGCGATTGAGCGCGCTATTCTGTTCGCCCAGGAAACCGGTTGCTCGTTACACATTGTCCATGTCAGTTGCGGGCGCGGGGTTAGCCTGGTGGCGGAGGCGCGGGCAAAGGGCATTGATGTGAGCTGCGAAACCTGCCCACACTACCTTGTGCTGACCGAAGATGATATGATCGAGCTTGGGGCTGTGGCAAAGTGCGCCCCGCCACTACGCACGCGCTCAGAACAGGAGGCCCTCTGGAACCATCTTTTCGCGGGCAACCTGCTGCTGATCGCCTCCGATCACTCGCCCGCGCCGATGGCGATGAAGACGGCGGACAACTTTTTCCAGGTCTGGGGTGGGATCTCAGGCTGCCAATCGCTATTATCGCTGCTGATTACGGAAGGCCACCACCGGCGTCACCTTGAACTATCCCGCATAGCCGCAATGACGGCTGAGAACGTCGCCCGGCGCTTCCGCCTCTATCCGCAAAAAGGCACTCTGAGCGCAGGAGCAGACGCCGATCTTACTCTCGTCGCTCTGCAGGACGAGCAGCAACAGCAAAGTCATGATCTATTTTATCGTCACCCGCATAGCCCCTATGTGGGAAGAAACTTCAAGGGTCGCATCGTACGCACCCTCGTTCGCGGCACAACCGTCTTCTTGCAGGGCAAGATTGTCTCAACCGCGTCCGGTCGTCTGCTGCGACCACAAACTTAAAAAAAGAGCCACAACGGAGAAGATAGTATGGCATCACTACTGGTGAAAAACGCCGCATTGATCGTCACAATGGACGATAACGATACTTGCTTGCCGGATGGCAGCATCTACATTGTTGATAACGAGATTCGGCAGCTCGGTCCGACCGAGCAGCTTTCCCAGCAGGCTGATACGATCATTGATGCACGCAATATGATCATTCTGCCGGGCCTGATCAATACGCACCATCATTTTTACCAGACGCTCACGCGCAATCTACCCGCAGCGCAGGATGTCAGCCTCTTCCAGTGGCTGCGTACCCTGTATCCCATCTGGGCGGGCCTCACGCCAGAAGCGATCCATGTCAGCACCAAAGTCGCGATTGCCGAACTGATGCTCTCCGGCTGCACCACCTCAAGCGATCACACCTACATCTGGCCCAATGGTGCGCGGCTCGATGATCAAATACAGGCTGCCACGGAGATGGGCTTCCGCTTCCACGCGGCCCGTGGCTCTATGTCGGTAGGAGAGACGCAGGGCGGCCTACCGCCGGATAACGTCGTGGAGGGCGAGGCGACGATCATGCGCGATTCACAACGCCTGATCGAACAGTATCATGATGCAAGCAGATACGCCATGTGCCGAATCGTGCTGGCCCCCTGCTCGCCTTTCTCGGTATCGCCGCGCCTGATGCAGCAGAGTGCCGAACTGGCTCGTTCCTATGGAGTTCACCTGCACACACATTTAGCGGAAACGCAGGACGAGGCCCGATACTGCGCCGCCACCTTTCACCGCTCGCCGGTGGAACTGGCAGAGGATCTGGGATGGGTGGGGCCGGATGTATGGCACGCTCATATGGTACATCCAGGAGAAGACGAGATTGTGCGCCTCGGCAAAACTCGCACCGGTGTCGCTCATTGCCCCAGCTCGAATATGCGCCTTTCATCGGGCATCGCGCCCGTGCGCAAGCTGCTCCAGGCCGGCGTACGCATCGGTCTCGGGGTGGACGGTTCAGCCTCTAACGACAGTTCCGATATGCTGGCCGAAGCTCGCCAGGCTATGTTGCTCCAGCGCGTCATGGGCGCTCCGGCGGCGATGACGGCCAGGGAGGCGCTCTGGCTGGCGACGCGAGGTGGTGCGAACGTGCTCGGGCGCGATGACGTCGGCTATCTCGCTCCCGGCATGGCTGCTGATCTGATTGGCTATCGTCTCGACACACTACCGCTGGCGGGAGGAGCCCCGCACGATCCCCGTGCCGCGCTCATCTTCTGCCGTCCATCATATGTAGACCTCAGTATCATCAACGGGCGAGTACGCATCAAAGATCAAACGCTGCTTGACATCGACCTCCCCGCACTGATCCAGCGCCATAACGCAATTGCAAAAGCGCTTGCCTCCAAAACAATAACGTAAATAATGCTGTAGAAACCCGATTTATCGCGTCCGATTTATCGCCTGTACGCCCTCCTAAACCCGCCTCAGGGCAAGCGCGAGGCCCCCGCCCATCTCCACGCCTCCCCTTGCCCCTACCGTTCCTCTCCAAATTTCTGCATCCCGCAACACTCTCCCCAAATTCCTGTCTCGCTGCATTCGTCCCGATCTGCCAGTGCTATTGAGTTATTTCTCTGTAACGATGGGTGACTTCCGTTTGGACCTTGTGCAGGAGAGGGTGCAGTTCCATCACGTCATCGGCATGTGTGCTGCCATCGGCAATGATATCGTTGAGTACGGCATTGAGCGCCACGAGAGGCATGCCGCCGAGTTCAAGCCTGTTGGTGGTTGCAAGCTGCTGGAGGATGCTGGCGATGTGGGAAGCGATGGCGGGAGTGTAGGTCCGCTCGATGAGTTTGCGCCTCAACACGGCTGCTTCCTTGATGTCAACCAGAATAAAAGACCGGTTAATGGGCTTGAGGTGCATCTGCATTCCCTTCCATGCGCTGCATATCTGACTCGTACACATAGAACAAGCACTGGCTTTTCCCGTTGGGCAGCCTGGGCCGGAGCAAATAGCGGATGTAAAAGATCCCCCGAGATGGCGTCACCACCCGGTATATGGTTTCCTGCGTGACGATATCGGCATATTCCTCCTGCGTTCCTTCTGGACAGTCGAGCCGCAGGTAGATCTCCCCATTGATCTTCTCCGGCACAATGGAGACGCCGATGCGGTTCAGATAGTTGATTACCTCAGCCGTCAGCTCTATTTTCAAGCAATAGTACTGCATAGCAATCCTCCCTTTACGCTCCTAAACTAGAAGCGGATGAGAATGTACTGATAGCCGACATAACTATCATTGTTTTGACTACTTTAACTACTTTTAGTAGTAAAAGATGCTAAAGTAGTTTTGTCAACATAAGTAGTTGAAGTAGTCTTACTAATCAACAAAGTCAAATAAGGCAAAGCTGCTTATCAGACCAAACATGCCAAAGTAATTTAACCGTGTTATAATAGGAGCTAGCGGAGGACCACAAGTCGCCCGAAAGGAAAAACAAACATGAGGCGCAAATTATCAGATAAATACTACACTTTCGAGGAAGCACGAGCCAAGTTAGGCATGACCAAGCCTAGATTTCAGTATTGGGTAAAATCAGGCAAAATCGAAAAGGTCACTCCGCCAAAAAGCAAACAGGGAGTCTATCGAAAAGAAGATATCGACAAATTAGAAAAAGAAATACAAGCGTTTTTCATCGCGGATGAAGCCAGTGGATTGAAGTTTACAAAAGCGACTGGCGAAGATGCACGAGAAGAACTAGAACTCTCAGAGTTCATTTTTGGAAAAGCTTTACACGATGTCCCAATGCACCAACAATGGCTCAAGAAAAACCCAGACATAGACTTCATTTTAAGAGACAACGAGAGATTGGTAGGGTATATCAACATGTACCCGATGAAACAAAGGGCTATTGAACAATTTATGAGCGGAAGAGTACGGGGATGGGAATTGAACATAGATGACTTGCTCCCCTATACTCCTAACAGTCAAATAGAGTGTATCATCATGGATGTTGCAACGACACCAGAGGCTCCCAGGCAGCAGCGTGTACAGTTTGGAGCTAAACTGATCAATGGACTAATCAGCTTTATATTCGACTTGGCGAAACAAAACGTTATCATTACAAAATTTCACGCTATTGGCTCAACCCCTACAGGCATAGCGATCCTAAGAAATGCCGGCTTTCAAGAAATATGGCATAAAGATAAGCGAGTAGCTTTTGAATTGGATACGATGAGGTCAGATTCGCTGTTAGCTCAAAGTTATAGGCGGGTACTGAACATCTCCTTAAACATTCAACAAACGTAAATGGCAGCATTATGATAGAAATACTGAGCAACGAGCATGAAGAAAATCCAAACAACAGTAGACATTCCTGCAATTGTAAAAATAGCAGAAGGTGCAGCGAGGGAAGCTGGGGCCTATCTTCTGCAAAAGCTCGGTGCTGCAAAAGTGGAACACCGTAAATCTTTACGAGATGATGTACTCGACGCAGATTTACAAGCCGAACAACTGATTGTCACCAGACTACGCAAGGAACTCCCACACATTGGGATGCTTTCAGAAGAATCAGGCCAAGAAGGAGAGTACGATCATTATTGGATTATTGACCCCCTTGACGGTTCGGCCAACTTTCAGCACGGAAGCCCGCTCTTCGGCATTGCGATTGCGCTCGTGACTCAGCAAACCCCACACATCGGGGTGATCTACCTACCAACCAGAGATGAAATGTTCCTTGCCATACAGGGGCAAGGAGCATATTTAAACAATACTCGTATCACTGTTTCAGAAGTAGCAATGCTCAATGAAGCTATCATCCATGTGGGAGATTTCACCAAAGAAGGCAACCTGGAGATCATCAATGAAGGGCTGGAAGATTTCTCCAAACTAGCGAAACACACCCAAAGAGTACGCATGATCGGCACAGCCGCCGCCGATTTAGCATATGTTGCCTGTGGCAGAGCAGATGCTCTGATCAACTACGCAACAACCCCGTGGGATATCGAAGCTGGGAAATTGCTCCTTCTGGAAGCGGGAGGAACAGTGAGCACCATTCAACGACCTGCTGTCAAACCTTTATCGATCTACAGCAACAAACATCTCCATCACATTGTAAAAAGGCTGCTTGAAACCGTTTGAAAACAGCAGCAGAGCAGCTCAAGAGTGAAAAACGCTTTCATGAAGACATTATTAGAGAAGTCTGGGCGTTAGATTCGTCGATATGGGAACCCCATGCATTCCTGAAATATGGGGTCCCCATGCTCGGTAAAGGATTTAGTACCTGGTGAAGTGCTCGTTGACCACCTCTTGCGGAGTTTTATCTTTGTAGACCTCGATCTCGTTGCGCTTGACCGCCAGATAAGTGGTGGCGAGCATGGAACCGAGCGCCTCCATCAGGACCGGGTCGCGCTCTAATTCATCCAGGGCTTCATCAAGCGTGGTCGGCAGACGACGAATACCATAACGCTCGCGCTGCTCATCGCTGAGATTGCCCGGATCGACCTGTTGTGGCTCACCCGGATCGATCTGGTTCTCAATGCCATCCAGACCTGCCGCGATGATGCCGCCAAGCGCCAGGTAAGGATTGCCGCTATGGTCGGAGGGTTTGAGTTCGAGGTTGATCGACTCCGACTCACGACCCCAGGCCGTCGAGGGCACGCGAATGGCCGCCTCACGATTTTCAAAGCCCCAGGCATTATAGGCCGAACTCCAGTAGTGCGGCTGCAAGCGGCTGTAGGAGTTGACGCTACCGCAGGTAAGCGCCACCAGGCCATGAATATGACGCAGAACGCCGCCGATGAAATGGCGTCCTGGCTGGCTCAGATATCCTTGAGCATGAGCGTCATAGAGCAGATTTTTGTCCGGTCGCTCGCTGTCAGCGGTACCCCACAGGCTGAAGTGCAGGTGTTGTCCGCTGCCGAAGGTATTGAGGAAGGGCTTGGGAGCGAAGGTCGCCAGCAGGTTGAACTTACGCGCGACCCCGCAAATCGTCTCACGCACCAGGCAGATATTGTCAGCGGCTCGCAAGGCAGGAGCGTGCGAGGTAGAAAGTTCCTGCTGCGATGGGCCGCCCTCCGAATGGAAGAGCTCGATAGAGATCCCCTGCGATTCGAGCGCGGCCAGGACAACATCCATCACCTCGGCCTGGTCATCCATACCCCGGCTGCTATAGCAGAGGCTCTTGTCCGCCGGGACGTACTGACCTGCCTCTTCACGGGCAAAATAAAATTCATGCTCGGCAGCCGCTTGCAGGCGCATCTTCTTCTCCGCCAGACGTGCAATCATGCGCCGCAGGAAGCTGCGCGGATCGGCTCCCCAGGGACGACCATCCAGGTCAATCTGGTCGCACATCATGCTGCCCGTATTGGGAACATAGGGTAAAATCGTAAAGGTATCCGGGTCAGGAACCAGGCGAAACTCACCCACAGGCCCCATGCCCTCGACAGAGGCTAGCGTGTCCGCACCTGTCCAGGCCGCCAGGGCATAGCAGTGGCCGATACCTTCATGGATGCGTGTGGGCAATTTGCTAACATGTGTGGCTTTGCAGCGAATGACGCCGCCGTTATCACAATACACAAATCGGACAAGGCGCAAATTTGCTGACCGCGCCTGAGTCAAGACATCGTGAGCATTCATGAGCTGTTGCTTTCTCCCATTGTTCTGTAATAAACTGTCGCAATGAAGACAACGAAAATGGGCCTGGAAAAATGTGCGAGCTTTGCTTTGGGCTTTTCATGATGTGGATGATATCACATTATGGAAACGGTGTGAATGCTTACTTCTGCATATCCGATCCGCCTGACCATCATCAATTATGCGTAGCTGGCGAGAAGGCATTGTCAGATATGCTATACTGATACTAGAGATTATCACTAACAATGGAAGACTATTTTCCATACACGCGAAGCTCTACCATAAGCTCTTCTTTAATAGGACCTTGAAAATATTCAGCATCAGTAGATGACTTCTTCCATATGGAGAGGCATGGCAGGGTTTCCCAACGCTAGATTGCTCAATCTAACCTGTACAAGGGTGCGAAACGTAAAGAGGGTGTTATGGACGCTAAGAACAGTCATGTCATCAGTTATGGCAAAGCGCGTATTCCGGTTTATCGTGTGTATGCTCGTCCTCTTTCTGGCATAGAACCTATCCCCGAATCGCCATTTAGCGGGCGCGAGAATATTTTGCTGGCTTTCGAAGTGGATATTGAGGTCTTCGGGAACAGCTTTCTCCCGGCTTACACGCAGGGGGACAACACCAATGTTGTGGCAACCGATAGCATGAAAAATTTTGTCTTGCAGCAGGCGCTGACGTTCGAGGGCTCAACCCTCGAAGAGTTTCTTGTTCTGCTAGGACATCGCTTCCTGCATACCTACGCGCAAATAGAGCGGCTGCAACTCACCATACGCGAACTGCCCTTTACTGCGGTTCCTGTGCCGCAGCATGGACAGGCAAGCTTTGGCGCAAGTGATCGCCTATTCAGCCGCTCCCATAGCGATTTTAGCTGGGCCAGCATAGAGTTCGCACGCACGGACGCCGACTCGGTCATTAGTGCTCACCGCTGCGGTCGCCTGGGCTTCGAGCTGTTTAAAGTGACAGGAAGCGCGTTTACTCACTTTGTGCGCGACGAGTATACGACGTTACCGGAGCGAGTTGATCGACCCCTGTTCATTGCCCTCGACGTGTTCTGGAGATACGCTGATCCTGCTCCTCTGGCCGATGCGCAGCACGCGCATTACGTACCCCCTGAGCAATTGCGCGACCTGGTGCAGGCTATCCACCACGAATTCGTCAGCGAATCGATTCAACATCTTGTCTATGAGATGGGACAGCGTATCCTTGACCGCTTTCCACAAATCGCGGAAATCTCTTTTGAAGCGCAGAATCGCACCCGCGACCTGGTCGTGAAGTCCAGCACCGATGAACGCGTAAAAGTCTATACAGACCCGTTCCCGGCTTACGGTATCATCAAATTGACGCTCAAGAGAGACAGGTAAAGCAGGAGGGAGCCATGTCTGGTCGGCTTACGACACATGTGTTAGACATCTTACAGGGACGTCCGGCTGCTCATATGACCATCCAACTGTGGCGCCTTGACGCGGCAAAAGGTCGTCTCTGTCTAAAAACTACGCGCACGAACGCTCATGGGCGTACGGAAGAAGCGTTGCTGGTCGATAATGAGATGGTACAGGGGACCTACGAACTGCTTTTCGCGGTCGGAGCGTATTTTGCCATGCAGCCGATGGCGATTGAGCTGCCAGAGCCGCCATTTCTGGACGAGGTACCGATTCGCTTCGGTATAGCCGATCCGCAGGCGCACTATCATGTGCCTCTGCTCGTCTCGCCCTGGGCCTATAGCACCTATCGCGGAAGCTAGACGACATATTTTGCCAGTCCGGCGCGTACTATCTATAGAAATAATCAATCTCACCGCTAGAGAAAGCTGATACCTATGTGGCAAACATATATACGTCCAGACAGTCTGGCTGAAGCGCTCGATCTGCTCCGCACTTATGGGAAAGAGGCGCGGATCGTGGCCGGTGGAACCGATGTGCTGATCGAGCTACAACGAGGAGTGAAACCAACATCGACATTGATCGACATTACAGCCCTCAATGATTTGAACTATATACACCTCGCGGATGGCTGCTTGCACCTCGGCGCGCTGGCAACGCACAATGATGTGATCAGGTCGCAGGCGTGCCGGCAGTATGCGCTTCCGCTGGTGCAGGCGTGCTGGGAAGTGGGGGCGCCGCAGATCCGCACCCGTGCCACGGTCGTCGGCAACGTCGTTACTGCCTCACCCGCCAACGATACTATTACGCCTCTCATGGCACTCGGTGCGGATGTGGTGCTGCTAAGTTGCGAGGGTGAACGTATTGTGCCCCTGCACACATTTTACGCCGGCGTGCGGCGCACCGTCTGCCGCCCCGATGAGCTGGTACGCGAGATCTGCCTGCCCGTTTTAGCTGCTGATCAGCGCGGCCTGTTCTTAAAGCTCGGATTGAGGCTGGCACAGGCTATCTCAGTTATTAATGTGGCCTTCCTGCTGACCTTTACGGAGGACGACATTGTTAGCGAGGCAAAAATCACGCTTGGCAGTCTGGCTCCGACAATCGTCCATGCAAGCGCAGCCGAAGCGTACCTGATGGGCAAACAACTCAGCGATGCAGTCTGCCAGGAAGCTGGCAAGCTGGCCTGCGCCGATATTCGTCCAATCGATGATGTACGCGCCACGGCCTCTTATCGCCTGGCAACGCTTGCTTCTCTGGTCACTCACGGCCTGCAACGCCTGGCCGCAAAGGAACAACCAGCGCAATCGATGGAGCAGCCCGTTACGCTGGAAACGCCGGGTAAAGAACCTACCAATCAGAGAGACATTGATGCACGATCAGCTTTTACAGGTACGATTGAGACCACCATCAACGGCCAGCCGTATCAACTGGTCGATGCGCAACGGAAGACGCTGCTCAATGCGTTGCGCGAGAACGCTGGCCTGACGGGAACGAAAGAGGGATGCGCAGAAGGCGAGTGCGGAGCCTGCACAGTCTGGCTCAACGGGCAGGCTGTGATGTCTTGCCTGGTACCCGCGCCACAGGCCCACCACGCTGAAGTCACCACTATCGAAGGGCTGGCGCAAGGGACACAATTGCATCCTCTTCAGCAAGCATTTATTGATTGCGGCTCGGTACAATGCGGCTTTTGCATTCCAGGCATGTTGATGGCGGGAGCAAAATTGTTCGACGAGTACCCTCATCCTACTATCGACCAGGTACGTATTGCGCTCAGTGGCAATATCTGTCGCTGCACCGGCTACCGCAAAATTCTGGATGCCATGATGAAAGTGGGAGGGCAAGATGAGCAATAGTATGATAGGCGCATCCCAGCCACGACACGACGCCCTGAGCAAAGTTACCGGGGCAGCTCGCTATCCCGCCGATCTGGTGCAGCCCTCGATGCTACAGCTCCAGGTGGTCTTCGCGCACCGGCCCCACGCTCGCATCCTTTCCATCGACACCGGCGCGGCCCTGCGTCATCCCGGCGTCGTTGCCGTCTTGACGGCGGAGGATGTCCCTCATAACGCCTATGGGCTGATTGACGCCGACCAGCCAGTCTTGTGCGGGGATGTCGTGCGTTTTGAGGGCGATAAGGTCGCGCTAGTAATAGCCGAGAACAAAGCAGCCGCTCAAGCGGGCGCGCAACTGGTCCGCGTCGAGTACGAAGACCTGCCCAGAGTAACCGATGCGCGCGCAGCCCTGGCAAAGGATGCGCCTCTCGTCCACCAACATCTCGACACCAATCTGCTGTATCACATCCCACTGCGTAAAGGCAGCGCAGCACAGGCACTGGCTGAAGCCGATATCGTGCTGGAAGAGACGTTTACCACGTCCTGGCAAGAGCACGCGTTCTTACAACCGGAGGCCGGTATTGCTTACATCGACGAGGAGGGACGCGTTGTCGTTGAAACTGCGGGACAGTGGCTGCACGAAGACCGACGCCAGATTGCACAGATGCTTCAACTGCCGGAAGAACGCGTTATCATCCGCTACGCCGCTATTGGCGGGGCCTTTGGTGGGCGCGAAGACCTCTCGATGCAACATCTGTTGGCGCTGGCAAGCTGGAAGCTGCAACGTCCGACCGCTCTTGTCTGGAGTCGCGAAGAATCGATCATGGCTCATCATAAGCGTCACCCTTTCAGCATCCATTGCCGCTGGGGCGCTAAAAAGGATGGCACAATCACAGCCGTGGAGGCTGAGTTGATCGCCGATGGTGGCGCATATGCCTCAACCAGCGTTGAGGTAGTCAAAGCTGCCACGCTGTTCGCTACCGGCTGCTATGAGATAGCCAATATCCATGTCGATGGTTACGCCGTCTATACCAACAACATCCCCTGCGGGGCATTTCGTGGCTTTGGCGCTCCACAGGCCCAGTTCGCCGCCGAACTGATGGTCACCCGACTGGCTCAGGCACTAGCTATCGATCCCGTTGAGCTGCGTCGCCTCAATATCTATCGCGAGGGAAGCATCGAGCCGACGCAGCAGCCGCTTCCGCCTGGCGTGAGCGCCCTGGCGGTATTGGAGCGTTGCGCCGAGCAGGTCCGCACGCACTGGCATAACAGAGAAACGTATCAGCAGCTTGCTCCTCATCTACGGCGTGGCATCGGGCTTGCCTGCGGCATCAAAAATGTAGGTTACTCCTTTGGTTTTCCCGAACAGGCCACCGCAACGGTCGAAGTCTTCGGCGTCGCGGAGTTGGAACGGGCCGAAGTGCGGATCGGGGCCGCCGACGTGGGACAGGGCAGCCACCTGATTTTACGACAGATTGCAGCAGAAACGTTAGGGCTGCCATTAGCAAACATTACACTGATCGGCGACGATAGCAGTGAGACGCCCAATGCAGGAAGCGCATCGGCGTCCCGCATGACCTATATGGGCGGGCGAGCCGTCAAAGATGCTGCTTTAGCGGCGCGGGAACAATGGAGCTACACCGATGATGAAAGCGCGCAGGCCACTATCCAGTTTCGACCAACAGCGACAACGGCGCTTGACCTCGAAACACATAGCGCGCGTCCGAATTACTGTTACGGCTACGCAGCGCAGGCAGTAGAGGTCGAAGTCAATCTGCTCATCGGACAGGTACGGGTTTTGCGCATCATCAGCGTCCACGACGTGGGCAAAGCCATCAATATGCAACAAGTAACCGGGCAGATCGAAGGCTGTCTTGCCCAGGCGCTAGGCTACGCTCTAACCGAGCACTTTCAGATGCACGATGGGCACATTCTGACGCAGCACTTCAGCACCTACCTTCTCCCCACCGTGCTTGATATGCCCACAGAAGTAACGCCCGTCGTGCTGGAGCTGGCCGATCCTGAAGGCCCGTTTGGCGCACGCGGCATGGCTGAAATGGCCCTGATCCCGTTCGCCCCCGCCGTGGCCCAGGCGATTCACGATGCCACCGGCATCTGGCTGACGCAACAACCGATGACGCCCGAGCGCGTGCTAAAGGCGATAGCTGAGAACAAAAAGACCTGATTCGCGGAATTTTGGGGAAGGAGAAAAGGTCATTTACCACCTATGTGGCTTCATTCGACTGAACGAGATCGTACAGGCGGAACGAGCAAATCTTTGCTACTTCGGCAAGAGCAATGGGAATCTCCTGTTCTCGCGTGTGCTGTAAACGCGAGGCAAAACCAGTCAGAATGCTTTCTTTTTTGTTCTCACGCGCGCAGATCACAAAGGGAAAACCAAAACGTTGATGATACTGCGCGTTCAACCGCTGAAAGGTCGCAATTTCTTCAGGCGTGAGGCGGTCGAGCTGTGCTGCCGCTTGCTCGCTGGCTGATGCCGGGGAGAGCGTGCCGGTCAGCGCGGCGCGGCCTACAAGATCAGGATGTGCGCGCAGCAGCATTATCTGCTGCTCTACTGGAGCGGCATGCATAATTGAGCATAGCGTTTGCAACAGGTGATTGGGGTCAGCAAATGGCCGTTGATGCCATACCTGAGCAACAATCCACGGCGGACCCTCAAACAGCCCTCCCAACTCCTGCACAAAACGCTCCTGGTCGAGCGCGTTAAGCTCCTGGATCGTTATTTTTCCTGTTGCCATAGTCTCCCCCTTCCCAAATATGCACAGCTACTATCATCAGGTTACCACGCCCAAAGAATGAGGCACAACCAATCAGCAGGACAAGATGAGCAATGTAAAATGCTCATACCTGTCTTGCTGATCGCTCTCAGAGAGCGTACAACCTTCTAGGATATTGCCTCCGCGATCACTTGCTCATCGCTGACATCGCCGCGAATAGTGGCGTGGCCGATAAAGAAGAGCACAACCCCCACGAGGAGGGAGAGCAGGCCGATGCCGCCAATCCAGAGTACCCACAGGTTATAGGCAATCAGACCAGTCCACGGGCCGGTAAAGGTCACATAGACGCCAACAGCACTGGCGATCAGGCCAAAAACCGCACAGAGGTAGAATACCCAGTCGGGAGCCAGCCGCGCGCGCGCAAACGCCTCGTGAAACTTGTAACGGATGATGATCACATCAACAAAGAGGATCACCATCGAAATACACCAGATCACCGTTATCGCTGCCTGCAAAATGTCGTAGACTACCGTCGAAAGGTCCGCAGGCTTGAGGCCAATCCTGAGCGCGTAAGGAGCAATGATAAACGCTACCACGGTAAAGAAGGCGGAGATAATGCTTTGCACCAGCACAGCCACCCAGGGAACCCTGTTGGCGTTCACTTTGCTCATAATCGCGGGCATGCGCCGGTCCAGACCTGAAACGAAAAGCAGGCGTCCAAAGGAATAGTTGTAGACAGCGGTAGCAAAAAGAAAGAACCCGATGAAGATGATATTGACCACTATGCCCAGGAATGTACCCACGCCTCCAAAGCCAGAGGTAACGGCCTGAGCGATAGCGGCGGGGCTACCCTGAGCCGATAGCGGCTTGACGGCGGTCATCACCCCAAAGGTTCCGATCAAGTAAGCAATCATTACCACCGCCGATCCCCAGAGCAGGTAACGCGTGATTGCGCGTGTATTGTGAATCTCCACCCCCATGTTCAGTGGAACCTCGATCCCTAACAGGGCCAGGATCACTGTCCCATAGAAAGTATAGGTCGCAGGAACAGGCAACCAGTTATGCGCAGCATAATCCACCGGAGCTGCATTACCGCTCACGACGGAGATTAAGCCGGCGATGCCCACCAGCAGGATCGCGCTACCGTACGCGACAAACACCACGTTAACGACGTTCTGCGTTGCTCTGAAACGTAAGACAGAGAGCACCAGCGAGAAGGCAATGACCAGGACGATCACCAGACCTTGCTGCCAGGGCTCAGTCAAGAAACTGGGGTTGAGCTGCTGAATCAGGGCTACCACAGTATCACCTGTGGCAATCATCACCAGGATACCAGGCCACCAGGCACAGAAGCCCGCGAAAAAGCCCATAAACGCGCCAAAGGCTTTATGCGTCCAGACATAAATAGAACCTTCGCCTGGAAACATCAGCCCTAACTGCCCTGTAACAATAGCGCCAGGAATCAGGAATGTCAGGAAGCCCAATATCCAGTAGGTATATGCCGACGGGCCAGCTCCACCCGCCATCACAGCCGCGTTACTGATAAAGAGGACGATTGCTACAAAGATAGCGATCATATCAAATGAATTCAAAACTTTGGGGAGGATACCTCCGGCAACACGCTCCGAGCGCAGCACATCATCACGGCCAGCGACCGAGGCCATACAGCTCATTCCTTCCTTCGAGCAAAAGGCTCGAACATACTGGTAGACACACCCGTACTATTCGTAACGCTCTACAATGGCTCTATAGTACGTTTCATGCAGTATAAATCAGCCGGATGAGGGATTGAACTCTACTTATAAAGATAAATGGTAAGTTTGTTTATGTCAAGAATATGTCGCTTGACCTAAAAAGCCACAAAAAAACACCATCGCATGAGCTTTATGCCTGCGATGGTGTCGAGGTCACTCGTTATTTTTGCGTGTAGTTCATCACAACAACCGCATAGGGACCGAGCGAAACTGGTTTTTGCTCTACCAGCGCGGAAAGCTTTTGCGCCGTTTTATTCACTAACACAATGGTGCGGTCAGATGCCAGGGCGACAACACTATTAGGATCAGAGACCGTTACCTGATAGAGAGGAGTGCCGGGAGCAAAATCATTTGTAAGGGCCTTGAGGGTCCCGTACCAGGGATGGGGAATACCGCCAGCGCCATATATCCCCAGATCTATCGAGTTATCGTCCGAGCCGCCCCATGACAACGCTACAGAACCTCCGGCCTTGATAAACTTGATCATGGCACACGTTTTCACGGCATCATCGTGAGCTGGATTATTCTGCCCATCGCGCGGCCCGGCAAACCACTCAGCTAACCAGATTGGTAACGTCCTGGAGCCGGGGTAGAGAACAGGGTCGAGAGAGCGAATCCATGAAGTAATATAGCCAAACACTTCAGCGGAGAGGCAGGGATCGGTCAAAACTTTCCCCGTATCACGATCCTCAACAGAGGAATCAAAGGTAATAAAGCCAGCGCCAACTTTATGTTGCATCCAGTACTGAATGGTATCTAAAGAGCGTTGATCGAGCGCGCCAAAGGGTCCGACGACATCGGAAGCGTTATGTCGATTCGACGTGGACCACAAATCCACAAAAACGTAAGGACCTCCCACCATTACAGAACTGGTTGGTATATGCAGCGACCTCGCTACCTCCATCAATCGCTCATACACACGATTATACATATAAGTATATCCATGCGTGGCATAAGGTCCCTTCGGGTTGCCTGGGCTATCGGTATAATCATAATTATTAATAAGCGGATTCGAGTATCCCTTCATTTCGTTCCAGACCTGGAAATAGCGCGCATTATACGGAGGCACCATATAGCGCCTGGCAACACTTTCGACCAGCTTCAGCCAGTCATCCATTTTATTGTCCAGGATACGCGAACTGTAGGTAACGCTGGCCCATTCTTCCGCCGCGGTAAGGGGATGAGTAGTGCCATCGGGCTGTAGCGTGCCTTTCATCCACCAGGGAGCCTCATCCAGCGATATTACCACTTTGCTGCCAGTTGAAACAGCCAGTTGCATACGCAGGTCTAATGCGCTCCACTGCGTTGGGGCGCGATCAGTGGGGTTCGGCCAGGGGTCGGGCATGCCCCAACCCATAATATGCGTATTTTGATACTTGATTGTTCCCTTGATCAGTGCCTTGACATTGTTCACTGCCCTCTCTTCAGTGGCGTTCGTGGGATAGATCAACGTCTTGTCAACATGCGTCATTCCGGGTGCGTATTGACTGACACCAATCAAACAGGAGGCATTAACGGTGACAAGCAACTGATTCGCCGGCTTTGCCGACTGGCTCTGACTTTCATTTCCTCCGCCTGTATCAGTCGCGCAGGAAGATGTCGGAGTCGTACTGAGCGGAAAAATTGGCTCTTTACCCGCACAGGAGATCAAAATAGCAGCCAGCAGCGGGAAAAAAAACAAAAGATAGACTGGACGCTTCTTCCTGGTATGCATAAAAATCTGGCTCCTTTAAATCCTGGCACTACTTAAATATAAGTAATGATATATCAACAAGTTTACACGGACAAAGCATACTCTTCAAAAATATTTAACGAATAACAGCACGATAAGAAACATATTTTTTAAAAGAAAACGATTCTTCAGCCCCTTTTCCTCCTGTTAGTGATCCTACCCATTACCTCAGCATTTGAAGAAGGCGCCGGAACTCGCATAGTACTTTGTATTAGGACCTTGACGCACTCCATACTGCCCAGTATACTCTAGCATGTGAGCTATAAAGCTAGTTATATTTTTCAGTTTTGTATTTAAAAATCGAAATAACTATGAAAATATTGAAAATTCGCTGGACACGAAGGTTGCAAGTAGCTCATCTTTTTGAAAATCCGGTATATGTATTGTCCTGGTGGACTTTGAAATTGGGAAGGGAGGAACCTGTGCTCCTGGTATCTATCTGGGAATGCACATATATCATAAATTAAAACTTTTCACGCGTGCAGAACACTTTTAATGATTTTTGATTTGTGTAGAGAAGGGTGTGTGAGATCCATTGATTACAGCAAGGATTGCCGGACGGTCTTTTCCCCCCATTGCTTTTAAATTCTATATTTCAGCGTTCGCATTTTTAGATGAACTTGCCCCGACCCCCATTGGGACAGTTGATCTTACGACCTTGCTTCCCCCTTCCCCCCAGACGGCCAGATTCTTCCTATTTAGCAACCATCTAGAGGAGGAGTTCTGAGCATTTCCGGGAGGCTGTGCCTTCTCTATTGAAAAAGCTGGTCCAGGGCTGTAGCCTGAGTCCCGGCGATCTAAATGCCGGCTTTGCAAGGCTCTGCAGTTTTATATGCTCTGTTTTCATCCAATCGGTTTTTAGGGGTCGTAGTTGTATTCGATATGACGCACTAGCTGGAAGGGATAGGTATAATGTCTGAGGTAACGCAACTGACGAAAAACAAGCGTGAACTGCTTGAGAAATATCTGAATAATAAGCTGCAAACTGTCACCGAATCCGGCGATAGGATTACACAACGCGAACGGGGAGAGTATGTCCCATTATCATCTGGGCAAGAAAATATGTGGCTGGTTGCTCAGATGCATCCTGATACCCCTGTCTATAACGAGTCGTCCACCATCCATCTGCCGGGTCAACTCGACGTTTCCGCGCTCGAATATAGCCTTAACGCGATCATCGCACGCCACGAGATCCTGCGCACAGCCTTCCCATTAGTGGACGGAGCCCCTGTACAGCAGGTATATCCCGAGTTAAAACTCTCACTGCCCGTTATCGATTTACGCCATATGCCAGCGATAGAACGGGAGCCTGAGGCGGTTCGCATCGCTACAGACCAGGCCAGACCATGCTTCGATCTTACCACGCTGCCTTTGCTGCGCGCGACACTTATCCATTTGGATGACGATGATCATCGCCTCTATGTGACACTGCATCATATCATCTCCGATGGTACCATCTACAAAGTGTTCCTGCCGGAACTTTTTGCCCACTATACAGCTTTTCTCCAGGGGACGCACGCACAACTCCCGCCGCTATCCATCCAGTATGCCGATTTTACGCTCTGGCAGCGCGAAAGGCTGCAAAGCGGTGCGCTCAACAAGCAACTGGATTATTGGAAAAAGCAATTGTCCAATGCATCCACATCTCTCGAACTACCAACCGACCGACCGCGTCCCTCAGTACAAACATATCACGGGAGACGGCTGTATTTCTCACTCTCGCGCGAGCTAACCGAAAATATCAAGGCGCTGGCACGCTCCGAGGGTGTGACGTTATACATGACCCTGGTCACAGCTTTCTATGTGCTGCTTTACCGCTATAGCGGTCAGACAGATATTAGCATCGGCAGTACCACCAGCGGCCATACCAGACCCGAAGTGCAAAATCTGCTCGGTCACTTTGTCAATACGCTGGTGCTCCGTGCCAACCTTTCTGGCAACCCCACTTTTCAGGAACTGCTCAGGCAGGTGCGGAACGTCGTGCTTGATGCCAATACGCATCCCGATATTCCCTTCGCCAACCTGGTCAAGGAGCTGCAACCCGAGCGGGATAAAGCGCGCAACCCGCTGATTCAGGTCATGCTTTCTCTGGCGCCTCCTCAGCCTCTATCTAATGGCTGGATCATCACGCAATCGGATGTCGAGCTGGGTACGACAAAATTCGATATTTACCTGTCGCTGGACGATCAGCCCGATGGCTTTGATGCCTGGTTGGAATATAATACTGATCTCTGGGACGAGGAAACCGCCGCGCGCATGGCTGAGCACTGGCGTAACTTGCTGGCCGGGGCCGTCGCTCATCCGCAGCAGCGCATCGCCCATCTCCCCATGCTTGGCGAAGAGGAGCGCCAACGCATCCTCTATGGTTGGAATGCAACCGGGCGCAGCTATCCCCTTGAGCAAACCCTGGATCGTATCTTCGCAGCTCAGGTCCAACAAATGCCCGATAGCGTGGCCCTGTTTTTCGAGGGCCAGCACTTGACCTATAGCGAACTCAATCAGAGAGCTAATCGGCTCGGGCACTATCTGCGAAAACAGGGGATCGGGCCAGAAAAACGTGTGGCCCTCTGCATGGAAAGCTCTTTAGAAATGGTAGTGGGCATACTCGGGATTTTGAAAGCGGGCGGAGCGTATGTCCCCCTGGACCCCGGCAATCCCGAAGATCGCCTGACGTTCATGCTTGCCGACGCCCAGGCTTCCATCCTGCTCAGCCAACAACGACTGCTGGAGCGGCTCCCCCAACAACGTCCGCAGACGTTTTGCCTGGATACGGATTGGGCACTGCTCGCCCAGGAGAGCGCCGAGGATCTCGCATGCACAATCACATCAGCAAATCTGGCTTACCTTATTTACACCTCGGGCTCTACCGGCATGCCCAAAGGAGTACTTGGCACGCATCGCGCCACGGTCAACCGCTTTACCTGGGCATGGGAAACCTATCCCTTCACACCTGAGGATGTATGCTGCCAGAAAACCTCTTTGAGCTTTGTTGATGCCGCGTGGGAGATTCTAGGGCCATTGCTCAAAGGTTGCCGCCTGGTCCTGCTTTCCGAGGTAGTGCGTAAGAGTATTCCCCAGATGGTAACCCAGCTTACCGAGGAGTATGTTACGCGGATCATCCTGGTGCCATCGCTGCTACGAGCTTTATTGGAGTCCTACGAAAACTTGCAGCAACGACTCCCCAGCCTGCGCTTCTGGGTTTCCAGCGGAGAGGCCCTCTCTGTGGAACTGACCAGACGCTTCCATGAGCGGCTGCCAGGCTGTACCCTGCTCAACCTGTATGGTTCATCTGAGGTCGCGGCAGATGTGACCTTCTACGATACAAGCTCCCTGGCGCAGGATAATACCAGCATCCCCATCGGCAAGCCCATCGCCAACACCCATGTCTACGTGTTAGATGCACAACTGCAGCCCGTCCCCTGTGGCGTTCCGGGAGAACTTTATAGCGGCGGCGAGGCAGTGGCGCGCGGCTATCTTGGACATCCAATGCTGACCGCGGAGAAATTCTGGCCCGATCCCTTCAGCTCTGAACCAGGCGCCCGGATGTATCGAACGGGCGATAGGGCGCGTTATCTGCCCGATGGTACAATCGAATATCTGGGACGGATCGACCATCAGGTCAAGATCCGTGGCATCCGTATTGAGCCAGGCGAGATCGAGACCGCACTGGCCCGGCATGAGGCAGTGCAGAGCGCGGCAGTTGTTGTACGCGAGGATACACAGGGAGATCGACGCCTTGTCGCCTTCGTTGTGCCCAAACAAGAGATCAGCAGCGAAGAACTGCTGCGGCATCTGGAAAAATCGCTGCCTGCGTATATGGTTCCCGCGGCAATATTCCGGCTTGAGGCGATGCCCCTCACCCCCAGCGGCAAGATCAACCGCAAGGCATTGCCAAATGCTCCCCTCACCGATATCGCGCGGGGACAGGGACACGAGTACATTGCTCCCACCAGTATAGAGCACTTCCAGATCCTCCAGATCTGGGAAGAGCTGCTGGACGCACGTCCGATTGGGATCAGGGATAACTTCTTCCGCCTGGGTGGGCACTCGCTGCTGGCGGCCCGTCTCTCTCTGCGCCTCGAGCAGGCCTTCGGAAAAAAAATAGCGCTCAATACGCTCTTTGCCTCACCGACGATAGAAGAGCTGGCAGCCGCCTTGAAGCAGGAGACTGCGGCTCGGGAGCAAGCTTCTGTCACGGTAATCCAGGTTGGGAAAAAGCAGCGCCCGTTCTTCTTCTTGCATGGTGACTGGACGGGCGGCCCGTTCTACTGCTTTACCCTGGCCCACGCCTTTGGCTCTGACCTGCCGTTTTATGCCATGAATACTTACAACTTCAATGGCCCCGCCTTCCCATTGACGCTCGAAGAAGTCGCAGCGGCACATCTTAAAGCCCTGCGCGACATTCAGCCGGAAGGGCCATACCTGTTAGGTGGCTTCTGCAATGGTGCGCTGATCGCCTACGAAATGGCGCGACAGTTAGAGGCAGCAGGACAGGAGACTGCCCTGCTGCTGCTTGTTGCTCCGGTACGGATTACCTGGCCCTATAAAGCATTCTATAAATTTACGCAAAGCCTGAGCAAAATCGCGGGCCTTAAAAGGCGGCAGCAGCTCGATCTATTCCTGCGGATTCGACATGCCATCCGCCATCTCTACCGCGTCACTCGACCGAGCAACGACAAAACGCAGGATTTCGATAAACTTCTTGCCATCGATCCCCGCCTGAGCCGTTTCTCCCCCCCCCGAGAAGCTCTCTATAACGACTATGTCGGCGTCTTCTCATGGCTCAGCACCCCCTATCTCTTCGGCTTCTCTCCCCAGAACGCGTCGTTCATCTGGGCAGAAAAAGAGATGGATATCTGGAGCGATTGGTTTGAAATAGCCACGCATAAAGAGACAGCCATGCTGCCCGGAACACACATGGCCTGTGTGACCGACCACATTGACCTGCTGGCCGCCCTTATGAACACCAGCTTACAAAAAGTACAGGAGAAACAAAATAAGTAGAGGGGAATTTTTCGGTGAGTACCAGCTCCATCTTATTCACAATCGTTATTGTCCAGTCGCCCCACAAAGGGTAAATATTTTAAATATAGGATTGCACATATGCAAAAAAATCAGTCGTATCCAAGCGTGAGTGTCATCGTTCCAACGCGGAATGAAGCAAAAAACCTGTACCATCTTCTGCCAAAACTTGCCTCGATTGATTGCGAGGTGATTCTCGTAGATGGGCACTCAACCGATGATACTGTGGCAGTGGCTCAACGCTTACTACCATCTATACGCGTCTATCAGCAAAAAAAACGTGGAAAAGGGGACGCTTTGCGCACAGGGTTTGCTGTAGCCACAGGTGATATCATCGTAACTCTTGATGCCGATGGCTCGGCAGATCCCGCGGAGATTTCACGCTTTGTAGAGGCGCTGATGGACAATCATGACTTCGCAAAGGGCTCGCGCTTCTTGAAAGGGGCGGGCAGCCACGATCTGACCTGGCTGCGCTCTCTAGGCAATTACGGGCTCTGCCAACTGGTCAATATCCTCTTCCGCCGCAGATTTAGCGATCTCTGTTACGGCTACAACGCCTTCTGGCGCCATTGCCTCGCAGGTATCAGGCTGGACTGCAACGGCTTCGAGATTGAGACACAGCTCTGCCTGCGCATCCATAAAGCAGGCTATGATATCGTTGAAGTGCCAAGTGTGGAGCTGCCCCGTATTCACGGAGAAAGTAATTTAAATACGTTCCGCGATGGCTGGCGCATCCTGAGAACGATTGTGAGAGAATTTTTCAACCTTCCAGGAGCAGCAGAAGCCCAGACCACTCCGGGACTACAGAATGGCTATATCCAGGAAATGAGCCCAGTCACGACGACGGAGGCAGGCATACTATAGAGTGGCGCTACCTGAAAATGTGGTTGCGAGATACTGTGAAATACTTCATAGCCTTGCTATGGTACAGTGCTGCATACTATTGCTGGCACTGTACCATAGTACTGGCTTGTATGCAATTTTTTTTATATGAGGGTAATGTATAGCTGAGCGGTGTTAGTTTATTCGTATCGCTCAACAAAAATCAACGTAGACGAGGGAGTTCCTTCGAGTGATAGGGTTGCTTGTCAAATGGGTTAAAAAGAACAGTCTGCTGCTCTTTAATACGGGATCGCTTATAGGAGCCATGCTCGTTACATCTCTTTCCGGCTTTGCCTACTGGTGGGTGGCCGCTCGCTACTTCTCAACAGAAGCGGTGGGCCTCGCCTCAGCCGCAACATCAGCTCTGATGCTGATCTCGACGTTCTGTTTGCTGGGGTTGGGCACGTTGCTCATCACGGAAATTCCCCGCAATGTGGGCAAAGCGGGACCGCTGATCTGCACTGCTCTGCTGGCTGTTGGCATAGTGGGCTTCGTTGTTGGCGGAGGAGTCGCTCTTCTCACTCCTTTTATTTCACCATCACTACAACCTATCGGCGATGATATCCCGAACATCGCCTTTTTTGCTTTTAGCATCGCCATTGCTTCAGTGACCTCGGTGGTTGACCAGGTCACTATTGCGCTACTCAAAGGGAGCCTGCAATTCTGGCGCAACGTCATTTTCTCCCTGGCTAAACTGGTCTTGCTCTACATCGTCGGTCGCTGGTTCTCTGATGAAACCGGCATGACGATCTACGCAACCTGGACGCTCGGGACGATACTCTCGCTGCTACCGTTGCTCGCGCTGGCCTTATGGAAAAATCGCCGCCAGATGAGCAACTTTTTGCCGCAGAAAAGCCTGTTACGCAAACTGGGCGCTTCGGCGATGCAGCATCATATTCTTAACCTGATTATCCAGGCGCCCACACGCATTCTGCCAGTGCTGGCGACGGTGCTTCTATCAGACTCAATGACGGCCTGGTTCTATATCGCGCTGATGATTGCGAATTTCCTTTTTTCCATCACGCTCTCTCTTACCACCGTCTTACATGCAACTAATGCGGCGGAGCGCAGCACGCTCGGACAGAAAGCCAGGCTGACCATCTCCCTGGGAGCCTTCACCAGCGCAGTCACCTGTGTTATCCTAGTGATAGGAGCACATCCTATCCTGAGCTTTTTCGGGCATAGTTACGCCGAGCAAGCAGCCTGGCCGCTGCGGCTCTTATCACTGGGAGCTTTCCCGCTCATCATTAAAAATCATTATATTGCCATACGCCGAATCAAAGATGAGATTACCAATGCCATGCTTCCTATTGCGTTCGGGAGCATTCTTGAGCTCATCCTGGCGGCGGTGGGGGCGTATAAGGGCGCGCTAATCGGTCTCAGTCTGGGCTGGATTATCGCTCTATGTTTCGAAGCGATTATCATGACCCCCTATGTCTTCAAAAATGTGGTCGGGAAAGTCGCAGCCGAGGATACCATCGAGAGTATCGTTGATATGAATACGATGATCATGGTGGCAGTACGCCCCGGACTCATGAGCGATGCATTGAATGTGTCGCTTGATCAGATCATTGATGCGCCTACTATAGAGCTGGAAGCTATCAGGGGGCTGACGCAACCCCTCAGGGCGATCAGAAACCCAATCGTGGATACCCCCACGATCAAATTGGAGAGCCCTGTCTTTGATGAGGATGCGACCATCAAATTACCTAGAGTTTCAGTCGGCAATAAAGCGCATAAACGCACAAAAGCTTCTGCCAATCATTCTAAGCACAATGGAGCCGAAACACCTGTACCGTCGCAACCACCGGAGCTTTTACCGGTGAATTTATCCAATCTCAAAGATGAGTCTCTCCCATCTATCACAGAGATTCATCAAAATTAAGGGTTTTGACTAGAAATGCAATCTATGAGCAAACAAATAAGCATAGCGCAAACGCGGGACATCAGCTACGCGCCGAATGTGATGGATATCATTTGCCTGCTATTGCCGGCGGGAACGTTTTTATGCTGGTGGTCTACCCTCGGGTCCGTGAACATCGCCGCGATGAACGATCTGGGCCTGGTCTCGGTGATGCCTCGCTTGATGATTATCTGCCTGATGGTCATGATGGTCAGTTTCTGCCTGACGCTCCAGCAACCCAGGCCGCGCACCTCCCTTTTATTGCTGCACGTCGGCCTGCTGATCATTATGCTCTATGGCGTGACTGGTCTGGTTGAGCAAGCTCCGCGCTTCAATATTGTCTATCGCCATAATGGCTACACCGAATATATTATGCGCACCGGCACGGTAGATCCTTACCTGGACGCGTACTTCAACTGGCCTGGCTTTTTCATCCTGACGGCCTTCATTACACGCGCCAGCGGACTACACGATATTCTCTCGTACGCGGACCTGGCGCCGGTCTTTTACAATCTTCTTTATCTCGGGCCGCTTTACGTCCTTTTTAATACTTTTACCACCAATAAGCGTCTCGTCTGGCTGGCGATCTGGATTTTTTTCATCACCAACTGGATCGGCCAGGACTATATTTCGCCGCAAGGGTTCTTTTTCTTCGTCTACCTGTTGATCATGGCAATCCTGTTGAAGTGGTTTAAAACGCCGCCAGATGTGGTAGCGCGCCGTCCGCTCAGGCAGCACCGCCACTTTCGCTGGTACTTTGCACTTTATCGCTGGCTGACAGCTCCTGATCCCATCGCTACACCGTTACCTGCGCTGCAACGGGCCGCGCTCCTGGTCAGCGTCGTCATTATGATGGCGTTTATGACGTATTCGCATCAGCTTACGCCTTTTTTTCTCGTGATCGTCACCATCCCGCTCATCATTTTCGGACGCATCAGCCGCAAACTCTGGTGGCTGCCATGTCTGGTGCTGGCGATGGCCTTCGGCTGGCTCTTCACGATGGCGCAACCCTATCTCATCGGACATTCCAGCAATATCTTTGGCAGCCTCGGCAATATTCTCAGTTCGTTCAATGCCAATGTGTCCAGTCGGGTTAGCGGCGACCCTCAACATACCTTCGTTGCCCGTCTGCGGCTCTTGATGCCTCTGGGCTTATGGGGATTGGCCTTTGTGGGCGCGATGTTCCGCCTGCTCAAGGGCCACCGCGATGCGACGATTGTAATTATGGCGCTGACCCCTTTCCCATTGTTCATTGCCCAACCGTACGGGGGAGAGATGCTGCTGCGCTGCTACCTGTTCTCACAGCCGCCGATGGTCTTTCTCTGCGCCTCGATCTTTTATGAGGTGCCATCACTGGCAACAAGCAAGAGGCTGCGCTGGATCGAGCGCATCAAAGGGCCCATTGCGCGGATCTACGGCGTACAGGGCACTGCCATTAGCTGTCTCCTCATCATCTTTATGGCGACGTTTCTTTATACCCGCTACGGCAACGAGCTGATGGATTATAAGACCTACGACGAGGTCAGAGGCGTGATTCACCTGTATGATATTGCCCCACCCAAATCGATGTTTTTTGAGGCATGGCATGGCTCTCCGTGGCAGATACAGGATTTTGAAAAGTTCAGCCTGATAGACCCGTCCGTCGATACCGCTCTCTCTGACGCTATCGGACGCCTCGATGTGAACTATATCGTCCATTATATGTGGCAACACCGCAATTCTAATGTCTATCTTTTCTTTACCCGAACGCAGTTTGCCACCTTTGATGGCACCTCGGGCTTTCCCGCCGGCGGACTGCAAAAATTCGAGGTGGCCGTCCAGGCGTCGGGGAAGTTTAACTTGATTTATCGCACGCAGGATGTCCAGATATTCCAGCTTATTAGCGCGGTTGGGGGGTAAAAAATGCGCTCATTGTGGTTATGGCCGACAATTAATCTGCTTGCAACCCTCATTACTGGCGTTATCGTCTCTATTGCACCTGCAACGCCTCTGCAACCATACGTGGTGATGAGCTTTGTATGTTTTTGCCCGGGGATGGCGCTTGTGCGCTTTCTACGCCTTCACGATCTTGCTATCGAACTCTCTCTGGCGGTCGCTCTCAGCCTCTCCGTCGCGTCAATCGCTGCCGGTGCATTGCTCTATGCGAAACACTGGTCCCCTGTAAATACCTTGACGACGCTGGTCCTGCTGACGCTTACCTGCTCCATCGCTCAGCTCATCATGCAGCTTCCCATCGTTGGCATTGCTACTACCCAAAAACAGAGCGATGACATCGCTGAGAGCGAGACAATGGCGCTGGCCGCGCTCAAGGGCAAAGTCGGAGAGCAACAGGAGGTGGTAAAGGCGAGCACGCCTCAGCCCCCCAGTCGTGTCCGCAAAGCAGCCTGGGGCCTGGAAGAGGCCGCCACCACCGTCATCCCTGCTACCGCCAACCAGCGGCCAATACAGAGTATTGGACAAGGCGCCACCTCCAAGTCTCACAAAAAAGAGATTGAGCAGGCGGCAACCACCATTCTACCTGCTGTGGCTCACGCGCAAACACAGCACAGCGTTGCCGAAAAAGATACAACCCTGCTGACTGCCGTTTCTAGCTCTCCAGCTATGCAAAAGATCGAAGAGAAAGATACAACCCTGCTGGCTGCCGTCTCCAGTTCCCCAGGCTCTCAAAAGATCGAAGAGAAAGACACGACGCTTCTGCCCTCTGCTAAACCGCAAAGCGTTAAAAAGAAAGATGCAGCTCTTTCATCTGCTCCCATTGAGACGCAGAATACCCAGGTACTGCATAAAGAGGAACGTGTGTCCCCGGTGACTGAGCCGCCGGAGACGCCAAAGATTGAGGAGAAAAAAGCAACACCTCCACCTTCCGTTGGCAGGCCGCCGGAGACGCCTAAAATTGAGAAGGCAATGGCGACCCCTCCAACTTCTGTTACCAAACCACCGGAGACGCCAGCAATTGTTGAGAAAAAGGCGAGCGGTCCGGCCCCTCTGACTAAATCGCAGCAGCCACCAGAGGGTAAGGAGAAAGAGCACGCCGATAAGAAACCAGGCGTTCAGGCGCAACAGCAGAAGGCAGAAAATCGTGATCGCGACACCGACGCCGAGATAGAAAGTAACAGTGAGGAGCCGACCTCTCCTGGTGAAACGCCAAATTCTCTTCCTGCACTTTCCTCCCCCGTAAGGGCTAAACCTCTGTTGAAGAAAAGTCGGCTATCGGGTGAATAGATATAGTATAGTCGCGATGCAATACCCGTGAGCAAAGTAAGAATGCTTTAACGCTTACTTACAGCATATGTGTTGTCATTACAGTTGTTAAAACGTACAAAGGGTTTATGTGGTGAAGGAGGAATACATGGGATTACGTGGGAAAGGGAAGCGTGATACCAATAGCATAGGGGAGATTAGCGAATCAGCTATTATCACCCGCTTTTTGCAGCTTGGTTATGCAGTTTTCACTCCCTATGGGGGAAACCAGCGAACTGACCTGGTCATCGAAGATACTGACGGGCAGTTTTGGCGCATACAGTGTAAGACAGGTTGGATTGAGGAGGATGGTGCAGTACTTGTATTTAAAACAGCTAATCATAACGGCCAGAGAAGGGAATGGCGACACTATCGAGGACAGTGCGACTATTTCGCTGTATACAACGAGGATTTGAATAAGGTGTATCTCATTTTGGTAGATGAGGTTGGCACTAATCAAGCAAAGTTTCGACTGCTACCAGCAAAGAACAATCAAGCGAAGCATGTGCGGTGGGCGAAGGACTACGAGTTGTAAATGGGCCCAGCTGGGATCGAACCAGCGACCAATCCGTTATGAGCGGACTGCTCTAACCGCTGAGCTATGGGCCCGTGTGCAACGATTGTAGCATACTTCGGCAGTTTTGGGAAGAGGGAAAAGCGGCAATTTTCCCCGAGATAAAAATAGTATGTCGTTGGAGGGCAGGGGCTAGCCCTGTCCCTACAGTCTATGGTTGTAATATCATGTCACACTATACTCAAGAATAATCCGGCACATGATTTACTCTTGTCGAGGGCAGATAGCATAGTGCATCGAAAGGAAAGTTGGCTTTGACCGCATGGCGACGCGCATTGGCCTGAGCCGTTTTGAGCAGAGGATGAATGTGCGCATGGATGCGGCTGGTCTTTTGGGTAAGATCGTCTTCTGGTTCGTTTTCCTGGTCTTCCTGGTTCCCGCTGTGGATACGTTGGGTCTGACAACCGTGAGCAATCTGCTTCACAGCTATCATTGGGGCGCTGGCTCTGGCCTTCGCGCTGGCATTTGGGCTCGGCGGACGCGAATCTGCTCAGAGGTGGCTGGCACGCGGAGAAAATACGTTAAGTAATGTGACGATTACTCCTCGCTACAATGACAGCACCACTGTCTCTTCTCAGTACGACGATGCCATAACCGTGACACCTGCTTCTCAGATGCGTTCACCCCGACAGAGGAACGAGTCAGAGCAGATGAGCAGAGACTATGACAATCAATAAGGGTAGATGCAGCATCTAGCTAAAAATTGCCTGCTAAAATCAAGGCGAACCAGCGTATACCATACTGGTTCGCCTTTATGCATCTAGCGCATTGGTGATAAACAAGAGGCAAAATGGGAATATTGTCATAGGACTATGCGGTTATAATCTGAAGAAATCATATTTTTACTTAGCTCACTTCGCCGAAGTGTGCTATAATAGCAGAAGTCAAGTGCGAGTTCTGTCTGATCCTACTGGTAATCAACTCAACAAACCAGGGTGCTTTATCAAGAACCAGTGGGAAAGAGGACCGGAAAGAAGCGGGCATACATCATGTTTCACCGCTGTTTGGTAAGTGGTAGAAGAATAAAAATGCACGAGATGGATATCTCGTTTTTCGCTCAGAAGAGATTGGTACGTACGTCCAGTAGCAGATCTCCCCGACAAAGCGAGACCGCTTTTAACGAAACCGCGCCATATCCAGACGCATGGCGCGGTCTGACATTTTTCGAGGGGGCATTCGATGGAGAATGAAGTCACAGTAACAATCCGTATCGGTGGTGAGTCAGGTGAAGGTACCATATCAGGTGGTGATATCCTTGCCCTGGCCTCTGCCCGCTGGGGGTATTATGTCTATACCTTCAGAACGTTCCCTGCCGAGATCCTCGGCGGACCCTGTATGTTCCAGGTTGGCATCAGCAACAAACCTGTGAAGTCGATGGGCGACTACGCTGATGTGCTCATTTGCCTGAACAAGGAAGCCTATGATCGCAACATTGGCGATCTACGTCACGGGGGCGTGCTCATCTACGATCCTTCTGATTTCACACCTGAGACCGGCGATTGCATTACCTACGCTATTCCGTTCAACGAGATTGCCCGGAAAGAAATCCAATTGTTCCAGACAAAGAACATGGTCATGCTCGGCGCGATCTCTGCCCTGTTCGGACCGCCTCTAGAGGCCATCGTGCAGGTTGTCGAGTCAAAACTCTCCAAATCGCGCAAAGCCAACACAACGCTGATGGAGAAAAATTTGCTGGCCCTGGAGGCCGCAAAAAAATATGTTACGGAAAAGCTTTCTAAACACGATCCCTATGTTCTCGGCCCTGTGGAGAAAGCCAACCGCGTTGTGCTTAATGGCAATCAAGCCTTAGTAGCAGGCGCCCTGGCTGCTCAATGTCGCTTTTTTGCAGGCTATCCTATCACCCCTGCCAGCGATATTATGGAGGGTATGGCAAAGGAGCTGCCAGCGGTCGGCGGCACATTTTTACAGGCGGAGGATGAGATGGCGGCCCTTGCCTCCGTGCTCGGCGCCTCTTATGGCGGTGTACGAGCCATGACCGCGACCTCCGGCCCCGGTTTTTCTCTTATGACTGAACTTATCGGCCTTTCATCAATGGCAGAACTTCCCGCCGTCATCGTCGATGCGCAGCGCGCTGGCCCGAGCACTGGCATGCCGACGAAAATGGAGCAATCCGACCTGAGCTTCGCGCTGAACGCCGGACATGGCGACACGCCGCGCATGGTTGTAGCGCCCGCGGATGTTAAGGACTGCTACGAACTGATCATCCTGGCCTTTAATATGGCCGAACGCTATCAGATGCCGGTGCTGTTTCTTACTGACCAGTCACTGACAGCACGCGTGGAGAGCGTCGATAGCGACATTTTCAGACCGTTGCCGCTGCAAAGCCGCGCCGAGTTTGACATACACGCCGCTAACGGCAATGGCGCAAACGGTAAAACGCTGGTCGGAGCTGCCGCGACCTCCAACGAGTACGCTCGCTACGCCTATACCGCCAGCGGCATCTCGCCTATCAGCACGCCGGGAGCCGGGGCAATTGGCTACGTCGCAACCGGCCTGGAACACGATGAGCAGGGGCACCCCGATTACGAGCCGGAAGATCATACGGCGATGATGGAAAAACGCTTCCGCAAGCTCGATACCGCGGCGGAAGAGCTGCCTCAGCCACAACGCTATGGCGACGAGGATGCAACCATTGGCCTGATCGGCTGGGGCTCAACCGAGGGCACCATCCAGGAGGCCATTGACCGCGCACGCGCCAAAGGCTACAAAGCGGCAGCATTACATCTCAAGATCCTTTCGCCGCTGCCAGATCGTACTATTCGCGATTTCATCCACTCAGTACAAAAGGTCATCATTCCAGAGTGCAACTACTCCGGGCAACTGGCTAATCTACTGGGTGCAAAATATGGGCTACAAGCGATTCGTGTGAACAAGTTCGGCGGCATCCCCTTTACCGCCGGCGAGATCCTACGGGCTATCGAGGAGGTTAGTTAATCATGACACAGATGGTCATCAATCCCACACCGAAAGATTACAAGAGCGAGGTTAAGCCGACATGGTGTCCAGGGTGTGGCGACTTCGGTGTCCTCAACGCCACGTATCGCGGCTTGGCCGGCCTCAAGCTGGCCCCAGACCAGACAGTGGTGGTATCCGGTATCGGCTGCTCTAGCCGCTTCCCACACTTTATGAAGACCTTCGGATTCCACAGTGTGCATGGACGCGCATTGCCTGTTGCCCAGGGATTGAAGCTAGCTCGACCTGACCTCACTGTCGTTGCCGTTGGCGGTGATGGTGACTTCTTTAGCATCGGGGCAGGCCATCTTATTCACGCCGCCCTGCGCAATATCGATATCACTGTTGTTGTCATGGATAACGAGATTTATGGACTCACAAAGGGCCAGACTTCCCCCACATCGCCGCATGGTCATGTGACCAAGTCAACGCCCTATGGCCTCTTGGCTTCGCAGTTTAACCCCGTTGCTACTCTGCTCTCCTTAAATGTGAGCTTCGTGGCCCGTGGCTACTCGGCCAAACCTAAGGAACTCGCCGCGCTGATCGAGCAAGGCATTATGCATAAAGGCTTCTCTTTTATTCATGCTCTGAGCCCTTGCCCGACGTTCTTCCATACCTTCGATGCCTGGGATGCTTCCGTGACGCCCATCCCAACCGACCACGATACCAGTGATCGCGCCAAAGCGGTAGCGCTGGCTATGGAGACGGAAAAGCAGTATATTGGCCTTTTCTATAAAGAAGACCGACCAACGATGGACGAAGCCGCTCATCAGCTCGCTGAGCGGGCCAAACCGTTCAACATTGAACAGTACATCGAACGCTACGCGTAATACGCTTAAATAATAACCAGAGCCGCTGAATTGGCTCTGGTTATTTTTATTTATTGGCAAAACCAATAATCATTCATCCCGGTTCGGCGATGTTTTAGCGAGCTTCCATCTGAACCAGGGTGGGGATGCGCAGAGAGTTGATAACCGCCTGCGAGAAGCGCTCGCCACAGGAACGGCAGAATAAGCCGCTTTCGTTGTGATAGGTTCCACCAATGGCGGTTAGCTGCCTTTCTGCTGGTTTGCCGCACCATTCGCAAAAACTACCACGAGGGGCAAAATCAACGGAGATAGGTCGGCGGAATTCGTTTTGCATGAGGGGTTCCTCCTAAATTGTGCTGAATCACTGGAACTGCTCAACATGAACTATAAAACAGCACGTCAGGGGATTATCGTATCTGGTGAAGATATCACGACGATACGTCATCCTTATGATAGCGCATCATCGCCCTTGAGCAACGTTGCTCTTGCAAGACGAATTATAGCATATTTCTATACAAATAGCCAGCTTTTTAATAAACACATCTATCACAAATACATCACATTATGAGGATGGTGGAATAGTAGAGGATTCCGGCGTGGACCCTTCCTCCTCCAGCGCGGGAAACCTTGAAGAGAGACGATCCCCCGCGATCCAGCCAATGGCGCCAAGCCCCACCGTGAGGCCGAGCCAGGTCAGCAAAATCGTGTTGAGCGCAATATTATACACAGAGGCCATCACGCCCGCAATGATAATTCCTAAGGTCAGGCCAATGGTAATCCCGATCAGACACCCTGGATGCTTGAGGTTACGCCCCCGCAATTGTTTCATCATAACGCCAGTCAGACACCTTCTTCTTTGTGTTGATATCTGGATCATAGCGCGCCAGCTCAGGTCCGTCAAGCTTTTTTCTCGGGCCGCCCCATTATGCGCCCTGATTATACTAATTATACAGAAGGCTGCTTGCTCCAAAGAAGAGAGATGATCCGTGCAAATTGCAAATACACTCATCGTCATGCGTGGATATCCTGGCACCGGGAAGAGTACGATTGCGCGCGCAATCGCTAAAACGTTGCATATCCCTTTGATTGACCGCGATGTGATACGCCAGGTGATAGTCAACATTCTGGGCAATCATGCCGAGGTCGGGCACCTGGCGTACGAGATGATCTTCGCTCTGGCCCGCGAACAGCTCAAGCTTGGACTCAGCCTGGTTATCGATACCCCGCTTACGTACTACAGAACCTACGAGCAGGCCCGTCAACTGGCGGCCTCCTTCCATGTGCCCATGCTGGTGGTTCATTGCCAGTGCTCCCCGCAGCTCCAAAAGCATCGCCTTGAGAGCCGCAAAGGCACAGTCTCTGAATTTCAGATTACCTCCTGGGAGGAATGGAAACAGTGGGAGCCGCGCTTTGAGGAGTTTGACGATGGAGGATGTGTTATTGATACCGCGAACCAGATCGAAGATTCACTGACAAACATTTTTCAAGCCCTTCGTAACCTTTATGCAAAAGAATAACAGCCTCAAAGAGATGAGGGAGGTTTTCAGACTACGACCTGGATTCTTGCAACTTCTCACCCCATTCCATACAATAAAGCGTGTTATCTCTAACAAAACAACTCACTGACAGATACCTGTTTTCCAGGATAGTCTATCCTGATACTCATGGAGGTTGAATGAAAGCGACTGTATTTCATGAACAGAGTGATAAGAGCGCATTGCGCGTCGAGGAAATGCCACAGCCAACACCAGGGCTGAGCGATGTGGTGGTAAAAGTCCATGCCTGCGGCGTGAACAGGCTGGATATTTATTCGCGAACGGGCCGCACGAAGATCGCGCCAATGCCGCATATTGCCGGCTCGGAGGTCGCGGGCGAGATCGCCGCCGTCGGGGATGCGGTCAGCGGCCTGAGCGTGGGGCAGGCGGTGGCCGTCGCGCCTTACCTCTTCTGCGGTCAGTGCGAGTTCTGCCGCTCAGGAGAAGAGGTGCTTTGCCTCAAAGGCGATATCGTCGGCCTGGGCAGCCAGGGAGGGTACGCGGAATACGTGCGCGTCCCGGCATCCAGCATTGTGCCTCTCCCAACAGGCGTCGATTACGTGTCGGCGGCAGCGGTGGGGCTAGCAGCCATTACCGCGTGGCATATGCTGACCACACGCGTGCCACTTCGCCCCGGACAGGATGTACTGGTTCACGCAGCCGGTAGCGGCGTTGGCAGCGCGGCCATCCAGATCGCCAAACTCAGCGGCGCCCGCGTCATCACAACGGTAGGCTCCGCCGATAAAGTCGAGCAAGCGCGTAAACTGGGAGCTGACGAAGTTATTAACTATCGCGAGCAGGATTTTTTGCAGGAAGTGCGGCGCATCACGAACAAACGCGGCGTTGATGTGGTCGTCGAGCACGTCGGCGAGCAGACCTGGGAGAAGAGCGTCGCTTCTCTGGCGCGCCAGGGACGACTCGTTACCTGCGGAGCAACAACGGGTAACGACGGCAAGGTCAACCTCTGGAATCTCTTCGCCAAAGAGGTTTCGCTGATTGGCTCCTACGGTGGCACGCGCCAGGATCTCGCCGACGTGCTCAAACTGGTGGCACAGGGACATTTCCATCCGGTTGTCTACGGCACCTATACGCTTGCACAGGTTGACGAAGCGCACCGACTGATGGAGAGCCGGGAGCAGTTTGGTAAAATGATAATAACCCCTGGGGTATAATAAAAGTGTTACCGTTCAGCAATTCGCCCTAAAGATACTCGCAGGTATCGAAGGAAATACTTTAATTTTGTGCTTCCAACAGCGTAGCGAGTCTTCTCACTATGCGGGCGGAGGCACATATTTGATCGCTATTCCCAGAAAGGAGAGTCTTGTTATGGCTAATGCTCTGAAAGATACGATCCAGGAGAAAATCGAGATTGTTGATCAGCCAGATGATTTGATTGAGCCAAAGCAGAAGAAATTCCGTTTGCTTATCCCTGTTGTCGCGCTCGCACTGGCTGCCGTCGGCACATTTATCTGGGTACGCCGTCTTTCCACTAAAAACGAGCTGGATTAACTTTGACCGCGCTATCTGAAAGAGCATCCTCTATTTTTGGGGATGCTTTTTTATGAATTGGTGCAGGAACTTACCGACCATTGTCTTATCTGCTCAAATCGTAGAAGTGCCCTACAGATTTTTGCACAAGCGCAGATGAACGTGCAGGAACAGCCGGAGCGATTTACATGTAGCAGCAAAGCGTGGAAGCAGCGACGATGACAGTCACTTTACTTCCGTTTTGATCTGAGCAAAGAAAACTCTAACGAGGAGCCAATTTCGGTGAAAGCACGTAATGCACTCTGACCACAAGGGACAAGTAAGGCCAAATAACCCAGATCAAAAAAGAGAAGACCAAGAGCAATCCACTTGTCCAAGTAGTCCGGGAGGATCGGGAAACTGGAGATGTAAATTGAAGCACTGACCAGGAGTGTTACTAGTGCAGGAATAACCATCACCGCGAGTTGTGAAAACATAAATACACTTGCTACGAACCGATGAAAAGTATTGGAAGGAACTGCTTGCTTTGCATGCCAATGATCCCATTGCAAGATACTATCTGCAGTTCCCAGCCCCAAAAGTTCACCTACTCTGGGCCTGATAAATTGATGGCAATAGGTAGCCAGACGTCCAAGCTCTACTTGCTGCCTCAAGAACGCTAGCGCAAGCGAGGTAAAAAGAAGAGCAAAAATGAGGAGCGTAAAGATGAGATAGATCGGCGGGATTGTCAGTTTCAATGTCCCAGCATTCAGAGAAAACAGAGCAACAGAGATAGTTGTAATACCCCCGAGGAGAAGAAGGGCAATATTTGCAAGTTGACTCTGGGCATCCAGGCGGAAGCCTATTTCGGCTCTCAGTGTCTCATATTCCTTCATATGGGTCTCGACCTCTTTCTCCCTTGCAAAATTATTTGACTGCATTTTGATCTCCTTCCTGCATCGCAAAAGACCCCATACTAAGTATTACGAGAGGATGTGCTAAAAACCAAATTGAATTCAGTTGTAATTCAGAATCATTTTATTTCTTTTTCAGCACACTCAGCTATACCTTACTTATCACTCCACTTAGTATGCGCAGCGAAAGCGAGGTTATACACAATGCGAAAGAGAAGCAATTTCTGGCTGACCGCTTTTATCGGGCTGCTGCTCACGCTTGTGGCAGCCTGCGGTCCAGGAGGTCAGACCAATACTTCGACCACACCGCGAGGCGAAAGCCTGTACATCCTTGACGGCTACACCACAAACGCCGGTCAGAGGATCGTCACGTTACATCCTGGCAACCATAGCCCCCAATCGTCGATGACATTGCCAACAGGGTTGTTTTCACAGGATCACCGTCGTATCTACACAGCCATACAACAGGGCAGGCAGACGGTCATCACAGTCACAAATATGCTCACGGGAGCAACGATTCGTTCGATGACGATAGATGGCGCTTACTCGACCACCGGGCAGAGCTACGCCAACGCTGTTCTATCGGCGGACGGTCACTGGTTGGCATTGCGCCAGCCTGTACAAACAGGGCCAGACAGCATGATCGTTCTTATTGATACCCAGGCGGGCAAGGTCGCGAAGACTATCGTGCTCAACGGAAGCTTTGACCTGGACGCGGTTTCGCCCGACAGCAGCAGGATCTACCTGCTCGAACGTCACAATGATGCAGCAGGACATTATACCGTACGGCTTTACCAGGTTGATCAGGGGCAGCTCGCGCCCTACCCCATTGTTGACAAACAAGATCTTGACCCAAATATGGTCGGCAACCCGCTGACGCGTCAAATCTCACCCGATGGCAAGATTGCCTATACGCTTTACACCAATACAGCCAGCAACAGGGCCTTTATCCATATTCTTCCGCTGGCAAGCGACTATCAAGGCGCGCGCTGTATCGATCTTCCCGTCGGCAAATCCATAGACCTGCGTTACTATACCCTGACGCTCTCCTCTGATGGCTCGACGCTTTACGCGGCGAATGGAGCAATCGGGGTCATTAGCGAGATCAATACATCGGACCCGGACGCATTTAGTGATGATCTTGTCAGAACGGTCCACTTCGACCCAGGCAAGAGCAATACCGCCGGCAATCAGGCGGAGGCGCTTTATAACGGGGCCACTCTCTCTCTGGACCGCGATCAGAGCACACTCTACTTTACGGGCATTGACGGCATCTGGGCCGCCAGCACGACCAATCTTACCATCAAGGCCCATTACGCGACAGGGCAGGCGTTTACCAGCATCGCGTTAAGTACCGATGGCCGGAACTTATATGCTGTTCATCCCACAAGTGGTATTATATCAATCGATACCACATCAGGACAGTTCCAGCGGATCGTCTCAGACCCCGTACAAACGCCCTGGGGGATCGAATGGGTAAACGGTTGATTTACCAATCATGATGAACGCACATATTCTTATCGTAGATGATGAAAGTCGGGTTACGAGCGCCTTACGTCGCACGCTTGCTTATGAGGGCTATCAGGTCTCCACGGCGGCGGATGGCGAGAGTGCGCTCGTCCTGGCACGCACCAGAGCGCCGGACCTGGTCATTCTTGATCTGATGCTGCCCGGCATCAATGGGCTGGAGGTTTGCCGTCGCCTGCAAGCAGCCGATGACCGGGTGGCGATATTGATGCTCACGGCGCGCGATACGGTCAAAGACCGCGTGACCGGGCTGGAAATGGGGGCGGATGACTATCTGGTCAAGCCGTTCGCGCTCGAAGAGTTGCTCGCCCGCGTCAAAGCCCTGCTCAGGCGACAACAACCTTCAGCAGTGAGCCGCGAAATCCTGCGCTTCGAGGAGCTTGAGCTGGATACCGCCACGCGCCAGGCCCGACGAGGACAGCGTGTCATTGACCTGAGCACAACCGAGTACGAGCTGCTGGTGCTGTTCCTGCGCAATCCGCGTATCGTGCTCACACGCGGGCTGCTGATGGAGCGCATCTGGGGCAATGACTTCGAGGGCGGCCCAAATGTGCTGGAGGTCTATATCAAGCACCTGCGCAACAAACTGGAGCAGCAGGGCGAGCAACGGCTGATCCAGACGATACGCGGGGCGGGCTACGTCCTGCGCCTCGCCGAGTAGGAGGCAGAAGCTAATGTACATTCCTCTCCACCTTCGCCTCACCTTCTTTTATGCGTTTATTTTGGGAGCGGCGCTCTGGTTCTTCGGCAGCACTGCCTATGGTCAGGCGCAGCAGCGTTACAATCAGGCGCAGCAGCAGGCATTGCAGGACCTTGATCAAACGCTGAGCAGTCGTGCAGCAAGCGTCCAACTGGGAAAATTCCTGTTCTGCACACCTCCACCTGGTCAACAAGGTCCCGTCCTTCTTCCCAGCGTTGACGGTCTGGGAACTGGTGGAGTCGCTATTGAAGTCTTAGACGATCAGCTCAATCCTATTGCTACCACGATGGGTAACCCCAATGACTATACACAATCCACTGTGGAGGGACTTACTCCCCTGCCAATACCTTTTGATCAACAGGCCATCCAGCGATTATTAAACAATCCTTCCACTGTAGCAAGCCCCTCAGACGGCCTCTATAGCACCGTCACCTATTCCGGCCAGCATATCCGCGTATACACTGTTATCAATAATGCCTGTGGCAATAGCCGCCACATTATTCAAACCGCCCGTTCCCAGGCCGATATCGAGCACTTACAAAATAACCTGGTACCTTTGCGCATGCTGCTCCTGAACGGCGGTATCCTGGTAATGGTCCTTGCCCTCGCAGGGGGTTGGTTGATCAGTTGGAGCCTGCTTACTGTCGTACGACGCATGAGCAAAACAGCGCAGGGCATCAGCGCCTCGCGCGATTTCAGCAGCCGCGTAATACACAAACCCTTGCTGGGCAAAAACGAGTTTGCGGTCCTGGCTACCACATTTAATCAAATGCTGGCAAGTCTGGAGAAAGCCTACCAGAGCCAGCAACGCTTCGTCGCTGACGCTTCGCACGAGTTGCGCGCCCCCATCACCTCTATTCGCTGCAATCTCGATCTGCTGGCAAAAGCTCCCGACCTGCCACAACAGGAAGTGCAGGCAGCTCTAATCGACGCCCGCACCGAAGCCGAGCGTATGGGCCGTCTCGTCAACGACCTCCTACTCCTGGCCCACGCCGACGAATCTCCCCGTACTTCCAGGGAAAACGATGGCATACCAGCATCAAATGCGACTGATGAGGCTGTTCCATATGGCTATAAGAAAAATGCTCGGGCACAGGAAGTTGATCTGGATAGCTTGCTGCTTGAGGTGTTTCGCCAGTACCGCGCCTTTGGGGAGGGCGAGCATCACGGGGAGCCAGTCAAAGGGCCGCGCCTGTTGCTCCAGCATATTACGCCGGTTAAGGTTCATGGAGAGGCTGACCAGGTCAAGCAGGTGCTAATTGCCCTGGTGGATAATGCATTAAAGTATACGCCATACGAGGGAACAGTCTCACTTTCGCTTGATGTTGCCGATGATTGGGCCGTGGTGAAGGTAAACGATACGGGTATTGGCATTGCGCCGGAGGATCTGCCGCACATTTTTGAGCGTTTCTATCGAGCGGACCGCGCCCGCACGCGAGACTGCGGCGGCAGCGGTCTCGGGCTCTCTATCGCGCAGAGCATTACGCAGGCACTTGGTGGCACGATTGCAGTTGAGAGCGCGCCCGGGCGAGGTAGTATTTTTACGTTGAGATTACGGTCATTTGATGCATAAACGAAACGGGCCTTTATGCGTCATGAGTCAAAACTGACGAAGATATGGGCTCTTACGCAATTTCGCTGATTGCGCAGACCTCAGTGGAGCCATCCTGGAAGGAAAATTTCCTGACCCATTTTGCGCACTGCTCATCTCCCCCGTCCTTTCTAACCTTGCTTCGGACCCTCAAGCGATAAGCTGAGAGCACGTTTCGAGGAAATAGGGCATTTGACACTTCTTTACTCAACAGCAGTGGCTATACTTGTTTACTTAAGAAGTGTTTGAAGCTTCTACATCCACCTCTACCTGAGAAAACAGCCATGTTGACCAGCGTCTCTGGCAAGAGACTGAAAGGATTGGTATCATGAACATTTCTACCTTTGTCCATCGCTTTCCCCCCGGGAGGAGATTCCCTTTCCTCTTCCTTTTTCTGCTGCTCTGGCTTGTTGCTTGCGGCTCATCCTCTCAGCAGATGAGCCCCCTGTTAAATTCCTCAAAGGCGGACATTTTCCATCTGCCACTCTCTCAACTTACCATCTATGTCAGTGGTGGCGATTATGCCGTTTACGCCTTACGAGCCAGCGATGGCCATCAACGTTGGAGCCATCAGTTTGGAGTGGGGGTTGAAGGGCTCATCGTCGTCAATGGCGTCCTCTTTGCCAATAATGAAGGGGGAGTAAGGGCTTTGCGTACCAGCAATGGGCAGGAACTTTGGAGCCACCAGGATGGACAGTTTGCCTTTAGTAGGTGCTTTCTTGCCACGCAGACAATCGTGACCTATTGTGCCTACCACAGCGACCCCTTTGGCTTCAGTGGCCAGACACAAACGCATGTTCTCAGGGCAAGCGATGGCAGCGAATTACGGCAAGGGGGCTCTGGTGAAGTAGAGATAAACGGTGTATTATACAGCGCCGGAGGGACATTGACCGCCATCGAGGAGAGTACAGGGAAAAAGCTGTGGGATCTGGCGTACTCAAGGAACGCCACATCAACACGGCCTGCAGCCGCAGGCACAACGATCTATGACAATACAGGAATCGATGGGGTTTATGCACTGGACGTGGTCAGTAAGAAAGTCCTGTGGAAAGCTTCCACTGGAAGCCCTGCTATCGACTATACTAATGTCGCTGTGGATCACGGCATCGTCTACGTGGGTGCCCACAGAGACATCTACGCGTTTAATGCCAGCGATGGGAGACAACTGTGGAAAACGCCTATTGTGCAAGGTGGCGACCTGGGTGGGATGCTAGTGGCAGGTGATGAGAGAGTGTATGTGGGCGCGGGTGTCAACGGCGGAACGTATGGTTTCTATGCACTGCGAGAAAGCGATGGGAAGGTGCTCTGGCGTTCGCATGTGGTAGCATCCAATAGTGCTCGACCAGTGCTTGCCTCTGGCATGGTCTATGTTGGCGATATGCAGAGAACACTGCATGCCCTGCATGCCAGCGACGGGCAGGAGATCTGGCGCCATAGAGGTGAAAAGTTTGTAGGGCCTGTGTCTGGACTCGCGATTGGAGCGTCCATGCCTGTATGATGAAAGCGGGGACCTGACGAAACTCAATTCGCTCTTCTCCGCACAACCATCTTTAACGGATACTTTGGACGGCTCGTAATCGTTTTGAGCGGAGAAGGCTCAACTTGCTGGCCCGGGACGAGATCAAACGTGACGTGCTGGGCCAGAGTTGCTAGCAAGAGGTGTCCTTCCATCATCGCGAAGTAATTGCGCATACTACACGAATTGCTTAGCAAGCAAGAACACCTCTCATTATCATTCAACCGGTAGAGTATCACTTTGCATCATCTTCCTCATAAGAGTCTAAATCAATCATACAAGTAGTATTGGAGATCAGTTCTGATGGATTGCCAGAATATCAAGTGTTCTATGCTGAACCAGCAGTGTCAGTCGAGCGGCACTGGTGATGTCGGTCAAACGGATCTGAATAGCTTTCTGTCCGCCGTATTCCACAATGACTTCAGGTTCTACAAAGGACCGGGGATGTATGCTCTTGAAACGCTGGACGGCAGGGTGCAGCCATAAAGAACTCTCAACGGTTGTGACGACATTCGTAGCACAGTCATGGCATGTCATGACTATCATAGATCTGTGAGGGAATTTACCGGATGACTCGTTATAGAGCCTCTGGTATCCATCAGGCTGTAACACCTGTATTGCTTGTCGCTTACCGCAAAACGGACAGGGACTCCAGCCCGTCTCCAGACCACCAGCGATCTCGCTAATGACCTGTGTCATACGTTTGATGGCAGGCCGAAACGAGCGCAGTCCCTCCAATGGCGGATAGCCGCCACTACCTACAATGTAATGAAAGAAATAGCCAAAGAAGCTCGGAAGCTCTGTTCCGGGCTTCTTTATGCATGAAGGACAAATTAGCCTGCCGATCTACCTCCATCGACGGCGAGTACCTGGCCGGTGATATAGCTGGCGGCGTCGGAGGCGAGGAAGAGGACCGCAGGACCCAGCTCGCCCGGCTGCCCGATGCGCTTCATCGGCGTGTTCTGGGCTACGACTGGCTCGGCCCTTTGCAGGATCGCTTCGGTCATACGGGTCCTGAACATTCCCGGCGCAATGGCGTTGACGCGAACGCCGCGCTGGCTCCATTCAACGGCCAGAGCGCGCGTCATATTAATTACCGCTGCTTTACTGGTATTGTAGCCAACCGTGTTTAGCTGTCCGCCGCTCAGGCCCGCGATAGAGGCAATATTGACGATAGCCCCCTTGCCAGCTTCGAGCATATGTCGTCCAACTGCCTGCGACATCAGAAATGTGCCACTGACATTGGCCTCCATGACCTGATGCCAGCGATCAAGCGGCATGCTCTCCGCCGGAGCCCCCCAGGTCAGGCCAGCGTTATTGACCAGCACATTAATTTTGCCGCAGGCATCGATGGTTCGCTGGACAGCCTGCTCCACCGAAGCATGATCGGCCACGTCGCAGATCATGGAATGAACGGTAACACCCTGCCCTTTGAGTAGTTGCTCAGCCTCGTTGAGCCACTGTTCCCGGCGAGCAGTAATGACCACAGTCGCGCCAGCTCCCCCAAATGCCTGGGCAATCTCCAGCCCCAGCCCGCGCGACCCACCCGTCACCAGGACAACCTCGCCAGAAAAGTCAAAGGTAGCAGTGCCCATGTAACCCTCCTTGTGTTTCTGCACAATCGAAAAATATGCGCTTCAAAAACGTTGCGCAAACAAACAATCGTTTGCTTCAGTTTGCGGCGGAATGTGACAACATATTCTGATTCCGCACAGCAAATAGACTCTTTTGTTATATACCACAGGAGGTAGGGAGTTCGCCATTGATCAGGCTGCAACAGCCTGAGTTGGAGCAAAAGCTATCTGGGATGTCAGGGGAAATGAACGATGTGGAGATGTAAAAAGAGGAGGGGTACGCTCGCGCCATACCCCTCTGACAACATTATGCTTCTTCGTTAAGCTCTTCGGTGTCCTCTTCATCCGCCACCCCTTCGGTCTCGCCGGCTTTGAAGGCAACCATGTTGCTGCGAATCTGCTCTTCGATGGCGCTGGCAACGTCGCTATTCTGACGCAGGAACTCCTTCGCATTTTCGCGACCCTGGCCCAGACGAATATCGCCCACAGTAAACCAGGCGCCGCTCTTTTTGACGAAGCCCATCTCCAGCCCGAGATCGATCAGGCCACCCTCACGCGAAATACCTTCGCTGTACATAATATCAAACTCGGCAGTCTTGAACGGCGGAGCCACCTTATTTTTCACCACACGCACGCGGGTACGGTTGCCCACCACGTCCTGTCCCAGTTTAATCGAATCGGTACGGCGAATGTCGAGGCGAACGGAAGCGTAGAATTTGAGCGCCTTACCGCCGGAGGTTGTTTCGGGATTGCCAAACATCACGCCGATTTTTTCGCGCAACTGGTTGGTGAAGATAACGGTGGCATTGCTATTGTTGATGGCGCTGGTGAGCTTACGCAGGGCATGGCTCATCAGACGAGCTTGGAGGCCGACGTGCGAATCGCCCATCTCGCCTTCAATCTCGGCGCGAGGAGCCAGAGCAGCTACCGAGTCCACGACCACCACATCAATGGCATTGCTGCGCACCAGCGAGTCCACGATCTCCAGCGCCTGCTCGCCCGTATCAGGCTGAGAAACCAGCAGATTGGCGGTATCAACACCACAACGAGCGGCATAGGATGGGTCAAGCGCGTGCTCGGCATCGATAAAGGCCGCGTAGCCGCCGGCACGCTGCGCGCTGGCAATGATGTGTAAGCAGAGCGTTGTTTTACCGGAGGACTCCGGGCCATAAATCTCAGTGATACGTCCGCGCGGTACGCCGCCAACGCCCAGGGCGACATCGAGCGAAACTGATCCGGTAGGAATCGCTTCGACCTGAACCGTTGCCGCGTCTCCCAGTTTCATAATCGCACCCTTGCCAAAACGACGCTCTATCTGGGTAAGCGCCAGGTCTATAGCCTTCTCACGTTCAGTCATGCCAGCAGCGACAGCAGCAGTGCCGTTGCGATCAACTGTGGGTTTTTCTTTCTTGCTCATCGGTTGTCTTTGCTACAGGGCGTGAGCTACAAACCGGACGGTAACCATCCCGCATCCCCAACCCTGCATTCCTCCTTCTGCGATGCTTTCAATCCCCCTCGAAAAGGGCTGCTTTTAACGATTTTTGTGAATGCAGGACACAACAAGTTTCTCCCGTTCTATTGTTCCTACATAGGCATATTCTTCGGCATGGGTGAAAAGTCGGAAATCGATGCTCTCCCTTCATGATTTCCTAAAAGTAGAACAAGAGTACCATACCTGATCTGCTCTGTCAAGCAAAATGGACGGCAAAAGTAACAGACAGACAAATATACCTATATTTAGGTAGTCTCGCCTGGGCAGGTGCAAACCCACGTCTTGCAATCCAGCCCGCAAACACTGCCTGGACGCGATCAATCGCGCAGGTCGCGCTGTAGCTCCCCGATTCATCGTGGGAGGCCCCTACATTTCGCGGCGGCCCTCGATGGCGCGGCTGAGGGTTCCCTCGTCGGCGTATTCCAGATCGCCGCCGATGGGCAGGCCCCGCGCCAGCGTCGTAATGCGCAGCGTGGGCTGCTTTAGCTCGTTCTTAATCTCGCGTTCGATAGTGCGAGCGGTATAATCGCCCTCAAACCCTGGATTGGTGGCGAGAATTACCTCGCGGATATCGCCAGTGGCGACGCGCTTCACGAGTTCATCGGCCCGCAGATCCTTCCATCCCACGCCATTCATTGGGGAAAGAGCGCCGTGGAGCACATGATAGAGGCCCTTATAGACACCTGTCTTCTCCAGTGCCAGCACATCAAGAGGCTCTTCTACTACACAGATCAGGTCCTGATCGCGACCGGCATTGCTACAGATTACACACGGGTCCGTTTCGGTAATGTTAAAACAGCGCGAGCAGTAGATAATGCTCTCTTTCACGCGCACAATCGCCTCGGCCAGACGATGCGCCTGGTCGTTTGGACTGCGCAGGATAAAGAAGGCCAGGCGCTGCGCCGTTTTTACGCCGACGCCAGGCAGCTTCGAGAATTCTTCTATCAGCGCCGCTACAGGTGGTGCTATCTCGCTCATGGTATTTAGAACAGTCCTGGAATTTTCATGCCGCCGGTGGCGCTACTGAGAAGCTTCTGCTGCGCGCCCTGTACTCTGTCAAAGGCATCTTTGGCAGCCGCTTTCACCATCGCCTCCAGCTCGTCAATCTCTTCCGCGTTAAATGCCTCTGGATCGATCTTGACATCGGTAATTTCAAATTTGCCGCTCATAGTGATGGTTACCGCGCCACCGCCGGCGGTTCCGGTGAAGAGGGTCGCCTCCAACTCCTCCTGCATCTTCACCAATTTCTGCTGCATCTTTTGAATTTCACGCATGTTCATGTGATATGTATCTCCTTATCTCGGATGAACATCCTTGATTTCCGCCTTAAACATCTCCACGACCTTTTGAACAACCGGATCGCTCGTGGCCTTTTTCTTTAGATACTCCCGTTGAGTTTCAGCTACTTTTGCCACACTCGCGCCCGCATCTGATGTATCAGTGATTATACCAGTATTCTCTCTCACGACACCATTTCTGGCAAGAGGTGGCGGGGGGCTATCACCAGGAAGCGATACGCTAGTCACCGCATTCGATATATCCTGCCCGCGTTGTGGTGGAGGAGACTGACGTTGTGGAACGTCTCGCTTGGCAACTGGCCGTTCGCGGTGCGCTGGCTGCTGCGGCGCTATCGTCATCATCGTATTGGCCGAGCGACTGCCCGCATTGATTGACGAGCCAGCAGCGTCCGGCGGGAGCAGCCGCACACGGCACTCCTGTCCCAGCTCAACTTTCATGGCCCATTCTATGCTTTCATGATACTCGCTTTTTTGGATGGCCGTATAATGAAAGCTCGCGCTGGCTCTAATGAGTACTAATGGCAGTCCGGCAGCCTGCTCCACTCCAACCACCGTGTATCCATTCAAAACAGCCGCAATTTTGGCCCCATCTTTGCGCGTTCTGACTCGCCGCTTGACATATTCCCAGCGTTCTTTGACTTCCTGGACGGTCAACGATGGGACACTCTCCATCTCAGCAGGCTCGATACGCTCTGCCTCATTTTCCTGTGGAGCGGCGTCCGTCAGAGCAGGGGCAGGCTCAACCGGCTCGCCGTCATCCGAATACGAGACAGCATCCCAATCGGGTAATGAGTTGGCGGGCGGATCTTCACTCGCCGTTGGAACCGGGGGAGGGGCTTCTTTCTTGACCACAGGGCGAGCTTGAGAAGTGGACGCTGCGGCTCGTGGCGGCTCCTGGACAGGGGCAGGTCGCGATACGGCAGGAGATGGGGCGCTGACAACCGTTGTAGCGCCTGACTGTCCGCCCTGCGCCTGGCGATGTAGCTCAACGCAGGCTAGAAATGCCAGCTCCAGGCCAAGCTGGGGCGTTGCTACATTTTTTTGCATCAGCTCATTCTGCGCGAAGATGCGAGCGCACTCGGTCAGTTCTTCGAGCTTAAACTGTCGGGCCATCTCGGTGATTTCGCGGATCTCGTCCTGGGTGCAATCCAGAATCGCCGCGATATCCGCTCCGGCTTTAGAGAGCATCATGGCGCGCCAGTAATCGGCTACTTGCGTATTAATCTGGCGCAAATCCGCTCCGGCATCGGCCAGATCGTGGATTAGATGCAAGCCGCCCGGACTATCCAGTTGCGCAATGTGAGCAATAAACTTCTGGATGGCACGCTGATCCGCTACCCCCAACATTGATTGTACCTGGGTGAGCGTGATGTGCTGACCGGAATACGCGATAGCCTGATCGAGGATGCTCAGCGCGTCGCGCATGCCACCAGCAGCCGCCCTGGCAATCAATTCTGCCGCGCCACGCTCCAGCTTGATCTGCTCCTGCTCGGCGACAAAGTTCAGATGGTCCACAATCTGACGCGTGGTAAAACGCTTGAAGTTGAAGGGCTGGCAACGCGAAATCACCGTTGGCAGCATCTTATGCACATCGGTGGTCGCCATGACAAAAATAGCGTGGGGCGGCGGCTCCTCCAGCGTCTTGAGCAGAGCGTTGAAGGCTTCGGTGGTGAGCATATGGGCTTCGTCAAGGATATAGACCTTGTACTTCCCCGTTGACGGCGGCACCATCACTTTTTCGCGCAGTTCGCGGATGCTATCGATACCGCGATTAGAGGCGGCGTCGATCTCAATCACGTTGAAAGAATTGCCTGCCGTAATCTCGCGGCACTGCTGGCACGCGTTGCACGGCTCCCCATTCTGGGGATGGAGGCAGTTGAGCGTTTTCGCCAGGAGGCGGGCGGTGCTGGTCTTGCCGGTGCCACGGGGACCGGTAAACAGGTAAGCGTGGGCCAGCTTGCCCTCGTTCAGCGCGTTTTTCAACGTTCGGATGATAGCTTCCTGGCCGACCATCTCAGAAAAGGTCTGAGAGCGCCATTTGCGGTAAAGCGATTGAGAGGCCATACTTATAACTCCCGCCTGTGTCTCCTCATGACGGCCACGACATCCCCAATGAAGAAGGCATAGAAAACCGATTTTCGCCCGGTCCTGCCGGTTAGCGCAATCAGGCGCCCCTGCGGCACCCAGAGAGGTCCATTTACCGTTGCTTCCTCACGGACCTAGCGGGGTTCATGAACATCTGCCGCGCAGGACCCAATTACGCCAACCGACAGGACCAGAAGAAAATCGGTCCGTCCCGTTTAGAACTTTTTTTCCTCCGCAGGACGGTTCTATTGTACTCCTGTCCGCGAGAATTGTCAAGAAATATATTTTCCGATCAGGAGCTGGTAGCGTTCCTTCGCTTCAGACGGAATCAGACTGCGATCTGTGATGATAGCCGTTTCCAGCGCATGAGCACAGCCACACGCGAGCTGCGTTCGTTCCGTGGGGATTTTGCGCGCGACATCCTGGAGGATGCGCTGCGCGTTGGCTACGTTGGCGCTCAGGTTGCCGATGACCATCTCGACCGTGACCGACTCTTCAGAATCGTGCCAGCAATCATAATCGGTGGCGCAGGCGATCACGGCATAGCATATTTCGGCTTCGCGGGCCAGCTTCGCCTCTGGCAGGGCCGTCATGCCGATGATATCCATCCCCAGCTTGCGGTACACGTTTGACTCTGCCCGCGTGGAGAAGAGCGGCCCCTCCATGCAGACATACGCGCCGCCCTGGTGGACCTTCACGTCTCCCAGTTCGCGCGCCGAATTGAGCAGCAACCCACTGAGAGTCGGGCAGAATGGATCGGCGAAGGTGCAATGGACAACGATGCCACCCTCAAAGAAACTATTGACGCGACTTTTGGTGCGATCAAAGAGCTGATCGGGGATAATCAGGTCGCGCGGGGCGATATCCTCGCGCAAGCTGCCGACGGCGCTCACGGAGATGATCCATTCAACGCCCAGGCTCTTGAGCGCCCAGATATTCGCGCGCACGGGGATCTCCGTCGGGCTAATGCGATGTCCGCGCCCATGACGAGGCAGGAAGGCCATCGAGACGCCTGATACGTCGCCAACCGTAATCACATCGCTGGGATCACCAAAGGGCGTTGAGACCCTGACCTCTTCCACCTCGGTCATACTCTGCATCTGATACAACCCGCTACCGCCAATCACACCAATCGTCGCGTGTGGCATAAATGAAACCTCCTTGCACGATAGAAGCTATCACGCTTTGCTAATCCTGATGTACTGCCGCTTCCCTACTTTAATAATCACGCCCTCAACGGCGTCAACGACGTAATCCACATCATTGATGCGCACCGGATCGCTCTCTTCGCCTCTGGGAAAAATCGAGACGCCGCCCTGGCGAATCAGCTCGCGGGCCTTGTTATTGCTGGCAGCCAGCCTGGCATCCACCATGACTTCAACGATATTCCTCGGTTCGCTCAGATGATAAGCGGGGATATCGGTTGGCAGTTTCCGCTCGGAGAACTGGCGAACAAAGGCTTCCTCCGCCTCCTGAGCTGCAATCCCATTGTGGAATTCGGTCACAATCTCACGCGCCATACGCAGCTTCACATCGCGCGGATTAAGCGTTCCCTGCGCCATTTTGTGCTCAAATTCGTCGAGTTCCTCGTTGCTCACATCGGTCAGCGTCTCAAAGTACGAGCGCATCACGGGATCAGGCAGCGACATCAGCTTGCCAAACATATCTTTAGCGGGCGCCGTCATGGCGATGTAGTTATCCAGCGACTTGCCCATCTTTTTAACGCCGTCAAGGCCCACGATCAAATGGACCGTGAGGATCTGCTGCGGCGCCTGTCCGAAAATTGGCTGGAGCTCGCGCCCAACCAGAAGATTAAAGGTCTGGTCAGTCCCCCCTATCTCAACATCGGAGCGCAAGGCAACGGAGTCGTAGCCTTGCAGCAAGGGGTACATAAACTCGGCAAGGTAGACTTCGACGCCGCTCTTGTACCGCTTCGAGAAATCGTCACGCTCCAGCATTTGCGCCACCGTCTTGTATCCAAGCAGCTTGATGGCGTCCGCCAGGGTAAATGAGTCGAACCACTCGCTCTGGCGATGCACCTCGGTCTGTTCGCGATCCACGATGCGGAAGAACTGGTCAAGGTAGGTAGACGCGTTAGCGTTGACCTGTTCGGCAGTGAGAGGCTTACGCGCCTCTTCTCGCCCGCTGGGATCGCCCAGGCGCGCGGTCCAGTCGCCAAGGACGACGACGGTTTTGTGCCCGAGACGCTGGAACTGGCGCAGCTTGCGGAAAACGACGGCATGCCCGATGGTCAGCTCGTAATGGGTCGGATCGACTCCCAGCTTGACCCGTAGCGGCTCGCCCTTGTTGCCCTCAAGCAGCAAACGGCGCAGCTCGGCCTCCTTCTCTACCTGCGCGACTCCTCTTGTCAGGAGATATTCTATGTCTTTTGATATCGGTTGCTGTTTGACCGTCACTTTGCGTTCCTCTTCAGATTAGATATTTTGCGTCTCCGTCCGCATTGTAGCAGAATACGGGCCAGCCGTCGAGTGGATAAAGTTTGATAGTTATGCTATCAAACTTTCTAACAAATTTCTTATATATCGTATACGTTGCTCTAACAATTCCCGGGTTACAATGAGACTAAAGAAAACAACGTTACGATGTTCACAGGTGGGAACCGTGAAGCCCACCTGATATAACAAAGTAAAAGGAGATTGAACAATGGCAAATCTTACCCGTTACAACCCTTTTAATGAAGCTCTTTCGTTGCGCGAAGCTATGGATCGTCTCTTTGAAGACAGCTTTATCTCACCTCGTCTCAGCAGTTCTTTTGGTGGTCGTGGTGTAGGGGCCAACCTGTTTGAAACCCCAGAAGGGTTTATCTTCCAGCTTCCTATGCCGGGTGTGAAGCCAGAAAACGTCGAGATCACCGTTCAGCAAAACACCGTGGCCTTGAAGTGGGAGACAAAAGTCCAGGTTCCTGAAAATGCGACAGCCCATTGGACCGGTTTCCAGTCTGGTCAATATCAGCAATCCTTTACTTTACCTTCGCCCATCAACGCGGAACATGTCGAAGCCAGCTATAATGACGGCATTCTGACCTTGAACCTGCCGAAGGCCGAACATGCCAAAGCTCGCACCATTAAAATTAACGGCAGATAAAACATAAAGAACAAAAAGGACTCACGCCGCTGAATGGCGTGAGTCCTTTTTGTTAACAAATTATATGGCTATAAGCAATATGCGTCATCAAAACAGGTAAAAAAATCTCGTTCCCACATTTCATAGAACCCCGAAAAGATGTACAATGAGAAAGACTAAGAGCCATTATTCTATTGGTGGGAGAGGTTTTATGCAACATCCATTACTTGAGCAACTCCGTCAGGGTCCGGTACTCTGTGATGGTGCAATGGGGACCCTGCTCTATGCACGAGGCATCACGTATGAGCAGTGTTTTGATGCGCTCAATCTAACTCAGCCTGAACTTATTCAAGGGATCTATAGGGAATATATTAGCGCGGGGGCGCAAATTATCGAAACCAATACTTTTGGGGCCAATCGCGCAAAACTCGAAGCATATAACCTGGGCGACAAGGTGCGTGATATCAATTCGCGCGCCGCGCGTCTAGCGCGCGAGGCACGCGAAATCTCAGGGCTGCCCATCTTTGTCGCAGGCGCCGTCGGTCCCAGCGGTCGCCCGCTCCAGGCTCCCGATGAACACCGCTTGAGTGAGTTGCGCGCGATCTTTCGCGAACAAATCGGCGCATTACAGGAGGGCGGAGCGGATCTGGTGATCCTCGAAACGTTCTCAAACCTGGCAGAGTTGCGCCAGGCGGTGCTGGCCGCGAAAGAGATCGGCGGCCTGCCTATTGTGGCTCAGATGAGCTTCTACGAGGATGGACATACCCTTTCTGGGCAGTCCGCGACACGCGTTGCCGCCGTCCTCAATGATCTTGGCGTCGATGTGATTGGCGCGAATTGCAGCGTCGGGCCTGCCGCGACGCTGGATGTGTTGAACGAGATGATCGCAGCGGTGAAACAGCAGGGAGAGGCTCCAGACACCATGCTGTTTTCGGCCCAACCCAATGCCGGACTCCCCGCCCGTATCGGCAACCGCTTCTTCTACGTCTCCACGCCTGATTACTTTGCCGACTACGCGCTGCGGTTCGTCGATGCAGGCGTGCGCTTGATCGGCGGCTGCTGCGGCACCACGCCGCGCCACATTGCCGCTATGCGCAAAGCCCTCGACGAACGCTATGGCGCGCGCATACAACTGACGCCAGCGACGGCAAAAGCTCCCACGCAACCAGGGAAGGAGCCAGTGCAAAGCAAGCCAGCCGTGGTAAAGTTGATTGAAGAAGAAGTCATTCTGCCTCAGCAGGGCGCAAAAACACGGCTACAGGAAAAGCTGGCTGCTGGCGAGTTCGTTGTCAGCGTTGAGCTGGACCCCCCTAAGGGGCTGAACCCGACAAAGATCCTTGAGGGAGCCGTGTTGCTGCAAAAGGCTGGCGTTGATTGCATCAATATCGCCGATAGCCCGATGGCGCGCGTACGCATGAGCTGTATCGCTCTGACGCGGCTGATCCAGGATCGCCTGGGCATTGAGACCATCATCCACTTTACTACGCGCGACCGCAATCTGATGGCCTTGCAGGCGGAGCTGCTGGGGGCGCACGCGCTGGGTATCCGCAACATCCTGGCGCTTACCGGCGATCCCCTGCGGGTCGGAGCTTACCCTAACACAACGGGCGTGTGGGATGTCGATTCGATTGGCCTGATCCGGGTGCTACGTGGTATGAACGAAGGGCACGATGCGGCAGGCTCATCCATTGGCGCTCAGGCTTCGTTCCACATCGGCTGCGCGCTCAATCTGAATATGACCGATGAGGAGACCGAGCGCGAGATCGAGAAGTATCAACGTAAGATCGAGGCCGGGGCGCATTTTATCATGACACAGCCAATCTACGAAGTGGCTCCCCTGGAACGCTTCTTGAGGCGAGCGGGAAAACCTGCTATCCCGATGTTGCTCGGCTGCATCCCATTGCATAGTTCGCGTCACGCGGAATACCTGCATAACGAGGTGCCAGGGATAACGATCCCGGACCCGGTACGAGCGAGGATGCGAGCTGCTGGCGAACGGGGACACGAAGAAGGGTTGAAGTTGGCCCAGGAGTTGCTAGCGGAGGCGCGGGATCTGGTGCAGGGCGTCTATCTCCTGCCCTCCTTCGGGCGCTATGATGTGGTTAGCGAATTGACCAGAACGCTCCAGGGGAAAATTACCCTGTGATCAATGCAAATGAACAACTTACGCGATAATGCCTTCGGGGGCGACGCGATGTATCCCCCAGCGGCCCATCGCTCCCTACAGCCATCCTTTTTCGACTGCCTGCGCCACAACGCACGCGTAAATTGCGCCGTGAATGCCGGTGCGACGATACTGGCCCAGGCAGCCGGACAGCACCAGCAGGGCGGTATCACGCAAGTTTTGCCGTTTGCTGTATACCGCCATGCGCAGCAGACATTCGGCGGCAATAGCGTTCTCAGTCAGGGGTTGTTCTCGCAAGAGCAGGCGTCCCACAGCCTCCTCGTCTTCAGGGTAATCAAAGAAAAGTCCTGTCTGGCGATCAAGCAATTCCTGGCAGGCAAAATGCATCAAGGTAATGGCCGTTTCCAGGTAAGGTCTGCGCTCATAGCGTTCATAGGCATCGAGCAGGGCGCGCACCATCCATACCAGATCGGCCAGTTGCCCTGGCAGCTCAGCTTGCTTATTGATAGCATAATGATAGACGCTGCCGTCATAATGAATCATATGCTGGCACAAATAGTCCAGCGCGCGCAGCGCCATGACGGCAAAAGCTTCGTAACGCAGCACCCGGGCGGCAAGAAGGTAAGAAGCGATCATGCGGGCATTCCACGCCGTATAGATCGTCCTATCGACGGGGGGAACTGTGCGTGAGGCGCGGGAATATGGTCCTGGCTCGTAATACTCTTCATCGGCGCTCTGGCTGCCGCTGAAGACACCCGTATCCTGCTGCCAGAGGGTCGTATTGATGTAAAGTAAAAGGCGTCTCGCCAGATCGTACCACTCCTGCTTCTGTGATGCCTGCGCCGCCAGCAACACCAGTTGTAGCATGGCCGCGTTCTCCTCCAGCATTTTCTCGGTATGAGGCGTGCTCCAATCGCTGGCAGCCGAATAGCGGAAAAAGCCACCATCCTCTTTATCCCATAGCCCGCCATCACGCATCTGGCGCAGCGAATAATCCACCATTTCCAGCGCGTCGGGCTGATCGTTTTTGGCTAGCCGCAAAAGGAGTTCGAGAGCTTCAGGATGAGGAAATTTCAGGTGGGGATGAATGGCAAAGCCGCCATAATCGGCATCGTAGAGGTCCCGCAGTACCTTCCCGGCTTCGGCAGGCAGATCCACCAGGGCAACGCGTTCTTCGGCTAGCAGTGGACGCAAACCGGTACGAGGTAAAGTTTGAGTCAGCACATTGGTCAGGCGCCGTTCCCTCAACGCCTGGACCTGCTCGGCGATCTCTTCCCGGTGCTCGCTATAATAGCGTCGGATATGGCCGAGGTAATAGAGCATTTGCTTGGGAGGGACGTAGACGCCTCCCCAGAGGATCTCACCCTCAGGAGTCAGCAAAACCACACTGGGCCAGCCGTTCTGGTTGTAGCGCTGGTTAACATCGGGTCGCAAATCGCTATCGACGCGGATAGGAATATAGTCGTGGTTTAAAATGGTGATGATGCTCGGCTCAGAGAGCGTGGTCTCATCCATAATATGGCACCACTGACACCAGGGAGATGAAATAATCAGGAAAATCGGCTTATCCAGGCGGATGGCTTCTTGAAATGCTATCCTTCCCCAGGCTCGCCAGCGAATCTTATGAGCCTGATTGGGACGAGGAGAAAAACGGAACACCTCAAGCAAGGAAGCAGACGACCATGTACGACTGGTGACCACCTTGCCGCTCATATCAAAATCCTTTCTGGAGATCCTGCCCCTGTTATGGAGCAGGAAGAAAGAACGGCCCCGCAGGCATCTCTTTCAACGCATTCCCTATCGCTGATATCCTAAAACTGGTCGTGCCTAACAGTATACCACAAAAAACGTTGTGAAGGGAACGTATTTTGCAACAGAAATTCAAGCTCATATATAAATGAGCTCGCAGAATAAACTTGCTATCTACTTTTTATCTCTAATGATACGCCCGCCTGGACTGATAGATAGCAGCAGGCAGGCTCTGTTAAGCAAGGAAGCAACTTGATGCGATATTCGAAAAGCTGTGAGGCCGTCTCAGTCACACTTGCAAACGAGCGTTGTGCGTAGTATACTTGTACCGTTCATTGCAAGGTTCCATTTGTAATCAGTATAGTCATCACAGCATAAAGAGGAGGTTCGGCCTATTAACAAGGACTTTCGAGGGAGCGACCGTACACGCGAAACACGGGTGAACGAACGCATTCGTGCGCGCGAGGTGCGCTTAATCGATGAAAACGGCGAAATGATGGGAGTGATGCCACCTATTCGCGCTCTAGACATAGCCCGTGACAGGAATCTTGACCTGGTCGAGGTGTCGCCTAACGCCATGCCACCGGTATGTAAGCTGATGGATTATGGGCGGTATAAATATGAGCAGGCCAAGAAAGAAAATGAGGCGCGTAAACATCAGAAGACGATTACGCTCAAAGAGATTCGTATGCGTCCGCGTACCGACGATCATGATGTTGAAGTGAAAACACGCAAAATCCAGGAGTTTTTGGCCGAGGGAGATAAAGTACGAGTCAGCGTGCAGTTCCGTGGTCCCGATATGCGCCACCCTGACATTGGTCGGAAATTGCTGGATGGCATCGCAGAAGAGTTGAAGGGAATAGCAACCATCGAGCGTCCTCCTGTAATGGAAGGCCGAATGATGTCGATGATTGTTTCTCGGGCTCCGGGCTGGGAGCCCCCAAAGAAACAACCGGCTGCCCCACCCGCTGGCAAGAACCGCGCCACGCCAACCACCGGCACCAATGCACCTCAGAGCAGTAACGCGACAGAGACCCCATAGCAGAAGTTTTCTCCTGTCATGCGTTCCGTTTTGGGTGAGAAGAAGCGACCGATCCTGGCGTCAGGGGTCGGCAACATTATAAGGGTATAGTTTTCAGAGCTATACCCTTTTTTACTGCCTCTTAAAAGGGCTGCATTTGACTTTTCAGTATTGAGCAACTAAGATAGAGCTAATCCAATTAGAAGCTGTGTACTATACAAAAGCGCGCCGCAAACCGGTGCGTACGGAGGCAATCGGTGAGTAGATACGATGATCCGCGTTGGTATGAAGAACAGGATGCTAACCCATCACCTCTTAGACAGCCAGCGTTCAATGATTTCAGTCAGTACCCATACCCATCAATCCCACCGGCTGAAAACGATGTTTCTCAACGACAACAGAGAGCTGCGCAACAGCTCCCCCCTGGTCCCGGACGTCGCGTTCAGTTGGCGCTCGGACAGATCCTCGCCCTGGTTGCCCTTGTTGTCGTTGCCTTCCTGGGTGGCTGGTTCAGCCATCAATTCTTCGGCGACTCGTTCCAGCAGAGTAGCCAATCACAGATGTACTCCCACCTGTTCCAGCAAGCGTGGAACGCGGTGGATCAGAACTATGTTGATCGCAAAGCGGTAAACTACAAGCAAATGTCATACGCAGCAATTCAGGCAATGGTCGATTCTCTCAAAGATAAAGGGCATACACGCTTCCTGACGCCTGAGCAGGTCCAGGCCGAAAATCAGCAGTTGAGCGGAACTTTTACCGGCATAGGCATTTATCTGCGCCAGGACCCGAATACCAAACAACTGATCATCACCTCGCCTATCCCCGGCTCGCCCGCGGAAAAGGCCGGACTGAAGCATGGCGACGTGATCATAGCGGTCAATGGCGTCAATACTGTTGGCAAAGATGTGGCCGGAGTGAGCGCCCTGATCCAGGGCAAGGAAGGCACGTCGGTCGCTATCACAGTGCAACGGACAGGAACGCCACAGCCCCTGACCTTCCATGTAACGCGTGCCAAAATCCAGGTTCCCAATGTACTGATGCATTACATGCCACAGAGCCACATTGCCCACATTCAAGTTGTTCAATTCGCAGACGGCATCTCCAGTCAGCTAAGGGATGCGGTGAATCAAGCGAAAAGTATGGGGGCAACCAAAATTATCCTCGACCTGCGCGATAATCCCGGCGGCTTTCTGAGCGAGGCGGTCAATACTGCCAGCCTCTTTATGCAGAGCGGCAATGTCCTGCTGGAGCAGGATAGTTCGGGACAGCGCCAGCCTGTGCCTGTAAACGGCAACCCGATTGATACGAATATTACTATTGTCGTGCTGGTTAACGAGAACTCGGCCAGCGCCGCCGAGATTGTCACGGGCGCGCTCCAGGATAACCATCGCGCGGTCATCATCGGAGAAACGACCTTTGGCACCGGCACAGTCCTGCAGCAATATACTCTTGACGACGGCTCGGCAATTCTGATAGGAACGCAAGAATGGCTCACGCCCGATGGTCACTTTATTCGCAACCAGGGCATTACCCCCAATATCACGGTCAAACTCCCGGCCAACGCGACCGTGCTGACGCCCAACGATGAGAACACCAGCCATATGACGGAGCAGCAAATCATCGATAGCGGCGATGCTCAGTTGGTGGCCGCCATTAAATACCTGAAGAGTCATTAGTAGCCGGTAGGGGCAGAGGCTAGCCCTGCCCCCACCATTCATTACAAGGTGAGTTTCAATTACAGGGAGAATTTGCTGCCTGATAATATTTACTGGTGGGAGGATGGCCCAGGAGGGGGGCGATGAAGCTGGTGGCGGCCACGACCTTGTCCAGGTCCACCCCGGTATGAATGCCCATGCCGTGCAGCATGTAGAGCAGATCCTCGGTAGCCAGATTCCCCGCTGCACCGGGAGCGTAAGGACACCCCCCCAGACCGCCAGAGGCAGAATCTACAATGCTGACGCCCATCTGTAAGGCCATTAAGACGTTGGCAAGGGCGGTACCACGGGTATCATGGAAGTGAACAGCCAGACGTTCAACAGGGATATGGCCCTCCGTCAGCAAGAGATCAAGCACATCTACCACCCGATTGGGGGTTGCCACGCCGATGGTATCCCCCAGTGAAAGTTCCTCGACGCCCATCTCCAGCAGAGCCTGGGCCACGGAAAGCGCCTGACGCGGATCAACTTTTCCTTCGTATGGACAGCCAAAAACCGTCGAGATGTAGCCACGCACCCGAATCCCTTCTTGCTGTGCCAGCGTTACCACGGGACGAAAATTCGCCAGGCTTTCGGCGATGGTAGCGTTGATATTGTGGCGCGTGAAGCCTTCGCTGGCGGCGGTAAAGACGGCAATCGAGTTGACGCCCGCAGCCAGAGCTCGCTCCATGCCTTTCAAGTTCGGCACCAGTACGGGGTAGTCTGTGGAGAGGAGCCGCGTCAGGCCCGCCATGACGGCGCTGGCATCACCCAACTGTGGGATAGCGCGCGGGCTGACAAACGAGGTGGCCTCGACAACGGGCAACCCGGCAGCGGCTAGCATAGAGATGAACTGTATTTTATCCTCAGTCGGGATCTGGGCTTTCTCGTTCTGTAGGCCGTCGCGCGGACCAACTTCGACGACTCGCACGGAGCGCGGGATAGCTGCATAGGTCGGGATCATCGCTTATGCCCCTCTATACTCGAAATGCGAAGACTGCTTCGCAGATTTATTTTCGCCATCATGATGCGATTCCTCGGCCTGCTCAGCGGGCGATGGCAACAGGACCAGGTCAGACTTGCGCTCCTGCGCTTTTTCAGATTTGCGCTCAACGCGGACTTTGGTGATCCGGCGCCCGCGCGTGGCAAGCACGGTGAACATGAGATTCTCATAGGCAATGGTATCGCCCTCGTTCGGGATCTTATCGAGCTGGGCATAGACAAAGCCGCCCAGGGTCTCGTAATCCTCATCCCCCAGATGCGTTCCCATCACCTCGTTAAAATCGTAGATGCTGATCTTGGCATCGAAGATATACTCGTGCTCATCGATCTTCTCAAAGAGATTCTCTTCGCGATCATACTCATCCTTGATATCGCCAACGATCTCCTCCACCAGATCTTCAATCGTCACCAGACCGGCAACGGAGCCGTACTCGTCAACAACCATCACCATATGAATGCGATTCTGGCGGATCTCGCGCAACAGGTCATCCAGCTTTTTTGTCTCGGGCACGAAGTACGCCGGACGCACGAGATCGCGAATGGGGAAGGTATTATGGCCCTCGCGCAACTGCTTGAGCATGTCTTTGGTATAGAGAATGCCGATAATTTCATCAACGCCAATGCTGACCTCGTATACAGGAATGCGCGAAAAGCCTCCCTGTAAGGCCACATCCACAGCCTGCGTTACGGTGGCATCGCTGGGCAAAGTCACCATATCGATGCGCGGGATCATCACCTCTCGCACGGTGGTGTCGGCGAACTCGAAGATGCTATGGATCATCTCCGTCTCTTCCTCTTCGAGCACCCCTTCCTCCTCGCCCACGGTCACCAGCAGACGCAGTTCTTCCTCAGTGACGAAGGGGCCGCGATGGACGACATGACCGCCCATAACACGCACAAAGAACGAGGTGATGGCACTGAGAAACCAGACTACGGGATGCAATAGCCAGGAGGCAGCCTTGACCAGGCGGACCAGGACGCGAGCCCAGCGCAAGGGATTCTGGACGGCGGCAGTCTTGGGCGTAATCTCACAGAAGATCAAAACGATAAGCGAGATAAGAACGGAGGAGATCAGCTCACCCCAGGTCTGAGAAAAGCGCAGCGCCAGCACGGTTGCCATGCTGGAGGCAACGATCACCGCGACGCTATTGACTACCAGGATCGTGGAAAGGAACGTGTTAGGCTCGGACAGGACGCGCTCAATCTCAATTGCGCGTCGATCACCCTCTTCAACCAGGTTTTTAAGCTTGATACGACTAATAGAGGTCAGGGCAGTTTCGGCGGCGGAAGCTACGCCACAAAGGATCAGGGCTATAGCCAGCACAATCAGTTGTAACCACGCTTCTGCATCAAGTGGTGGAATGGAAAAATCAACTCCGGCGGCTAAGCTCGATAAGCCAGGGCCGTCCATAAATGCATCTACTCCTTTTTGCGATCCTCCGGCGGAGGTTCGTCCGTTGGCGAGAGCATACGCAGTAAGCGCGCGGGTACCCCAACTACTAACGCTCCAGGAGGGACATCTCTGTTTACAACAGCGCCTGAGCCAGTATAGGCATGGTCGCCCACTGTAACAGGAGCAATTAATATTGTATCACAGCCAAGAAAGGCCCCTTCACCAATGATCGTCGGGTGCTTGTGCTTGCCATCATAATTCGAAGTGATCGTGCCTGCGCCGATATTGGTATGCGCGCCCACGGTGGCGTCGCCAAGATAGCTGACGTGGTGGATATCCGTCTCGGGTCCGATATATGAATTTTTTATTTCAGCAAAATTGCCCATGCGCACGCCGCGCGCCAGGTGCGCGCCAGGGCGACAATGGCTGAACGGTCCCATGCTTACATCATCCTCAAAGGTTGATGCTTCAACCACAGAGTTGCGGATAACGCAGCGTGCTCCGATTTTTGAATCATCAATAGTTGTCGCCGGCCCAATCCTGCACGCCGGGCCGATGATTGTTTTACCTGTGATCATTGTGCCGGGCAAAATGACGGTATCGATGCCAATCTCCGCCTCATCATCGATATAGGTGGTGGCGGGATCGACGATGGTTACGCCGTCATACATATGCCGTTCCAGCACGCGCTGGCGCAATAGCCGTTCAGCCTCAGCCAGTTGCACGCGGTTATTGACGCCAATGGTCTCGTCCAGCGTCCCCTGCACGCTGACAATGGTGCATCCCTGTGAGCTGGCAATACCGATCAAGTCGGTCAGATAGTACTCGCCGGAGGGGTTGCGCGGCAAGTTCTGAAGCGTGGGCCAGAGCCAGGAACGCTCAAAGCAGTACACGCCCGAATTGATCTCATTGATGCGTTTCTGCTCTTCGGTCGCGCGTTTGACCTCGACAATCTCCTGAATGCGTCCGTCAGCGTTACGCACCACGCGGCCAAAATCGGACGGTTGATTCGTGCATGCAGTCAGAAAGGTCACTATCGCCTTCTGAGTAAGATGCTCGGCGAGGACGCGAGCAAGAATTTCGCTACGGACCAGAGGCGTATCGCCGTAGCAGACAAGAACGGTTTGCGGCAGCGGATCGAGTTCGTCAACCACGGGTTGCGCGGCAAGCACAGCGTCGCCGGTTCCCAGTTGCTCTTGCTGGATCGCATACAGGCAACGTTCGCCAAAGGCAGCTTTCACCTGTGCTGCTTCGTGTCCAAGCACAACGATAGGACGATGGACCGAAACAGGCTCAGGAATGGCTTTGAAGGATGGGGCGGAGGGAATGGCTTCAACCGACTTGAGTACATGAGCCAGCAGGGGAGCGCCAGCGAGTTGATGGAGCACCTTAGGCAATGTTGAACGCATCCGCGTACCTTGACCTGCTGCCAGCACTACGGTCGCATATGTGTTCATGATAAAATTTACAGACCTTTGTGTATTTTAGATGGCTAAGGATGCAGGAGCGGCCTTGATAATTTAAACTATGTTGCATCACGAGAAGAGACTGGCTCCGGCCAGGTTAGAAGCCACCTGGATGATTTTCCCGCTTTGCACCCACACGCAACCAACATACTTCATCATCTTAATAAAAGAGGCTCGGGCGCTAGGATTCGAACCTAGGAATAACGGATCCAAAGTCCGTCGCCTTACCGCTTGGCCACGCCCGATCATCATGTAGCTTACAGAACCGTAAGCATGCCGTGATTATATCATGCCCCTACAGTTTTAGCAATATATCAAAATGGGATTCTGCGTTATTTAGCACAAAAATTACTGCTTGTCCCGTTTAATTCTGCGCTCTTGCACAAATTGCTCAAAATCATCGACGCGAATACGAAGGACCTTGCCAAAACGATACGCGATCAGCGACCCATCACGGATATAAGTGCGTATGGTTTCTTCTTTTAAGCTAAGGCGTCTGGCTACTTCTTCGACGGAAAGAAAGTCTTTATCATTCACGGCAGTATCCTGTTTTTATGGTAATTATAGGTCAAAACGCAAAACTACGTCAATAAAGCTTGACAGATGCAATAAAGCTCATCTCTATTAGTGTAAGACAGTAAATACTTGTAGATACAGGTAGCAAACAGCCAGGAGAAGTATATAGCGATGTAGGGGCCATCCCTTGCGCTTGCCCCGCAAGCCGTTCGACCTGTTCAGGGCAGGCGCAAGGCACTGCCCCTACAATCAAGCTCTTACTGGGCAACTCCGCCAAACACATACTCATGCAAGCTGGTATAATGCGCGCCGCTTCTGGAGAGTTCGCTCTTCATCATATGGATGAGGCTCGCGGAATAGTTGGTGGAAGAGGCAATGCCGCGCTGGTCGCCCGTGAGCAAGCGCTGGAGTTCCTGTTGTTCGCCGGGGGTCAGGGGAGATTTGATGCGCGCGAGGGTCAGGTGCGGCGAGAAAGGGCGCTGATCGATCTCGAAGCCGCGCTGCTCTAGCGCTTGATTGAGGAGGCGATGCAGCCGTACGAGCGAGCCCGATGGCTCTTCGATGCCCATCCAGATAATGCGCGGCTGGCGCGGCGAGCCAAATATGCCGAGCCGCGAGAGGCGGTAGGAGAAGGCTTTGACCTGCCGAGCAGCCGCGGCGGATGCGTTCATAGCCTCGCTGAGCTGCTCGTCGTTTAGCTCGCCAAGAAAGGCCAGCGTGAGATGGATACCGGCAGGATCGAGCCAGCGCACGCCAGGCAATGCCCGCGCCACCTGGCGGGTCACTTCCTCCAGGTGGCGTTGCAAGGCGGTATTCATTTCCAGGGCAATAAATGTTCTGGTCATGCGGCAAACAGCAAGCTATCGAGTTCCGCCCCGTCGATGGTCTCGACCTGGATCAGATGCTCAGAGATAGCAATCAACTTCTCTTTCTTCTCACGTAAGATATTGAGGGCCGTGGCGTATGCCTGCTCGACGAGTGTGGAGATTTCGGCATCAATCTTCGCCGCAGTTTCGGCGCTGATCGACGAGTTGCCTTCGGCGTCCGGCTTGAGCAAAACATTGCCAAGCGAGGTCATGCCGAACTCGCAGACCATGCGGCGAGCGATATTGGTCACATACTCTATATCCTGGCTGGCGCCCGTCGTGATATCGCCAAACATGATCTCCTCCGCCGCACGTCCGCCCATCGCTCCCGCCATCTTCGCCAGCAGTTCCGAGCGCCGCATCAAGTAGCGGTCCTCAGCCGGAGCCTGCACGGTAATGCCCAGCGCCATACCGCGCGCAATTGCCGACACTTTCTGCACAGGATCGGCTCCGGGCATTGAGCGCATCACAATGGCATGGCCGACTTCGTGATAGGCGATGATCGCCTTCTCGGCCTCAGTGATCATGCGACTCTTGCGCTCAGGGCCAGCCATCACGCGCAGGATCGACTCCTCCAGATGGGGCTTACTGATCAGGCTCTCGCCATCGCGGGCGGCCAGCAGAGCGGCTTCATTCAAAAGATTGGCAAGATCGGCGCCGGAGAAGCCTGCCGTCTGCCGCGCCAGATCGGTCAGCGTGACTTCGGGTGCAAACGGCTTCCCTTCGGCATGGACTTCAAGAATGGCGAGGCGACCGCGAATATCCGGCTTATCCAGCATCACACGACGATCAAAGCGGCCCGGGCGCAGCAGAGCGGGATCAAGTACATCGGGCCGATTGGTGGCAGCAATCACCACAATGTTGGTATGCCTGTCAAAGCCATCCATCTCGACCAGCAACTGATTGAGCGTCTGCTCGCGCTCGTCGTTGCCGCCCGTGCTTGAGTTATTGCGCTGGCGACCGACGGCATCGATCTCGTCGATGAAGATAATGCACGGGGCATGCTCTCTGGCTTCCTTGAAGAGGCTACGCACGCGAGCGGCACCGACACCGACAAACATCTCCACGAATTCAGAGCCGCTAATATTATAAAAAGCAACGCCAGCTTCGCCCGCGACCGCGCGCGAAATCAACGTCTTGCCGGTACCTGGCGCACCCACCAGCAGGACGCCTTTGGGAGTGCGCGCGCCCATCGCCGTAAAGCGATCTGGATGTTTGAGAAACTCGACGATCTCCTGTAGCTCCGTCTTCGCCTCCTCGACGCCTGCGACATCTTTAAATAACACGGTCGGACGCGACTCGTTGAAGCGCCGCGCCTTTGAGCGAGCAAAGGGCATGGCCTGGCCGCCTACGTTATTGCGCCGGATGAAATAATACATGCCACCAATAACGAGCACAATCAGCAGCAGGTCTACTACTCCCTGCGCCCACTGGTTGCGCTGACCATTATCGATATTGACGGTCACGCCATCGCGCCGCAGTATCTCGGTTATCGGCTGCCCATCTTCTTTGACGGCATGGTACTGATTCCCCGCGCTACTCCTGGCTAGTACGTCACTGCCACTGATCGTCACCGACTTTAACTGGTGATGATCGGCCATGTTGAGCAAATCGCTAATCGGCTTCTCCTGAACCGAATTTCCCCCTACGGTAATACTTACAAAGCGAATCCCTGCAACCAGCAGCAAGAGTACGCCTAACATTACCAGCACCGCTACTCTGTAACGCAGCAGCAGCTTTTGCATCTTCGCCATTTTCGGAGATGTGTTCTGCGTTTTGGGATTCGTTGTCTCTCGGTTATCTTTCTGGGGAATTTCCATGCGAAGTCATCAGCCCCTTCTATTGCTTTCCAGGTCTATTCCTTAAAACTCCGGGTCTATAGCTACTATACAACCCGGAACCTACATATTCCACACTACGTCTCGCTGTATCATTGGATTTCAACAGGCACATGAGGTTAGAGGTAGTATAGCGTATGAGATTCTATTTAGCAAGATAAGTATAAGCTTAGAAGGCTGAGAAAGCTTAAAATCCAGTACTTTTAGCGTAGGAAAAATGGAATCAATCAGCGTATGCAAGCAAGCGACCTAATTATGCTATCAACAGCATTTCCTTGTACAAACGGCTATTTCAGAGTATACTTATGGTTAAGTTGGTGAATTTAGAGCCACTGTTTCACCAGCTTCGCTAGCAACACTGGTCTCCGGTTCCTTATCATAACCCATTGCAGAGAGGAATTATTCAGAAGGGAGTCTTCCATGAGCAGCACAGCCACTAGTAGTTCTTCCCTCCCCAATCGTTGGGTCATTGCCATCGCAGCCTTTATTATGCAGCTTGCCCTGGGCGCTGTCTATGCCTGGAGTGTCTTTCTCACTCCGGTAACTACCGCCTACCACGTCACTAAGGCGCAAGGCAACCTCACATTCAGCTTTGCCCTGCTCGCTTTAGGCGTCACCGCCGGTTTTGGCGGCTATTTTAACAGTCGTTTTGGGCCGCGCACTATCGCTACCGTTGCGGGTATTTTCTATGGGGTGGGGGTAGCTCTTGCCGGCTTCGTTGCGCCCAATATCTATCTGCTCTACCTGACCTACGGCATCATCGGGGGCATTGGCCTGGGACTTGGCTACATTGTCGCCCTGGCAATGCTGATTAAGTGGTTCCCGGATCGGCGCGGCTTTATCACTGGTCTGGCGGTGGCGGGCTTCGGCGCTGGCGCTGCCATTACCGGCCCGGTTGCGGCTGCCTATCTGCTGCCCAGTCTGAAGCTCAGCAACACGTTCCTTGTTCTCGGGATCGCCTACTTCATCATCGTTGTTGTTGCGGCCCAGTTCTTCCGCACCGCGCCCGAAGGTTACGCTCCCGCCGGTTGGACCCCGACACCAAAGCTGCAGGAAATTCGCTCTACACGCGAATATACACTGGGAGAGTCGCTTACTTCCCCCAGATGGTATGTCCTGTGGCTTATTCTGGCACTGAACGTCACGGCAGGAGCCGCACTGATCTCGGTTGCTTCGCCGGTGGCTCAGGACTTCACCAAAGTTGGATCTGCTCTCGCCTCTACTCTGGTGATTACCATCTCGATCTTTAATGGCGCGGGGCGCCTGTTCTGGGGCTGGCTCTCGGATGCCATCGGTCGCCCATTCACCTTCCTGAGCCTGTTTGTGATCCAGATCTTTGCCTTCGCCCTGACGCCCTTTATCGGCAATTTCGCGCTCCTCTTTATACCATTTTCAATCGTTGGCTTGTGCTACGGCGGCGGCTTCGGGACCATGCCAGCTTTCGCGGCAGACTTCTTCGGCCCCAAAAACGCTGGCACGATCTATGGCGCGATGCTGACAGCATGGAGCGCTGGCGGTATTGTTGGTCCCCTGCTTATCGCGAGCATAGACACCAGGACAGCTCTTTTCATTATCGCTGGCATCATGCTGGTAAGCTGCGCCCTGCCGTTGATCGCTCGCGCTCAAGCACGCCAGGAACAGCCTGCGCCAGTCGCTACCGGCGGGAAATAGCATTCTCGCGCCATAATTTGCGTCACCAGGGACATATATCCCTGGTGACCCGCTATCTCCAGCAGGTTCCTCCCCGGCTTTACAGTATTGACGTTAAATTTTGACGCACACCTGCTGGTTTATTCGTAACCTGGCGCTATGGTACAATATAGCCACATTCATACCAGGGAATAAGGTGAGCAAGAAGCGGCGGCGAGACCCCGTCCGGGATATCCCACAAGAAGGAATGCATGCTATGCAAGAACACTCATTATTGCCAGAGGTAGTGCAGACCACGATCTCCGAGGTCATGCAGATAGGCTCTACTGTACAGCCTTTTAGCAAAGAGAGCCTGGAAAAGGCGCCACGCATTCGAGACGCGAAGGTGGTCCACAGCGTCTGCCCGTATTGCGCCGTGGGCTGCGGCCTGAATGTCTACGTCAAAGATGGGAAGGTGATTGATATCGAGGGCAATCCCGATAGCCCCATCAATCATGGAACGCTCTGCCCGAAAGGGTCCGCAACCTTCCAATACACGGTCAATCCCAGCCGCCTGACGCAGGTGCTCTACCGCGCGCCGTACAGCACCCATTGGGAAGTCAAATCACTCGCCTGGGCGATGGAACAGATCGCCCAGCGGGTGAAAAAGACGCGCGACGAGACCTTTGTCGATTATTTGCCCGATGGGCGTGAAGTCAATCATACCCTGGGCATTGCCTCTCTTGGTGGGGCCACGCTCGACGTAGAAGAGAACTATCTGATGAAGAAGTTGCTCACCGGCGGGCTCGGCATCGTCTCCATCGAGAACCAGGCCCGTATATGACACAGCTCTACTGTACCCGGTCTGGGTATAACATTAGGGCGTGGCGGAGCCACGACATTTCCGCAGGATCTCGTTAATAGCGACTGTATCTTAATCATGGGCAGCAATATGGCTGAGGCCCATCCGATTGCTTTTGCCAACGTGGTGAAGGCGAAGGAGCGGGGTGCGAAGGTGATCCATGTCGATCCACACTTCTCGCGCACCTCGGCGCTGGCAAACCTGTATGTGCCGACGCGGGCGGGGTCCGACATCGTCTTCCTGGGTGCGATTATTCGCTACCTGCTGGAGCATAACGCCTATTTCCACGAGTACGTGGTGAATTATACCAACGCGCCCATGCTGATCAGCGCAGACTACAAGGACACGGAAGACCTGGATGGCATCTTCTCGGGCTTCGATCCCGCGACCGATTCTTATCCTGATGTGAGTAGCTGGGACTACCAGCGCGACGAACACGGGCAGCCCAAAACCGATCCGACGCTGCAAGACCCGCAATGCGTCTTCCAGATTATGCGCCGCCACTTCGCGCGCTACACGCCGGAGATGGTTGAGCAGACATGCGGGGTGCCGCGCGAAAAGTGGATGCAGGTGGTGCAGACGCTGATCGAGAATACCGGACGCGAACGCACGACCGCAATCTGCTACGCCGTCGGCTGGACGCAGCAATCGAAGGGTGTGCAAATTATTCGTTCAGCGGCGATTATGCAGCTTCTGCTGGGCAATATCGGGCGTCCCGGCGGTGGCATCATGGCGCTCCGTGGACACGCGTCGATTCAGGGCTCCACGGACGTTCCAACACTCTATGATCTGCTGGCCGGCTATATGCCACAACCAAGCGCGCTCCTACCGCAGCAAACATTAGCCGAATATATCGCAACCTCCGGCCAGAAAACGGGCTGGTGGTCTAACTTCCCAGCCTATATTATGAGCCTGCTCAAAGCCTGGTACGGCGAGGCCATCCACGACGGCGATAGCGACTGCGGCTACTGCTGGCTGCCCAAAACAGTGGGCGACCATTCGCACCTGGTCACCAGCTACGATATGCTGGACGGCAAGATCAAAGGCTACTTCCTCTTTGGGCAGAATCCCGCTGCGGGCAGCACCAATTCGCGCATGCAACGCCAGGCGTTGGAACAACTGGATTGGATGGTCGTGCGCGACCTTTACGAGGTGGAGTCGGCGGCGTTCTGGTATAAAGGACCAAAGGGAGAACCGGTCGATCCGAAGAAGGTCAAGACAGAAGTATTTTTACTGCCAGCCGCAGCCTCGACGGAAAAAGAGGGCAGCTTCACCAATACGCAGCGCCTCTTGCAGTGGCGCGATAAAGCAGTTGACCCGCCCGGCGATGCTCGCTCGGACCTCTGGTTCGTCTACCACCTGGGCAAACGGCTGAAAGAGCTGTACGCGGATAGTAAAGCGCCGAAAGATCGTCCATTGCAGGCGTTGACCTGGGACTATGACGCGACAGAGCCCGATCCGGATTCGCGCATACCGGACGAGCCAGACGCGCTCCTGATCCTGAAAGAAATCAACGGGTACTATGCCCGTCCGCCTGAAGGTTCCGGCGAGTCGCCGGAACGCGTCTATAGCCTGAGAGACGCGCCCCATGTGCCGAACTTCGTTGCCCTCAAAGGCGATGGCAGTACGGCCTGCGGCTCCTGGATCTATAGTGGCGTCTATCCAGAGCCGGGCAACAATCGGGCGGCGTCGCGCATACCCGATGGCTATACGAATTTGCAATGGGGCTTCTCGTGGCCCGCCAACCGGCGCATTCTGTACAATCGCGCCTCGGCTGATCCGCAGGGTCGTCCGTGGTCGGAGCGCAAAAAGTATGTCTGGTGGGACGAGGAGCAGAAAAAATGGACCGGCTATGATATACCAGACTTCCCGGCCAATAAAGCTCCCGACTATACGCCGCCCCCGGGAGCAAAAGGGATGGATGCGATCTCTGGCAGCGATCCTTTTATTATGAAACCGGACGGTCGGGGCTGGCTGTTCGCTCCTAAAGGGCTGAAGGATGGGCCTCTACCGGCGCATTACGAGCCAGCCGAATCGCCGGTGCATAATGCGCTCTACAAGCAGCAGAGTAACCCGGTGGCTCATTACTATCGGGAGCGCAAGGATAACGCTCTTGCGCCTGTTGGGGACGAGCGCTATCCCATTGTCATCACCACCTATCGTCTGACCGAGCATCACCTTAGCGGCCCTATGACGCGCTGGATGCCCTGGCTCAACGCTTTGCAGCCGGAACTTTTCGCCGAGCTCAGTCCCGAACTGGCGAAGGAGCAGCATATCAAGCATGGGGAGCGGATAGTCATCAGCACGCCACGCGGTGAAATCGAGGCGCGGGCAATGGTTACGCGCCGTTTGCGGCCTTTACGGATACAGGGGCGGATGGTTCACCAGATTGGTTTGCCCTTCCACTGGGGCTTCCAGGGGAAGAGCAAGGGCAGCATCACCAATGATCTGGCGCATATGGTGCTGGAGCCAAATGTGAGTATCGAGGAAGCAAAAGCGTTCACCTGCAATGTGCGCCCATTTCAGTATCCTCAAGCGGGTCGTGATAGCCACTAGTTCCCGCTGCCCTTTGGAGGAGAAGTATACCATCGCATCCGACGTTGTCAAGTGGAAATGCAGTAAGGAGTATACAATGGCGATCAAGCCTACAACGCACACTGGCAGGCAACTGGACGTGTTGAAGATAGCACAGGACGTTATCGCGCCCCTGCGTAAGGAGCCGTCGTTGCCGGTTGAGGCCGCGATGGGCTTCTTCACCGATACCAGCCTGTGCATCGGCTGCAAAGCCTGCGAGGTGGCCTGTAAACAGTGGAATCAACTGCCGGCCACCGAACCGGTATGGCGCGGCTCAAGCTACGACAATACCGGTCAGTTGGGCGCGACCACCTGGCGACATGTGCAATTTATCGAACAGATCGGGCGAGAGCGACCAACGACCACCGTCTCGCCTGATCTCCCGCTATTCAACGGCCAGACAAGCGAGGCTAGAGGCAACGGCGCTATTCCCAGTACGCCGCCGGGGACCGCGCTCCCGTTTTTTAGCAGCGACCGCTGGCTGATGCAGAGCGATGTCTGCAAGCACTGCGCCAATGCGCCCTGCCTGGAAGCCTGCCCCACGGGCGCAATCATTCGCACGGAATTCGACACGGTCTACGTGCAGCAGGATATCTGTAACGGCTGCGGCTATTGCATTGTGGCCTGTCCATTCGGCGTCATTGCTCGCGATGAGCAGGGAGATCATACAGCCCATAAATGCACCCTCTGCTACGACCGCTTGAAAGACGATCTGGAGCCAGCCTGCGCCAAAGCCTGCCCGACCGATTCTATCGTCTTCGGCGAAGTTGAACAGCTTAAACAACAGGCGCGGGAGCGCTTAGGAACGTTGCAGCAGCGAGGAGTCAAAGAGGCCAGACTTTACGGAGTTGACGATAACATCCTTGATGGCAGCCTCAACTCGTTCTTTCTCTTGCTGGACGAGCCCGAAGTATACAACCTGCCCAGCAACCCTCAGCGGCCCTCAAACAATGTCGTTCCGGCATCCCTGTGGACGATTCTGGCGGCGGCCATTATGGGCCTGATGGGGATACTTTTTTTCAGAGAGTAGTTTCAATCCAGCAAGCGGGTCGAGCAGAACTATAACTGCTGCCGCATCTCTGAAGAGAGTATATTCATCGCGGTCTGAGGGGTCAATAGCAAATTATAGTAGGGAGTATTTTTGATGAAAGAGCTTATATCGGACGATACGATGGAGCAGCTAGCCGCGCTGACCACGGGCTACACTCCCGAGCCCGAAAAAGAGCTACAGGAGCCAACATATTATGATTATCCTGTGTTGAAGGCTCCTATCTGGCGCTGGGAGATCATCTGGTATTTCTTCTTCGGCGGCCTGGCGGCTGGCTGTTACGTGATTGCCAGCATCGCCGCGCTTTTCGGCTCAAAAGAAGATCGGGCCGTAGTTCGCACCGGCTATTATCTTTCGCTACTGGCTTTACTGCCCTGCCCGCCGCTTTTGATTAAAGACCTGGGACGTCCCGAGCGATTTTTGAATATGTTGCGCATCTTCAAGGTCAAGTCTCCCATGTCGATGGGCGTCTGGGGTCTGGTCAGCTTCTCATTGTTTAGCGGCGCGACGGCGGTCAACCAGGCCGCGCGCGATGGGCTATTGGGCAAATGGTGGGGAGCAAAGTTGCTGGCGAGCATACCGCAGAGGCTACTGGCGATGCCAGGCGCTCTGTTCGGGGTATTTCTGGGCGGCTACACCGGCGTCCTGCTAGCTGCAACAAGCGTCCCGCTCTGGTCGCGTAGCAAACTGCTGGGAGCCATCTTTGTCTCGTCGGCCATCTCTACCAGTTCCGCGCTGATCTCGCTGGTGCTGCGCATCGCTGGCGCGCCTGCCAGAACGCTGCATAAGCTGGAAAATCTGGAATGGATGGCGATGCTGGTCGAGATCGCGGGTCTGCTCGCGTTTTTACGCGGCTCCGGGCGAGCTGCGCGTCCGCTAGTGGGCACGGGTCCGACGGAACAGGGCAAAACCTTCTGGCGCTTCATGTTTGGCGGCGGTCTGGCCTTACCTTTGCTACTCCAGACGCTCACACTGCTGGGGCGACGTCCCGAGAAACGCCACACGGGCCGGGGATTACTGATCTCGCTGCTGGTATTGGTCGGCGGCTACTTCTTGCGCCGCACCATCATCGAAGCCGGGCGCACTTCCAGCCAGGAAGCCCATACAACGTTGTGGAACGCAAAACGCTAATAGAGGAACGAAGGCAAGAGATAAGAACGAGAACGGTCAGGCACGCCTCAGGTTACTGACTGCGCCAGAGAGGGGATGCTAACGTTCGCTCTCTGGCGCTCCCCGCTGCTTTACCTCTGTCGCATCGCCCACCGCTGCATCGCTTCCCAGCGCCTGAACGCGATACGCACAAACTCCAGGCAGCGCTCCTCGATTTGAGCGAGCGAGGTATCAGGCGAGAAGGTAAACGACCAACCGCCCCTATCTTCCACCAGAGACATCTGCCGGACCAGATTCTCGCGTGCAACCGTCCAGACACCACCGAAGCTTAGATCGTGCTGAACGACTGCCACAACCACCTCATCTGCTCTCGCATCTTTCGTTGCGCGGCAGATCACTTCCGCTTTCTCGCGCAGAACCCCTGCCGCTTGCAGCGTGCGAGCGGGCCTCTCCATTGCCTCTTTAGAGATTGTATGCATCATAAAATCCCTTTCAGCTACTGCTGCAACACCTGCGGCGCCAGTATAATATAAGCGCAGAATGTCCTGTTGAATCGCGTCAATGGCCTCTCGCACGGCTGACGTTTTAAAAAACGGCAAAATATCGCCGACGCCCGCTTCATGGGCATCATGGATCAGGGCCAGCGTGACCAGGCGATCACGTTTCTCCTGGGGGTAAGAGTGAAAAGAAGACCAGTAGAGTACCAGGAAAGCGACCGCAAGGGTATGCTGACCAACGTTCCAGCTACCAAATCCCGACACGCTATAAACCCGAGGAATGTTACAGATATTCATCAAGAAGTCGAGGTCGGGATGCTTAGAAACCTGCCCTAGCAGCCCTTGAGGAGTAAAAATCCGCTCGTAGTCAATTGACTCGTCCATCAAGTTTCTGCCTCTCCAGCGGCAACGGCAACAAAGGAGAAGTTTTCAGCTTCTCCTTTGGCTCGGAAAAAAGTCACTCACTCGCTTTTCTCCACGGCAAGCGACCTTCTTCATTATAGCATGTAAAATTCTCAATGGGCCGAGCCATGTGCAGGGCACTTAGCCAGAATCAGATGAATGGCGAGCCGCTTGAGTCCATGACTAGCAGAGTATGACAAGGTTTTACAAAAACATATACTACAATTGTAGAACTTGTCAGACAGGCGCGCTTCAACTTTTCCGCTACTACTTCGTACATGTTTGCGTACAGCGTGAGAAACCACAGCAGTCAACTTTATCCCAAGAGAGCAAAAGAGAGAAGAAAATATGGCAAGTGATATCGGCAATGTTGGCGGCACCGATCCACGAACGAGAACGACCGCGAAGCTTTCGCCGCAGAGCAATACATCAACGACCAATACCAACGAAAACACTCCCACAGGCCCCCAGGCAAGCCAGGATAAGACAGAACAACAGAGCCAGCAGGCACCCGACAGAGTTGATAGCTTGCAACTGACGGTCATTGAGGGCTTCCAGGTTGGACGAGGGGCCGCGCGCATCGATCCCGGCGATATGGCCCTGCTAGGCTGTCAGGCGGGTGACATTGTATTAATCACGGGCGCCCGTACAACGGCGGCAAAGGTGGTGCCCAGCGCGATTGTTGACCGTGGTCAAAAAACCATCCAGATGGATAGCCAGGTACGCCAGAACAGCGCCTCCGGCCTGGGGGAACGCATCACCATTCGCAAGGCGAAGGTGCAAAATGCTGAGAAAATTTCGTTGTTGCCCCTGAGCGGTGGCGCTCCCATCCAGGAGAGCGATCTCCAGTACATCGCCCGTTACATGGTCGGGCTGCCCGTGGCGATTGGCGATCTCTTGCGTATCGGCACGCCCGGTACGACGCCGCGCGAGTTTCTGATCATCGGCACAACGCCCGCTACGCCGAGCTATACCATTCGCAGGCAGACAACGGGCCAGCTTCCTATCGAGGAGCCACTGATCCCGGAGACCGATACCGAGGCCGTGCTGGTTCACGCTAAAACCGTTGTGCGAGCGCAGGTACGAGGCGCAACCAACAACACCCCGGGGCGCGTAAGCTACGAGGATATTGGCGGATTAGGCAAGGAACTTCAGCGCATCCGCGAAATGATCGAGTTGCCGCTGAAATATCCCGCCGTATTTGATCGTCTGGGTGTCGAACCCCCCAAAGGCGTCCTGCTCTACGGCCCGCCGGGAACCGGCAAGACGCTGATCGCGCGCGTGGTGGCGGCAGAGAGCAACTCGGCTTTTTTCGTGATCAACGGCCCCGAAATTATCAATAAGTTCTACGGGGAGAGCGAATCGCGCCTGCGAGCCGTTTTCCAGGACGCGCAGAGGCGCGCGCCCAGCATCATCTTTATTGACGAACTGGATGCCCTCGCGCCCAAACGTGCGGAAACCGGCGGCGAGGTCGAGCGGCGCATCGTCGGTCAGTTACTGGCATTGATGGATGGTCTGGCCTCGCGTGGTCAGGTGGTGCTGATCGGCGCAACCAACCAGCCCAACGCACTCGACCCGGCTATACGCCGCCCTGGGCGCTTTGATCGCGAGATATCATTGCGCGTACCTGATGTGCGTGGACGTCAGGAGATATTGCACATTCATAGCCGGGACGCTGCTCTGGCTAACGACGTTGACCTGGCGCGGCTGGCCCAGTTGACCCCCGGCTTCGTCGGAGCCGACCTGGAGGCACTCTGCCGCGAGGCTGCCATGATCGCATTACGGCGAGTTCTGCCGCACATCGACTATCAGCGCGGCTACATCCCCTACGAAACGCTGGTCAACCTCAACATCACAATGGCGGATTTCCAGGCGGCATTGCGAGAAATCGAGCCTTCAACCACGCGAGAAGTCTACGTCGAGGTGAGCGAGACTTCCTGGGATGATATCGGCGGCCTGCAAGATGTTAAAAATGCGCTGACAGAAGGGGTTGAATGGCCCCTCCGCTTCCCAGAGATTTACGCCAACGCGAAGGTCGAACCGCCGCGCGGCGTACTCTTCTCGGGACCGCCCGGATCTGGTAAAACCCTGATCGCCCGCGCCCTGGCGAATCAGTGCGAGGCCAGCTTCATCTCCATCAAAGGGCCAGAGCTGCTTTCCAAATGGGTTGGTGAGTCGGAGAAAGGGATACGCGAGATTTTTCGTCGCGCAAAGCAGGCTGCTCCCTGCCTCGTCTTCTTCGACGAGATCGATTCGCTGGCCCCACGGCGGGGCGGCAGCAACGATGGCAATGTGGGCGATAGAGTGATAGCGCAGCTCCTGACCGAGATGGATGGCATCGAAGGGCGCGAAGGGGTAATCGTACTGGCCGCCACCAATCGACCGGAACTGATCGATACGGCCTTGCTCCGTCCAGGACGCTTTGACCTGATCGTTGAATTGCAATATCCTGACGAGCGGGGGCGCGAGGACATTTTCGCGATCCACCTGCAAGGCAGACCGGTTGCGCCGAATGTGACGGTAGAAGAATTAGCCAGATTGACTCCGGGCCGTAGCGGAGCCGATATCGAGGCCATCTGCCGCCGTGCCGCTCTACTGGCATTACGCGACTGGATCACCCCCAAGCTCAGTCTGGGCCAGGTTCAGGTGACAGAGCAGACCTCTTTAGAGGGCCAGGAAGGCGCAGTAGCAACGTCTGATGCAGACAACCAACCTGCCACAGCAACCACGATGGAGAGCGCAGACCACACCGGCCCCCAGGTACCAGCGGGACGCTTCCAGATTCGTGCAGAGCACTTCGCTCGTGCCATCGATGAACAGCGAGACCGATACGCCGTTCAGGAGATGGCAGAGGAGCGGCGCGCGCGTGAAGAACGGGGACGGCAGCGACTACTGGAAATGGCCGCAGGCCGCGATAAAGAAAGCAAGCCACCACTGCGGGGCTTCCGTCTCTGGCTGGCACGGCTGTTTGGTTTAGTCTAAAGCAAAAGTAGCGGGACGTTCGTCAACGTCCCACTTTTATTATAAACGGAAAGTACGTCATTTGGGAAATGCTTTCTTATGCTAAAACTCATACTTGCACATATAAGACATACAGTAATGCACGTTTGCAGAGCTTTTGCTCTTTGCCAGTACCATGCACTTACAAAATATAGGCAACTATGATATAATAAATAACGGAGAGAGTCCTAAGCAGCGAAGGGAGGCTACAATGTCAGATGTCTATGACAACTCCTCTTCCGTCTCCCGTAAGCAAGTGACAGAGTTGTACTTGAAAGCCATACGGTTGATCGACGAGCGAGTGGCCCCATATCTGGGAAAAGCGACCACCCGTGCTCTGGTACAGGGGGCTGCCAGACGAGTGACTAACGAGTACCCATTCCTTCATTGTCTGATTAAGCAACCCTATACCGATTTAGAGCCATCAATCATTCAGGAGCATCTTTCCGGCATCACAGCAGCGGAACTGACCACCGGGCTTAACGCGCTTTTGGACGAGTGTTTCGCCGGATTGCGAGAACTTACCGGGGATTTGATCGTGCCTCCTTTACACCAGGAGGTCGCCGACCAGTTGAGGCAGCTACAATAACTAAAGGAGCATCATGGAGAGTAGCGTACAGTCAGAGTCACAAATCCGAGATGGCACGCACCGCTCTCCGAGGGTATACAGCGGAGACCACCTTCCTGCGATACGCCGCGAACTGGAGTATATCAACAGGATTGGCAAGCGGTTTGTAGCCGCGATTGATCGCTTCCAGGTTCACCGCGCTCTCTTAGCGGCTCTACAAGAGCTTTATAGCTTCTCCGCCTGTTGTATTCTTCTCAAAAGTGATCCATACGAACTGTTCATTATTCCTTGTTACCCCCTTGATGCCGCTTTTTTAGAGAGCATGATCCTGCGCATCGCCAGCGCCGCCAGCGCGATTGATTTTCCAGCTATTGATGTCTCTCAGCTTACCCGAACAGCCTACTTTGACGCTCCAGACGAACTGGCTCAGACGCGAACTCCGGGCAGTAGCATCAGCACCCAGATCGGGGCGTGCTTAAACATTCCTTTGACGGTTGAGAATCGCATCATCGGTATGTTGAGCCTGTTCGATGAGGAGCCGGGCATGTTTGACGCGGAACTGCTGCAAACAAGCACAATGATCGCCGACTATGCGGCGGTCGCCCTGGAAAACGTGCGCCTGAGGGAGCGCGAGAATGCGCTGTGGCGGGACGCTGAGCTTGAACGCCAGCGGCTGGAGCTGATTATCCGCAGCATGGCTGAGGGGCTATTGATCACCGATGCACGCGGCGCCATTAAGTCACTCAACAACTCGGCGCAGCAATTGCTGGCGCAGGCGCAGATTGATTTTACGCCCGATATCCCATTACACCAGTTAGCCGAGATGAGCAGCGTCCCCTGGCTTCCCCGGTTGACGGAGATCATCGATATGGCGTTGCGGGGCAAAACCGTCACCAATCAGGAGTTGGTGGCAGGCTTGAGCAGCGAGGCAGGTGAGACGGTGGCGCTTACGCTCAGTATCAGCGCGGCCCCCCTTCACGATGCCAGCGGCACATCGCGCCCAATCGGCGTGGTGGCAGTGCTGAACGACGTGACCTCGAACAAACAGGTCGAGCGTATGAAAGACGAGTTTGTTTCCGTGGTTTCGCACGAATTGCGCACTCCGCTAACGGCGATCAAAGGCTACACCCAACACCTGGTACGCCGCATCGAACGGCGTATACGCAAGCTCCACACCACACAGACGCCGCCCGCATCGAACGGAGAGCTTCCTGAAAGCTACGACCTGCGCAGCCTGAACATCGTACAAAGCCAGACGGAACATCTGGAGCGCCTGGTCAACGATCTGCTCGATCTTTCGCAGGTCCAATGGGGCCAGCTAAAACTGAACTACACCACTTTTTATCTCGCCGACGTGTTGGCTGAGCATGTACGCTCGGCACAGGCCAGCGCCGAACAACACAGGATTCGTCTCGATATTCAGGTAGCGAGCTCAAAGATTACCGCCGATAGCGTGCGTATAGGCCAGGTCATCGGCAATATCCTGGATAATGCGGTCAAGTACTCTCCCCACGGTGGTCAGGTCATTGTACGTTTGACGGAGCAGGACGGGGATTACCTGGTAAGCGTTCTTGATGAAGGAGTAGGGGTCAGTCCAGAACATTATGCTCACATCTTCGAGCGTTTCTATCGGGTACATAATACAGCCAGCCACCAGTATACGGGGATCGGGCTGGGCCTTTATGTTGCCAAAGCCATCATCGACGGGCACGGGGGGCGCATCTGGTTCACCAGCAACCAGGGCATCGGCAGCACCTTCCACTTCACCCTCCCACATACTCCACAAGACAAAGCGCCAGAAGACGCATCAGGCAATGTTTAAGAGTCATACATAGCGATCCAGGTAATCAGGTCCGTAACGTGTGCAGCAGATCGCTGGGGCTGAAGCCGAAATGGTCAAGGAGATAGGAATAGCCAAAGGGCGTAAAGTGAATTCTCGCCCAGGTTGCGCGCAAATTCTGGATAGTACGTAAGATGCGCACCTCACCCCAGAGGGGATGACGTAAATCGCTCAAGGCATTGACCAGGTCGCCTGTACTTGTCAGGAGCACGCCGCAAGAGACTACCAGGATCTGAACAAAGAGATTATGCGAAAGAGTTACAGGACTGAGGGACGTGAATAAGCCAATGTAGAGGACCATCCCTGATACGATGGCGGGACAGAGGAGATCAAGCCAGATATACAGGACCGAGGGTTCATGCAAAAACAGGATCGTCACTCCCAGCGGGCCAATTGCCCAGCCCACCAGGGGACCATGTCGGAAGAGGGTAACCAGCAAATGCGCGCACCTGAAGAGAGCCAACCAGAGCACTACAAAAACTACTAACCCCAGATAGCTGTTCACATGGAAGCTGGTAAGCGTATGTGGCATGGACAATCTCCTCACACTCCTGCTTCTAATCAATGTATAGAAGCAATCCCTAATACATTCCCACTTGACATCTTCGGGTTTGATGCTATACTTCTCCTCAAGGGAGGCGGCAGGAGCAGCGGCTAGCTCGACCCGCTTGAGGATACTGAAACTGATTATATTATAAGCCAACGATAGCTCTCCGCGCAATTATCACGGCCATAATCTGGAACTATATTTGTTCCAGTTGCCACCCTCCTTCGCCGACCAGGGGTACAAAAACGCAATTGCCCAGAGAGCGAGAGCGCATACCCCAGGGCACGCGTTGGATGAGCCGCAGTTCTTGCCGCTCCTGTCCTCCTATAGGGATAACCATCTGACCCCACATGACCATTTGTCCCAACAATTGCGGCGGTACATTGGGCGCGGCTGCTGTGACCAGGATACGATCATACGGCGCATGCTCAGGCCAACCCAATGAGCCATCGCCGATAATCAGTGAGACATTCTGCATACCCAGCCGAACAAGGTGGGTCGCCGCCAGAAAGGAAAGCTGGTAATGCCGCTCGACGCTATAGACAGAAGCCGCCAGGCGCGCTAAAATGGCCGTCTGATAGCCCGAGCCCGTTCCAACCTCCAGCACACGTTCACGCCCCGAAAGGGCCAGCGCCTGAGTCATTACAGCCACCATGAGAGGCTGAGAGATAGTTTGTCCCATAGCAATAGGCAAAGCGCGATTATCATATGCCAGGTAGTGGAGGTCCTCCGGGAGAAACTGCTCCCGTGGCACACTGGCAATCGCGCCCAGCACTCGTGGGTCTTGAACGCCTGAGCTGTAGAGTAACGCAATGAGTTGTCGCTTCTGAGCTATCAAATCAGGATTCATTTGGAGCGCGGAACACTTTAAAGGACGTTTACGGGGGAAAGATAACCAACGAGAAGTACTTGAAAACAAGAGTGGGAGGAACGTTGAGTGCCGTTCCTCCCACGTACTGCCAGGTGGGCGCTACTGGGATCGAACCAGTGGCCTCTTCGGTGTGAACGAAGCGCTCTCCCGCTGAGCTAAGCGCCCAAACTCATAGGACTGCTGCCCCTATCAATGACAGGAGCAACTATAGCATTAGCCATAAAAATTGTCAAGCATTTTGACACGCTTTTCTCATCATCTTCTTCCTCAAGGCTGTGTAGCGGTCCTTCCTGTGCTAAAAAACCACATAGATTCTTACCTGGAATGACACTTCTTACGCAGGAGACTCGTGTTACAAAGGAAGAAAGAGATAAACCTTTTAGAAAAGGGGGATGGAGAATAATGCAAAATTCCACGCTCAAAAAATCTTTTACCAAGTGGGTCGTTGGCGTGGTAATATTGCCTGCGGTGGTACTGATGTTGCGCAAGCGCATCTTTGAATTTATCGATGAGCATATGTAATAGCCTTTCTGGCGTGAGTACCAGGACCCGCTATATGATATACTGAAGGACAGAAATAATACGATGTTCTTCAGGAGATAGGTTTATGGAAGATAAGAGCTCAAGTACTAGCGTCTCGGCAGAGCAGGTTGCCGTCGAGCAAAAAACCGCGACTCCAGAAAAAGCGAGCACAGAACATAGAGAGGCTTATGGGACAGCGAAAACCGAGAACCTGCGCGATTCTGGCCTCTGGCGTATTTTATTGCCAGCCGTTGTCGTGCTATGCTGCCTGGCCCTGTTCGCCATTCCGCTGATCATTCTAGTTCCCCTTTTGACCGGCTCCATCCAGGCCCTTAGCGCGGGCAATGCAGCCGAATCTCAGCTTCTATGGGTGTGGGTTACGATGATCGTCATCGAAGTGGTAGTTGCCATATTTATTATTCGCGGCCTCCTGAAAATATTTTTGACCCAGGCGGGGAATTATGGCACCTAACGCAGGCAGACACTGCCGTTAGTCGCGCTTGGCGGTCACAAAGCTGAGAAAGACAGATAATGGCGCTCCCTGGCCGACACGCCAAAATTTTACAACGCGGGATGCGTCCCGCGTTGTATTGTTATTTTAGCGGTTTCAGATGCTTTTGTGGGCCACACCCTCCAGCGAGAGCAGCCAGGACTTAGTGGGCAAACCTCCACCATAGCCGGTGAGTTTACCATTGCTACCTATCACCCGATGACAGGGAACGATGATGGCGATGGGATTGGCGCCATTGGCCGCGCCAACGGCCCGCGCTGCCGTGGGGCATCCTATCATATGCGCGATCTCGCCATAGCTACGCGTCTCGCCATAAGGAATTTGGCATAACTCTTGCCAGACACGAAGCTGGAATGGCGTTCCTTGCAGATCTAAAGGGCAGGAGAACCGGATGCGTTCCCCGGTGAAATAGCGCTTCAACTCCTCTATAGCCAGTTGTAACGGTGCAACCTCCTCGCCCCTTACCACTCGATCTATTTGTAGCCAGTGTTTGGTTCTATACAATCCTTCATCAATTGCCGCGCCGGGGGTTCCAGTCCAACAAACGCCCGCCTCCGTTGCCATCACCACGCACTCCCCCAGAGGACTGGGAACGCTACTCCAGTAAAGCAGCTGGGCCTTTTGGCGTACTGCAAGCATTACCGACTCCTTGTTGTACACATGCTCTTTGCAAAGAGTGTAACACGGTCCCCCCGGTAGCGCAAGGGCCGAAAAGCTATGTTACAATGATCGTAGCAGTCATCGTTGGATGCAGCGCACAGTGATACTTGTAGGTCCCGGGTTTGGTAAATTTGTAGGTAAAAGTAAAACCGGCCTCAATTGGATCGTTTAGCCCTGAATTGAACATACCTGTATCGCTCGTGATGGTATGAGGGGTGGTGGTTCGATTTGTCCAGATCACGGTCGTGCCGACCGAGATATTCAGAGTGACAGGATTAAACGAAAATGTATACCCGCCAGGAGTGATCATACTCACCGTTGCCGTCGGCCCCGTTGGAGTCGGCACAGGCACAGGGGTTGATGGACCTCCTCCGATATTGCCCGAAGAAGTAGCCGTCGCTGTAGCGCCTGCTACCGGAGGCGTCGTGCTACTACCTTTCCCACAGGCAGCAAGAAGGGCTAACAGGCTGAACGCTATCATCCCCAGGCGGGCAGCCTGTTTCAGAGCATAGAAGTTGAACCGGTTTCCAGACATACCATGCTTCTTTCTGCAAAATACAAAAAGTACGGAAAGAATAAAAACCTCTCTTGGAGATACGATTTGCAGTTACATGTTATATGTGTGGACCGGAATAATCCATAAAGACGCCTCTCAGTAGTAATATCAGGCTATCTCGACAGGCTACGTCACAATGATCGTCCCGACCATCATTTCTGGATGAAGCGCACAATGATATTTGTACGTCCCGGGTTTGGTAAATTTGAAACTGAAGGTCATGCCCGCTGTAATCGGATTAGCCGTTCCCGAATCAAAGCTTTTGCCATCATCGCTGGTGACTGTATGGGAAATACTGGTCCGATTCGTCCAGACCACGGTGGTGCCCACTGAAATAGTAACCGTCTGAGGAGCAAAAAACAGCGTATAGGCCCCGCTCCGCGACATACTAACGTTTACTACCTGGCCTGTTGGGGCTGAGGTCGGCGTAGGCGCAACCGTCGGTGTGGGCGTGGGCGTGGCCGTAGGGGCCGCTACGGTGGGAGTCGTTCCTCCGGCAGTGGTCGTGCCACCATTGCTCCCACAGGCGGCGAGCAAGACCGACAGGCTGACCACGATTGCTCCCAGGCGGATCAACTTTTTCAGCCAGGAGACGTTGCAGCGATTGCTAGACATAGCATACTTCTTTCTATCACATACAAAAAGTACGAAAAGCCTATTAAAAGCCTCTATTGAGAAGTACGATTTCCCGTTACATTCACCATATTCGGCCTGCAATGCCCTATAAACGTGCTCCTAAGTAGTAATATCAGGCTACTCCCCAGCATTTTTAGTAATTTGTGCTCAAAAACGCTTGACTTTTGCAAAACGAGTGAGTACACTCAATACCAGTTAGCAAGCATAGCGCTGGTTTGTTCGTACCGCTTAGTTTTACAGGAGGTGAGTCCTATGCAGCATGTACTTCCAGACAAAGTGCCTTGTGTCCGAAATAATGGGGCTCATCTGTCCGGTTACAGCGGAACATAGTAAACTATCAGGCAGCATGAATAAATGCTGGAGCTTAGATGAATATGTGCCAAAGGACGATTGATCGCTTCCCACTTCCCTCACAATGCACAAACACCCCCCACGATGAAGACACTTCACGTATAGAGAAAGTAGCATGATTTACCCATTACTTGTGTTTCCCTATACAAAGGGTTGGCATAGAGTGTGTCTCTACCAAAACAACTTTGCAAGAAAGGCTTGATCAACTTGCTTAGCCCGTTACTTCCCTGTCTAAGGAAGCAAACAGCTATGACCTCAATCTCAAAGGAGAGGAGGTGATAGCATGAGAGGAAAGATTCGCGATAAACGCCAGGCCAACAAACGCGATACGATGAAGCGCGAGGTCGCTGAACGTCGCCGCCCATACAAGCGTGATACTCGCTCGGTATTATTGCTCAGTCGGCAGATTGAGGAGGAGCAGGAAGATTACACGCTGGACGATGACCAGGAGACCGATTCTCAGCCTAAAAAGTAGGGGCGTCAGTGACGCCCCTACCATTGGTTGCTCTCACATGCATCTCCACTTGACTTCTTAGGATGCGATATGTATACTCACTCTCTAAAGCGGCGGGAGTCACTGTTCACTCTCGATCCGCTTGAGGATACTGAAATGAGGATACTGAAAATCACGGGATATTGACCTTAGGGAACATCCTGCGCGCGATCACCAGCCGCTGAACCTGGGCGGTGCCCTCAAAGATATCGAAGACTTTGGCGTCACGGAACCATTTATTGATAAATTGTTTGGTTTCGGAGTTTTCGCCAGGGGCGGTAATCCGTACAGCCGCCGCCGTTACCTTCATGACGAGCTGGCCCGCATAGGCTTTACACATCGACGCCTCTTTCGAGTTGGGGATGCGCTGGTCCGCCATCCAGGCCGCGCGCCAAACGAGATAGCGGGCCATTTGCAGTTCTTGCCTGAGTTCTTCCAGCTCGTCGTTGATCTCTCGTAGCTTGTGCGCCGGATATCCCCTGGGCAACTCTTCTTTGAGCCACTGGCAGGTGGCTTCGTGCGCCGCGCGCGCAATGCCCAGCGCCAGCGAGCCAACGGAGGGACGCGTGGCATCCAACGTACCCATCGCGGCTTTAAAGCCTGCCTTCGAGCTTCTCTCACGACCAGCCAGCAAATTATCTTTGGGGATACGGCAGTTCTCAAAGATCAACTCTGCCGTCTGCGAGGCGCGCAACCCCATTTTTTCTTCGATCCGCCCGACGATAAAGCCTGGCGTCCCCTTAGGCACAACAAAAGGACGAATGCCCTCGCGCCCCAGGCTCTTATCAACGGTGGCAAAGGTGACGACCAGATCGGCACGCGCGCCGTTGGTGATATAGTGCTTATGTCCGTTGATTACCCATTCGTCCCCATCCAGCGCAGCGGTCGTGGACATGCCCGCCACATCGGAACCGATGCCGGGCTCGGTCAAGGCCAGCGCGCCCCAGTGGAGCTTCCCATCCATGTATGGAGCCAGAAATCTGGCCTGCTGTTCGGGCGATCCCTGCGAAAGAATGGGAGGGGCCGCCAGGCCGGGGCCGGGGATGGCGGTCGAAAGGGCTGCATCGCCCCAGGCCATCTCTTCCTGCGAGAGCACCCCAAGCACAGCCTGCTGCCGTCCTTCTTCCTGCGCCTCCATCCGGCGCGCCTGACCAGCAGAGCCAGCCCAGAAACGCTGCTGCATATTCAGAAAGAACGATTCGGGAATCTTCTCCGTGCGATCACATTCTAACGAGATAGGCCGCATCTCTTCGAGGGCGACCTGATGAGCATAGGCGCGAAACTCTTCTTGCGCTTTGCTGAGAGTGAAGTTTATCATTGTGCTACTCCATTGCGGCGGCGTTACGCATCCACATCTCGACAGGGTGGTCCTGCATAAAGCCAGCGCCTCCCATGATCTGAACAGCATCGATTGTGGCCGATTGCGCGATCTTGATGGCCTGGAACTGGGCTGCCTCGGCATCGCGCGTCAGCGTCTCAAGCTCAACGCTCCGGTCCCAATCAGCCGCCGCGCTCCACACCAGGAGGCGAACACCGTCCAGCTTCATGGCGATTTCGGCAATCATAAAGGCAATGCCCTGATAGGAGACGATAGGGCGTCCGAAGGCGATACGCTCCTCTGCGTAGCTGCCCGCGTATTCGAGCGCGGCTCGCGCTGTACCGCAGGCAACGGCAGCTCGCAAAAGCGCATAGAGCGCGGCAGCCCGCACGATTCCTGCATTGCCCGGCTCGCCCAGCAGCGCCGACGCAGGTACCACAGCGTTCTCAAAGACGTATGATGCACTCGGAGCCGCGATCAGCCCTAGCTTCTGTACATCCTCCACCACGCGTACCCCTGCCAACTGGTCCGGGAGCACGAAGCCGCACAGCTCGTTGCTTCCTTCAAGACGAGCCAACACGACGCAAGGACGAGATTTGCCTCCATGAATCACGTCGCGCTTGGTGCCATTGAGCACATACTGATCGCCATCGCGGCGCGCAGTCGTGCTGATATCGGCCAGCGAGTAACCACCGGTGCGCTCGGCGTAGGCCAGGCTTCCTCGCTCCGTCGAGCCATCACGCCCATTGCAGAAGGGGAAGATATACTGCTCTTGCTGGCTTGCGTTGCCCGCCAGGGAAACGGCGACCGGCCCCATGATCGAGCCGATAACGTTCATCGCCAGGCTCGCGTCACCAAAGCCGAGTTCTTCGGCAATGAGCGTATAGGCAACAGCCTCGATATTGCCATTGCCTCCATAATCTTCGGGGAAGGGCGTCGTCAGGCCCGTTTGAGCGAGGGTCTCCATTAGCACGGATGAGATATCGCCGCTCTTCTCGGCTGCGCGTGCCTGTGGACGCAACTGTTCAGTTGCCAGGCTGTGCGCCAGGCGACGTATCTCTTCTTGCTCTTCAGTCGGAGAGAAATTGAGCATGAACCAGATCCTTTCGCCACTTAACTATTAGTAGCATCAGTAGCAATAAAATAGGAGAACGGTGTTGTTTGTTTCCCTATTGTACGTAATATAGCAGAGCAAGTGCAAGGGACGTCTCCATCATTGTAGAGACCAGCTTTAGCGCGTCCGCTTTAGCGCTCGTCCTCCATCCGAGTTTGGCGCACTAACTTTGTCCACATCATGAAAAACACTGGTGCCAAGCCAAATGTTACCAACGCTTTTTTTGAACCACGATGCCCCCTCACAATCTTTACAGGGCATATTGGGAGAAGATCGCTGTAATAAGCTGCTGAGGAGGTAGGCGAGGGAGAGGAAGACGCTAAAGCGGACGCGCTAAAGCTGGTCTCTACGAAAGGGGTATGGTATCTTTCCCCTTTGAATAGATTTGGTATAAAGTGCCGGACAGTCGCTAGCTGTCCGGCACGTCTAAGAAGCGTGGCAAGCTATTAGTCAGCAGGCTCGCGTTTAAATGTACCGATTGTGCTGGTCGCGCCGACGACATCATTGGAGATGGCTTGTAGCAGCGCCTCAAAGGTAAGAGCATTGCCCTGGATATGTGATACGGAAAGGGCATAGACGGTGAAAATATAGTGATGGATCTGCCCGGTCGGTGGGGGACAGGGGCCGTCATAGCCGGTCAGGCCAAAACTATTGGTTCCCTGAGTGAAAGTATTATGCCCGTTAATTGATCGCGTCTGCGCCGGAATATTATAGACGATCCAGTGATGGAAGCCGCCAGCAACCGGAGCATCCACATCGTTCATGGTCAACGCAAAGCCCATTGTACCTGCCGGAACTCCTCTCCAGTCAAGCGTTGGCGCGATATTTTTGCCATTACAGCCAAAACCGACGCCGAATTCGGCAGTACGCGGCAGCGGACCATCCTCACGAAAATCAGGGCTGGTCACGGTGAATGGATGAGAACCGTTAGCGGTCGCCGCCACATGAGCTCCCTTTGCCAGCGAAACCAGAGGCGAGAAGGCGATGAGGCTGAGCACCAGCAACCCTACTCCCAGCCCGACTATCACAAGGCGTTTCCCGGAAAGTTTTTCCATAAGGTTTTTACGCATGTCAGTATCCTTTCTCCATTTCTGTGTTACACATACCAGATGTAGAAGTGAATTCCTCATAGATTATAACACAGCAGGAATTTTTATTGCTCATGTGTAGATAAAAGTTATGGGGATATCAGATCCCTATCTTCGACGCCACTTACTTAGCATAATTGAGGCCCAATGGTCAAAACTAACCACTGGGCCTCAATTGATATTCGGCTTACTTTGTTCTGCTACTTAGCCTACGGAGCTGCAGAAGCGGGTTCCTTTGTTTGTACCTGGATGCGCTTTGATTGCTGCGCCTGAGCTTTCGGAATCTCGAGTTTCAGCACCCCATGCTCGTAGGTGGCCTGGACCTTGTCAGGGTCAATGTTGCCCGGCAGAGTGATTTCGCGGCTCATCTCGCCTTCGTAGCGCTCTTGCCGGACATATCGCCCTTCCTGCTCCTTCTTCTCCTCGCGCTTTTGGCTGGCGCGAATGGTCAGAGTATCGCCCATAGCCGTGATTTCAATATTTTCCGGCTTCATCCCCGGCAAGGCCGCCTCCACAACATAGTTGTTATCGTTCTCGGAGATGTCTATAGGAAACATTCTCCCGCTTGGGAACGAGAAAGGACCCGACATAATAAAACTATCCTCAAACAGCCTTTCCATCGCGTCGCGTAGACGCATCCAGGGCTCTTGATCTCTTCTCATGAGCTGCATAGCTGTGCTCCTTTCTTGTTCGTTGTATTACGTTGCTACCGATGACACGAAACATCAATGCCTTTCGTTACTGCATTACAGGAGCATACTGCTATTTTTTTGCGCGGTGACGAACCAGGAGCGAGGGATGTCAGCCATGTCACGCGACAGCACGGGATAGGGCCAGCGTCCATAGTTGGCCTCCTTCTCACCAGGCTGGACTATCGTGGCTTCCCAGCCCATCGGGCGCAGGAACTCTTCCGGCTCGTCTATTGTACCAAACCACGGCACACCCGCATCCGCCAGCGCCTGGACAAATTGCCGCGTCCACTGGGAAGTGAGCATGGCGCTGTTGATGGTGTCAAAGCCCAGCCAGCTCCCAGGCGCCGCCAGACCGCTTATGTCATTGAAGATACGCGTAATGTTTTCGTTAGGGAGATAGTGAAGAAAGCCTTCCAGCAGCCACGCGGAAGGCTGTTGTACATCAAAGCCTGCTTTGACCAGATGATCGGTCCAGGAACCGGTAAGGTCCACCTCGACTACATGCCGCTCACAGGCCGCTTGCGCTCCGGCAGCACTGAGCACCTGTTTTTTGTACCGCAAAACCTCAGGCTGATCGAGCTCGAAGAGCTGCGTCTGTTCGGGCCAGTGGAGACGATACGCGCGCGTATCCAGACCTGCCGCCATCAAAACGACCTGCCGGATTTGATGCTCGTTCGTCACCCGTTGCAGGAAATCATCGAAAAAGCGTGTACGGATAGTAATCGAAGCGCCATTATCGCCCGAACGGTGTTCAACCCACTCCTCGCCCTCTGGACCCGCTAAAGCCGCAGCCCAGGGATCATTATAGAGGCGATCCTCACGCCGACTCTCTCTGGCACGCACGCCAGCGGTCCAACGCGAGGTCGCGCCCAGTAAACTATCATGCGTAGTCTTATCAGTCATACAACATTACCTCTACTGCTTCTAGAAATAATTCTGAATTTGTCTTCAGCAATAAACAATCCTGCTTATTTCTACGAAGCAATATTGGTAAAGTCGCATCTCTCCCACTTCAGGATGTGGGCAACATCAGTTCACCTGTCTGTTCTTATCAGCCCAATACTTTTCACGCAGCTCGCGCTTGAGAATCTTGCCCGCGCCGCTTTTGGGCAGAGGCTCATCAAGAAATTCGACGCTGCGCGGCACTTTATATCCTGCGATAAGCGTACGGGCATGGGCAATTAATTCTTCGTCAGTCACGCTCATACCAGGCTTGCAGACGACGACGGCATGCACGGACTCGCCCCAGTTTTCAGCCGGGATGCCGATGACGGCTGCTTCCAGCACGGCGGGATGGGTGTAGAGGGCGTTCTCGACTTCGACGGAATAGACATTTTCACCGCCGGAGATGATCATATCCTTTGCTCTATCGATGATGAAAATGTAGTTTTCCTCATCGACGGTCGCCAGGTCGCCGGTATGCATCCAGCCATCGACAATAGCGTCGGCAGTCGCTTCCGGCATGCGCCAGTAGCCCATCATGATATTGGGTCCGCGCGCGATGATTTCGCCGATCTCGCCCGGCCTGACATCCTCTCCCTGAGCATTGACGACGCGCACCTCGACGCCCAGCGCCTCTTTGCCACAGGAGGCGAGGCGGCGCACCTGCTCAGGCGTGCCATCGACGATATGATCATAGGTATCCAGCCCGGTGAGTAGAGGGGCCGTTTCAGTCATGCCATAGCCCTGCGCGAAGATCTGGCCCCATTTTTGCAGCCCTTGCTTGAGCAGTTCGACCGGCATGGGAGAGGCGCCGTAGGTCAGGCGGCGCAGACTGGAGACATCATAGTTGTCAACATCGGGATGGTTGAGCACCATATTGACCATCGTCGGGACGAGCAGCGCAATCGTCACTTTCTCCGCCTGGATCGTCCGCAAGACATGGAGGGGGTGGAACATGGGGATGAAGACGTGGCGAGCGCCAACCATTGTGATAGCGAAGGCCGAGCCAATATCAGCCAGGTGGAACATTGGCGCGCTATGCAGGTACACGTCGCGATCAGTATAGCTGGTCGCCATAATCACATTCATGGCGTTGGACATGACGTTTTTATGGGACAGCATGACGCCTTTGGCGCGTCCAGTGGTGCCGCCCGTGTAGTAGAGGCCGGAGAGATCATCGTCCTCCATCATTTGATCGGCGCTCTCTGGTCTTTGCGAGCCACGCGCCAGCAACTGCTCGTAATTTTCCATCCCTTCCGGCGTCTCATCGCCGCAGTAAATAATATGCTGCACTGAGGGAAAGGTGTCGCGTCCGACAGAGTAGGGAGCAAAGGTCTTATCAACGATCAGCGCCTGGGATTCGCTATCATTGAGGATAAACACGATTTCCGGTCGGGCCAGGCGAATATTGAGCGGCACAATCACGGCTCCCATGCGCGCACAGGCATAGTACAACTCAAGGTAGCGGTGACAGTTGAGCATCAGGACGGCAACGCGGTCCCCACGCTGTATGCCTAAAGACGTGAGGCCGCGCGCAAGATGGTCGGTGCGCCGCTCAAAATCATTCCAGGTATGACGCGTCTCCCCGCAGGTGATAGCTTCGCGATTGCCAAAAACTCTTTTTGCATGGGCCAGCCCTTGCGCGATATTCATCGTCGTCCCTCCTTATATTTTTTAATGTGGCTCATCAGGCCGGAGCAGGTCATTATGTGTGTGATGGCGAATCGAAAGGGATTTTTTGCTTGATGGCTTTGAGCGCGTCGGCTACAGTACGGGAAACTTGCTGCAAGGGTAGACGCTTAATACGATGGGTCAGGGCCATTGGTGCAATAGTATAGACATGTTCGGGAGTAACTTCGCGCTCGCCGAGATAGGCAGCATAGGTCTGAGCGGTGCGCCGCATGACGATATCGCCGCGATGTCCGTCTACGTCCAGTTCAATATTAATCATGGCAATCAGTTCGGCGATATGACGTGGGACGGCTACCTGGCGCTCTAACCAGGAGGCACGCACAATGCGGTCACGCAGTTCCTGTTCAGCAGAGGCATATTCGGCCAGCATCGCTGCCGGGTCCGCTTCAAAGCGCTCACGCAATTCGACGATCTCGACGCGCTGGCGAATATCGTGAATGGAGGTGATATCGACGCAGAGTCCGAAGCGGTCGGTCAGTTGCGGGCGCAGTTCTCCCTCTTCCGGGTTCATCGTTCCCACGAGCATAAAACGCGCCGGATGGCTGAACGAGACGCCCTCGCGCTCTACGATGTTGACGCCCATCGCGGCTGCATCCAGCAACACATCGACCACGTAATCATCGAGCAGGTTCACCTCGTCCACATAGAGAATGCCGCGATTCGCGTCCGCCAGCACGCCCGGCTCGAAGCGCCGCTCGCCTTCGCGCAGGGCATGCTCCAGATCCAGCGTTCCCACGACCCGATCTTCCGAAGCGTTGATGGGAAGATCAACCACACGCATGCGGCGCTGCACGACCGGCAAAGTATCGCCGCATTCACTTCGCTCACGACAGGACGCGCACATCGCTGTCGGCAGCTCAGGATGACAGGAGAATGGACAGTCGCTTACGACGGTCAGCTCTGGCAGGACCGCCGCCAGAGCGCGCACCGCCGTTGACTTGGCGGTTCCCTTCTCGCCACGGATGAGGACGCCGCCGATGGCGGGCTGGATGGCATTGAGGATAAGCGCGAGCTTCATATCTTGCTGGCCGACAATCGCGCTGAATGGATATGTATACATGCTTCAGACCCTATTTGCTATATCTGCGCGTAGATGCGCACTTATGATGCGGCTCTGCATCCCTGAGAAGGGCAACCGGTAGCTCCCCGATTCATCGTGGGAGTTGCCCCTACCATTCGGTGGTGCGGCTGCTTCCACAGAGACGCAGAGCCTGCGAGTGTTTAGAATTCGATCACGCCACGGATATTCTTGCCTGCAACCATATCGGCATAGGCTTCGTTGACCTGATCGAGCGTGTAGGTTCTGGTCACCAGCTCGTCCAGCTTCAACTTGCCCGCGCCGTACATCTGGAGCAGATTGGGGATATCGGTACGCGGCTGCGAGTCACCGTAGAGGGTTCCCATCACGGTCTTCTGGAACAACACCAGATCGAGCGGTGGTATCGGAATCGACTCGGCAGTGGCGGGAGTCAGACCGATCACACAGACGGTGCCATTCTTGCCGATACAAGCATACGCCTGACCGATGGTTGCGGGAGTGGCAATGGCCTCAAAGGCGTAGTCCACGCCCACGCCCCAAGTCAGGTCCTTGCTTACCTGCACAACATCTTCTCTGGTGGAGTTAATGGTGTGAGTCGCGCCGAACTCTTTGGCCTTCTCCAGCTTGAAGTCGTTGACATCGACGGCGATGATCATGCGTGCGCCCGCGATGGCCGCGCCCTGCACCGCGTTCATGCCAATGCCGCCACAGCCGATGACCATCACTGTGCTGCCCACTTCGATTTTGGCGCGATGGATGACCGCACCGACGCCCGTGGGGACGCCGCAGCCAACCAGCACCGCGCGATTGAGCGGGTAATAATCCGGGATGGGCACGACGGACATATCGGAAACGACGGTGCGCTCGCTAAAGGTGGAGATGACGCACATCTGGCCCACATCTGTGCCATTCTGAGTATGCATGCGGAAGGTGCCATCGAGCTGCGGTCCCATCAAAATAGAGGCGCCCATATTGCACAGGTTTGTATGGCCCTTTGTGCAGTAATAGCACGTTCCGCAGGAGGGCACAAAGCTGAGCACAACATGATCGCCCACTTTGCAGTTGGTGACATTGGGGCCGACGGCTTCAACGATGCCCGCGCCCTCATGTCCGAGCGCGAGTGGTAGATAGCTTGGCAGTTCGCCGGTGATGATATGATAGTCGGAATGGCAGATACCGGCAGCAACCATGCGCACCTGTACCTCATGCTCCTTTGGCGGATCAACCTCAATCTCTTCAATGCGGATGGGCTCGCCCGGTGCGTATATAACGGCGGTTCGTGTCTTCATCAGAAAATGTACCTCCTAAGAGCTAGCAAGGCAGGGAGTAGGGGCAATCCCTTGCGGTTGCCCTGCCCCTACCAAACAAAATACAGGCTATTCCCTCGCTAGAAACATCACCCCCTTTTTAATAATAGAGTCTCATGCGGCGCTGCATACTGATAGTAGTCAGCCGAGAGGGCGTGGGCCAGAGCTCGACTGGGACTCGGTATCTTCTCACCTATGTCATTGGTGATAGTGGAATAGGGGTTTGTATCAATCATGACGGCAGGCACCTGGCGCAGGGCAATCTCTTGAGCGACATTGAGCGCGTCACGCATCGGCGTGCCACTGCGCATATTGCCGGAAAGATCGATATTAGCCAGGCCGTCCGTCAGGATGATCAATGTTGGTCTGATGGCAGGGTCGCGCAGGCGTTCGGTCTCAGCCAGCCGCAGCCCCTCCAGCAGTCCAGTAGCCAGAGGAGTGCAGCCGCCCACGTACAATTCTTCTACGCAACGGCGCGCCCGCGTAAAATTGCGCGTCGGCGGCAGCACGACGCGTCCCTGAGCAAAACGGAAGACGAGCATGGCCACACGGTCGCGTCTCTCATAGGCGCTTTGCAAGAGAGCTAGCAAAACGCGCCTGGTTCGGGGCATCAACTGCCGCGCCATCACCGAATCGCTGCCATCAACGACGAGAATGAGCAGCGCCCGCGATTTGCGTTCGCGCACCTTCTGGCGTAAATCATCTGCCTTCAGCTCAAGCCTTCCCCCATTGACACGCCCCCGCACGCGCTGATACGGAGCGGCGGCGCGGATCGTGGCAGAGAAGGCAACGTCCGTAACCGGATGGGTCTGACGACTGCGCGTAAAGCGCCCGCTATGCCTGGTGGTGAGCGAGAGGAAACGCCGCCCGGCATCCTGGCGTGCAATGCGATCACGCGGAATATCAACCAGGTTTTGCAGTTGAATCACATCTGACTCGCCGCCCACACGACGTGAGAGGCCCGCAGCTCCCTCGCGATCATCCTCCCGCCGGTCCACATCAATATCGTCATCGATCACCGCCAGCTCTTCCGGCTGCTCGGTATCTATCCCTCCTGGCGGTACCTGTTCGAGCGTGCGCGCAAGCTGCTGGGCAAGTGAGATGCCAGCACGAGCGCGATGAGGGAGCGCCAGCGTGACGGCAAGCTCGATATCCGCCATTTGCACCTCGACACGATCATCCCAGGCTGCCAGCGCGCGAGCCGTACGCGTCAGCACGATATCCCCACGATGTCCAGCAGCGTGCAGAGTATGATCAACCATGTGAGCAATAACCTGGCGCAAATACTGTGAGATACGCACAGAGGGCAAGAGTTGCTGGGCCTGTTGAATATGCCCCTGTAAAGCCTGCTCTGCTTCCATCCAGGCAGCGATAAAATCGTCGGAAGACTCATCATAAGCCAATCGACGCTCCACCACTTCAACGCGAGTACGGGGATCGCGCAGATCTTCGGCATCGACATACAGCCCGATCCTGTCCAGCAATTGAGGGCGCAACGCTCCCTCCTCTGGATTCATCGTACCGACCAGCACAAAACGAGCCGGGTGAGTCAACGAAATACCATCACGCTCCACCCGATTGATTCCGAGCGCAGCGGCATCTAACAGCAAATCAACAATATGATCGTTCAGCAAGTTAATCTCATCAATATAGAGAAGGCCGCGATTGGCCTGAGCCAGCAGACCAGGAGAGAAGTGGTGCAGCCCGCCCGTCAGTGCCATTGCGAGATCGAAGCTACCCGCAACGCGATCTTCGCTGGCATTTAGAGGGAGTGTGACCAGAGGAACCGGGCGTTGGGCGACGGGAAGAACATTGTTACGCTCATACCGTTGCTGGCAGGAGAGACACATCCAGCGGGGAGCGGCGGGATCGCAGAAGTAGGGACAATCGGCAACGCCTGTAATTGGGGGTAGCAAGTTCGTCAGAGCGCGCACGGCTGTTGACTTGCCGGTGCCTCTGCGACCGCAAATCAGCGCGCCACCAATCAACGGATCGATAGCATTCAGAATCAGAGCCTGCCGCATCTTCTGCTGTCCAACCATAGCGCTGAATGGGAATGTACTCATCGCCCCTGCTTTCCGTCGGTTGTGCTCGATACCAAACAGCCCTTACTGCATACATGCTCGGGTTTTTGCATGCTATCACAAGGGCAGGCGGATGTCAAAACGCTCGCCGAGGAAAAAGCATCCCACCTGGTCAAAATCACCTTTTTTCGTTCGTCGTCTGAGCGAAACTTTTGCCACATAGTTTTAAGCCTCTTCTACGATTTGCAGATGGATGTCCTTGAGCCAGACCTGCCCCGGCCCCTGCAGAGAAACGCCAAAGGTTATGAATCCGGCTATGAACCCTACAGGCTCTGCCGGAACGCGCCAGTCGAGGCTAGCAGGAGTCCAGGGAGTGGTACCGGTGATAGCTTGCTCGACACGCTTTTCCCCGCTCACACGAAACAAGCTAATAAAGAGGGTCGCACGAGAGGTCACATCGAGCGATTTCAGGAACGCACTCAAACGCACAGCTTTCCCTTGATAGTTCTCCATGCTCAACTTTTGCAGCAAAACACATGAGCCTATAGGAGCTTTTACAACACTTTTGAGGGAGGCACAGGATGGATTTGTGGTATCGACAGCAAGGTCATAATGCCCAGGCGTATTGCCCTCAATTTCCCAGTATTCCAGCCCCTCTGAAAAATCGAGATTCACTGGCTGCGTTGGTGGCGGGCGCAAAATGGTGCCCGTCAGCGCAACACTCTGATCGACCGTAGCCAGCTCAATACCGTCGAGCCAGAGCTTCCCCTGTTCTTTCGTCCCCAGTTGGAAACGGAAGTGACGAGCTTGCGTGGGAACGTTGATAACCATTTCGTGTCTGACCCAGGCGCCCTCCTCGGCTTGAGCGACGATGCGTGAGCGTGTCATGCATTCGGCAGTGGCGACTGTACCCGTCCAGGGGCTGATCTTGTCTGTGGGCCAGCTAAGATGGAATTCTAGTTCTGGCTGGTACATCTGTTCGGTTTTCACATAAGCGCTCAAACGGATACGCTGCCCACGATAGTGTTCTGGGAGGGAACCACCATACAGGAGAATACCGGAGCTGCCGTGTGTAAATGGTTTATGTAGCGTGATGGCAAGGCAGGCTTTGCCTGTCAGCGTCGCCTGAGAATCAAGCTCGTAGCTGCCGTACGTCGAATCCCTGAGAAAGTTCCAGCCCTGCAGGCCATCAGAGAAGTCGAGGTTGAGCGGTGCCTGAGAGGTCCGGCGCAAGGAGTCTGGATTTCGTTCGGCGCGGCGGAATACTTCAGCGAGCTGCTCAGCTTCAGTCGCGCCATAGTCGGCCAGATTGACAGCTCGCTGAGCAAGGATTTCTTCGCTAACAGAGATACGGCTCTTTTCACGGTGAGCCAGGCGCAGGGCATCGTCAAGGCTGGCATTGAGCACATGTAGGTTGTGCTGATCACGCAAATGGAGCTGTGCATACAACTGCTTATCTGGTGAGATAGCAACGGCGATTTCTTCGAGAGTACCGCCAAGGGCGTGGAGCACGCTGGCGAAAAAGTCGAGGGTTTGGGGTTCGGTAGGCAGAGTTTCCTTTCTAATGGCTGTCTGGATGGGAATAGAGGATGTCTGATCCCTCAGTTGGAGTGCTAAGAGTTGCTGCTGTTCGTCCAGGAGCAAAAAGGTAGTCATACTGAGTTTGCCGGTGTTCTGGACAACTTTCAAAATGTTCATCTGTGGCATACCGTGCTTTCCTTTCCTCTTCGTGCTTAGAAAACCCCTTCTTCCTGCTTGAACTGGATGTTTTTGAGCCAGAGCTGGCCAGAACCTTCAAGAGTGACCCCGAAAACAAAGCCAAAAGCACCGGTTGTGATAGGCAGTGTCAGATGATATTCTGTCCAGTCAGTAGTGCCGACAATGACCTCTTCGCACTTTTCACTCTGACCCGAACTCGGTTTGACGAAGAAGCGAGCACATCCGGCTGAGGTCGTTTTGATACTGGCGGACAAGTGGATAGATTTGCCCCAGTAGTGGAGCCCCTGGACCGTCTGCTGCAACGTGCAGGAGCAGTTTGACTCGGCGTTGCTACTCTTGAGAAACACATAGTGTTCGCCGGATGCTGTCTCGGCGGAGATGACACCGTGTTCATAGTGCCAGACACCCTCCCCTTTGACTTGCCAGAACATGAAACCATGCGAAAAATCGAGATTGGAAGGCTGCAAGAGCAGTGAAGTAATGGACGTACCTGTCACAGGAACATTGTCATCGACCGTCTCAAGCTCGATCTTATCCAGCCAGATGGTTCCATTCCCCTCTCCACGCAGGCTTAAGCTAAAAGAAATATGGTGCGTGTCCTGAGGAATATCCATCACCAGCACATGGGGAGTCCATGCCTGCATATCCACTATCTGCATTGTTTCGCTATCGGTATGATAACTCAGCCGATCAGTTTCGCTAGTGATGCCTGCGGGAAGAGTAAAAGGTCCCACAAGCTGCATGGAAAAGATGGGCTGCGGCACCCCATCGGCTTTGAGATAGGCTGTCGCGCGCACCCGCTTACCATGATACCTATCAGCTTTCAGGCTGCGATAGCTCAGGATAATGACACGCGGTGTTTCTACCCCTTTCAGTGTAAGCGCTCACGTGGGCTTACCGCTGCGTGTTACCTGCGTGTCTAGAGTAGCACGAGCATGATACGCCATCCAGCCGCGCATATCCTGCCTGAAATCAAGATTGTCGGGCCTGCGATCAGTGTGCAAGAGATAAGGAGAATCCAAAACGAGCTGTTCAAGTGTGGCAAGTTGCTGCTCTTGCGTTTGCCCATAGTCCGCCAGCGCAATAGATTGATACGCGAAGGCCGCTGCGTCCATGAAAATGGGAGGTTGTTCGAGTATAAACAGACGCAGAGCATCATCCACCCGAGCTTTGACAGTGCGTCGCCCATTCTTACCACGAAGCGTCACTCTTGCATAGAGCAAATCTTCGTAGAGTTCTTCGATAGAGATCTCTTCAATCCGGCCTTCTAAAGCATGGATCATCTGTAGCAGCAACTCATTAGTGCCTGGTACGGCGCTCGTCGTTTCCTGGTGTGCGGGAAGGTCCATGCGAAAGCTCTGCTGTTTGAAGTCGCTCATATAAGGTATCCAGGCATGTTGCTGCTGCTCGTTGAGCAAAAGCAGATACCTGCTCTCGTAAAAAGTCTGCTGCCGATGAATGACTTTGGCAAGGTGGAGGCGCAGCCTGGTTGTTTTCGTTCTTGAACTTTGCGCAGGAGCAAGTATATCAGCATACACTGTCTGAAGATACGCTTGCAGTTGCTGTCTTCCCTTATGCAGACGGTTTTTGACGGCGGAGAGGGAGATCGCGAGACTGTTGGCGATTTCTTGCATACTCAGATCCTCACAGTAGAAAAGGAAGGCAACAGCCTGGTTTTTGGGGGTCAGGATGCCAATGGCGGAACGCACAGCCTGCTTGAGTTCCCGCTCCTCAACTATTTCCTGGGGATCAGCCGAGAGGGGATGCTCAAACGAGGTGGTTTCGTGGTCAAGGGAGAGTGGATTGGTTGGATGCAGGCGACGCCAGTTGCGGCACAGGTTCAGGACAATGCCATACAACCAGCTTTTGAACCGAGCGTCATCACGCAGACGATCCAGGGAGAGATAGGCTTGCAGCAAGCTTTCCTGGACCAGATCGTGCGCGACTTCTTCCTGACCAACCATCCGCAATGCAAGATAGAAAGCCAGGGACTGATAGCGTTCGACCAGACTGCGAAAAGCATGCGCATCGTCTGCGCGCGCACGAGCGACGAGCTGAGCGTCAGTTTCTTCTTCCATAGATAAAGCGACCTTTCTTCTCCATTGATGTTTAGACTTTCGCAAGCCAAAAAGGCAATCCCCATTGCGGAGGATTGCCAAATTGAGTAATGTTCATCCAAAGGAAACAGAGGAGCATTACTCAGGTGAACCTGAACATACTGGAAGCGA